>Ga0308418_1001435_pt1 | contig 12600 bp, 15 predicted proteins | sample HotsprSampleR4cd_FD_203517 | JGI IMG/M metagenome (GOLD analysis project Ga0308418, IMG submission 203517) | Hot spring phototrophic mat microbial communities from Mushroom Spring, Yellowstone National Park, Wyoming, United States - 20090729_R4cd ... | reverse complement strand
CACCTACCGGATCGACCGGAATAGGGCAGATGCCTATTGATCCTTTGTTGTTTGTAAACGGAAACGATTTCCGTGCGCAAGTAACCAACATGATTAGAAAAAGAAGGAAAGACCCAGCAAGTATTCAAATTTTACCTTTCCCTGTTCAATTCCAAATGTTCGGGGCAGATGCGTCACGTTTGGCCCCGAGAGATTTACTGGAACACGGTTTAGATGTTTTATTGAGTGAAGTAGGAATACCTGTCGAATTGTACAAAGGAACTTTACAATTACAGTCAGCACCACATGCTTTGCGGTTGTTTGAAAGTTTTTGGTTACATATAGTAAACGACTGTAACAGATTCCTTGATTGGTTAACGTTTAGGCTGGCAAACATATTGTCGTGGGAGCCTGTCAAAGTCAAGTTACGCAAGGTCACGCTTGCCGACAACATCGAACGTCAAATGTTGGCAGTACAGCTCATGATGAACCAGCAACTCTCTCCGACATCGGTTCTCAAGGAGTTGGGGTTCGATTGGGCGCAAGAACAAAGACAGTTGGCAGAAGAAGCCCAATTCCAATTCAAAATGCAAAATCGTATTCAAGAAGAAATGGAAGGTTCGGAAGTCGGAAAGTCTTTGGCTTCTTTGCCGCTGGCTTCTATGATGGCCGCAAATATGGCAGCACCACCTCCTGGAGCTGCACCACCGCCAGGAGGAGCACCGCCTCCAGGAGGAGGAGGAGGTATGCCGCCACCCCCTCCGCCAGGAGGAGGCGGTGGAGGACCTGTTACCAACTACCTAATGTCAGTCGGTCCGAACGTACCGCAAACACCAGAAGATATGATTGCCGTGGCAGAATCTTTAGCTCAACAATTGCTGGGATCGCCTGAGTCTGTTAAGGACAGTGAATTGCGTAAATTGAAACAACATAATGAAGTGATGCACGCGCTTGTTAAGAGTAAAATGGAACAAATACGTTCGCAAGTGCGTAGTCAAGCGGGTAATACAGCGGTAGGACAATATCAACAACAAATGTCTGCAACCGGCGGTCAACCTCCGCCTATGTAAAAACTACTTACTATCTATGATCAACATTATCACCCCTTACCGATTTTGCGAAACTACTTTAACGGCTATCAATATTGCAAATATTGCCTCTAGTTTAGATGATGTACAGCTTATTACAGGCGAAAAAATTCGCAACAAAAATACGGTACATCCATATTGGGACCAGAAAGTAAAAAGCATTTACAATAAAAGTAGAGAAAAAAGTTTATTAGACGCGAAGGTCAATATTTATTTGTATCCATATACCAGCATAGTCAATTTTTTAGGCGAAGTATATTACAACGAATTAATTACCAAAAACAAAAGGAGCATTTGTGTCGTTCATTGGCATTCTCCTTACGTAAAAAATATAAATTTCTTGAAAAAATTTGAAGTAATAGTTACCCCCTCTCGACACTTTAAAGGCATACCACAAAAAATTGTTAATAAAAAAACGGTAGCCTGGGTCAACAATTTTTCAGATATTCAAGTTACAAAAAGAGAGGGACTGGTAGAACCTGGAAAAATAAACATTTTGGTTTACTTCAATAAAGCAACAATTAACAATCACGGGATTATTATTTTACACGATATCGCAAGAATATTGGGATTTTCAAATAAAGTGCGATTTCAAATTATTTGTCCTAGTAAATTCCCTAAAAGACTGAGAAACTTATCGAAAGTTTTGCAAAATAAATATGGAAAAGATAAAATAAAATTTAATAAAGTCAAATCTTTTTACGATTTTATAGGTTTTTGTTGTAAAAATGACTGGTTCTTCTACACTCCCCATAAAACTAATTTTTCAATCTTAGTCTCTACAGTTAATAAATTAGGGATGCCGGTATTAGCTTTTGACATACCACCTGTGAATGAAGTAATCATAAACAAAACGAATGGTATTTTGATCCCTTGTACTCAAGAAAAAACAAAAACTGAAAGTATTCGGGGGAAAATCATTGAAAGTGAATTACATTCCTATCTCGACTACATAGCAACTAATCCTAAAATACTTACAGACATGCAAAAAAATTGCTGGTTGGAACTGGATAACTACTATAAATCTACGTTTCAGGGGTGGTATCAGATTTTGGAAAAAATAAGCAATAACAAAAAAGGAGAAAAGTAATGAACGTATTTACTACTAATGCTGTTTCTTCCTCTACTACTCAGGATCAGCATAAACATCAAAATTTATTTGTTTTCCTTTACGAGGAATTTAATAAGCAAAAACTACTAGATAAAGAAGAAAGTGAAAAAATTTTGATGTTTATAGATTTTTGTCGTCAATATCTAAATAACAACCCACCTATTACTACTTTTTGGTCAGAAAATTGTTTAGGAATTCAATTACAAAATAATCAAAAATTATATTTTGCCGAAAACAAAAATGAAAGTAATAAAAACACAAGTTTTATACCGATACAAATTATTAGTGGCCCAATTAATCAGGGAAGAACCCAATACTTTTACAATCCAGTCACTAAAGAAGTTATCCCTACTACTACTAATACCGGAAATAGCAACTTAAAGGAGTAAAAAATGACTGACGACGATTCAAAATTCTTTGAAGATGAAAACTTGGAAGAAATTAAAAAAAAATTAAAAATTTGAAATTTATAATTAGTGAAATTTACAAAAAACTAATTCCAGAGAAAGAAAGATTAAAAATAAGAAAACTTAAAGACATACTGTTATGGTACAGAAAGAATAGTAAGCAAGTAAATATATACGATACAGAAATTTTAAACGAAATAAAAAGCAAAGTTACCGACGAAGACTTTGTTATATTTGAAGACCTTTGCTCACAATTTGAAATTGTTGAATTGTACCATTTTCTAGAAATGTCTTGTAAGGACATTTTTTTCAAACAACAATTCGATCGTCCAATTTCTAAAATCAAAGTAATCGCTGATATAGCATTTTCCAACGGCAACAGAAGTTTGATAAAGTTAGTCAGTCAATCTGAGTTATACAAAAAACAAGAATTATTTGTAAAACACTTAAATACATTATGTCGAGAATTATGTGATTTTGTCGAGAAAAATGTTGACGCTGTTGAGAAGACCAGGATACCTGGTTTCGATATTGACACCATTAATGGTGTAATTAAAATTCTAAAAAGAAATTTAATAAATGAACCTGCAGAGAGGCAGGTAAAAATTAATAACTTTATTAGATATTTGCAAAGTGCTTTCATGGATGAAGTAGAAAATTTGTACCCGAAGGAAAACGATGAATTATCTATTGATAGTTATTTAACGAATATAGTAGGCGATTTACCTTTCTTATTTACTCAAGGTGAATCAGGTTGGAATAGAGGGAGTTAAAATGCCTTTCAAATCGAAAGCACAAATGCGTTGGATGTTCGCCAACCACCCAGAAATGGCCAAGAGGTGGGCTGAACATACTCCAAATATTAAAAACTTACCAGAACGTTCTTCTTCTTCTACTACTACCGATAAAGATAAAGAAAAAAAGGAAGAAAATAAAGAAAAAGAAGCCTCATATATTTATGAAAACATTTTAGTACAACACGAAGCCAAAAAGAATAACATCAAAAGCATACAAAATCGTTTACCGTTCTCCGAAAAAGTAGCCCAGTATTTGCAAACGAAGTATAGATTAAATAATCAAGATTTAGTAAAGTTAGGAGAATTGCTAACAAAAAGAAATTTTTGCGAAATGTTAGATTATGAATTGCTAAACGATTTGATAAAAAGCGTTTGAAACCCTCCTAACTACCTGCGCATATCAAATTTACAAAACATCTTCAAATACTATCTTCTTCTCTCCAGTTGCTATAATACTATAAAACATAACTTTATTTAGTAAGGAGAGAAAGATTAGTATGTACCTAAAAATCAGCAAAATGCCCGTCAAAATTGTCACAGTATCCGACACCCACATACCTTTCCATGACCCAGTCGCTATAAGATTAGCAATCAAGTTGATCGGACTTATAAAACCAAAAATAGTAATCTTCAACGGCGACATCATTGACCATCACGGTATTCGTAAGTTTCCTACAATCCCAAGACACAAAACCTTATTTTCACTCGAAGTCGATATTAGCAGTCAATTTATAAACAAGTTTATAAAAGAGTTAGAAAAAAGAGGAGTAGAAGAGTTTTACTGGATCGAAGGCAATCACGAAAATAGGTTGAAAAAATTCCTGATGCAAAAAGCTGAAGAGTTATACGATATAGACCAACTAAGCATTCCTAACCTATACCAATTACAAGATAACGTTACTTACCTAGAAAGACATTACAAACCCTGTCCAATTGAAAATTATGTAGCTCCAGGTATCAAAGCAGGTCCGTTGCACATCACCCACGGCGATCTATTCAAAAGCAATCATAACCTCATCAACGTAGCTCGCACGTTATATTTGAAACTTCAAGTCCCTATGCTGATAGGGCATTGGCATAGAAATGACCGATATTTACACACCTCATATGAAGGCAAAATTAGTGGATTCTGGGTACAAGGGTGCTTGTGTTTACAAAGACCAGAATACGATGCTGGAAAGGTTTGGGGTCAGGGAATTAGTGTTATTGACGTACTTAGTGATAAGTTATTTAGCGTAGAAATTATTGATTTTATTCGATCTCACGACAACAAACTTGTCGGTATATGGAAGGGAAATAAAATAGAAGAAAATATAAGGTACAAAAACGATGATATTATTGAAAAAATTTGGACATCTAAAAATCTAAACAACGGCAAGATAAGTAAGTGGGTAAATATGCAGTTTTGTTGAAAGGATAGTCATTAAGAGGAAGAATAGTCATCTTTACTCGTCTTCGTTAACATCCTCCTTTTTCTTCAAAACATTATCGTCATCCTCTTCCTCTAAGGTATCGAAATGATTAGCTAAGTAACCGTCCTTAACTTCAGAATAATGTTGATTGATGTTATTTTCGTAACAAATTTTATTATCAATAATTTGGTAAGATTTAGGACGATCTGAAATGGAAGTCACTGTTTCTTTGAAAGGATGTTGGAGGAAAAGTTTATTGTTGTTTTTGACTAAATGATAAATCGGTAGGCGAATACCGTAGAAGACCCAAACAACTGAATCATTTTCTCTGTTTTGGTAAATATATTTGGCGCAATCTTCTAAGGAAGAAAAAGTTCTTACCGTACTCCAACCACCGTCTGGGCAATCGACAACATAGTAATAAAAGTTGGTCCTCTCTAAATTACGAATCTTGACATTCTGTACGGATAACTTATCTTTCAATTCCGGAGGTAAATTACTGATAAGTTGATCATAATTCAACTCTTCTGGAGATTTGACTGGTGTAATATAGTGAGAAAATTGAACGGCGTCTGATAAAGAAGAAGACGGAGAAGTACGATATTTTGTAAGTTTACTTTTGAGGTTAGAGGATAAAACCTCTAATAAATTTTCCCAATTGTCACACTCATCCTTTGATGAGGAAAAGGGAGAAGAAGAATCGTAATACCCTGTTGTTACCGCCTCGTCTTCTTTTTCTAATAACGGTTCAATATTACTTTTCTTCTTGCGATTGATTTTGCTGTATTTTTTATCGTGACGAGACGGATCATTCGATGCAGGAGAAGACATTTTAGGACCTCGATTTACCGCGGTTCTTCAAATAACTTGCTCTTAGAAAACAACAACTCTGCTCTTTGTACATCTTCTGGCAGAGGTGGACCCATGACTAGATAAGGGAGAGGATTGTTTTCATCTTCTTGATGAAAATATAACCTATAACGGTTACCGAAAAATTGAAAGCTAAAAACTATTTCTTTTTTCACTTCAGTGATTAAGGTCGATGAATCGCTAGAGGAAGAAGAAGCGAGCGGGTCGATAATGAAAACTGTTTCAGGTTGGAAATGCCACAAAGAACGATCTGCTTGACTAGAAATGAAAAGGGAAGTTACGAAAGTAACAAAGTATTGCCAATTATCTTTATCTAAAAACCATAACGCATGATTCCAATCTCGATCGCCACACAAATCAAATCCTTCAAATAAAGGTTGCGAAAACTTTTTATAATAAAACTTAACTTCTTTACCGTAATTAACCAAGAAGTCTAACAACATTTGGTCGTTGAAACCACCATATAAATACAAAAGAGCGGGAGTGAAAATTTCCCAACCTTCAGAGCGAATTTCCGCTAAACTTCTTTGTGAAGAAATAGGAAACTCGTATTTTGGAACATGAATTTGTGTATTAGAGAGAACAATTCTATTAGTTCTTCTGTCGGTACAGGATGACAAAGAAGAAAAAGGAAAATCTTCTTTGTCCATGGAGCTGGTCGGAATAGGTGAATCCTTATAACCTCTAATACGTCTTTTATCCTTCTTTTTCATGGTTGCTACTCAAATCAGGTTAAATTGTGATGCTATATGCAAAGTGACTACCAACCCTACTTCCGGATCCTCTAAAAACTTTTCCCAACGTTCGGGGATATTTTGATTATTATTGTTCTTTAAATGTAAATACACTAAATCCAGTAAACAGTCAACGCTTTCAGGATGAGAATATATATCTTCTTTGTAGCTTGAATCAGCAACGGATTTGAATCCTAATAGTAAATAACCTAAGTCTATATGATGAGTAGGATAAAACCAGTTGGGGCTATACCAAAACTCTAGAGGGATGTTGTAAGGATGTTTGCTTAGACTATTTTCTACACCTATTTGTCTGAGAAAGGAAGAAACGGAAAACCCAACTAATTGAATAGTAGGCAGGAAATTACCGTATTTACTAATCAACCAATGCACCACTTCGGGACAAATGCTGGATTGCGGGGTATCTCTGTTTATCTTTTTAACTACCTGTTCTCTGGGATCAACGAAAATTACTTTGTTGAATTTTTTACATTGAGGGGCTGAATAAACTGAAGAAGTGCGAAATTCGTAATTATTGGGGGAAGCGGTCGATAAATCAGTCAGTGGGCTTAAGTTGTAAGAAAAGAAAAGTCTACGTTGCATATATCATCCTCCCAAACCGATAAAATAAAGTTATTATTAATAACTAAGTCACATTTTTTATCTGGATATTCTTCATCTTTTATTTTATAAACCGTAGTTAGATAGGAAAAATACTTTAATTGCTCATAATCTAACGTATTGACATCCGGTGGTTGGAGTGTTTCTTCACTATCGTAAGGGAAAGATAGAGGCAGGCAGCAAACAACCGGACAGTAGAATCGAGAACAGAGAGAACTTATAACCTTGTTGGCATCACCGGCCTTAGCTGCCGCTGGTCTATTTTCATAGGAATTTTTTGAAGTATAACAATTACTTAGGTCGTCAATAATGACCAAATCAACACGGTCATTAATTTTGTCAAAAACAAAGTTATGTAAAAAGGTAATCAAAGACGATTCACTATTAGCACAACCTCGCCAATTACGGTAATCGACTGGTATATAGCGAGAACTAGGAGGAACATCTTCTAATGAAGTAAGTGGGCCGCGCAAATGAACTAAAGTGTGGAAATTACTATAACTTTCCCACATTAGTAATTTTAACAAATACTTTAATAACTTTTCTTGACCGACAAGGGTAATCGGTTTGTCGGTAGGTAAGCCTGGATCATCAACATGCAATTTCCAGGTAGCAAATGGATAATAATTCATTTCTTTTTCCAATGAAGAACTGTCTTTGTTTTGATTTTCTTCCTCTTCTCCTACCGATGAAGAATGGAATAAGTAATTGACTAAATTTGTTAGATTGGGAACTACATGCTTTTTGAAAGTCTGTAAAAACAAAATACTATCAAACGGTCTTAGAGAGGCGTATTGAATAGAACTAACAAAAAAGTCTTCTAGTAACTCATTGTTGAAATCTTTCAAGGACGGGTCGGTCTTTAATTTCTCTTGTAAATACTTATAAAACAAACCGTAGGCCTGCCTAAGTGTTTTCATAGAAACAAATAATTCCAAATAATCACCTTTGGCAAGTAACTCCCGCATCTTTTCAGAGGCCGACTGAATTAGTTCTTTCTCGCTCGACATAAGCGGTCACTCCTTTTTCTTATTTTTACTATCTTTAACAAAATCAAACATCCAACGTGCAACTAAGATAGCTTCGGCACGATTATGGTCTTTTTGTCTACCTAAATACGGACAAGAAGGATACAAATTACGAGCTTTGTGCAATGAAAGTTCCTTAATACGTTTAGGGATACCAAAATGTCTCCTCCAAACACACGGGGAAACATTTTCAAAATCAAAATCATAAGCTAATAAACCGAGGTGCCACATCTTCCATCCAGCATATATACGCACATCCCCCATAGTAAGAGCACGACCAATTCGTGGAGGCACCCTTTCAATCCCAACACATATCGTATGTTGAGTCGTAAGAAATTTTTGCAACATGTAATTTATGGAAAAAATGTCATAATCTTTAGCTAAAATCTTTCTTCTTTTACGTGTATCATTTTCTTTGACTTTCCTTTTTCTTTGATAGACTTTATGGCAAACAGGCATATCAAAAATTTCTAAAAATTCTCCACTATCGTCTAACACGGCAATAGCACCACTGTAACCTGGGTCGATACCCACAAACAAACGACACTCCCACGGATCTGTTACTGGTGGTTGTTTATTGAGTAATTTTTCTTCGACAATTTTTCCTAAATTATGTAATTTATTAAAATCATGTTGGCCGAAAGAAAAAACATTATAATAATTTTTATAAAAATTACTTCTGGTTTTTTCAAATGTACTAAAATCCATAAGTTACTCCCTTTGACCTCGTTTTCTATCGTTCAAGTAGGGGGATGGAAGATCTTGTAGAGACTTGGTAAAAACTGGTTTCTTCACTACATCTTCATAAATATATTTACGCCACTCCTCCATCAAAACATGACAACAGTAAGCATCGAAGCTGGCATCATGAAAGTCTCTACGGCAACTATCTCCTAAAGCATACTTTATGTATTTATTATAACAATGCTTAGGTAAATTACTGCGTACACCATCCACGTGTAAGTTCAAAACTCTTTTGAAGTAAGAACGTAAATTATCGTTTGGTAGGGGGTGAAAACGTTCATCGTGGATAAGTTGGGATGCTTTTTCCACTGCGTTGGTATCAATAAGCTGATTAGGACCAAATTGAAAGTCTGGGACCAAAAGGAATCGTAAATTAGACCTCAACACCTTTTCGTCAAATTTCAAACCATTATGGGCTACGAAAATAGAATTGTTTTTCAAATGCCTTTCGAGAAACGACCAAATATAATTCAAACCTTGTAAAGGCGGGAGACCTTCTCGTTTCAACCGATCTGGATGAATCTTACACTTACGGTGACGATACTGTAATTCTACATTTTTAAAGAACTCATCAAGATTGGAATTAGGACATTTTTGAAAAAACAAATTTTGCTCTTTACTCCAATCCAATAAAACAGAAACGCGATCAACTACCCGCTGATCGCGTACAACGCAATGACCCCACTGAATAATAAAATCGTATGTTGAAAATATGCTTGTAGTCTCTATATCGAAACAAATGTAATTTTTAGGCCAATATCCACCGTAAAGTTTACGAAAAGAAATAGGCCAATAATTAACAATTACTTCCATTTCATCTTGAGTCTGCTGCTGCTGTTGTTGTTGGTGATTGCTGTTGATCGGATCGACCATAATCGTTAGCAGTAGGATAAGAAGAAGGATAAAATAATAAGTGGAAAAATAATTTTACCTTATACATTATTTTATATAACCACTTTTTCCAGGAAGGTAAAGCAAATAATCGACTTGATTCTCTGCCTCTTTCGCGCAAATCTTGTAAAGTAAGAGTTGGACCTTCCCCGTCGATAGTAGCTTCTCGAACACCGCTCCAGAAATACCCTGAAACCACAGTACCTAATATAGCCATATATGCTATTTGAGCTTCTTCACGAACATCAAACCAACCACAACGAGTCAAGCAATCTCTCATGGTTTCTTTTGGCCGTGATGTGGAATCAGCCACGAAAATACAAAAGGCTTGGCAAGCTTTAGCTAACTCCTCTAAAGATACATTTTTTTCCTTCAAAAACTTATCTACCGCCGGCCAACGTCCATCTTCCAATCTATCAGCAACTTCCCTAACTACATCTCCAAAATTATGAGCCACATCTCTATTGACGTTGTACAGGCGTTTATCGTGTTCGCTAAACCGAACTTGAATACTCATAACTACACTCCTACTACTCCAAACCCACTGTTATTAGTACTGATTGTCGTTTTCTTCAGAAGAAGAGGAGTTGGTAAGTGCTTTGATTTTACAATTATAACATACTTGCTCCTGTTGTTGCCGGTTAGTAGCGGGTTCAAAATAAGAAAGTTGATTACATGAAGGGCAATGTTGTTTTTTCAAAGTAAGACGCCGACAAGCAATTGGACAACGCTCTTCGGAAGGATTTTCATATGCGTAACCTAAATGGCACTTATAACACGGCAATTGTTCTTTGGTCAATTTTAGGGGGCATTTAAATTTGACACGGTTACGCATTTCAATAACCATTCTGTTCCATTTCAATAAAGCTCTCCCAGATTTGATTTCTTCTATAAAAACACGCTTTTCAGATTTCTCTGGATTCAAAAGACCATAAAACCTCATCGAAACGAGTTGATGAGGATTGACATAACTGTAATCGTATTCAGGTTTAGAAGATTTATTAGAAAAACCTAAAAACTTATTTGCGATAGTTTTACACTTTTGAAATGACCACCAAGTAGTTATAAGATTGGGACAAGCACTGCCTCCTAGGATTTTTTGCTTGACGAACACACCTAATACGCCGTTTTTATTTTTACCTAGGGACACGTCAATAATTTGCATAGGCAACCATTCATAATGTTTTGATATGTACCAAGGTACAATTTTTTTACCTTTATTTAATACCGGTAGGTTACCGGATATATATTCAGCGATATAAGTTATGAGTTGTTTTGTCAGAGTCTTGCCGTGGATATGGGCTAAGGACTGGTAAATGGCATCGTATAAAGAGTGAGCTATTAAAGAAGACCTAGTATAAGTTAGAGAACCGCTAATAGCATTATTTATTTCGTTATAAACCTGTTGGTCGATAACTTTGTCCAAGTAATTGTAAAGGACAAATACTAATCTCTTGCGTAACTCGATTATCTTTTTGATGCAATAATTGTAAAAAATGGGGTTTTCTCTTGTACCTAGGGCAGGACTATTGATCTTACGACTATTCCCCCTATTACTAGAAAAATTTCCAGGCATAAATATCCTCTCCTTACCCAATTAATAAACATTTATTATTACTTGTTTTTGTCTGGGTCTTTTACAGCTCCTATTGATTTTAATATCTGCAACAACGAAGCTAAACTTCTCATTGCGGAAGACTTCTTTTCTTCTTCCTCGTTTTGTTGTTGTTGTTGCTTATTTGTATCAACATTTCCTTTATTCACATTATAAGTAAATGATTGATTGACGTTATTATATTCTTCGGACGGATCATTTGGAAGAGGCGAATTTGTTACTGGCGCCGGTAAACATAAGTAAGATGAAGAGTGATAGTCGTTAACAACATTAGGGGGAGGAGTAGTGGGTAAGGTAAGAATCGGGTAAACGTCTTGCTCTAAATCTGTATCTTGTAAATAATGATAAGCTACTAACTGACTCAAGTTTTCACCATCGTCATCTTCTTCTTCCGATAAGAGAAAATCAATAGGTTCAAATGAAATGTTCTCTATCCAAATATACTTTTCAGCATCATTTTCATAATTTTTGAGTTCGTGGACATAGGAATCTAATTCATCTGACCGACTACTCGAAGTAAGTATACAGTGACCGGGCAAAGCTTTGCGGAAATTATTTTTATCTGCAAAATTTAAAACCTTTCGCAGCATGTTGGTAATTTCAAAAGGTAAACCCCCAGTGTTTATAAATCTACACAAAGCATCTAAAAATAAAGCCATCCTGTCAGCTCTGCCGCGTTCTTCGTCACTTGGGTCTACTAACGTCTTGATAACTATACGGTCCTTCTGGTAAGGCATGCCATAGTCATCGTCGTCATACAAAACGATGCTAATTTCAAGTTTTTTAACTTTGTTACTATTTGGATACTTATCAATCATGTAAGAAACCCTTAAACCTCTAAAAGGGGAGTAAATCTGTTCACTCAAACTACTAATACGTTTGTCTTTTTCTTTTTTAACATTTTTTTTCTTTTTCATACTTTGTGCCTCCATCCCCCTCAATGTTCAAAATCACTACCCGTTTTTCTAAATAACCGCGTCTTCAATCCTATAAAATTATAGACATTATTATTAAAAAAGGCAACCATAACATAAAAATAGTAATAATCAAACCGATTAAACAAAAAGCAACATCTAAACATAAATCTAGTAAGTTACACCTTTTAAAGTAATAATTTGTAATCTGCTTCGCCAAGCAGTAAGCTGCATCTTCGATAATCAAGTAAGACAAAAACACACATAGAATCAGCAAAAACACTAAAGATATGGGATTGTACTGAAAATTTTCACCCAAAAATAACATAATTGACCTCCTGTACTAAACAAAGCATCCTTTTGTTGTAGCCGATTTTACATAAAAACGG
>Ga0308418_1001427_pt1 | contig 12652 bp, 10 predicted proteins | sample HotsprSampleR4cd_FD_203517 | JGI IMG/M metagenome (GOLD analysis project Ga0308418, IMG submission 203517) | Hot spring phototrophic mat microbial communities from Mushroom Spring, Yellowstone National Park, Wyoming, United States - 20090729_R4cd ... | reverse complement strand
TTGGAGGTGTCTCGTTTGCGTAGTGGTGTTAGTTGGTATGGGTTGAAGTCGGCGATTATTCGTGGGGCGATTCGGGAGTATCTGGCGCGTCCGCGCTATGACCTCCAACCAACTGCGTAAGTCCTACACGCTGTAGAAAATCTGCCACAGCACCTGCCCATCGGAAGCGTTCAGCGCGGTAAACACAGGGTTGCCTTCATCCCAGAACGAGTTCGCGTACAGCGTGCGGAAGTCGAGGCTGGCGACCACATTACCCCACCAGCGGTAATTTAACCCTACTGCGATGTCCGCGCTCCAAACCATGTTCGCAGTTGTGCCCGCGTCTTCGATGACTACGATGGAGCCTGTGGTCGCGTTGTTGCTAAACGCGATGCGCGTGCGACCCGACACAGGGTCTGTCCACACGGGACCGAGCGTCTGGAACGGGGGCGGTCCGCCAAACGGCGAGGTGAATGTCCAGAGGTGGTTGCCGTTCGCCGCGTTCAAGCAGACGATATGGGACGGGTTGGCGTTATCGCGCACATAGAGTCGGGTGCGGTCGGGGCTAAGCAGCAGGTTGCCGCGCCCGAAGTCCGCGTCGCTCAGTCCGAGGTCGCTGGCAGTGCGCAGCCAGATGGTCGCGCCTGTGGTGATGTCCAGCGCGGCGATAAATGACTGTCCTGTGGGCAGCGCCGACCCGCGCGCGCTGGTGTAGACGCGCCCTGCCGCCTCGTCCACAGTGACGCCCGAGTAGCTGAAGTTGCCGAAGCCCAGCTCGTTCGGGTCCGTTGCCCAGACAGTGCTGCCGTCTGCGGCGTTGACCTTGAACACTTGTCCCTGTCCAGCGCCAAAAGTCTTGAAATACAGGAATTGTCCCCCGTTGCTGAAGGTGATGCTCCCGTGCCCGATGCCGAGCGGGAGCGTCTTTTGCCAGCGGAGGGTCGGGGTCGCGGGGCGTGTGGCGGGGGCAAGTCCGCGCATGCCCTCGCCGTGCGGGGTCGTGTGGAGCGTCTGGCTCCATGCTACGCTCATCAACGCTGATAGCCCAAGCACTTCGAGTGTGCGTCTCATAGCCTTTCACCTCATCGTCGATTGCCCCGCAGTCGGGGCGGGCGTGCGCGTCCGTGCGCAGGGTTCGTCCGTGCGTCGCGTTTTAGCGGCAGAAGTTGTTGACCGCTTGACGCATCGCGGGCGGACAGTCGTTCGCGCCGCAGCGTCCCAGCGTCGTTTCGCCCCACTGCCACATGTTGCCAATCGGCGTGTTGCCTTGGCAGCGGCGCGGCATGTAGGTCTGGTCGGGGCGCATCCACTTCGCGTGCCCGTCCGCGAAAGTGTAGTTCGCGCCGCCGTAGTGAATCAGCAGACTGATCCAGAAGTTTTCGTCCAGGTCGGGATCGCGCGCGTTTTCGGCGCAGACCCAGCACTCGTCGGAGATTGCCCACCACCAGTGCATGTTGTTGGGCACAAGCACGCCGTTGCGGTCGCGGTGCAGCACCGTGCCGACACCGACGCATTCGTTGAACACGATGGTGCGGGCAGGCTCTTCAATAGCAGCCTCAGGGCGCACGACGCCAGGACCCGCGCGTTGATAGGGCGGGTTGATCCACGCCAGCACATAGGCGTTCGCCGAGAAGTTGCGCACGCCGTAGCGCTGGTAGATCGCCTCCGCCTGCGTGCGTCCGAGATTGTACCAACGGCGCACGATGTCATACGAGATGCCCTGAGTCGGGCAGGTGAAGACCTCGAGGCTGCGCACATACGGGTAGATACGCTCCGCCCAGTTCGGGATGGGTCCCGTGCCCTCGCCCGACGGCGGAAACACTTGGTCATAGTCGGGCAGGTACATCATCACAGCCTGCCCCAGCTGCTTCTGATGGGTCAAGCAGGCGGTCTGTTCGGCTTTCAAACGCGCCTGCGCAAACACGGGGAACAGGATCGCCGCTAAGATGGCGATAATCGCGATTACGACCAGCAGCTCGATAAGGGTAAACCCCTGCTTCTTCATCGTCCGCCTCCTTCATGGGCAGCTGGCGCGTTCGCGCAGATGCACTGCCCATTTGAGCTTCACAGGGTTGCAGTCGTACAAGGTCTCATCGTTCGCTTGCAGGATGGGCGTTCCGTTCGATTGGCGCGCGTAGAGTTGGTCGCCTTTGAACCACTTCGCGTGCCCGTCCGCGAAGGCGACCACCACGCCGCCTGAATGGCGCGTCGCGTAGCCGCTCGGCTTGTTCATCGGCAGCACGCGCGTGCGGTTCTCGAAGCCGAACGGGGTCACCATGTAGCCTCCGAACGGATCCGCAGACGGCGCGATGGGCACGCTATCCAGCACAAGGATTGCCGCCGCAGGGCGCGTGACCTTGCTGAGCGAGACCACATAGTCCATCGCGGGCTGATACGGAAAGCCCCAGAACCAGTTCAGCCCGTAGGAGAGCCGCGCGCGTTGCGCCCACACCTCGCCATACTCGCTGTCGGACGCGCTGGGGCAACGGAACAGCTCGCGATTGCGCACATACGGGGCGACCATCGCCGTCCACAAGCGCGCGTCGTCAGGCGTCGGGCGAAAAACCCAGCCGACAGTGGGCATCATCTGGCTGTAGTCGTTGGCGTACATCAGGAACGCTTTGGAGATTTGGGTGAGGTTCGAAATGCATGCCCCTTGACGCGCCCGCTCGCGCGCCTGCGCGAAGACGGGAAACAATATCGCCGCCAGCAGCGCGATTATCGCGATGACCACAAGCAGCTCGATGAGGGTGAAACCACGCTGTTTGTTCATCATACCCTCCACAGTAATTATACCCCAACCCAACTTGCCACCTTGTCAAGTTTTCCCTCGTGTGCGGGTACAATCCCCCCACGCACACGGAGGTCAACCATGCTGGACAAAATCATTGCAACCTTCTGCATCCTCAACGACTTGCTCCACATACTCCACCATCGCAACGACCCACAAGCCAAAATCACAGACAGTGAAATCCTTACGATCGCCATCCTCGCCTGCCAAGAGTTCGGCGGGAATATGCGCAAAGCCCTCCAGTGGGTCAAAGCCCTTCAGCTGTTCTCGTTTGTGCCCTCTGAGAGCCGTTTCAACCGCAGGTTGCACCGTCTCGTGCCCCTGTTGCACGCCCTTGCGCCCCTGTTGCACGCGGTGTGGGGGGCTTTGGAGACCTGTACCGACTATGCGTTGGATACTTTTCCGATGCCTGTGTGTGAGAATATCCGTGCCAATCGTTGTCGGCTTGCACCTGAGAAGGCGTTTCGGGGGTACAGGGCGTCGCATCGGGACTATTTTCACGGGGTGAAGGTTCACTTGTTGGTGGCGTCTGGGGGCTTTATTGTGGAGTTTTGGCTGACGCCTGGCAGTTGGCACGACTTGACGGGGCTGTATGGGATGGCGTTGGACATTCCTTGTGGGTGTGCGTTGATGATGGATCGTGGGTACACAGACTATGTTGCGGAGGATTTGTTGCGTGAGGCGGAGGGGCTGGAGGTGTATCCTGTGCGTCGGGAGACCTCTGTGCGTTATGCGGGGTGTCGTCAATACTTGGCGGTAGTGAAGCGTCGTTTTGTAGAGAGCGTGGGTTCGTGTTTGCACAGTTTGTTGCCGCGTCGTGTTCACGCGGTGACTTTGGATGGGTTTATGTTGAAGCTGATGTGTTTTATCTACGCCCACAACTTCAACCTACTGCACAAGGTGGCAAGTTGAGTTAGGTATACTGGATTGGGAGGAACCCGCGATGCCACACCCGACGATCGAGACCCCTGAGACGCTGCGCGAGTTTGCCCCGCATGCGCTGCCTGTAGACGAGGTCGCGCAGCGGCTGGGAACCAGCCCCGACGGGCTAAGCCTCGAAGAGGCGCGCCGACGCCTCCACCAGTTCGGCGCGAACGAAATCGAGGGCATCAAACCCATCAGCATCCCCGCGCTGATCCTGCACCAGTTCGCCAGCCCGCTGATTTACATCCTGCTTGCAGCGGCGGTCGTGACGCTGCTGCTGGGCGAGTATATCGACACGGCGGTCATCGCGGCGGTGTTAGCGCTCAACGCGACCATCGGCTTTATTCAAGAGTACCGCGCGGAGAAGTCAGTGCGCGCGCTGATGCAACTCACTGCTCCCCACGCGCGAGTCATTCGCGACGGCGCGGAACACGACATCGAAAGCCGCGCGTTAGTGCCTGGCGATGTGGTGCTGCTGGAGTCGGGCGTGCGCGTGCCTGCGGACATTCGGCTCTTTCAGGCGACCGCGCTGCAGGTGGACGAGTCGATGCTCACGGGCGAGTCGGTGGCGGTCTACAAGCAGGTTGCGCCGATTCCCGTAGACGCGCCGCTGGGCGATCGGGCGAATATGGTCTTTTCGGGCACGATTGTGGCGTCGGGGCGCGGGCGGGGCTATGTGGTCGCCACAGGCGCGCACACCGAGCTGGGCAAAATTGCGGGCAGCATGCGCGAGCAGCGCGTGGACGAGACGCCGCTGCAACAGCGCATGCGCCGCTTCGCGCACATCATCGGCATAGTCGTCGGCGTCGGCTGTGCGGTCATCTTCGCGCTGGGGCTGGCGGTCGGCAACAGCGTCGTGGACATGTTCAAGGTGGTGGTCGGCGTGGCGGTCGCCGCGGTGCCCGAAGGGCTGCCGATTGTGCTGACGATTACGCTTGCGCTGCGCGTGAGCGCGATGGCGAAACGCAACGCGCTGGTGCGCCGCCTGCACGCCGTCGAAACGCTCGGCAGCACGACCGTCATCGGCTCCGACAAGACGGGCACGCTCACCGAGAACCGCATGACCGTGCAGGAATACTGGACGGCGGGCGAGTGGTACCGCGTGCACGAACTGGAGCGCGGCGCAATCCCCTACGATGACCAGCACCCGTTCGTGCTGGCGCTGCTGACTTCTGTGCTGACCAACGAGGCGCATGTACGGCGCATCGGCGAGGACGAATACGAGATTCACGGCGACCCGACGGAAGCCGCGCTGCTGATTGCCGCGCTCAAAGCGGGCTTCGACCACGACGAGTGGCGCGCGCAGCACCCTGTGGTGGGCGAAATCCCGTTCGAGCCGGAGTTGCAGTATTCTGCCAGTATTCGTGCGCGGGGCGATGAACACTGGATGTTCGTCAAGGGCGCGCCAGAGCGGGTGATGGGCATGGCGACACGCTGGATGACCCCCGACGGCGAGCTGCCGCTGGACGCCGACGCGCGGGCAACAATCGCGGCGCACGCGGCGGATATGGCGCAGCGGGGCTTGCGCGTGCTGGGGCTGGCGTACCGCCGCTGCGCCGAGCCGATTGACACGCGCGAAGGCGTGCCCCAGCCCAGCGCGCTGGTCTTCATCGGGCTGGTCGGGATGGTTGACCCGCCCCGCGCAGGCGTGCTGGAGGCGATTCGGGAATGCCACGAGGCGGGCATCCGCGTACTGATGATCACGGGCGACCACGCGGCAACGGCGCGCGCGATCGCTGCTCAGCTCCACATCGCCCCGCCCGACGCGGAGGTCATCACAGGCGCGGAGATGGAGCGCCTCGCCGACGAGGAACTGCGCGAGCGCGTGCGCACAGTGAATGTCTTCGCGCGAGTCTCGCCCGAACACAAGTTGCGCGTGGTGCGCGCGTTGCAAGCCAACGGCGAGACGGTCGCCGTCACGGGCGACGGGGTGAACGACGCGCCCGCGCTCAAAGCCGCCGATGTCGGCGTCGCAATGGGCAAAAGCGGCACCGATGTCGCCCGCGAAGCTGCCGACATCGTGCTGGCAGACGACAACTTCGTCAGCATCCGCAACGCCGTCGACGAGGGGCGCGTCGCCTTCAAAAACCTGCGCAACGCGACCTTCTTCCTCATCTCCACAGGCGCGAGTTCCGTCCTGATGTTCCTGTTCGCTGTGCTGCTGGGGATGCCGATGCCGATGTTGCCCGCGCAGCTGCTGTGGCTGAACTTGGTCACCAACGGTCTGCAGGATGTCGCGATGGCGTTCGAGCCAGGCGACAAGCGCATTATGCGCCAGAAGCCGCGCCCGCGCAACGAGGGCATCATCTCCCCGTTGCTGTGGGAGCGCACAGTCATCGTGGGGCTGCTAATTGCGGTCGTGTCACTGTGGCTGTTCCACTACGAATACACGACCACAGGCTCGCTGTCCCGCGCGCAGACCGTCGCCCTGACCACCGTCGTGCTGTTCCAGAACTTCCATGTGGGCAACGCGCGTTCGGAGTTCCGCTCGGCGTTTTTGCTAAGTCCGTTGCGCAACCCGTTTCTGCTGATTGCGGCGGTAGCGGCGACGGCGGTACACGCGCTCGCGCTCTATCTGCCGCCGACGCAGTTTGTGCTGCGCGTGGAGCCGATTGAGCTGGAGGCGTGGGTGCGCAGCGCGCTGGCGGCGCTCAGCGTGGTGGTTGTGGTGGAGGCGCACAAGTGGCTGCGCCATCCACAACTGGCGCGGGAAGGCGTCTAAAGTTCCCGCTCCCGCCCGCCGATAATCCCCACAGGTTGCTCTTGCTCCTTGCGAAAGACCTTCGCTGATTCCCATTCATTCGCGTGCGCCTTGCGCACGGCTACTGGGGGTATCTGTATGCACAGACAGAGTGGTTTTACGCTGGTGGAACTGCTGGTGGTGATTGCGGTTATCGCCGTGCTGGCGGCGTTGCTGTTTCCTGTGTTCGCGACGGCGCGCCAGGCAAGCGCGGCGAGCGTCTGCGCTTCGAACCTGCGGCAACTCAGCAAGGCGACCTTGCTTTATACGCAGGACTACGACGAGTGTTTCCCGTTAGCGTTTTATCGCATCGCGAGTGCGAACGGGACATGCCTACGCACGGTGTGGGGGGTGTTGCAGCCCTACCTGCGCGACTATCGCGTCGCGCTGTGCCCTGCCGACCCGCAGCCGATTGACCTCACGGTGATGCGCACCGTGCGAGGCGTTGGCTGCCCGCTCTGTGCCGATGAACCGACGCAAGTGTCGCTGATACCGAACTGGTGCCTGACCGTGAACGCGGCGAGCTACCCGACTGTGCCGCCTGTGAGTCTGGCGCGGCTGCCGTTCCCTGCATCCACAAGCGTCTGGTCTGACAGCTGGATGGGCGCGGGCGTCTCTGCCGCAGGGTTCGAACCGCTCAGCGGCATCGACCCACGCCATGCGCTCACAGCGCGCGTGCCCGACCGCGTGGCTGGGGGGCAAGAGACGCGCTATCGGGGCAAGGTTCAAGCGAGCTTCGTGGACGGGCATGTGCAGGCGTTTCACGCACGCTTAGAGCCCGACACGCGGCGCATGGGCGACTTCGTTCAAATCCATGTGCGCCCGATAACCATCGACAATCGCCAGATGCCGCGCTGGTTCATTCAGGGCGGTGCGTACCACAATCGTCCCAACTTCTACGGCTGGCCCAGCCGCCCCAAAGAGGGCAACCCAAACCGCATGCTGCTGATGTGCTACCCGCGCCCGAACTTCTGCGAGGAGTGGGATTGATGACCGACCCGCGTACAGCCTTCCCAAGGGGAACGGTCGGCGTAGCGTCGGCGTAGTCCCCGCTCCCCTCGTCCCCCTCGCCTGCGCGTAGGCGAGGGGGATGTTGACTTTGTGGAGTGCGGAAGCGACGCTTCCGCCCTGCTGAAGCTAACGCTTCAGCACTCCAAAGCGCGGCTCCCCTCTCCCGCTGCGCAGGAGAGGGGCTGCGGATGAGCTGATAAGGATACATCGCTTGAGTTCACTGTGTGCGGGGCGCGCACGCTTTTTCGCCCTCACCCCCAGCCCCTCTCCCACGCGGTGGGAGAGGGGTGTAGGGGCGCACGGCGGTGCGCCCTGCAGCGCGTTCCCCCTCTCCCGCCCTGCGGGAGAGGGCAACACGGCGCGCCTGCCCGTCCACGCCTGCGCGGGCAAAATCGCCCCTGCCTCAGCAATTCTGTGCCGAACTAATGTACCCTTATCAGCTGCGGATGAGGGCAACAAAACGCCCGTGCCCCCTGCCGACAACAACCCCAACAATGTCCCCTCATTCACCCACCCCACCGCCGAACAACGGGCGCACAGCAATTGGGGTCGGGTATAATCTCTCCCGTAATCGTCGTTATAGGAGGCGCTAATGAGCGAGATAGCCATCAAAACGGTCAATTTGACCAAGCGCTATTCGGGACTGTGGAGCAAACAGCCGGTGGACGCCGTGAAGAACCTCAACTTGGAGGTGCATCGCGGCGAGATTTTCGGCTTTCTGGGTCCCAACGGCGCGGGGAAGACCACCACGATTAAAGTGCTGCTGGGCATCATCTACCCGACCGAGGGCGAGGCGTATGTGCTGGGCAAGCCTGCAGGCGACCCCAAAAACCACTACAAAATCAGCTACCTGCCCGAAAACCCCTACTTCTACGACTATATGACGGGGCGCGAAATCCTCACTTTTTACGCCAAGCTGTTCGGCATCGGCGAGCCAGAGCGCAGCAAGCGCGTGAACGAGCTGTTAGACCGCGTCGGGCTGTCCCGCGCGGCAGACCAGCCCCTGCGCACCTACTCGAAAGGGATGCAGCAGCGCATCGGACTGGCACAATGCCTGATTAACGACCCGCAACTGCTGATTCTGGACGAGCCGACCGCGGGGTTAGACCCTATCGCACATATCGACATTCGCGACATGATTTTAGACCTGCGCAATCAGGGCAAGACGCTGTTCATCAGCTCGCACCAGCTCTCGGATGTCGAGCGCGTGTGCGACCGCGTGGCGATTCTCAACAAGGGCGTGATGGTGCAGCTGGGACGCATCGAGGAGCTGCTGGCAGGCGGGCATGTGGAGGTCATCGCCGACAAGGTGCCCGACAACGCCGTAGAGCCGATTCGCCAGCTGGGCGGCAAGGTCAGCCTGCACGACGGCAGACTGATTGTCGAACAGCCCGACAACGGTTCGGTCGATCGCGTCATCGACATCGTGCGTGCGGCGGGCGGGCATATTATTAGCGTCAAGCCCTACCGACGCACGCTGGAAGACCTGTTCGTGGAGACCATTCAAGGAGGCAAAAACGCATGAACGCGACCTTCGCAATCGCAGGGGCGACCTTCGGCGAGGCAGTGCGCAAGCGCATCTTGATGGTGATTCTGCTGGTCGCGCTGCTGATTATCCTGATTAGCCCCGCGTTCGAGCCGTTCGCGGCGGGGCGCGGCGCACGCACGCTGATTATCAGCTTCGGCTTCGGCGTGATTCAGCTCGCGGGAACCTTCATCGCCATCATCATGTGTACGGGCATGATTCCCACCGAGATCGAGCGGCGCACCATCTACACGATTCTCTCCAAGCCTGTGCAACGCTACCAGTTCGTGCTGGGCAAGTTTTTCGGCGCGGTGGGCACGCTGGCGTTTATGTACCTGATGATGGGCATCGTGTTCCTGATTGCCTCGCGGATGGCGCTGGGTGCGTTCGATCCGCAGATTGTGCGCGGGCTGCTGATGTTCTTCTTCCAGAGTTCACTGCTGGCGGCGGTTGTGCTGTTTTTCTCCACTTTCGTCTCGCCGCTGGTGAACTACTTCCTATCGGGCGGCGTGTTCCTGCTGGGCAACCTGCTCAGCAGCTTTCTGGAGACCATTCAGCGCAACCCCGAAGTCACCCCAATCACCCGAATCCCCGTGCAGCTGCTCACGGTCATCCTGCCCAACTTCGCCAACTTCAATGTGCAGAACCCGATTATCAACCCAGAGCAGGTGCTCACCGACGAGACAGCGTATCTGGTGCAGACGATTGGGTACGCGATTGTCTACATCGCGCTGCTGCTGGTCGCCAGCATGCTGATTTTCAACCAGCGGGAGATGTGAACCCATGGCGAAGACAGCTACTGCGCGTAAACGCACAGCGAGACTCTCGCGGCGCACAAACGCCCAACGCGCCGCGTGGGACGCCATCCTGCCCGACTTGGACGCGCTCAAACAACTTGACCTGCCCGAATCGGATGGCTGGCCTATGGAAACCCACTACCATGTGCTGCAACTCCAACTGCTGATGGAAATCGTCCACCAGCATCTGGGCGCGCCCAACGACTACTACTGCTGCACGAACATGTTCATCTACTACAGCTTCGAGCAGGCGCAGGAGGTCTCGGACTGGGTGCGCGAGCGCACGGACAAGCGACCGCGCTACAAGGGTCCCGACTTTTTCCTGGTCAAGGGCGTGGACGGAACCTACATGCGCGAGAAGTGGATTGTCTGGGAAGAGGGCGGACGCTACCCTAACCTGATTATCGAGATCGTCTCCGCCAGCTCGAAGTCCAAAGACACCAAAGATAACAAGACGCTTTATGCAGAGGTATTCCACACGCCCGAATACTTCTGGTACGACCGCTGGACAGGCGAGTTGGAAGGCAACCGCTTGGTGGGCGAGCGGTACGAGCCGATTGCGCCCAACGAGCAGGGCTGGCTCTGGAGCGAGACATTAGGCGCGTGGGTGGGCGTCTGGAAGGGCAAGTATGGCAACCGCACCGACAACTGGTTGCGCCTGTACGACGCCGACGGCAACCTTGTGCCCACCTCCGCCGAGATAGCCGAGCGGCAACGCCAACGCGCCGAAGCTGAACACCAACGCGCTGAAGCTGAACGCCAACGCGCCGAACGCGCCGAGGCGCGCCTGCAACGGCTGCTCGCTCGCCTCGCGGAACGCGGCATCGATATCGACGAGCTTGGAGGCAACGACGATGAGACGCAATTATAGCAAGTTATGGATTGCGATTGTGGTGTTGCTGTTGATTCAGGCGGGGTTGCAGATGCGCATTTTCCCGCTGTGGGTGCGCAACTACGCGCCCAAGCAAGCGACGCCCGTCGGCTTAGCGCCTGAACAGCTGCTGGTGGCGGTCGCGGGGTTTCGCGAGTTCATGGCGGCGATTCTGTGGGTGCGCGCCGACGGGTTCTTCGACTCGGGCAACTACGACGCCGTGCTGCCCATGCTGCGCCTGGTGACATGGCTCGATCCGCACAACCTCGATGTCTACTCCACAGGCGCGTGGCACATGGGCTACAACTTCACCGACGAGTCGCAACGCTCCGACCGACGCTACATCCCGATGGCGCTCAAGTTCCTCGAAGAGGGCATCCAGAACAACCCCACGGTGTGGGATCTCTACTTCGAGATGGGCTGGATGTATTATCACAAGATTCAAGACCCTGTGAACGCCGTGCCGTGGATGCAAATCGCGAACGAGTACCCCAGTATGATTCCCGCCCGACGCCATATGCTGGCGCACGCGCTTTTCAAGGCGGGGCGATTCGACAACGCTGTTGACCATTGGGCGAAGCTGTTTTTGGACGCCGAAAAAGACCGCGGCAAAGACTGGGAGTCGAACAATCTCTACGATGTGCGCCAAAACAACTTGGAAGACACGATTTTAGACCTGCTGCGCCGCTACGGATCGAACCCAGAGACGCAACCCCCGATTGACTTGGGCTTCGATGCGACGGTCAAGGTTGTGCGCCCGCGCGTGCTGCTGGTGGAAGGCAAACTCGGTATCCCGACAATCGGCGCGCGCGTGACGGTCATCCTGCGCGACAAAGGCAGAACCCTTCAATATAGCCCCAAAGCGCTCAAAACCTTCACCTTCGAGGTAGACTCGAAGCTCACCTACATGCAGGACTCGCTGGCGGTGCGCGAGGAGAAGTTCCGCCGCGAAATCGACATGAGCAAAGACCCGAAGATGTACCCGTTCAAGGCGGAGGAGTACGAGGTGGAGTTCATCTTCGAGCCGCGCTACGCCTCGCCGAACATTCAGGCGCGCATCGGCTCGGACGGGGTTGGGATGTACGATGCCCGCTACTTGGAGCTGGCACGCGAGAAGCCCGACCCTGTAGATGTGCCCCAATACGCGAAGGTCTCCGACGCGCTCCGACGCGAGTTGGCGAACCCGACGCGCGAGACGACCTACTATCGCGTGCGCAAGGTGATTACGCTCACCCGCGCGGACATCCTGATGCTGGGGCAACGCGGCGAATGAACTTCCCCCTGCACGGCGCGGAGCGGTTGACCGACCCTGGCGCACGGTTGCGCCTGCTGTGGGAGCATCGCAATATCGTGGTGATGCCTGGGGTGTTCAACGCCGCGCTTGCCCGCCTCGTGCAGTTTCACGGCTACGAGGCGCTCTACATCTCAGGCGCGGGGGTGACCAACAGCCTGCTGGGGCTGCCCGACCATGCGTTCATCAGTCTGCCCGAAATGGCGCAGGTGTGTACCTACATTACGGCGGCGGTGAGCATCCCCGCGATTGCCGACGCCGACACGGGCTACGGCGGCGCGCTGCAGACCGCCCGCGCCGTGCAGATGCTCGAACGCGCAGGGCTGGCAGGCATCCACATCGAGGATCAGGTCAGCCCCAAACGCTGCGGGCACTTGGAGGGCAAGGAGGTCATCCCCACCCACGAGATGGTCGCCAAACTCAAGGCGGCGGTCGGCGCACGCAGCAACCCGAACTTCATCATTATCGCCCGCACGGACGCTCGCGCAATCGAGGGGCTGGAAGGCGCCATCGAGCGCGCCAAACGCTACCTGCAGGCGGGCGCGGACGCCATCTTCCCCGAAGCGCTGCAGTCGCCCGACGAGTTCGAGCAGTTTGCCCGCGCCGTGCCCGCGCCGCTGCTGGCGAACATGACCGAGTTTGGCAAGACGCCGTACCTGACCGTCAGCGAGTTCGCCCAACTGGGCTACAAGATGGTCATCTTCCCGATGAGTTGCTTCCGCG
>Ga0308418_1001405_pt1 | contig 12794 bp, 9 predicted proteins | sample HotsprSampleR4cd_FD_203517 | JGI IMG/M metagenome (GOLD analysis project Ga0308418, IMG submission 203517) | Hot spring phototrophic mat microbial communities from Mushroom Spring, Yellowstone National Park, Wyoming, United States - 20090729_R4cd ... | reverse complement strand
GGAGCTGGTTAGCGGACTCAGTATCGTTGACAGACGCAGGCGCAGGATCACCACTGCTATGCTACCCTCCCTCTGCCGCTCCCTGTGGGGGAACGGCAGGGGGGCCGGAGGGGAGGCGTGGGGCGCCTCACCCCCAGCCCCTCTCCCGCGCTGCGGGAGAGGGGGGAGCTGGTTGGCGGACTCAGTATTAAACCCCACGGAGTCGAAGTTCTCGAGGGGTGATCTGACAAGCGGGAGAGGGGGGAGCTGGTTAGCGGACTCAGTATTGAACCCCACGGAGTCGAAGTTCTCGAGGGGTGATCTGACAAGCGGGAGAGGGGGGAGCTGGTTAGCGGACTCAGTATTGAACCCCACGGAGTCGAAGTTCTCGAGGGGTGATCTGACGAGCGGGAGAGGGGGGAGCTGGTTAGCGGACTCAGTATCGTTGACAGACGCAGGCGCAGGATCACCACTGCTATGCTACCCTCCCTCTGCCGCTCCCTGTGGGGGAACGGCAGGGGGCCAAGGGGGAGGGTGAGGAGGCATAATCTCCCCCTTCCTCTCCCGCAGCGTGGGAGAGGAAGGGGGCCGGGGGGAAGGTGAGGGCCGCCAGGCGTGCTCTGTAGCACCGACTCTGAACCCGTGCAACCCGTTTCGGTCGCGTCGTGGAGCCGCATGCGTTACGCGAAACACTCTATCGCGAACCATTGTTAAGCCTTATCACATGCTCTTACTCCATTTTTCCATCTTGTGTTATATTTGGACATATCAACTGTATGTAAACCAAACAGGCGCGCTGCAACCTTGTTCATCAGATGCGAGTCATAGTCATAGTATGATGCAGCTTGCGACTGTTGTAAGAGGTGGAGGAACGCCGTGCCATTCTGTCCCCAATGTGGTGTTGCCAACCCGGATAGTGCTCGCTTTTGCGATCAATGTGGCGCCCAACTCATTCCGGTACCATCAAAACCGGCCTCACCGTCAGTTCAGCCTGTTACCCCAGCGGGGCAGGTGACCGGTGCGCCTATCAGTGCCGGGCCGTCGAGTTGTCCACAATGCGGTGCTGGGATCATTCCAGGTGAAGCGTTCTGCGACAATTGTGGCGCACCGTTACTCACGTATTCGCGGCCTGCGCCCCCAGTGGTGCCCGATTTGCCCTTTCCTGGCGCCCCACCTCAGCCCGTTTACCCACCACCGCAACCGGCAACGATCCAGGCAGGGAAGCCGACCCCAGTGCCACCACCAAAACCATCAATACCACCTACGGCGCCAGTCACGCCATCTCCACCGGTTGCTCCACCAATTCGCAATTCACTGGCCGGAATCCGTCTTCGACTGCGGAGCGGGGCAGTATTGACATTGCCCGCAGCAACACAAGCTTTCATTGGTCGTGCCGATCCGGTCAGTAACTTCTACCCTGATATTGATCTAACCGCTTATGGTGGTCTTGAACACGGTGTTGGTCGGCGCCATGGTCGTTTCATAATCCAACAGGGTCTGGTCTACTACGAAGACCTTGATAGTACAAACGGCAGTTTCCGTAGTGGTATTAAACTATTACCACGTCAACCACAACTGCTCCAGCATGGTGATGAACTACGTCTGGGCTTGCTCTCGTTCGTTGTTGAGATACCGTAATCGAGTACAAGATGTATGAAAACGACAGAATCTTTGCGAATTGGAATTGTCGGTGTTGGCGGCGTTGGCGGTTATTTTGGCGCTCGTCTGGCTCAAGCTGGTCACGATGTATTCTTCATTGCCCGCGGTGAGCATCTGGCTGCAATGCAGCGGCATGGTTTGCGCGTGCAAAGTATCGCCGGTGATTTTACATTGCCTGAAGTCAAAGCAACCGATGATCCGGCAACAGTAGGGCCGGTCGATCTCGTGATCGTAGCGGTAAAGGGGTGGCAGGTGCGTGAAGCAGCTATGGCCATGCGCCCCATGATTGGGCCACAAACGGTTGTTCTGCCACTGCTCAATGGAGTCGATGCCCCTACCGAACTGGCAGAAGTGCTCGGCGCCGACCACGTCCTGGCCGGATTATGTCGGATTATTGCCTATCGTGCTGCTCCGGGAGTGATTGTCCACGCCGGTGTCAATCCGCCATCCATCGACTTTGGTGAGCTGGATAATCGTCGCACCCCGCGGCTAGAACGGATCAGGGCAGCGTTTGCAGGGGCCGGTATTCAGGCGCACATTCCTGACGATATTCACGTGGCGCTTTGGCAAAAATTTATGCTCATCTGTGCCTGGAGCGGATTTGGGGCAGCAACACGCGCTCCTATCGGGGTCTGGCGCTCATTGCCTGAAACCCGACCGCTAGTCGAGCGCTGCCTGCAAGAGGTTGTAGATGTTGCAAGGGCGCGTGGTGTTGCGATGCCAACACAGGCGGTCGCGGCGATGATGGCATTCATTGATAGCATGCCATACGATGGAACTGCTTCGCTACAGCGTGATATGATGGCCGGGCAACCTTCAGAACTGTCTAGCCAGACCGGAGCACTGGTGCGGTTGGCGCGTGAGGCAGGCGTGTCCGTTCCGGTGAATGAGATGCTGTATGCAATTTTGCTGCCGCAGGAGCTGGCAGCACGAGGTCAATTACCAGAACAACGCTAAGGCCTATCTGGAATACCCTGTCGCAGAAGAAGATCGGTTGGGGCGCAGCGCCGCTGCACCCATACATCGATCAGGTTTCATCCGCTGTCCTGTTAGACAATTATTCGGATAGGCTCTCAATACCAGAGATGAGGATTTCCAGATGTCTGCACGTCTTCAGTATTTGCGCGAACGTCTGCAAACCGACGGCTGGGCTGGTGCCGTGCTGATGCCATCGATTAACCTGACCTATCTGACCGGCCTGCGATTTCATCCCGGTAAACGGTTGACCCTGCTGCTGCTATCAGCCGGTGACACGCCACCGGTAATGGTGTTGCCCCAGCTCGAACTTGAACGAGTACGAGCCAGCGTGACGTTTGAGACCCGTTTTTTTGCCTGGAACGATGCCGAAGGGCCTTTAAAGGCGCTGGCCACCGGTATGGAAGCGGCTTTTGGCGCTGGTGTACCGGCCAGGCCCATTGCGATTGAGCATACCGTGATGCGGGTGATGGAATTACATGCGCTTGAAATGGTCGCTCCTGGTATACGAACCGGTGATCTTGATCCGCTGTTGAGCGAACTACGGATGGTGAAAGATGCCGAAGAACTGTCGTTCATGGAACGGGCCGTCGCTATTGTAGAACAGGCCTTACAAGCGTTCTTACCGCATATCCGTCCTGGAGTAAGCGAACGTGCCCTCTCGCGGATGCTCAGCGAGGCAATCCTGGCTGCCGGCGCCGATAGCGAGAGCTTCGCTAATATGATCGCCAGTGGTCCTCATGCTGCCAATCCTCATCACGAAAACAGTGATCGCTTACTACAAACCGGTGATCTGGTCATTATTGACTGTGGTGCCGTCTATCGCGGATACCATTCAGACATTACGCGCACCATCGCGGTTGGTGAGCCTGATCCGGTTGCCCGGCATATTTATGAAATTGTATTAGCTGCCAACACAGCCGGACGCAATGCTTGCCGTCCTGGTGTTAGTGGTGCGGCTATCGATGCCGCAGCCCGTTCAGTCATCGAAGCTGCCGGGTATGGTGCGGCGTTCGTCCATCGTACCGGTCATGGTCTTGGCCTTGAAACGCACGAGCTGCCCAATATTGTGGCCGGGAGTGACACACCACTCCGCCCTGGAACCACCTTCACCGTTGAACCCGGTATCTACTTGCCGGGTCAATGTGGCGTGCGGATCGAGGATGATGTCGTAATCACCGAACATGGGAGTCGGTCGTTAACAACATTTCCTCGTGAACTTATCGTTGTTTAACCGGCAGCGGCGATCAGTCCGCTCCCCGCTCGATGATGCCAGGGACTGTTAGCTGATGCCGTACTCATCGTAGGGGAATGCCGTCATTCGGCCTGCTCTCTCAGCGTGTGTTTGAAAAAAAGTCATAGAATTAGGGCCTATCCAACATCACCTCACGACGGATGAACCTCGGTGATGGATGCAAGACGATTCACAAGCGGGGGCGAGGCGTAGCCTCGCCCCTACCGGTATCCACGACGATGGTCACGGAGCCTGTGGCGCCGACCGTCGTCGTACCTCAAGGAGATAACGCTTTCGGATGGTACGTCGATCTGACTAGAGACGACCTGCGCTAACCTTCATCACTCGGAACAGGGTATTCCGGATCGGCACTTAGCGCTACCGAAGCTACGCTTCAGCAGTCCACGCCGATCACGTCGCGAAGAGAATATACAGATACCCGCTCACACGACGCAACCGACCCCTACCGTTCGCCGAGCAATTCTGCCATCACTGCTGCAAAAGCCTCACGAGATGGACGTAAACGATTTTCGGAGAGCGCAGCAATAGGCGTATTCCCGATACCCAGCGTTTCAGCCAGCGTTGGCCGATGCTCATTGAGATAGATGAGACCGGTCACAAACTCATTCGTGGATCGCGCCTGTTCGAGCAGCAAGAGCGCCGCACTGCGATCGGTCGGATCGTAATCACGGTTCAGTTTACGTAATCGAATGACCGGCCCATCATGGAGCTGCACGTCACGCACTTCACCAGGTTCATAATCGACGGCAATTTCTTCGTAATGAGGAACAAAGCTAATATTGTGAAGTGGTGACTCGTGCGTTTTACCGTAGGTATAACTTTTCGTTGAACGGTCGTGGTTGTTAAACGTTACACAGGGACTGATAATATCGATCACAGCCGCACCGTGAAAATGGAATGCAGCTTTAATGAGTTCGCGCACCTGCTTTGCGTCACCGGCAAACGAACGGGCGACAAAACCACATCCGGCCAGAATAGCCTCTGCACAAATATCGATTGGTGGAAAGTGATTCACCCCAGCGTGTTTCAGCTCTTGACCTTCATCGGCCGTAGCCGAAAATTGGCCTTTGGTCAGGCCATAAACACCGTTATTTTCAACAATGTAGACTACAGGTACATTCCGGCGCAACAGGTGAATGAATTGCCCTAGACCGATACTGGCAGTATCACCATCACCACTGACGGCTAAGGGGCGAAGGGTATGATTGGCGAGATGAGCACCGGTTGTAACCGACGGCATCCGTCCGTGCAGCGAATTGAAGCCGTGAGAACGGCCCAGAAAGTAGGCGGCTGATTTGCTCGAACAGCCGATACCACTCATACGGATGACCGTGTGTGGTGAGAGTGACAACTCAAAAGCGGCGGCAATGATCTGGCTGGCGATTGAGTCGTGACCACAGCCAGCACAGAGGGTCGAAGGCGCACCGCGATAATCAGCTTTGGTTAACCCAATGGCATTGTGTGTCATAGTTCCTCCTGCCGGGCAGGATATTCAGCATTACATCTTTCACCGAATAACCTCAGAGCGTATCTCTTTGACGACGCGACGAGGTTCATCATTGTCGCGAAACGCTCTCACATTCCGGTACCGACCAACAGTGATGACTCACGCATTTGTTCCAGGCAGTTGAGTACCTGATCGCGCACAAGGGGGGCTGTAAGTGGTAAACCATCACACCAGGCTACCGAACCGAGACGAGTGGCATAGGCCGGACAGTGCAGTTGTAGCAATTGCCGGAGTTGCCCATCGTGATTCTGCTCGACCACAACACAATGCTGGTGACGGGCGATAAACTCGGTGACCTCTGCACCAAACGGAAGGGCGCGTATACGCATACTGCTGGTCTGAATACCGGCGGCAGCCAGTAAGTCGCGCGCTTCGCTAATGGCTGGCGCCGTAGAGCCAAATCCGATCAGGCCAATGGTTGCCTGCGGGTTGATCTCAATCACTGGACGAGGCACCAGCCGCCGTGCTGTTTCATGTTTCCGCCAGAGACGAGCCATATTGCGTTGCCAGTCATCAGGGCGTTCACTGTAGATATTGCGCTCATTGTGACCCGTTCCACGGCTGAGCGTAGCTGCCAGCGGGTGTGGATTACCCGGCAGTGTCCGATAACCGATCCCGTCACCGTCAACATCGGCAAAGCGGGCATAGGTCTTTAACCGTGTCAAATCCTCGGCGCTTAAAACTTTGCCACGTTGAAGTGGTTGTTCGGGATATGGAAAAGGATGACTCATCCAGATGTTCATCCCCAAATCGAGATCACTCAATACGAAGACCGGCGTCTGTAACTGTTCGGCCAGATCGAAGGCCATCTGTGCATCACTAAAGCACTCTTCCATTGTCCCCGGCAACAAGATGACGTGTCGGGTATCACCGTGACCAAGATAATAGACGGAAAGCAAATCACCTTGCGCAGTGCGTGTTGGTAAGCCGGTTGACGGCCCAACCCGCTGGACATCCCAGATAACCGCAGGGATTTCGGCAAAGAAGCCCAAGCCGGCAAATTCAGTCATCAGCGAAATACCCGGCCCAGACGTGGCCGTCATCGCACGGGCGCCGGCCCAGCCAGCACCGATTACAATCCCAAGGGCTGCGATCTCGTCTTCAGCCTGAACAATCGCACAGGTTGCACCGTCGGTCGCTGGACGTAGGCGTGGTAAGTAGCTCTCTAAGGCCTCGATCAGGCTGCTCGACGGTGTAATTGGATACCAGGCAACCACACCAACACCGCCGGTCAACGCACCAATGGCAGCCGCGGTATTACCGTCGATCAGCATCATCCCGCGTGTCGCTTGCATACGATGCACACGGTACTTTCCGTGTGCGGGTGAAGGTTCGGCAGCAGCCCACGACTGCGCCGCCCGGATCACCGCTAGATTCAGCTCAACTGCCGATGGCCGACCACGAAACTGTTGCCGCAAAGCGGTCAGTAAAGCTGTTTCCTCAATGCCGAGCAATACTGCCAGCACACCCACATAAACCATGTTGGTCGCGTAAGGACGCAGTCGTTGGTTGACGCCTACCTGATCTAGAATGTGCCGCACCGGAATTGCAAGTGGGATGATGTCCGAGCGTTGCGGCTGCCATAGGCCGTCGGCAGAATAGAGACAGATACCATCGGTTGGCAGTTGTGCCAGATCGTCATTGGCAGTGCGTGGATTAAACGCGACTAGAATTGGGGTAACCGCAGGTCGAGCGATATAGCCCGCCTGACTGACTCGTAGTGTGTACCAGGTCGGTTCACCCTGAATGTTGGAGGGGAAGAGGTTCTTCCCAGAGACAGGCACACCCATCTGAAAGATGGCTCGCATGAGTACCATGTTGGCCGTTTGACTGCCCGAGCCATTCACGGTAGCCGCAGTAATGGCGAACTCATTTACGATTGGTTGGGGGAATTGCATAGCTTCCTCGCAAGACACTCAACGTTGAGCGATAGCGTTTATTATACGAGTGAAGGGTAGTGTATGGCAAGAGAGGGGAAAGGGCTTGTCAGAAGTTTTCTTTGACCGGGAAGAGTGAATGGCAAGGAGTTGTCATGCTTCGGGCCATTCGTCGAAGTTGATGCGTAGAGGCGATGCGTCGCCTCGTCCGCGGCGATGTCGCCCTTAAAAAGCGATTGTCTCCCCGTGCTGATGGTTATTTGCTGGCCTTCCCTCTTCACCATCTGGTGCCCTACCGCCATGCGACCAGATGTTTTACCGGTGACCAGTTTTACCCGTTTGCCTCAGCGCACAAGTCTCTAGCCCCTGATCCTGACCCTTTGGTCAAAGAGTTTATCTGGCGGCGTGAAACTCATTTGTGCATTCTTTTCGCTAGACATATACAGCAAAAGTATGTATAATGTGCAAAAGGTTGCAAGTAATGTCTAAGGGAGCATGCTATGCCCTACCGCATTCGTCGCCGGGCCCATGATCTGATCTGGGTGGTGATGGAGGATCATTTACATTTGTCTGAAGCGGAACGGTACTACCACGAAATGTGGCGCTTGCTCGATCAGTGTCCGAAACCAACCGATTTGCTTGTCGATGGCCGACGTATCTCTGGTGCTGACCGTGGTGCCCGGCAGCGTACTGAGGCAATTGTGCATCATAAGCATTTAGGGCGGATTGCCTTCATCGTTGCCGAACACCATTTGCTTATCTTTGCGCCGCTCGTTCGCTTTGTAAGTGGCATTGGTTTGTTTGCTACCGAACAGGAAGCACTGCGCTTTCTCGGTACCGTAATGGAGTACGGTGATTGACATTTGTTGGTCTCGATGGCGATAGCCTGTGCTTTTATGCACAGGCTTTGTTCGTTTTATGTTCAGATTGTATTTTGTGTCATATAATTGCATAATATATCCAGGACATCTGGGTCTATAGGCAAGGAGCAATGACGCTATGGGCCAACCACTTGAGTTTGTGATGATACTCGGCTTACAGCGCTACAGTCAGGATTTTTTTCGTCGCGCTGAAGCTGAGGTTCGCAAAGAGGTTCCCGATTTTCGATTGCATATCTTTGAAGATCGCGATGTAACTGCTCGCCCGTCTGAAGTGGAAGCGGCTATTGCCCGCTGCCGTTGTCTGATTCTGTCGCTTATTACGCTGAACGAAACGGCAGAAGTCTTGGTACCAATGGTCGAACGTCACGATCCGCCAGTTGTCTTTTCGTTCGAGGGGCTGCCGGAGGTGATGCGGCTAAACAAGGTTGGTTCGTACAACCTGAAGGCCGGTAAGGGGATGCCCAAACCGGTTCAGAACGTTGCCCGGCTGCTCGTCGGTGGTCGCGAAGAAGACACTCTGTATGGCTACGTGAAACTGCAGAAGATTACTTCAAAGCTCATCAATTTTCTGCCCGGCAAGCGATTAAACGATTTTCGGAACTGGACAAATGTCAATAACTACTGGAATCATCGCAGTATTGCCAATGCAGCCAATATGTTTAAGCTCATTTTGCGTGAATACTGCGAAATGAGCCATCTGCACGTTGATCCAGTCGTTGAAATGCCAAATATGGGTTTTGCCCATCCTGATGCGCCACGACTCTTTGCCAGTCCTGCCGAATATGAACGTTGGGAGAAGGATCGCAACCGTGCGCGCAAAGGAGTGTCGCCACCATTGGGTACGGTGGCGCTCTTGTCATTCCGCGCTCATATCTTGTTCGGTGCTGATTACCATTACAAGATCGTGCACGCATTGGAAGCCGCCGGCTTGCGCGTCTTGCCAATCTTCGTGATGGGGATCGAGAGCCATATTGTAGTACGTGAGTGGCTCACCCGTATGAATGTTGATCTGGTGATCAATACAATGGGCTTCCCACTCGTAGGCGGACCTGCCGGTTCAACGAAGGCCGGGTTGACGGTTGATGTTGCCCGTGAGTTGCTGAGTAAACTTGATACACCGTATATCGTGGCGCAGCCGTTATTTGTGCAAGATGAGGATGACTGGCGCGAGCGTGGTGTTGGTCCTCTACAGAGTACATTCCTCTTTAGTTTGCCTGAGATGGATGGTGCGGTAGCACCGGTTGTCCTCGGTGGGATGCGCGGTAGTACTATCACCACAGTGCCTGACCGCCTCGAACGGTTAGCCCGCATAGCTCGTGGTTTTGTGCAGCTACGCAAGAAGCCGAATCGCGACAAGAAGGTGGCGATTATTGTTTACAACTATCCGCCTGGTCAGGGTAAGGTAGCTACAGCAGCACTCCTCGATGTACCGGCAAGTCTGATTGCCATTCTCGACCGTCTGACTGCCGAAGGTTATCAGGTGGGGCGTTATCCTCGCGATCCGGCAACTTTTGCTCGCTGTCTTGAAGGGTTAGTCAATGATCAGCCGTTGCCACCCGGTCATCCACCGGTGGTCATTGGCACGAGTGCCGACCGCCAAGACTTTTACCGCTGGTTGCGGCCGAGTGATCAAGAGCGGATCAATGCCCGTTGGGGTGAATTCCCCGGTGATATTGCACCGCTGGGACGCGATAAGGTGCGGCTGGCAGGTACCCAAATTGGTAATGTCTTCATTGGCGTGCAGCCGGTGATTGGGATGCCCGGTGATCCAATGCGGTTGTTGTTTGATAAGGAGAACACACCTCACCACCAGTACGCGCTCTTCTATCGCTACCTCAGCGAGAGTTTCGGCGCCGATGCCATTATTCATCTTGGCATGCACGGTACTGCTGAATGGATGCCCGGTGTTCAGTTAGGGGTTACCGACCGTTGCTGGCCTGATATTTTGCTCGGTGAGATACCAAACTTCTACGTCTACCCGATCAACAATCCCGCTGAAGCCAATATTGCCAAGCGCCGTGGCTACAGCACAATCATCGGTCACGCCATCCCTCCGTATGGCCGCGCCGGTTTGTACCGTGAGTTGCAGGCTTTGCAAGACTTGTTGACCGAATATCGCGAGCGTCCACCTGCGCTCGCAGATGATGAGCAAAGTCCAGAAGCGGTTGCGATTATGCAGAAGATCGCACTGCTCAATCTCGACCAGGAGCTAGCACGCCAGCCCGGTGAGTCGTTCAGTCGCTTTGCATCGCGGGCGTATGCCTATCTACGCGATTTGGCCGCGACGATGATCACGGATCGTTTGCATATCCTGGGGAGTGCACCGCCGCCTGAAGAGCAGTTGACATTGATCGTCGAAACGCTGAAGGTGCCACGTGGTGAGTTGCCTGGTCTGGCCGATCTGTTGTTGTCGGTGCGGAAATCTAGCCTGCGATACAGTGAAGTACTCACAAAGGCTCGCCAGGGTGATCCCGATGCATTAGCCTTGCGCGAAGAGATTGAAAGCCGTTGTACCGAACTGGTCCAGCAAACGGTATTTGGTCATCTAACGCCAGAGCAGGCTGCGCGTCAGGTTGGTCTATCTTCCAGTAATGAGTTGGCCGCATTGGTACAGCATGGCCGGGCGCTTCTGGCTGCACTTCGTGACAACACCCAAGAACTGGATTTTCTGATGCGTGGGTTGGCCGGGCGCTACGTCCCTGCTGCCCCAGGTGGCGATATTATCCGCGATGGCGTCACCGTCTTGCCCACCGGTCGCAACATCCACAGTATGGATCCGTTCCGCGTACCAACCGATAGCGCCTACGAGCGTGGCCTTCGGATTGCCGAAACGCTGATTGCTACCCATCGGGCCGAGACCGGCCAGTATCCAGAGACTATCGCGCAAGTGTTGTGGGGTCTCGATGCCATTAAAACGAAGGGCGAATCTATCGGGATTGTGCTGGGGTTGATCGGCGCCCGACCGGTCAAGGATGGTCAGGGTAAAGTGGGCCGTTATGCGCTGATACCGCTAGCCGAGTTGGGTCGGCCACGGATCGATGTCCTAATGACGGCGTCCGGCATCTTCCGCGACATCTTTGCAGGTACGATGGACATGCTCGATCGGCTGGTAAGGGAAGCGGCTGCTGCCGATGAACCACCAGAGATGAATTACATCCGCAAGCACGTCCGGGAGATGATGGCCGCCGGGAAGAGCTTCGATCAGGCAACGGCGCGTATCTTTACGCAGGCTGCTGGAACTTACGGCACCGATGTCGATGAAGCTATCGAAGGAAGTGCCTGGGAGAAACGCGAAGAGTTGGAGGAACTGTTCATCAAGCGTAATGCTTACGCCTTTGGCGGGCGCCAAAATGGCGAAGCCCGGCCAGAGGTCTTGCGGGCGCTCCTTGGTACGGTGAGCCGTGTTGCCCAGGAGATTGATAGCGTCGAATACGGTTTGACCGATATGCAGCACTATTATGGTTATTCGGGCGCATTGAAGGCGGCTGCCGAACGGGCGACCGGTCAGCGGGTGCCGCTCAATTTTGTCGAGAGCTTTACGGCTGAAACGAAGTTGCAAACCCTGGAACAGACCCTACGGGTTGAATACCGCACGAAGTTCCTCAATCCGAAGTGGTACGAGGGGATGTTGCGCCACGGCCATAATGGCGCTGCCGAAATTGCCAGCCGGTTTACCTATATGCTGGGCTGGAGCGCAACGACCGGCGCAGTTGATCAATGGGTGTACGATGAAGCAGCACGGACGTTTGTGCTTGATGATACAATGCGTACTCGTATCGAAGCTCTCAATCCGGCGGCAGCGCGGAATATGGTTGGGCGCTTACTCGAAGCCAATGCACGTGGTATGTGGCAGACCGATGAAGAGACATTAGAGCGGCTACGCGAGTTGCACGCCGATCTAGAAGATCGGTTAGAGGGCATTACCGGTTAACCTCGAGCAGGTGTTTAAAACCGCTTGTAGGAGCGGAAGGGTGCCAGGGGGGATGGTGAGGGTGCATCAGCTGCCCACCACCGTTCCCCTCATCATTCTAGAGATGCCGTTGATCGAGTTTTATCAAAAGCCCAAATTTTTGATGAGGCTTATCGTTTCTCGTCATTGCAGCCGATGCCCCCGCTGAAAGCCTGATCAAAACCACGAGTTTCTGATCACGTGTAGCGCGGCCCTGGGTGGCGCGGGCCTTGTAGCGCGGGCCTTGTAGCGCGGGCTTTTAGCCCGCGACCGGACATCCGCCGCGGCCCTGGGGAGCGCGGCCCTTGTAGCGCGGGCTTTTAGCCCGCGACCTGACATCCGCCGCAGACCTGGGTAGCGCGGGCCTTTAGCCCGCGACCTGACATCAGCGTTGTGGCCGACCTGACAGCGGTTTACGCCTGGTAGCGCGGGCCTGTAGCCCGCGTCTCCTGACATCCGCCGCAGACCTGGGTGGCGCGGGCCTTTAGCCCGCGTCTCCTGACATCCGCCGCAGACCTGGGGAGCGCGGGCCTTGTAGCGCGGGCCTTTAGCCCGCGTCTCCTGACATCCGCCGCGGCCCTGGATAGCGCGGGCCTTGTAGCGCGGGCCTTTAGCCCGCGACCTGACATCCGCCGCAGACCTGGGTGGCGCGGGCTTTTAGCCCGCGACCGGACATCCGCCGCGGCCCCAGGTAGCGCGGGCCTTTAGCCCG
>Ga0308418_1001393_pt1 | contig 12855 bp, 10 predicted proteins | sample HotsprSampleR4cd_FD_203517 | JGI IMG/M metagenome (GOLD analysis project Ga0308418, IMG submission 203517) | Hot spring phototrophic mat microbial communities from Mushroom Spring, Yellowstone National Park, Wyoming, United States - 20090729_R4cd ... | reverse complement strand
GCGTCAATATGATTTTCTACCATTATCCCCAAAGGCCGTCGTTTTTCCCATTTTTCTTTTTGAGTTTTTGAATACAAAGCCCCATTTAAAGGACAGGCTTCAGTTTTTGGTTCATTGTCAATTTCCTTTGATGATTGATTTAGTTTATTATATCCTCCGTTAAAAGTTGGTGGCTTATATTCAATCGGAGAAAGAAAAAAATTATCGCCTTTTTGATTTTTAAAATAAGAATAAGAAATTGTTGATGAAAATAAAAAAACAAAAAAAACCACTACTAAAGCAACTTTTTTATTAACCATAATTAAATTTTTAAATTTTTAATTTTATCTCTTTTAATCTCCATAAATCTCTATTTATCTCAACAAATATTTATTAATCTTTTTCTTATTAAGCCGCTCTCACTCCCCTTTCGAATCAGGACGGATATTTAATTTTTCCACTTCTTAACTAATTTTCACCGATTATAACCGATTTTAACCCATTTCAACTAGTTTTAACTAAGTTGATTGCTTTTTCTTCTTCTTCAGTCAAAGGATAATTTCCTTTTCCTTCTTTTATCTCTTTAGTATAAACTCTTAAACCCTCTTTTGTATACAAAAAATTAATCACTATCCCATTTCTTTTTTCATCTAAAAAAGCCAAAACAAAACTTGGGTCACCCGCTTTTTCAAAAGGATGAAAGCGGACAATGTTTATTTTCTTTAAATGATATTTTGACTCTTCTATTTGTTTTTCAATCTTTTTTTTGATTATCTCAATTTCTTCTTTTTGTTTTTTGTAAGAATCCAGTAAAGAATTTAAAATTTCATCAATTTTTATTTTTCCGGTTGCCTCTGTTAACCGAAAATAGTGGTTTCTTGTATTAAATAAAAGCCAGGTAATAAAAATTAACCAGCCAAAAAAAATTGCCAAAAAAAATTCTAAAGAAATCATAAAAACTATTGTATATTTTTTTGCGGTAAGTGTCAATAAATTCATTTTAATTTGTATTTCTAACATCTTTTGCTATAAAATATCTCGTATGCCAAAAAAAACTAAAAAAGAAAAAATTTTAGCGGAATATCGAAAGAAATTAAAACTTTTAAAAGAAAGTACCGTTTTTACTCCAAAACCACAACCAACCATTAAAAATAAAAAAGAAGAAAAAATCTTACCTCAATCTTCAATCTCACCTCAAACAAAAAAATTAAATAAAGAAGACAATTTTATTTCTTCTTATTTTGTAAATGACTTAAAAAAAAGTCTTTTGATTTCTCTCCTATTAATTGCCCTTGAAATTTTCCTATATTTTGCTAAATTAGTTAAATAATTTTTAAATTTTGAAAGGAGGTGAAAAATATGACGACCATGTATTGTGTTAAATGCCGCGCAAAAAAAGAAGTTGCTAATCCAGAAAAAGTGACGATGAAAAATGGCAAACCAGCGATGAAAGCCAAATCCGCTGATTGTGGAACGGCGATGTTCAAAATTGGGGCGGCTTAAAATTTTACAACAGATTTATTGTTGAAATTTTTTTATAGACTGGCTTTTTTCCCCCAAGAAGACTTTGAAAAAGAATTATTTCTTTTACTAAAAAAGAGATATTTATTTTTATTTGCTTAATTTTCTTTTTTAAAAGAAAATATTGTTGTTTTGATGGTAAACGACAACGAGCTAAAGTCAGATGGGGGAGATATTTTTTTTCCTGGTGAAAATCAGAAAAGAATTCTTTATTAACTTTTTCCACCAGTTTTTCCAGTTTCCTTTCTCGTTGGAAATTTAAAAAAATAATCATTTTCTTTCCTCTGACGAAGAAATCTAAAGCATTAGAATAAAGATAAAATCCTTCCTGGTCAAAAACTACTTTTTTTATTCGTCTATCAATGCTTTCATTTTTATTAGTTTCTCCAAAAAAATATAAAGTAATATGATAGTTTTCAAAAGGCACCCAATTAAACTCACGATACTCATTGCGAAAACTACTTAACTCTTGACAAATTTTTTCTTTTACCCCTTTTGGAACATCAATCGCTAAAAAAAGCCTCATACATTTTATAAATCTTAGTTGAAGATAAATTTTTAATTAAAGGAGTCACCTCTTTTACTTTGGCAGAAACCATCGCCGCTTGTTTCCTTTTATTTTCTATTTTTGGATCACCTTTGGTGACCGCAATTATATTTGGTTTTATTTTTTTTACCAAATAAAAATAGCTTTTTTCTTTGGAAAAATAAGGAAGAAGAATGACAAAATCGACAAAATCAAAACTGCTTAAAATCTTAGCTCTTTGTCTTTGGTTATGAACTGGCTCTCTTTTTTTGTTTTTTCTAATAAACTCATCCGATTCCAAAGCAACAATCAAAAAATCACCACAAGCTCTTGCTTTTTTTAAAAACTGAAAATGACCATAATGAAAAATATCAAAACAACCACCAACAAGAACTTTTTTTTTATCTTTTAAACTTTTTAACCAAGAAGAAATTTTAGAGAAAGAAATAATTTTTGAATCCTTTTTCACAGAAGAAATTATACCAAAAAATAGTAGAATAAAAAAGATATGCGATGGGAAATAAAAACTTTAGAAGAACAACCAAGGATTTTAATTATCGCAAAAGATAACTTACTTTTTGTTAATCTTTTAAAGAAAAAATTAGAAGATCTTGGGGGAAAAGTTTTTTTAAGTCAAAGTCCAAATCTTTTAGTAAAAAAATTTGACTACATTTTTTTTATTAATTTTTCTTTTTCTAAAGAGGAAGAAATCCCAAAAAAAAACGTTTTTTTTATTTTTTTCAATCAAAAACCACCAAAACTAACTAAGGATAAAAAAATTGTTCAGCTTTTGGGGAATAAAATTGATGAAAAAACTATCGAGCAAATCCTTTGGTTTTTTTTCTCCAAAACCTCGCAAAAATTTCTTTTGCTTAATCTGCAAAAAACACCAAAGAAAAAAATCACTTTACCAAAACCTTGGTTTTATTTTTCTTTTTCCTTTTCATTTTTAAATAAAAAAAATATTTTTATCATTATTCTTTTGTTTTTTTTTCTTTTTAATTTTCTTTTTCTTCCGCCGCTTTTTTTAAGTAGTTACTTTTTTTATCAAACAGGCAATTATCTTAAAAAAGAAGAGATTAAAGAAGCAAAAAACTCTTTTACTGCCGCAAAAAACTATTTTTTTTTAGGAAAAAAACTTTATTTTTTATCAAGGCCGGTTTATCTTCTTTTTTCAATTGCTTCTTTACCTGATGATTTAATAAGTATCGGTGAAAAATTGGTGATTATAGGAGACAACGGTTTTTCCGCCTACGATAACGGTAAAAATCTTTTAGTTTTTCTTTTTAAAAAAAATAAAACGGAGGAGGAAAAAAAATTATTTGCCTTAAGACTAAAAAACTTATCTTATCAATTAAAAACAATAAACGAAAATCTATCTTTGCTTATTCAAAAACTCTCCCAACTAAATTTATTAAAGGAAAAAAAGACAATTTTTTCTTCTTTTAATCAATCCCTAACCAAATTTATAAAGTTTTATCCTTATTTGGAAAAAATTATAGAAAACAAAACTAATCAAAAGTTTCTTATTCTTTTTGCCAATAATATGGAGCTTCGACCCGGTGGCGGATTCATTGGTTCTTTAGGAATATTACAAATAAAAGACTATACCTTTGAAGGAATTGAAATTTATGACGTTTATGATATTGATGGACAACTAACCATTCATGTTGATCCACCAGAACCGATTAAAAAATATCTTAATCTTAACCATTGGTTTTTGCGCGACTCAAACTTTTCTCCTGATTTTTGGGATAATTATCAGAAGGTGAAGTTTTTTTTGGAAAAATCCGTTGGTTGGCAAGATTTTTCTGGCGGTATTCTTATTACCACAACCGCCATTCAAAAAATTTTAGAAGCTTTTCCACCAATTTACTTGGTTGATCTTAAAGAAAAAATCACCAAGGATAATTTTTACTTAAAAACTCAGTTTTATGTGGAAAAAAACTTTTTTCCTGGCTCAATTCAAAAAAAAAGTTTTTTAAGCTCGATCGTTCGAGGGTTAATCCTTAATATCGAAAACACCTCCCTAAAAAACCTTTTATTAAACCTTTCTCAACTTTTTGAGGAAAAACAAATTGTTTTTGCTTTTGAAGAAGAAGATTATCAAAAAATCATTGAAGAATTAGGTTGGGGCGGTCGATTGGCTAAACCGGTTTGTCTTTCTTCCTTTGATAACTGCACCGTCAATTTTCTATTCCCTTACGAAGCTAATCTTGGGGCAAACAAAGCTAATTTTTTTATTAACCGTCATTATAGTTTAAAAATAGTGGTTGATTCTTCTGGAAAGATTACCAATTATTTTACCATTCTTTTTAAAAATGAAGCCAAAGATGATATTTTCCCAGGAGGTAATTATCGCAACTTTTTTCAACTTCTTCTTCCAAAAACTGTTAGCATTAAAGAAATCAAAAAAGATGGGGTGTTGGTTGAGGATGTTTCTTTGGAAGACAAAGAAGAGTTTAAAAAAATAGGTATTTTTATAGAAATTCCTCAAAAAAAGACGGTTGTTTTAGAAATTGTTTATAAAAATGAGAAACCGATTACGGAAAATTTTGCCGTTCTTCAACTAATTATTCAAAAACAAATTGGCGTGTTAAATAGCGATATGAATTTAAAATTAAGTCTTCCCAAAAATATTTCCATTATTAACCAAAATTTTTTTCCTCTTGTGAAAAATCAAGAAATCATTTATAATAATTATTTCTCAACTGATAAAATATTTTTTATTCAGTTAAAAAAGGCCTATGATTAAAAAAGAAAAAACGATTCTTAAGGCAGAAATCCGCCAAGTTTTTGGTAAAAAAGTAAAAAAATTAAGAAAAGAGGGATTTATTCCGGCAAACATTTTTGGCAAAGACTTTAAATCGAAAGCAATTACCATCGATGCAAAAGAGTTTGCAAAAGTCTATAAAAAAGTTAAAGAAACGGGTGTTTTATATCTTGAAATCGAAAAAGAAACTTTACCGGTTCTTATTGCCTCAGTCCAAAAACATCCAGTTACTCATCAACTTCTTCATGTAGATTTTAAAAAAGTTGACTTAACCCAAAAAACCCAAGCCGAAGTCCCAGTTGAAATCGTTGGTCAAGCACCGGCGGTTTTGGAAAAAGAAGGCGTTCTTTTAACATTAACCCAAAGTCTTTTAGTTGAAGCTTTACCAGAAGAAATTCCTCAATCAATCAAAATCGATATTTCAATTCTTAAAGATATTGGTCAAGAAATAAAAGTGGCCAACTTAGCAACCTCTTCCACTTATCAAATTTTAACCGAAAAAGAAAAAGTGATTGTCTCTGTCGTTGCCCATAAAGAAGAAAGTGTAACTCCAGAAACTCAACCAACGACCGCTCCAGAAATAATCACTGAGAAAAAAGAAAGTGAAAAAGAAACAAAAGAAGAACCAAAAACTCAAACTCAAACTCCTTAAAGAAACATCGACACCAAAAAAATAAGTTAAAACTAAAACTCCCATAATTTTAAAAATTAATTTCAAAAATCAATTTTTTATTTTTTTTCTCTTAGTAAAAATTTTGCGGTAAAATATAGGTTGGAAGGGTGCCGGAGTGGTTTAACGGCCAGGTCTCGAAAACCTTGGTTCGACGCTGAGTCGAAACGCGGGTTCGAATCCCGCCCCTTCCGCAGAAAATCAGCAAACACCAAACACCTAACTTCTAACTTCTAACACCTAACATCTAACCTCTTAAAAAGCGTAACGTGTAATGATAACACTTCCTAAGGTGTTATAGATTCGTTACCTCGGGAAAACACCCATCAATCATCAAACATCTAACACATTAAAAAGTGTAACGTGCAACGTGAAACGTTAAACATTAAACGTTCAACGTTAAACGTTAAAAAATGTCATTCCTGATTTAATAAGTAATCTATATTATTTTTTAACCTTATTAAAGACGCCCATTAGTGCGTCTCTACAAAATAAAAATCTTTCTTTAAAAAAATCTTTACTAATCTTCATTTATCTCTAAAAATCTCTATTTATCTCTATCAATCTCCATTTATCTTAAATGTATCTTTTTTTATTTTTTTTTATTAACGTTTAAAGTTGAATGCTTAACTTTTTTTCTGATTTTTCTGATTTATCTGAAACATTATAAGTTCTATCTTTTCTCAATCTGGGTCTTTAAGAAGAATAAAAAAATTAGTATTAAATTTATCTTAACTTTTATTATTTATCATCGCTTGGATGATGTTTTGAGGAACTTCTTCGTAGTGGGAAGGCTCCATATAGAAAAAACAGCGGCCTTCGGTTAAAGATCGCAAAGTGGTCGCATACCCTGAAAGTTCGGCTAAAGGCACATAGGCTTTTACAACAACAGCTTTGTGTTTTTTTTCTGTCCCCAAAATTTTACCTCTTTTTGAAGAAATATCACCAATCACCGGTCCCATAAACTCTTCTGGCACTGTTACTTCAAGCTTCATAATCGGTTCAAGAAGAGTAAGGCTTGCTTTTTTTACTGCTTCCTGCAAAGCAATTGATCCAGCGATTTTAAAAGCAATATCGGATGAATCAACCTCATGGTATGAACCATCAAATAAAGTAACCGCAATATCGGTGATAGGAAATCCCAAAAGAACCCCTTTCTCCATCGCCTCCAAAACTCCTTTTTCAACTGCTGGAATAAATTCTGCCGGAATCACCCCGCCTTTTATTTTATTAATAAACTTAAACCCTTCCCCTCTTGGTAAAGGCTCAACTTTTATTAAACAATGACCATATTGTCCATGACCGCCTGTTTGACGAATATATTTTCCCTCAGCTTCGGCTACTTTGTTAATGGTTTCTTTATAAGCCACTTGGGGTTTTCCCACCTTAACTTCCATCTTCATCTCTCTTTTCATTCGATCAACAATCACCTCAAGATGAAGCTCGCCCATACCAGAGATAATTGTTTGGCCAGTTTCATGATCGATTTTTGCTCTAAATGTTGGGTCTTCTTCGGCAAGTCTCTGTAAGTTGTAAGAAAGTTTTTCTTGATCGGCTTTTGTTTTTGGTTCAATCGCTAAAGAAATTACAGGTTCTGGAAAAGTAATTTTTTCCAAAAGAATGGGATGTTCTTGAGAAGATAAAGTATCACCGGTTCTTGTGTCTTTTGGACCAACTAAGGCAACAATTTCTCCCGCATAGGCCTTATCAATCTCCTCCCGCTGATTGGCATGCATTAAAAGCAGACGACTGACTCTTTCTTTTTTATCTCGATTGACATTATAAACATAAGAACCTGCTTCTAAAACGCCAGAATAAATTCTGGTATAAGTTAATTTACCAACATGAGGATCCAGTTGAATTTTAAAAGCCAAAGCAGTAAATTTTTCTTCAGGAACAAGCAGCCGTTCTTCTTTTTGATTGGTTTTGGGATTAATCCCCTCAATTTTTTTCAAATCTAAAGGTGATGGTAGATAATCAACGATTGCATCCAAAAGCGGTTGTACCCCTTTGTTTCTCAAAGATGAACCACAGTACGTGGGAACAAGTTTATAAGAAATGGTTGCTTTTCGTAAAGCCTCTTTTAATTCAGAAACGGTAATATTTTCTCCATTTAAATAACGATGAATAAGATTGTCATCAGTCTCAACAATTTGTTCTATTAATCGGGCATGAAAAGACTCAACTTTTTCTTTTAAATCCTCAGGAACACTCTCCAAAACGTAATACTCTATCCCTTCTTCATCCTTATTCCAAATTAAACTTTTTTTTTCTAAAATGTCAACTACACCTTTAAATTCATGCTCTTTGCCAATAGGATAAGTCATCACGGCCGCCTTCACCCCCAACCTTTCTTCAATTTCCTTAACTGTTCCTTCAAAATCGGCCCCTAGTTTATCCATTTTATTAATAAAACAAACCCTTGGAACTTTATATTTATCTGCCTGTCGCCAAACAGTTTCCGATTGGCTTTGAACTCCTTCTTCAGCATCAAAAATCACCACTCCGCCATCCAACACTCTAAGTGACCGCTCAACTTCTGCCGTAAAATCAATGTGTCCGGGAGTGTCAATAATATTAATTCTTACTCCCCGCCAAAAAGTGGTAGTGGCTGCCGCAACAATTGTGATTCCTCTTTCCCTTTCTTGTGGCATCCAGTCCATCTGGGTTGTTCCTTCATCAATATCTCCTAATTTATAAGTTCTTCCGGTATAGAAAAGAATTCGTTCAGTGGTTGTAGTTTTTCCAGAATCGATATGGGCAATAATTCCAATATTACGAATTTTTTCTAAAGGAACGACTCGATTTTTAGTAATTACTGATTGAACTGCCATATAAAAAAAATAAAAAAATTTAAAATTTAGAATTTAGAATTTACTTTCTACCATCGCAAATGAGCAAAAGCTTTATTGGCTTCTGCCAGTTTTTCCACCTGTTGTTTTTTTAAAACCGCCTGACCGAGATTACGAGAAGCATCAAAAATTTCAGCAAAAAGCTTATCGGCAAAAGTATGATATTGTTTATTTGGTCGAGCTTTGGCTCCTTCAATAATCCAGTTTAAAGCTAAAAAAAGTTTTCTTTCTTTTCTTACTTCAAACGGTACCATATACGAAGCGCCACCTAGTCTTCGCGGATGGACTTCATAATTGGGGGCGGTATTTTTAATTGCCTCATCTAAAGTAACCAAAGGATCCAGTCCTTGTTCTTTTATCCTTTCCAAAACTGAATAAACAATCTTTTTAGCAACCGATTTTTTTCCATCAACCATCACATAGTTAATTAATTTTGCCACCACAAAACTATTGTATAAAGGATCAGGCGGCACCACTCTTTTTTTATAAGGACGTCTTGGCATAGTTAAAAAAAACAACTTTAAAATTAACTTGTTTTTTCAGTTGGAGCTTTGGCTCCATATTTACTGCGAGACGTTTTTCTTCCTTCAACTCCAGCTGTATCATACTTTCCTCGAACAATGTGATACTTAACACCAGGCAAATCCTTAACTCTTCCACCACGGACTAAAACGATTGAGTGTTCAGCTAAATTATGACCAATGCCTTGAATATAGGCAGTGACTTCTATTTTATTGGAAAGTCTAACCCGAGCGACTTTCCGTAAAGCAGAATTTGGTTTTTTAGGCGTCATCGTTCTTACTACCGTACAAACACCCCGTTTAAAGGGGCTTTCTACAAATTTGTACCGCCTTTTTATGGCGTTAAAACTTAACTTAAACGCTGCTGATCTTGATTTTTTAAGCTTTTTTTTCCGTTTCCTCTTTACTAGTTGGTTTATTGTGGGCATAGCGACTTAAAAACTTTTGATAATATTTTTCAATTAATTCTTGATTGACTGGAATTAATCTTCCAATTATAACATTTTCTTTTAATCCAAGCAAATAATCTATTTGTCCCTTAAGAGCTGCTTGCGATAAAACATTGGTTGTCTGTTCAAAAGAAGCAGCTGACAACCAGGAATCACTTGCCGTTGCCGCTTTACTTATACCAAGAATCGCCACTTTTCCAACCGCTGGTTGTCCTCCTTGTGATAAAACTCTTTTATTTTCTTCACGGAAACGAATTCGCGAAACAATCTCATTTTTCACAAACTCAGTATCTCCCTCATCTTCAATAATCACCTTATCACTCATCTTTTTAATAATCACTTCAAAATGTTTATCATTGATGCTTATTCCTTGAGATCGATAAACCTTTTGAATCTCTTCCAAAAGATAAAGTTGGGCCTCCTTAATTCCTTTAACCGCCACCAAATCATTGATATTTAATCCGCCCTCAGCCAAAGGCATCCCAACACCAATTAATTCACCATCTTTTACTTTAAGCTTTTGCCCCAAAGGAATAACAAATTCCTCTTCTTTAGTCGTCCCATCTTTCCCAACCGACGTAATTTTCACATAATAAACTTCTTTTTCTCTATCTTCTTTAATCGAGACTTTACCAGAAATCTCACTAATTGGGGTAACAATCTTTGGCGTTCTTGATTCAAAAAGCTCTTCTACTCGCGGCAACCCTTGGGTAACATCAGAAATCACAATCCCTCCAAAATGGCGAATTCTCATTGTTAACTGGGTTCCTGGCTCCCCAATTGATTGAGCGGCAATTATCCCAACTGGACAACCAATAGTTACTACCTGGTTATTAGTCAGATCTACCCCATAACATTTTTGACAAACACCGTAAGGTGCTTGACAAGTAAGAGGTGATCGGATAACCACCGCCTCAACTTTTTCTTGTTCAAAAAGATTAAAAAGTTCCTCGTCGATTAATTGATTTGCCTTGGCGATAGCTTTTCCTTCTTTATTTTTTACTTCCTTGGCTAAAAATCTTCCCAGTACTTTTTCCTTAAATCTTCCCTCATCTGTCTTTTCTCTTTTTATTTCCAAACCATCTTTTGTTTGACAATCTTCTTCCCAAACAATCATATCATGAGCGACATCAACTAATCTTCTGGTTAAATACCCAGCATCGGCGGTTTTTAAAGCCGAATCGGTCAAACCCTTTCTTGCTCCTCTTGCCGAAATTACATACTCAAAAACCGACAACCCCTGACGATAGTTGGATTTCGTTGGTACTTCAATAATTTTTCCCAAAGGATCAACCACCAATCCCTTCATCGCGGAAATTTGCTTTAACTGTTCTTTTGTTGCCCGCGCACCGCCGGAGTTAATAATCATTTTTACTGGATTTTCTTCATCAAGCTTTGCCCATGTCTCATTGGCTAGTTTTTCAGTGACATCAATCCAAAGTTTATTTGATAACCTTTTTTTCTCCTCAAGAGTTAAGAGACCTTGCTCATAGCTTTTTTCAATTTTCTTTACTTCTTCTTCAGTTAATTGAATGTATTTTTCTTTTCCTGGTAAAATTTCGCAGTCGGTAAAAGAAACGGAAAGACCAACGGCCATGGTGGCGCCAAAAAATCCTATATCTTTAAGCTGATCGATTAAATTACCTACTTTTTTTGGTTCAAACATTTTGATCGCTTGGGCAACAATTTTTTTAAGATCAGAAGCTTTTACTTCCTCATTAACAAACCTCAATTCCTCCGGTAACGCCTGGTTAAAGTAAATTCGACCAACGGTTGTTTTTAAAAGTTGACCGTTAATTTTTACCCAAATTGGCTGACGAAGAGATATTCCTCCCACAAGATAATTATTTATCGCCTCACTCTCATCGGAAAAATATAGTAATTCTTCATCTTTTAAGTTTAGGTTTTTATCAATGGTAGTTAAATAGTAACATCCCAAAGCCATCTCTTTATTAGGAACAACAATCGGTGAACCATCGGCTGGTTTTAAAAGATTGTGATAAGGAAGCATTTGTTGCTTTATCTCTTCAATCACTTTTTTAGAAAGAGGCAAAAATAACGCCATCGCATCACCATCAAAATCAGCGTTATAACCGGCACAAACTGCTGGATGAAGACTGATTGCTAAATTATCAGTTAAAACCGGATAAAAAGCCAAAATTGAAAGTTTATGAAGAGTGGGAGCACGGTTTAAAATAACCGGATGCTCTTTTGTTATTTCCTCTAAAATATCATAAACCACTGGGTTTTTTTCCTCAAGTAGATTTTTGGCGTTTTTAATATTTGCGGCAAAACCGCGAATAATAAGCTCATGAAGAAGAAATGGCTTAAAAAGTTCAAGGGCCATTTCTTTTGGCAAACCACATTGATCAAGCCGTAATTCCGGGCCAACGATAATCGTTGACCGACCAGAGTAGTCAACTCTTTTTCCCAAAAGATTTTGTCTAAATCTTCCTTGTTTACCTCTTAAAATATCAGATAAAGATTTTTGAACTTTTGAAGCAGCGCCGGTAGTTCTTGCCCGACCCCTTGCTTTTTGAAGATCAATTAAGGCATCGACTGCTTCCTGAAGCATTCTTTTTTCATTGCGAAGAATAATGTCGGGGGCGCCTAAATCAATCAATTGTTTTAGTCGATTGTTGCGATTAATGACTCTTCGATAAAAATCGTTTAAATCGGAAGTAGCCACTTTTCCCCCAGGTAGTTGAACCACTGGCCGCAAACCAGGAGGAATGACCGGCAAAACTGTTAAAACCATCCACACGGGTTTGATCTCTGCTTTTAAGAAAGATTCAATAATCTTTGTTTTTTTAAGGAGTTTATTTCTTTTTTCACCTTTGGCTTCATTAAGTTCTTTTAAACACACTTCATACTCTTTTTGAAGATCTAAATTATTTAAAAACTCATACAAAACTTCTGCCCCCATTCCAACTTCCACCATTTCTGAAAGCCCTTTTTCCTTTAAATATAAATAATCTTCTTCTTCTAAGGTATCAAAAGGCTTTAAATTTCTTATCGTTTTTATTAATCTTTCAAAAAACGCTGTTTTTTGACTTTTTTCCTCAATATATTCATTGGAAACAATCTTTAGTTGATTTCTTTTTTTAAAATCTAACTCTTCAGAAATAATAATTCTTTGCTCTTGACTGCTTATTTTTTTAAAGGCTAATTCCTTTTCTTCCGCTGTCTTTTTTTCCACCTCTTCTTTTTTTAACTCATATTTTTTTTCTATTTCCTCTTCTTCCTTTTTTTGAATTTCTTTTAAAACTCTTACTGCTTCTTTTTGCTTGTTTTCCTCAACTTTTTTTACCAAATATAAAGCATAATAGATAATTCTTTCCAAAGCTTGGGGAGGAATACCCGTTAAAATTGACAAGGCCGAGCTTGTTCCTTTAAAGTACCAAATATGAGCAATTGGGGTGGCTAGTTTTATATGTCCCATTCTTTCGCGTCTCACAGCCGATGTGGTTACTTCAACCCCACATCGATCACAAATGATTCCTTTGTAACGATAACGTTTATACTTACCACAATAACACTCATAGTCTTTGGTTGGGCCAAAGA
>Ga0308418_1001381_pt1 | contig 12911 bp, 10 predicted proteins | sample HotsprSampleR4cd_FD_203517 | JGI IMG/M metagenome (GOLD analysis project Ga0308418, IMG submission 203517) | Hot spring phototrophic mat microbial communities from Mushroom Spring, Yellowstone National Park, Wyoming, United States - 20090729_R4cd ... | reverse complement strand
AGCGACGATGTGGACAACAGTTATTGAGGAAACAGAGACAGCCGAACAACTAGCTGCGATACTTAATGACCCCAACGAGCAAAACAGTATAGTTGAGGATATAATAAATGAAATCAATAAATTCAATATAGTGTTTTAAGGAAGTTAACAAAGCTCATTAATTTCTGCATACAATTGTATATATGGAGTAGTTTTAATCTACTCCGTTGAAATAAATGTTGCGGCCGCCGACTGATTAGAGATCATTAAGGCCAACCAGGGAAGAGGATTTCTTGTATTCTGTAACTCGACCCTCAAAGAAGTTTTGCTCTTTCATGACGTCTATAACCTCGGATAGCCAAGGAAGCGTATTCCGGGCACCAGGGTATAATGGCTCAAAACCGATAGAAGATAAACGACGATTAGATATGTAACGGATATATTCTTCAAATTCTTCTGCCTTCAGACCTAGTATTCCACCCGAAGGCAGAGTGTCCTTAATGAAGTCAATCTCCATCGCCACCCCTTCAGCCATGGTATCATATATAAGCTTATGGAAATCTTCCGTCATAATATCAGGATTTTCCTTAATGAGTTCTAAGAACAATCTTCTAAACAGTTCTATATGATTACTTTCATCTCTAAGTGTGTACCTGAACATTTGTCCGATACCTGGGAACTTGTTAGCACGGTATAGAGCCAGTATCATGGCAAACAGGCTGTAGAATTGTGTCCCTTCCATCACAAGCCCAAAAGTAAAAATGTTATGAGCAAGTTTTTGTTTGTTTTCTGTTATAGTGGTATCCATATCCTTTCTCATGCCGCGTGTAATGTTATGAACGAACTCTGTTTTCCTGCGAACGGTTGGTATGTCTGTAAATATTGCTTCGCATTCAAAAGGGTCAATTTGTAGGGACGAGATGATATATACTAAAGAGTCTGCGTGTATGTTTTCTTCATGGGCATGGCGTCCTAAGACAAGCTTCAACTCACTGGCAGTCACAAGATCGCGAACTACTTCTATGATGTTATCCCCGACGATACCTTCAGCAGCAGAGAAATAACCTACACCCATCTTGATTACCCACCGCTCCTCATCGGTAATATCTTTGCTATTCCAGTGTAGGATGTCTCTATGCATCGGAATGTCCTCGGGTTCCCAATGATTAGCTTTCATTTTACGATACATTTCGTAAGCCCAGATATACTTCAAAGGCAAAATGTCAAAGTAGCTGTTTACACGTCCATTAATGACTTTTTTGCCTTCAAGTACTTCTGTCGCCTTAGCTAAGTCTAAACGAAACTCCTTATCCCCAAGACGATAAACTTTGACTGACATAGGTAAATATACTAACTACAACAAGCTTATATCAGTCGAAACGCAATGATATAGCCTTTACATACTAGCATCACGGGAATGTAAAGTTCTGTTTGGTATATTTACAGAACCCTATGAACAAGTACTTGAAACTATTAACTCTGAAAATAAAAGGTTATCGTACGCAAAGCAAATCGAGCAAAATATATAAAAATTCCAATGAAAGTACATGCAATTTTTTTAGCTATAAAGATTTACTATCAAATAGTAAGCGAATAAATAATATAATAATGAGAAAACTTAAGAGCTATAGTAACAATATCATGGCAGGTGATGGTTCGTACGAAGATAATTTAGAAAATGATAAAAATACTAAAATAAAGCGACTGCAATATGAAATAGCTAAGGCTGAATTAGAAGTTAAAAATGCTTATCAAGAATTCCAATATGTAGAAAAAGAGGTAGAAGAGCTACAATCAGTGCTGTATTATGAATTAGGAATTGAAGACGATTACACTTTATTTGATATATCTTTTCTAAGAAAATATGGACTAACAAAGCATCTTTATGATGCTATATTAGAATACAATAATAAACGTATAGAACAACTTGTTAGTTATAAAAAATACATTGAAGCATTGGACAACTATGAATATCTTCTTGAAGATTATACTATACTTACTGAAGGGCGTAAGGCCATAGATTATAGAAGAAGAGATATAAAACTAACTTATCGCGAAGCAGAAATACAGTATGCTGATGCAACTATAGAATTGAGACTATATCTAAATAAACTTTTAGAAGCTATAAAACAAGTTTTATATGCTGAAAATAAGTTTGAAGCTGTTAGAAGTAGATTTGAAAGCGTAAAGATAGAAGACGAGTATTCAAAAGATTTGAAAGTAAAACTACAAGAAGCATTCGAAGAGTACTATAAAAAGCTAGAAAACTACGATCTGGTACGTAATGGGCTGGATATTAAGGTAAAGAAATATGTTGAGGCTAAAAAAATATATAATAAGATGTTAGAAAAGTACGGAGAGGAAATGGTAAATATAATGGCCAATTAACGTTATAGGAAAAATAAATTGGCAACCTATTTTATTTTGTTTTAAGATGTTAATGTCTTTCCGTATATTTAGTTATGTTGGCAAATCTGTATAGTACACTGCCCAACCATAAGAGGTTAAGCTTCCTGCTTCGTCGCAGGATAGCCTTTTAGGTAGCTCGTAGGAGCTGCGGCCATCCACCAGAGTCTGCTCCACTTAAAAGAAAATCGTCCTTTTACGGATTCGGTGTCATGTTGATAAAATCTAGTTATTTTAGTATATTTAGTTATGAAGTCAAATTCATATATTAAACGACTTATTAAGAGCTACAGTGAGAGCGAAAAAAAATATAGTATAATTGAAATCCTAAAAGACTTAGAAATAAGCGGAAAATATAGCAAGTTAGGTTATCTTATTAGTAAAAAGGCAGCCGAAAGATTACGGAAGGCAGGTTTAGCACCTTATGATAGAAAAAATGAAGATAAATTATATCAAGCTATATTAGACATTCTTTATGAAGAGACAGACTTAATAGATGTTCTCGAACTTCTAAATTTAGATACAAGTAATGTGGATAAACAAATGCTTAAAGAAGCAAAAAATATAATAGAACGGAATTGGAGACTTATAGAAAAAATACTTGAAGGGCGTGGCGGCAGCAAAATAAGCACTACTATTACCGAAGATGAAATTCGTGAATTAGCGCAGCGGCGACGTACATATAGTTCTTCGGCTGGTAAGTTCATTAAACAATTAGGTTTGGCCATTGCTCTTATAAGCGGGATTGGGAAGGCAAAAGGGGCTGCCCCTGAAATAAATCCTCATATTACAGCTGATCCGAAACATAGAATAGAGTTTGTCACAGATTATGCTTACGACAGGACTGAAGAACAAATCATAATAGAAGAATTTAGAAATAAAGTAGACAGTCTTAAGTTACGAGAAGGTTTCGCAAATTTCTATAAGAGTCTAAAAATCGGCAACGTACCTAAGGATGAACGATTGTTAATGCTATTGTATAAAAGAGCTGTATTTTATACACAACATATCAACACCTTTAATTCTAAATTCGGTAATTCCAAATCTATGTATGCTACATTGTTAACCTCCGGTCAAAACAATCAAAAAGATATATATGTTGCAACAGTACGTGATTTATTTATAGCATCAGTAGCTGGTGGTGCTCTTGAAAGAGCATGGGAGCTTATGAATCACCATGATTTTACTGATGAAGAAATAGACGCAATAACAGTAGCGCTATCTACTCACACGTATACTGTAAAATTCCGTCAAGTGCAATCCAACGACACTACTACAAATTTTAGTAATGTGATTACCATAGAAATACCTTTAGAAAACAACCAGTTAGCAGAGTTGACTATTAAAATAGAAGGTTTAAGTACTTTTGATTATGAAAGTTTAAAAAGTAAAGGTGGAGTTATCGCGAAAAGACTGAGAGCTAATTTTGTAACAGCACATATAGAAGACAGCATAACGGATACTTACGGTTTTTATATGATATTGCCTAATGGTGTTAATACAACGACTAATGAAATTCATTATTTAGGTCTTGTATTTAATGTATTTGTAAAGGCACACAAAGTCTCAAGTGTATCTACTTCAGATGGTTCCTCCGGGACAGTAGGTATGGCAAAGTTGAAAAACAAAAATTCAAGAATGTTTAGAAGAAGAAAGAAATACGACTGGATGTAAAAGAACAAACACTATATCTCAATAATAATCTTGTATATTACATGTCGTGATGCCCTACACTTTGCTTTCGTGTCATACTTGCCAATTAAAAAACTAGTGTATCATAACATAGGAGTACGCAAGCTCGGTTCTAAGAAAACCGACTATTCAGAAAGAAGCGAATGTGCGTTCGAATGTAAAACTGAATAATTGATTATGTCAGTTTTTTGGCGATCACTTTCGCCAATATTCTATCAGCTATTATTCTATCATCTATAAAAATTCTATACATAATAGTCTGGTCATTTTCTAACTCTTCTTTAACAACTTTTTTTACGTCTTGTAATATACTGAAAATGTCAAATTTAGGCCAATTTTTTATCACTTCGTCTATTGTTTTATTTGATAGGCGAGCTACTTCAAAAATGACATGTTGGTAGAGTTGCTTGTTGGTGTGTGAATCTTTAGTTCCATAATGTCTGTATAATTCTCGGACGATTTTAGACGATAGTTCAGAAGCTTTCGCGTCTATGTCTTTATCTGTTTTACTACTCGATGCATTCCTTTTAAGCTCCTGAGGCTTTTGAGGTATTTGCTCTAACTTGACCTGTTCTTTGTCATTACTGAACTCTGTAATAGTATTAGCTTTCTTTTTGGGCATAAGTAAATTTACAAAATTCGTAAAAATTCTGCCCATTTAGTACTTTTGGTGATGCACAATAATCAATACATCGGCAGGTTGATCAAGATGTATCAAACTACGATAGCGGAAAGAGATAGACTTAGAAAAGAAAAGTTAGCTGATAAACCCGCAAACTGGCAAGAATGTAAAGAATACTTCAAATTATTTGCTGAAGAATTTTTTCTCTCCGATAAAGAAGTTAAACGTTTGATAAGCGATACTGTGAGGAGAGGCCCTGCTTTACTTCCTTTAGATTTACTGAACATGATGCGTGAAAGGTTAGAAAAGTTAGGTAAAGAAATGCAATAGAATACGACGCATACCGACACTAAAAGTATATAAGCGTATGCCTGGTCACCCAAACTATACAAAACTGTACATATTTAGTACAGTCGTTCACTGATCAGGTAGAGGGACTATCCCGTTTCGTTTCGCCGCTCCTACCCAATCCCTTGTTAGGATCACCCTCTTCAAGGGAGAGAACTCTCTGAAACTCTCGAGGCAGGAGAAGGCGAGGGCTACGGAGAGAACTTGTCAGCTTTTTTGCCTTACATGGGTAAGGCCCCGCACCCGTTCCATCTTGCGGTTGACGGTTTGTTGGGTAGCTGACTCGCTCTCCCCGCTTCCCCGTAAGTATCTAAGTAGCAAATCTAATTCTTTCCGTGTTTTCCAAAGCGCACTTTTTAGTCTATTCCGATTGTATTCATTTTGCTCATTTCGTACTTCCTCTTTGAGTTTAGCAATCCTGTCTTCAATTTTTGCTATTGTATAAGACAGAAACTCTGCATCTTTCAGAAGCTCTCTGTAGTTCTTTGGCAGGCGTTCTTTGAATCCAAATCCTCTTCTGGCTATCACATAAGCACCTGCCGTGTCCTTGTCTATGTTGTAAAGTGGTGCGTACTTCAGCTTGCCAATGATTGACGTATAAGCTGGATTGACTTTGATGACTTGAATGCCAATTCGCCTCGCTACAATCTCAATCTTCTGTAGCAATGCTTTGTACACCCACTTTTGTAGTTTCTGTCTTAGCTTGGGCAATCCATCACCTCGTTTGCCCTTTGGAAGCTTCTCCAAATCCTCCACAACGATTGCTTTTCTTTCTCTTTTAGCGATCTCCACTACCTGATACGCTATTTGCCAGCTTAAGTACTCTCTTTTCTCTGAACTGCCCTCTAATAGCTTGTCTAAGCTGATCCGTTCGTATCTTTCCAAGTTACCATCCTTTGCTGTATGAACTACCGCTAAGTGAAAAGGGAAGGCATTGATGTCAATCCCTATGACACCATTGTCCTTTGTAATAGTCACTTTTGGGAGCTTCTCTTCCCTGCTGAACTGTGCGTAGATTTTCCCGTTTTTTAGTTTTAGCCGTACTGTGTAGGGGAACCAGTCGTCTGTCTTCTCAGCGTGTTCTATGTCGCTGATAAAACATATCCACTTGTCTGTTTTTCTTGTTGCCGACCGAACTACCTTTGCCCACACATACTCGCCGTTACCTAGATTAATCCTCAATCCTCAGATGCCATTGATTGTTCAGATTGACAAGCCTGAGGTTTAGATTGCCTTCTTTTGACTTGTCCCCTCTGGAGTACAAAACGCCATATCTTCTTTCCTCCCATTTTTGTCTTAGTTCGTCTCTTCTCGTACCTGTTAAGTGTTTTTTCTTTAGCTGTTCAAACAGTTCTCTTGAACCAAAAACAAGCTTTTTGGGATTCTGCTCTCTTTCTATGCAAGAGTCTAAATTTTGCTTTGCCAAAAGAATCGCATCGTCCGAATATCGGGTGTTTATCCCATACTTTCGGGATAGTAGTTTTTTTAGCTCTTTTCTTTCCGCTCCATCCAATAGTCTTTTGTAAGCAAACCTTACCATTGATAAAAACTTACGCATTGTGCTTAACACCCGCTCTTTATCTTCCTCTTTGTCAAATGCCAATAAGCACTCTACTGTTATGAAGTTGCTTTTACTTTTCTTTTCTCCCAATATTTTTAGAACCTCTTTGTTCATAGGTTCTGCCTACACCTATTGACCACAACTATCTTCATCTCAAAACTGTCGAAAATCCTTTACACTCTTTTACAATTAGAAGCTCCATAGCCATACTATATTATAAATATACAAATTTGTACAGAAATTAGCAACTGTTGCGCCCCTCCCTGATGACTTGCAAGTATTGTTCTTTGATAGTTCTTTATTTTGTAGGGTTAGAACAGCTCGAAGACAAGTCAGCGGTGCATGCTCTGGTGGATGATATTAGCCACCATGCGACGAAGCAGGAAGCTCAAACGTCAAAGGGTAAGCATCCCTCTAACCTTCAAACGCAGAAGAGGTGATTACTTATAGAAAAAAATAATAATTCAGTATATTTAGGCATGAGCAGAGCACTTGACAGGCTAATTGCTACACACAGTCGCGATAGAAAGCCAATATATGTTCGGCATCACAGTGAAAGCGATCCACTAATGAAAGATATTGATGAATTGGAAAAGTTACTTGAAAAAGCACAAGAAAAATCTCCTAAAACAATTAAGGTCTTAGATACTAATGATGAAATAGCGGATAATTTACTTGCAATATCCGAAGAAGAACTGGTAGAAGTCGAAAAAGATTTAAAGCCAGGTAACGAAGAAGAGGAAAGAGGTTATAGGCATAGGATATTGCATAGGATTTACAGCGATATAGAAAGAATTAGTGCCAGTCCACAGTTAGAACGCAAACTTATATCCTATTATCTCAAACATAGAAGGCGTGATAAAATGCGCAGATTGTATAGCAAAAGAAATAATTATTATAGTAGAAACTCAGCCGATCACTTGCTCCATGATATGTATATGGAATTAGGTAGAACTTTGTATTTTTCTTGGCTCGGTAAACTCCGTGACTGGTTTAAAAACAAAGTACTTAGCTTGCCCGTTGTAAAAAATATAGTTCATATTATAAATGTTCTCAAAGAAAAGGCTAATGAAATCATGTCTGCGATAAAACAAAGTAACATATTAGAAGCGTTAGCTATACTTTTCGGCGCTGCTGGGGGGCTATCAGCTTTGTTGTACATGATATCACTGGGTATTTTGAGGTATGTTGGCTGGCATGAAACTGGAGGTGGCAATTGGGAAGATTGGATAACAACAATAGCTTACAATTTGATAGTAATAGTTGGCCTTATCTTGGCCCTGGCTATGGGTACTATTGTAGCTTATCTTGCAGCTAAAGCAATTATAGCTGCCGTGAAAGCTTCTGTGAAGGGTATTAGGCGTTTGCTACGGCCAAAGGCCATAAAGGTATACATAAAAGCTATAAAGTTATTATATACTTTATTACCGACACTTTCTGCGTTGTTAAAAAAGAATATGAATCTTGATTCTACATTTGAATTATTTGGTATGTTTGTGGAGGCAAGTAAGGGTAATGAGGAAGCCCAGGAACAAATCTATAATATTATCTCAAAGCTAAGTAATTTAAGTGGGAAAGCTAAAGACTACGTTACGCTTGATAATGAAAGAGATTTATGGAAAATACTTACTCAAGGTTCGGGCCACGAATTCCAGTTTTCAATTGAAGTCGCGGATTTTGTCAAAAGCAAGATAGGAAATACTTTCACAGTGGAAAGGTTCTTAAAATCAGATTATTTTGTTACTAAACCCAATAGTAATGTGTCTGATTTAGGATTACCGACTAATAAAGAACTGCCAATAGAATTAGCTATTCTTACTGTATTTACATCGCCGAACATTGTTTTGCGACTAAAGGCAGGGAATTCAGAAGCAGCGATAAGCTTCAAAGCATTTGACTTTTTCGCGACTCATAGTAAGTCAAGTGTCCCGTTAAAAGATAGTGTGGAGCAATTCCTAAATGAATATATGGAGGCTTTTGCTGAGACGAGCGGGGAATTGAGTGAAATATTCGCACAAGCTTATGAGAAAAAAGAACATGAGAAATGATAATCGCCCGTGATGCGGAAAAGATGTTATTGTATATATCTATAGCATAGTATAGCAAGAAATTTTATAAGTGTAAGAGAGTATTTAGAAAGTTATCTTTTTAGAGTGGTAACTGCCTCGAATGAGTAACAGGAGTGCCATGACTAACGAGTGCCCAGCCCGCACATCCCGAAGACGCATCTTCTCCTAAGTCCGACGCAAAACATGGCAGAAGGTCGCATAGGCGTGGTCAACGCTTGGGAATAGAGAGAGGTAGTCGTTGATACTCAGCACTCCTTTACCGAAAGGGCCATACAATGCTTCCAACCGCTTATCCATAGTTGTATCCTGCCCCGTCAATTCTGTCGTATTCAAACTCAGTATCTTTCTTCTAGGTGCCTCAAAATATTCACTATTAAACATATACATAACATTTCTCAAGCTAATTACGAGATAAATCCTATCTTGTGGAGACAATCGCCTGTATTCTTCTAATACTTCTTTTTTCGTTCCATCTCCGTGGAAGCTTATCATGGAACTCTATGAATCGCCAGAAGGCATTCTTAAATCTTTGCCAGAATGTTAGTTTGGGCATTTTGAGTTCCCACGGCACCGTGGTCTCTATTGGCCAGCAGATACTATCAGACTGACATCTATAAAATCGTCATCATGAACATTGTATATCAAAAGATAAATATACATTACTAAAGAACTAACCAGAACGTATATAATATAATCTGGAAGTAGCAATAGAAACCATCTATAATTCACATAATGCTCTTTTGCTTTTTGCGAAAGATATCTTCAAAGTACTCCTCAAGAGCTGCAGAGATAGCCGGCCCCGGCTTTCGTATGTCTCGCGTCGTTCCCATAGTACATGTGGTTTTGACTACGCAAGGTAAAACTAAGATAGATGCCTTCTATACGCCATACAGGGAGAACTTGCCAGCTTTTGTAAAGCATGGTCTCTACTCACATTGACATCTCAAGATTGCCAGCCTGCTGGATAGCTGACTTGTTATCCCCGTTGTCACTTAAATATACGAAATTGTAAAGAAATTGTTGCATTCTGGCCACTCGCGTGTTCATTCTAAGAATGGGAAATTGAATCACACGTTGACTTCAATGTATTGTACAGAAGCGTCGAATAATATTAGTCACTCCCCAAATATTACTAATATTAAAACAAATCAATGTTGGTATTATGCAGTAATACAAATCTAGAAGCGGCTAAAGGATTTTATATATATTTCTTATGCAGGTCTAGTAAAAAGTTGCCTTTATTGAGTACATTTACTCATGACCATAATTAGGGAGCCTTATGTTGAGATAGACTTAACCGTACAATACAGTAGCATTGATCTTAGGCCTGAGCCTAATACACCTATTGTCGGTATTGTCTTACGATCTGATTATTATGCAGATTATTACTATAGTCTTCCCGAGAGGGAGCGAGTGGTCAATAGAAAGGCTATTGAGATAAACTCTAAACGAGATTACTTGACTAAGATCGTAAGAGGTAACTATATTCTGCCTTCTGACCATTTATCTCTTAAGAATGGTTATTATCTTGCTGGTAGTGTGCGGTTGTACGTAGCGCCGGAGATACCTACACCGCGCTATGCGAATCAGGATTACGGGTGGCCTACCGGGTACCCAAATAATGTCAGGTTCGCGACGACCTTTTTTACAACTACTGTACGTAATAAAACAGGTTCTCCATCACAAGACATTATGGGTTTCTGGATTAATAATAACGGAGATACTAGTATGTGGTTTAGTTCCCCAGTGTTCAGAGGTGAATTTTCAGGTAGTTTCAATGTCTCTACTTCTGGTGCTTCTCCGATTTTGACTATAACAGTAGGTTCTTCTACTCATAACGTTGCATTCATAGGTATAAACGACAATGTCTACCCAATCCGTACAGTAGCTTTCGTGGATTTCTACACACAACCACAAATATTCAGACATAACCCGCATGTATTAGTACTAACAGATGAATACCTTTTCTTTTTCCAAGTGACTAACAATACAGGCAACGAATATAAAGTATTTGTATTTGCCAAAATGAAACCAGACCTATCTCAGCTAAAAGACACAATGATGAGTATTCATAAAGTCAAGTTTTATAAAGACACTTCAACTGTAACTATTACGCCGATAGATATAGGCGTAACTATAACTTTTTCCCCTGACAGTACTTTGCTAGCTGATTTTAACACCTTATTTTCCTCGGATCCGAGTACATACTACTACTATTTGAGTTACATAGTAGCCAGCCCTACTTCTAGTGGTAACTATGATTATAGCGGTTATTTATATGGGTACAATTACAATGATGGTAGTCAATACTATCCTTTGGATCAGATTGTTGTTGAAGGTGTGAAAGATAATAATGGTGTATTTTGGGCTGTAACGGCTTACGATCACGACGATCCAAGTGGCAATTTTATAACAATATCAGTTGATTCATGTAGAGATATATTATTCTTCGGTAATATAAGTCATAATGTCAGCTTGACAAACATCGGTTCAGGATGTGAGATAAGTGTTCTTGGCGCAAGTAGGATAGACATCAGTTACATGGCAGCAATCGGAAGGGTCAAGTATCTTTTAAGCTATAAAATAGGTTATACTTACGACATGAGTAGTTTTTCAGATGCGTTGGAGTTGTTAAACATGGCAGACTTGATAACTGATAATGGTTATTGTGCTATCAGAGTTGACTATCCGGGGTACGCTAATATGATTGCTGATTTTGCTGCTAAGATAGATGTAGATAAAGTACCTGCTTTAGCGGTTATAAACTTACCATTTAACATAGGGGCTTCTACAGCCACAAATAATATTCCGCCTACTGCGGCGTCTAGTACTTTTTTATGTGCGGGTTACTTCAGAAACGAGAGTTTAGGGTACCCCACTATGCTTCCCGTATCTTCTCTTTATGTACAGCGTGTAGTTAGCATGTACAGCATATTAAATGCTTTTTCTCCTATTTATAATAGGCCTCTTATGCCTTTATCGCCAATAGACAAAATATATAGTGAGAGAGAAAGGGAAATTCTATTATCTAAACGAATAAACAGCCTGAAACCTTATGAAGGCGCATGGGCATTCAATAACAATCTTACTGCGACTTTGGATAATTCAATCTTTAAAGAGGAGAATATTCGTCGTTTAGCTAATACTGTGGCTCGCGAACTTATGCAGTTACTCAAAAAGTTCTTAGGGATGCAAAACACTGATAAGACACGAGCCCAAGTCGTATCCCTGATCAAACGCATGAAGGAAGTCATCATTGACCCGCACGAGTATAAGCCAGACGAGTTCATCATCGTATGCGACGAGACTAATAATAGGGATTTCGACAGATACCTTTATGTAACCATCATAGTCAGAATGCCACTAAGCATAAAGTACATAGAACTTGTTACAGTAGCCATAGACTTGGAAATGGCATAAAAGTTTAAAAACATGGGTTTGTTATTAGAAAATATAGAACCTAAACCGCAAATAAACAGAAATATAGTTACTAATCTTGTTATCATTACAGACTCGGAAGAACTATTTAGACTTGCCAGGTTAAAACCACCTACGGCTATATATATAAAACAATCTATGACTGATATACACACCATATTCAACTATTTGTCTTTCAGTTATGCCGTCATTGTAAGTTTAGAAGACCAAGACCTACTTACAAATGTAATACTACCAACATGTTCTACCTATATTATACAGATGGATTCGCAGGAGTTGTATATAACACTACATAAGGACATTCCAAATCTAGACGAGGTCTATCAAGAGGCCAAAGATTACATCAAGTCTAATTTACTAGCTTTTATTGAAAATAACGAAAAATATATTTCTAAAACCTATACAGAGTACAGTAACACCTTTTTTGCCAGATATTTGTCTGAAATGGCTACTAATTTTTATCCTATCATACAACACAAACTTATTACTAGTCCATACTATGATGAAGATATAGATAAATGGACTTCGTACTTTGAAGTATTACTTAATGATAAGTATAAAAAGGATAACTGGTTTAAAGAAGCTATAAATAATATCAACTATAAACGTTATGTTACTGGTTCTCAATTTCTATTTTTTAGACCACTATTGTTATACGTCATGTGGCTGATGAACTCTGTGGGAGAGTTATTAGATACTATAAGCGAAAGGACTATTGAATTTTTATGCAATATTAGTTATTATTTATATACTCATAAGGGATTGAGAGATGGTATTTAGGTGAGCCTACATCTAC
>Ga0308418_1001378_pt1 | contig 12936 bp, 10 predicted proteins | sample HotsprSampleR4cd_FD_203517 | JGI IMG/M metagenome (GOLD analysis project Ga0308418, IMG submission 203517) | Hot spring phototrophic mat microbial communities from Mushroom Spring, Yellowstone National Park, Wyoming, United States - 20090729_R4cd ... | reverse complement strand
GGTAATCGTCAGTTTCGACAGCGACTTCGATAGAACCCCCAAGGGGCGCATCTCCCCTGCTCATACAGGGTGACACTGTGTCCTTGCGGAAAGGACTTGTGACTCATCAAAACTGGCAGGAATCCCCCTACGCCGCGCGAAGAGTCTGTCCACCTTAAGGAGGGCGACATGGCACAGGGGAGTTATAACTACAACAAACTGTTCGTCGCCAGCTGTATCGCGCTGGTGACGACGGCGATGGCGTTTTCGATACGCGCCGACATCCTGAAGGAGTTGGGCGCGACCTTCGACATCAGCCACGAGCAGCAGGGGCTGGTCAACCTGATGGGCATCTGGGGCTTCCCGATTGCGATTCTGATTGTGGGTCCGCTGGTGAACACCTTCGGGATGGGGCGTCTGCTGAAGTTCGCGTGTCTGGGGCACATTTTGGGGATTGCGTTCACGATTCTGTCGCCGAACTACGGTTTCGTCGCGCTGCTGCTGTCCACGCTGCTGGTGGGCTTGGCGAACGGCACGGTGGAGGCGGTGATAAACCCGCTTGCCGCCACGATGTACCCCAACGACAAGACGCACAAACTGAATGTGCTGCATGCGTGGTGGCCGGGCGGGCTGATTATCGGCGGGCTGGCGACTTTTGCGCTGGCGGAGTTTCTGAACGCCTCGTGGCAGGTGCGGCTGGGCACGATTATCGTGCCTGCGCTTGTCTACGGCGCGATGATTTGGACGGAGAAGTTCCCCGAAACCGAGCGCGCGGCGTCGGGCGTGAGCATGGGCGAGATGTTTCTGCAGATTCTGCGCCCTGGCGTGCTGCTGCTGGTGCTGTGCATGTGTATGACCGCGATTACCGAGCTGGGACCCGACCAGTGGGTCGGCTCGGTGCTGACCGACACGGTGGGTATTCGCGGCATCCTGTTCCTTGTGTACACTTCGGGCTTGATGTTCGTGCTGCGCTTGGTGGCGGGACCTGTGGCGCGGGTGTTTTCGCCGATTGGCTTGCTGGCGGTGTGCGCGGCGTTCGCGGCGGTCGGGCTGTATCTGTTGAGCGTCTCGTTCACGGCGGGCGCGGCGTTCCTCGCGGCGACCGTGTTCGGAATCGGCAAGGCGTACTTCTGGCCGACGATGCTGGGCGTGGTCTCCGAGCGTTATCCGCGCGGGGGCGAATTTTTGCTGGCGGTGATGGGCGCGGCGGGCATGATCGCCGCAGGCGTCGCGGGACCCAGCATGGGGCGCATCTACGACCTGCACACCATCGAGAAACTCACCCCCGAACTGCGCCAGTTGGTGGTCGAGAACGGCAAGTATAGCCCTGTACGCGCGCAGGAGATTCTCCAAAAAGCGGAAGCGGGCGACCCGACGGCGCAGCAGCAGAAGGCGGTGCTGGACGAGGCGTTGCGCTACGGCGCGGCGATGACCTTCCGCTATGTGGCAATCCTGCCTGCGATTCTGGTGTTCCTGTTCGGGGCGCAGTTCCTCTATTATCGGGCGCGAGGCGGCTACAAGGCGGTGGAAATCGGCGGGCACTGAGCCGCAGTCGGGTACACTCTTGAGCGTTCAGCGGCTTCGACGCCGAAGCTGCCCATGCACGCGCGCGCAACGACGCCCCGCGCACGCAAGGGGAGCAACCATGCGCAAACTGTCGGAACTGCGCCAACGCATCGACCAGATCGACGAGCAACTGCTGCAGCTGCTGAACGAACGGGCGGAGCTGGCGAAACAAATCGGCGAAATCAAATCGCGCGACGATAAGCCGTTCTTCACGCCCGAACGCGAGCAGATGATCTACCGCAGGCTGCAGCAGCTCAATCGCGGACCGCTCACACAGGAGCAGATTGTGGGCATCTTCCGCGAGGTGATTTCGATCTCGCGTGCGCTGGAGAAAGCCCCGACCGTCGCCTACTGGGGTCCCGAGGGCACCTACACGCACGCCGCCGCGCTCAAGTGCTTCGGGCGCGCCGCGCACTTCACACCCGCCGAGAGCATCGCCGATGTGTTCGCCGCCGTGGAGCAATCGAATGTGGACTACGGCGTCGTGCCTGTGGAGAACTCGCTGGCGGGCGTCGTGCCCGAAACGCTCGACATGTTCCCTCTCACCAACGCCCGCATCTGCGCGGAGGTCTATGTGCCGATAGCCCATCACCTGCTTTCACGCGCCAAGAACCTCAATCAAGTGGTGCGCGTTTATGCGGGACCGCAGCCGCTGCAGCAGTGTCGTCGCTGGCTGCGCTTGCACCTACCCGCCGCGGAGATTATCGAGACCGTGCCGACGGCGCGCGCGGTCAAATTCGCCGCCGAAGACCCCAACGGCGCAGCCATCGGCAACGCGCTCGCCTCGGAACTCTACAGCGTGCCCATCCTGTGCGAGCATATCGAGGACAACCCGCACAACCGCACGCGCTTTCTGGTGATTGGCTACAACGAGCCTGCCCCCACAGGCAACGACAAGACCTCGCTCGTGATGACCCTGCGCAACCGCCCTGGCGAGTTGTATCACGCGCTGGGCGCGTTCCACAAGCACGGGGTGAACCTCACGATGATCGAATCGCGCCCCAACCCGCGCGGGATGTTCGAGTACCTGTTCTACATCGACCTGCAAGGGCATCGGCAAGACGAGACGGTCAAGACTGCGCTGGAAGAGTTAGACCGCTTCGCGCGGGAGGTCGTGCTGCTGGGATCGTATCCCGCAGCGGAGTAGCGCGCCCGAATCATGCCCACAAAGCGCAATTCTGTCCTTCATAGAAGGATAGATTTTGGGTAAACTATCTTTCGTGGAAGGACAGACTTTGGCGGTCATACAGGAGAAGGTGGTGGAGGGCACAACGCGCCCTATCCCGACCTTCACGAGGCGCGAGGCGCGAATCCCCGCCGTTCCGAACAAGGCGTTCGCGGTAATCGGGATGCGTCGTGCAGGCAAGACCACTTTCCTCTGGCAAGTGGCGCACGACCACCTCCAGCGCGGCGCGCCCCGCGAGCATGTGCTCTACTTCAACTTCGAAGACGAGCGGCTGCTCGATATGCAGGCAGGCGACCTGCAGTGGGTTGTGGAGAGCTACTACCGCCTGTACCCTCACACGCGCGACTCGGAGCGGGTGCTGCTCCTGCTGGACGAGATTCAGCAGGTCGCTGGCTGGGAGGCGTTCGTGCGCCGTGTGATGGACAGCGAGACCGTCGAGGTGTACCTTTCAGGGTCGTCTGCGCGAATGCTTGCCTACGAGCTGGGCTCCAGCATGCGCGGGCGCGCGTTGCCTGTGGTCATCTTCCCGTTCAGCTTCCGCGAGTATCTGCGCCATCTGGGCGAGGAGCCGAGCCAAGCGTTTGAACGCCTGCCCAAAGCGCGCCGCTCCGCCCTGCACGCACACCTGATGCGCTACCTGGAGGCAGGCGGCTTTCCCGAGACGGTCGGACTGGAAGCCCTCGACAGGCGCGAGCTGCTGACAAGCTATGTGGACAGCGTTATCCTGCGCGATGTGGCAGAACGGTATCAGGTGAACAACCTGCCCGTATTGCGCCGTCTCGTGCGCCACCTGCTGGGCAATCCTGGCGCGCCGTTCAGCGTCAACAAGTTCTACAACGACCTGCGTTCACAGGGCTTCTCGGTCGGCAAAGACAGCCTACACGCCCAGCTTGGCTATCTGGAGGACGCCTTTCTGGTGCGCGTTGTGTCCTACTTTTCGCATTCACAGGCGCAGCAGCGTGCGAACCCGCGCAAGGTCTACCCCATCGACACGGGGTTCATTCGGTTCTACACGGCGCCGCGCCCGTTCCCGCTGGGGCACGCGCTGGAGACCTGCATTCTGATTGAATGGCTGCGTCGGCGCGCCGAGGTTGCGTACCTACGCACGCCTGCGGGATACGAGGTGGACTTCGCGGTTCAAACGGCGGATGGGCAACTGGAACTGGCGCAGGTGTGCGCCGATATAGGCGATGCGCAGACCCGCGCCCGTGAGATTCGCGCGCTGCTGGACGCAAGCACGCAGTTCCCGAACGCGCGCCTGCGCCTAATCACACTCGAACCGCTACCTCCGCCCGACGCGCACCCCAGTGTCCACTACACCTACGCCGCCGAGTGGCTGCTGGAGTCCTGAGTCGCCGCCTGACTTGGGCTATAATAGAGCTATGGCGCGGAAAGGGTTTCTGGGCGTGTTGGCGGCGTGGCTGATTCTCGGCGTCGCATCAGCGCAACAGTGGCTGGATATGCGGTTTCACGACTCGGTTTCTGGGCGGGCGCTTGCGGCAGCAGTCGCGCTCACCAATCAGACGACAGGGCAGACCTACGCATTCCAAGCACAACCTGACGGGCGGCTGTCTGCGCTGCTGCCCGAAGGCGACTATGTGCTGTACGCCACGCATGCGGGCTACTCTACGGTCGGAATCACGCTCGCCGTGCGCCCCGATATGCCCCCGTACCGCTTCTACTTAGACCCGCTTTCGCCCCCGCGCGAGGCGGACTGGCGCTACCTGTGGTCGCTGCGTCAGCCGAACCAGATGATTGTCGTCGGCTTCGTGACGGACGAGGGGACAGGTCAGCCGCTGCAGGGCGTGCAGGCGCGTGCGCTCAACCACGCGGGTGCGGCGGAGACCGACGCCAACGGCATGTTCCTGCTGCAGTTCCCGATTCACGACCTGCAGGGCAAGGCGCAGCCGTATGCAACGCTCGTGCTGGAGCGGGCGGGCTACCGCACGCTGCAACTGGAGCAGGTCGCGCTGTGGAGCGAAGGCGACTGGATTTACCGTCTGACGATGACGGCTGGGGACGGCGTGGAGTCGCGCGATATGCGTTCGCCGCGCCACCGCGACGACGCGCCCAAGCAGCCCTGCGACGAGTGCGACGCGCCTACGCACGAGGCGTCCCCTGAGACGCCCATCGGCGACATGGGCAGCGACTTCAGTCCCGCCGCGCCCGCGCCCATCGTGCTGCCCAAATACATCAAGGTCGGGCGCAACTGCACCTCGCGCACCAACTGCCCTGGCGGCGTGGAGGTCTACACTATCGATACCTACTGCAAGGGCGTCATCACGAGCGAGTGGTACGCCTGCTGGGGCAATGTGCGGTTCGGCAGCGAGAACCCGCCTGCGGGGATGGAGTCGCTACGGGCAGGCGCGGTCGCCGTGCGCAGCTACGGCGTATCGTTCGTGTTCACGCCCATCAACAGCAGCTACGACATCTGCGATTCCACCTCGTGCCAAGTGTTCACGGGCAACCAGTCGAGCAACGGCAACGCGGCGGTGGACGCCACCACGCGCTATGTGCTGCTGACCAGCGCGGGCAACATCGCGCGTTCGGAATACTCCGCCGAGAACAACAACGCAGGCTGCGGCGACGGCTATTCGGGCACAGGCAGCAGCTGGCCGTGCATCTTTGACCCCGTGTGCGCGGGGTTTAGCACCTTCGGGCACGGGCGCGGGCTGTGTCAGTGGGGCTCCGCGCGCTGGGCGACGGGCAGACGCCTCTCCAGCAGCCAAGCGTGCAGCAGCAGCAGCGCGCCTCTGCACGGGCAAGGCACGAAAAACTGGCAGCAGATCCTCAGCCACTACTACGCGCCGGGCGGCTACCAACTGGTGCAGGGCGGCGTCGCGACGATTCAGAACCTGCAAGTCGCGCCGAACCCTGTGCGCACGGGCGTACAGGCGACGCTGGGCTACACTGTCAGCGCGACGCACGACTTTCAGGTGATGCTGGGCGCGTCGATTCGGCTGGGCACAGGCGCGTGGATTTCCGACCCATCGCGCGACCTCAAAGTCAGCCTTGTGGAGGGTACCAACAACCGCTCGCGCTTTTTCCTCGTGCCCAGCGACGCGGCGGCGGGAACCTACGATGTGCTGACCGCGCTGTGGTTCGACCGCAACAACAGCAACACGATTAATACGGGCGACTTTATGGTGGACGACCGCCTGTTTGCGGGGGCGATGCAGGTGCGCCGTTCGACGACGCTCAGTGCGCCGATAGCAAGCGGCAGGCGCGGGCAGAGCATCACGCTGCAGGCGACCCTGCGCCAGACGCTGGACAACGCGCCGTTGGCAGGGCGCACGCTGACCTTTCGGGTCAACAGCGCCGTGGTCGGCACAGCGACCACCAACAGCGCGGGCACAGCGAGCCTGCCCTACACGGTTCCGCTGAGCCTGCCGCTGGGCAACCAGACGCTGCGCGTGGAGTTCGACGGCGACGCGACCTACGCGGCGTCATTCGTGAACACGACGCTGACGGTCAGCCCTGTGCGCGTGCAGGGGCAGGTCGCGCTGGAAGGCGTCGCGAACCCTGCGGGCGCGCCCGTGCGCTTCACCCTCCAGCAGGGCAGCCAGCAGGAGACGGTCAACCTGACGCTCGGCGCAGGCGGCAGCTACGCCTTCGACACGGCGCTTGCGGGCGCGGCGACCGTGCGCGTCAGCACGCCCAACGGCGTCTGGCTCTGCGCCCAAAGTAGCGCGACGCTTAGCGACCTCACCACGCTGAACTTCGCGCTCAAGGCGGGCGACGCGAACCAAGACGGCGCAATTGACGACGCCGACCTGCTGCTGGTGCTGTTCGCCTTCGGCTCCAGCGACCCGCAAGCCGATATGAACCGCGACGGAACAGTCGACGACGCCGACTTGCTGACTGTGCTGTTCAACTTCGGCAGCGAGTGCTGAGCGACTACCGCACGCCCAATAGCAGCTCCATCGTCAGCTGGTCGAGCCGCTCGTAATGGTAGCCCTGCGCGCCCAGCGCAGGGCGGTCAAATGCGTGCGCCTTCAGCCACGCCGCGTTCTCGCGCGAGTAGCGCATCCGCTCCTGCAGCTCCACATCCCACTGCCGAATCTGCGCGAGCAACTCCTGAATCTCGGGGTCTTGGTTGAAGCGTTCCGCCTTCTCCTTCAGGATGAGGTAGGTGCGCATGCACCCCCGCGCGAAGTCCCACACGCCCTCCTCGTCTTCCGTGCGGTAGGCGTGCGCGTCGAAGTGGCGCGGTCCGTCGTAGCCGTTGTCCTCCAGCAGCTTCACCAGGAAGAACGCGCCCTTGATGTCTTCCGCGCCGAAGCGGAAGTCTTGGTCGTAGCGGGTGAGCCGCTGCGCGTTCAGGTCGATGTGGAACAGCTTGTTGCGTTCAATCGCCTGCGCGACGGCGTGCGTGAAGTTCAGCCCTGCCATATGTTCGTGCGCCACTTCGGGGTTCACGCCGCACATGCTGGGGTCGTCCAGCGTCTCGATGAACGCCAGCATCGCGCCGACAGTGGGCAGGAAGATGTCCCCGCGCGGCTCGTTGGGCTTCGGCTCCAGCGCAAACTTGAGGCGGTAGCCCTGATCCTTGACATAGTGGATCAGGAAGTTCATGCACTCGCGATACCACTGCAGGGCTTGGACGGGGTCTTTGGCGGCGTCGGTTTCCGTGCCTTCGCGCCCGCCCCAGAACACATAGATTTCCGCGCCCAGCTCGACGGCGAGGTCAATCGCGTGCATAGACTTCTGCAGGGCGTAGGCGCGCACTTTGGGGTCGTTGCTGGTGAACGCGCCGTCTTTGAAGGCGGGGTCGGAAAACAGGTTGGTCGTGCCCATCACCAGGCGCATGTTGTGGTCATCCAAGGCTTGCTTGAACTCGCGCACGATGCGGTCGCGTTCGGCGGGCGTGGCGTCGATGGGCACGAGGTCGTTGTCGTGCAGGTTCACGCCCCACGCGCCGAGTTCCGCGAGTTTCTGCACGATGCGCGTTGGGGGAATGCGCGGGCGCACAGGCTCGCCGAACGGGTCGCGCCCGATGTTGCCGACCGTCCACAGCCCGAAAGTGAACTTATGCTCTGGCTTCGGCGTATAGTCTCCCATAATTTGCCTCCTCGCGCAAAAGCCATTCGCGGGCAAGGGGATGATTCCTGCCGCGCACGCTTGGGGTACAATCGCAGGGAATCGCTATGCCTATGCTGGAACTTTCCGACGAGCAGGTGATAGAACTGGCGAAGCGGCTCCCGCCCGAAAAGCAGGATGCACTGCTGCGCGAGCTACTTTTGCTGCGCTGGTCAAACTGGGAAGCGTTGTCGCGACACGGGCAGGCGCGTGCGCGCGAGTTGGCCGCCCGGCGCGGCTTGAACTGGGACGCCATGAGCGACGCAGAGCGCGAGGCGTTTATCGACGACTTAGTTCACGAGGATAGAGGGTGCGTCCCGTAGTTGTTCGTGCTGCTGACTTCCTTAATCAAATCGCAGTACCCTGAATTCGCATCGCTATGCTGCCCCTCTGCTATCAGGTACACTCTTGTGGAGGTTGTGCGATGGCGACACGAATGGAACGCGATGCTTTAGGCGAACGCGAACTGCCTGCCGATGTCTACTGGGGTCTGCAGACCCTGCGGGCGCAGGAGAATTTCCCCATCAGCGGCATTTCCGAACCCCCCGTGATGATTGAGGCGTATGTGCTGCTCAAAAAGGCGGCGGCGCAGGCGAACACCGAGCTGGGACTGCTGCCCGAACCCATCGGGCGCGCGATTGTCCAAGCCGCCGACGAAATTTTGCAAGGCAACCTGCGCGACCAGTTCCCGACCGACATCTTCCATCAGGGCGCGGGCACTTCGTTCCACATGAATGTCAACGAGGTGCTGGCAAACCGCGCGATCGAGATTCTCGGCGGGCAGAAGGGCGACTACTCGATGGTGAACCCGAACGACCACCCCAACTTCGGGCAGTCCACCAACGACACCTTCCCGACGGCGATGCGGATTGCGACGCGCCTTGCCCTGCGCGACATGTTCCCCGCGCTGGACGCGCTGACCGAGGCGTTTGCGCAGAAGGGCAAAGAGTTCGACCATGTGTTGAAGTCGGGGCGCACGCACCTGCAAGACGCCGTGCCGATTCGCTTGGGGCAGGAGTTCGCAGCGTACGCGGCGACGCTGCGCAAGTGCCGCCGCGTGCTGGAGTTCGCCGCCGAAGCCGTCGAGGAGCTGGGCATCGGCGGCAGCGCGGTCGGCACAGGGCTGAACACGCACCCGAAGTACCGCTTCCGTGTGGTGGAGCTGCTGCGCGAATGGACAGGGCTGCCGTTCCGCCCCGCCGACGACCTGCGCGAGGCGATGCAGAGCCAGATGCCCATCCAGCTCGTCGGCTCCGCGTTGCGCACGCTCGCGCTGGAGCTGACCCGCATCGTGAACGACCTGCGCCTGCTCTCGTCGGGACCGCTGACAGGCTTCGCCGAAATCACCCTGCCCGCCGTGCAACCAGGCAGCAGCATTATGCCCGGCAAGGTCAACCCCAGCATCCCCGAAATGGCGAACATGGTCTGCTTCCAAGTCATCGGCAACGCGACCACCATCGACTACGCGGTGCAGGCGGGGCAGCTGGAGCTGAATGTGATGATGCCCCTGATGGCGTACAACGCGGTCTACTCCATCCAGATTATGACGACCATGATGCGCCAACTCGACGAGCGGTGCGTGCGCGGGATTGTCGCCAACGAGGAAAAATGCCGCTGGTACGCCGAGACCAGCCCCAGCTTGGCGACTGCGCTGAACCCCTATGTCGGCTACGCCACCGCCGCCGAGGTGGTCAAGCAAGCCCTGCGCGAGGGACGCTCAATTATCGACATCGTGCGCGAGCGCAACCTGCTCACCGAAGAGCAAATCCGCGAAGTGTTCGACCCGTACAAAATGACCGAGCCGAATCTGGGGGATTAGAGACGATGCCGTCGGAAACGATTCATCTGGAAGGACATGTGATCGACTCGCTGACCCTCTCCAAAGTGCTGGACATCCTCTCGTCGTATGAGGGGGTGCGCTACGAGGTGCGCCACGCGAAAATCGGGCACACGCGCGAGGAGCCCAGCAAGTTCGATATTCTGGTGGAAGCCGATACGGACGACATGCTGGAGCGCGTGCTGGAAGAGGTGCAGCAGCATGGTGCCTTCTTCTCGCACGAAGACGCCCACTTGGCGCCTGCCCCCAAAGACGGTGTGTTCCCCGAAGACTTCTACTCCACCACGAACTTGGAGACCTTCGTGCGCGTGCATCGCCGCTGGATTCCTGTGGAGAACATCGAGATGGACTGCGGGGTGCGCGTGTGGCAAGAGGGCGGGCGGTGGCGTGCGGCGACTGTGCCGATGGCGCGGGTCAGGCAGGGCGACCTAATTGTCGTCGGGCACGAGGGCATCCGCGTCACGCCCCCAGAACGGCGCGACCCGACCTCCGTATTCGCGTTTATGGGCAGCGAGGTCTCGTCCGAAAAGCCCAAAGAGCGCGCCGTGCGCGGCGTCGCCGACGAGGTGCGCAAAGCCAAAGCGCGCGGCGAAAAGGTGCTGTTCGTCGGGGGACCTGCGATTATCCACACAGGCGCAGGACCCTACTTAGAACAGCTCATCCGCAACGGCTGGATCGATGTGCTGTTTGCAGGGAATGCGCTCGCCGCGCACGACATCGAATCGGCGATGTACGGCACTTCGCTTGGGGTGTCGCTGGACTTAGGCTCCCCCGTCACGCACGGGCATCAGCACCATATCCGCGCGATTAACCGCATCCGTCTGCTGGGAGGCATCCGTCAGGCGGTGGAGCAGGGCGTGCTGACGCGCGGCGTGATGTATACCTGCGTCAAGCACAATGTGCCGTTCGTGCTGGCGGGCAGCATCCGCGACGACGGGCCCTTGCCCGAAGTGATTACCGATGTGCTGGAGGCGCAGGACGCAATGCGGGCGCACATTCCAGGCGTCGGCGTCGCGATTATGGTCGCCACCACGCTGCACTCGGTCGCAACGGGCAACATGCTCCCCGCATCGGTGCGCGTGTTTTGTGTGGACAGCGACGCCGACACCGTGATCAAGCTCGCCGACCGCGGCACGCATCAGACCTTCCCCATCGTCACCGACTGCCACTTCTTTATGAAGGAGCTGGCGCTCCATCTGGTGGAGCCGTTCCGCAAGGGGTAGCTTACTGGGACTGTTGCGGGGGCGGGTTGGTCATGCGCCGCCGGATTTCGCTAATCGCCGCCTCTTTCGCCTGCGGCGGCATGTTCGGGTCGTTCTGAATCTGCTCGATGCGCTTTTGCAGTTCGTTGGGGTCAGGCTCCACGAACTGCGGTTGCGTGCTGCGGTAGCTGAAGAAGAAAATCACCGCCGCCGCCAAGATAAGCGCAATCGCCACAATCGCCAGTTTGTTTTCCCGTGTCATACGCTCCCTCCCAAGTTAGGTGGGGGCAGGCACGCCTGCCCCCCAGAAGTGATGCTTAGTACGGATACCACCCTTCGGAAGTCCACTGACCCGCCAAACCGTGCGGCACATAGATGTTGCGGAACCAGAGGATTTTGCCGCGCGCCATGCCTTTGGAGTGTCCGTCGGCGAAGACCACATTCGCGACGCGGTTATGGCGGTAGCGTGGCAGCATCCCGCAGCCCGCCCAGGTGCCGTTGCCGCGTGGGGCGTAGTCGCAGTCGCGCTCGAGGGCGATTCGCGCGTTATCCGCCGAGCCGCGCGGGTTGCCCACCGAGTCTGCCCAGTCCCACTGCCATGTGCCGAAAAACGGCCAGCCCCAGCTTGCGTCGTTGACGCCCGTCTCGGCGAGAATCACCTTGTCGGCAGGCGTATCGATGGTCGCCAACGACGCCACGCGATGCCGCGCGTCTAACTGCGAGCCAGAGGTGCAGCAGTTCCAGAAGTCGGCGAACAGGTCGTAATGCACCCCGTACTGACCGTTCTGCTGGGGCGCAGGATAGCTGGGACAGCTGAAGATGCCCTCGATGCCCGGATACCACTTGGCGTTCGGATCCATCCAGTGCCGTTCGACGCGACCACTCTTGACATATGGGTAGATGGCGCCTGTCCACAGAACTTGGGGAATGTTCGTGCTACCCCCACCATATTGCGACATCGGCAGGAACTCGTCGTAGTCCTGCACATACTGCATAATCCCCAATCCCAGCTGGCGCACATTCGAGAGACAGGTCGTCTGGCGCGCCTTCTCACGCGCCTGCGCAAACACAGGGAACAATATCGCCGCCAAGATGGCGATAATCGCGATGACTACCAGCAGCTCAATCAGCGTAAATCCACGCTTCATCGCTATGCCTCCTTCGCGCTTCGTGCAACCTCGCAGGTTTGAAGCGCTTCAATACCTGTATTATACCACACCTCGCGCTCGATTCCTGCTTAATTGTCGGCGCAAAATGCCGAAATTCTTAGGCGTTGGGACGCAGGGGGCGGTTCCTGCGCCTGCGTGAGTTTGCTGCTCCAGCGTTCGCCACACCCCAACTCGTGGGCGTGCGCAAGCGTCGACGCGGCTTGCTCTATCTGCCTCTCCCCGTTGAGAGGCAAGGTCGGGGTAGGGCCACAACTCAGCTCACCTCGCCCTTCGTGATTTGCATAAACACATCCTCAAGATCCAGCGACTCCTCGCGGAAGGCGGCGATGCGGTAGCCGTCGCGAATCAGCGCGGCAAGCAAGTCCGCCTGCTCCTCCAGTCCGCCCGCGAAATGCACATACAAACTGCCGTTGCGCGTTTCGACGCCATGCACATGCGATTCGCGCTCCAGCCGCTGGATGAGCGCGTCGGGCTCGCCGAGTGGTCTAATCTCCAGCACGCGATTCGCCTGCAGTTGCTGCACAATCTCGTCCACCGCGCCCCACACAAGCAGCTCGCCTTTTTCGATGATGCCGATTTTGTTGCAGAAGTCTGCCAGTTCGGGCAGGATGTGCGAGGAGACCAGCACGATTTTGCCCATCGCGCCCAGCTCGCGGATGAGTTCCTTGATCTCGATGCGGGCGCGCGGGTCTAAGCCCGATGCAGGCTCGTCCAGCAGCAGCAGTATCGGGTCATGCACGAGGCTCTTCGCCAAGCACAAGCGTTGCTGCATCCCACGCGAGAGCGTCTCGACATAGGCGTCCTTTTTGACCGTCAGGTCGGTCAGCTCCAGCACATTGTCGATAATCGCGGCGCGTTGCGCTTTGGGGATACGGTACGCCGCCGCAAAAAACTCCAGATACTCGGTCACGGTGATGC
>Ga0308418_1001377_pt1 | contig 12937 bp, 5 predicted proteins | sample HotsprSampleR4cd_FD_203517 | JGI IMG/M metagenome (GOLD analysis project Ga0308418, IMG submission 203517) | Hot spring phototrophic mat microbial communities from Mushroom Spring, Yellowstone National Park, Wyoming, United States - 20090729_R4cd ... | reverse complement strand
GACGCACGCGCCGTTCTCACCTTCAACGGCGGCGAAGCAGAAGCCTTGAAACGCCTTGATGATTACTTCTGGAAAAGCGATTCGCTCCGACGTTACAAAGAAACCCGAAACGGACTTTTGGGCGCAAATTATTCCTCAAAATTTTCGGCGTGGCTGGCTAATGGCTCGATTTCGCCGCGCACAATTTATGAAGCCGTCAAACGCTATGAATCGGAACGGCTCTCCAACGAGTCAACTTACTGGCTGGTATTTGAACTTATGTGGCGCGATTACTTCCGATTTCTTTCACTCAAATACGGCAATCGGATTTTCAAACGGGGTGGCATTAGAAATAAGCCGCTTGCGCTCTCACAAGACGAAAAGAAATTTCAAGCGTGGGCGGAAGGCAGAACAGGCATTCCGTTCATTGATGCCAATATGCGCGAACTTTCAGCAACTGGCTTTATGTCGAATCGCGGACGACAGAATGTCGCCAGTTTTCTTGTCAAAGATTTGAAGGTGGATTGGCGCATGGGCGCAGAGTGGTTCGAGTCGCTTCTTGTAGATTACGACGTAGCAAGCAACTATGGGAATTGGAACTATGTGGCAGGCATTGGCAATGACCCGCGCGAAGACCGTTATTTCAATCCGCTTCGACAAGCCGCGATGTATGACCCCAATGGCGAGTATGTTCGACATTGGGTTCCCGAGCTTCATTCGCTTCCTGCGCCATTCATTCACGAGCCGTATAAACTTTCTGCAATGGAAGAGCGGCTTTACGGCGTTGAGTTGGGCAAGGATTACCCGCGCCCGATTGTCGAGATTCAATCATCAAAATAAAAAACCCTCTCGCCGCCGCGAAGCGAAGAGAGGGCAATGCGTTGTTGTGCAAGTTTGAGATTAGTAATGACCGCCAACGGCTTGAATCGTAGGCATCAAGGTTTGCGGCGTGAATTGGCTCAAAAATTCTTGGTTGGGCAAGCCATCGCCGTTCAGGACGCGCGCCGACGGTGAAACGCGATAAATGCCATCGGGCAGATTGCGCGTGTTGATAGCCGGAATGCTTGCGCCAAACTCGCGCTCAATGATGGGAATCATTTGATTGGCGACAATCGCGTGTCCTTTCGGTCCGGGGTGCACGCCGTCGAGCGTAAAGATGCCGCCCGTGAGGAAGGTTGCGCGAAGCTCTTCACCATCGGGCGAGGTAATGCCTTGCTGAACAACACGGTCGAAGAGCCCAGCAATATCAACAACGAAGATACCTTCGGTTTGACTGTTTTTGCTGTTGATGAAGGTGTTGTAGGCCGCAACTGCATTATTTGCCGCCGTAATTTCGCTCTGGTTCAGCGTGAATTGGTCGGGAAGTGGGTTCTCGCGTGAGCCGATAGGTCGTGTGGTATCAACGCCGGCACCGTTTGTGAAGCCTGCGGTCAGTTGTTGCAGATTGATGGGTCCTTCTCCTCTCAATAGGCGAGAGTTATTGATGCTTGCCAGCAAGGTGCGCCAAAGGATACCTTTAACGCCGTTGGTTGTATCGCCAATGAAACCGACACCCGCACCGCCGGGGAGCAAAATCATAAACTTGGTAACATCACCGACATCCGCCGTCGCAACGCTATCGACGGTAGTGCCTTTTGCATAGAAGATTCGGGCAAGACCGCGTTGTGTGGCAACGGCGCGCGCATTTGGTCCTAAGAAAGTCGCAAATGGAATCGATGCCACATTAGGAATGTTAAAGACAACAATTTTGACATTTGGAACTTCTCGTTTGACGCGGGCGAGAATGGTGTCATACAAAGGACGGAAGTTATCGATTGGGAAAATCGGTGTAACGCCGCCGCTGGTGACGAAGCCCAAGACTTCATTTGCGCCTGTCCAAAGCGTGAAGAGTTTCAGCGAGTCGGCGGGTTGCGCTTTCAGCAAGTTGATGGCTTGTTGTACGCCGTTGCTTCCAAGTCTTTGGTCGCGGAAAATGAATTGATAGAATGGGCTTGCTCTTCCAGTTCCAAAGGTGAAGGGTGCATCACTCAAAATGTCGAAGGCAAGCGAGCCTGGAATGCCGAGATTGTTGTAGGGACGCGTTAGCGTGAATCCTTCGGGCGGAAAATTCGCAGGTGATAGATTCGTTCTTGTGATAGGCGTGCCAGCACCTGTAACACCTACGAGTTCCACGCGGTTGCTAATCAGGCGTGCGTTGCCAGGTGCGGAAGTATCAAAAACTACGCCTCCTAAACCGGGATTGCCGAAGGCAGGCACTTTGAAGAGGTCATCGGTCGAAGCACCGTGAACAGCTTTGGCGATGAGGTAGTCGTAGGAGTGTTTTTGTCCGCCTTGCGCGTCGGTGTAAAGTGAGCCGTTCATGAAGCCAGCGGTCAAACTGACGCCTAATGCAACATGGCGAGCGGCATTGTATCTGCCCGGACGCAGTTCTTTCGGAGGCGTGCCGCCGTTGTCTGCGCCGTTGTCGTCGCCACAGCCAAACAGGCTGATTGCGGTTGCACACAAGGCAAGCAATGATGAAAGGAGTTTAATGTTTCGCATAATCTTCTCTTGTCTTTAAGGTTTGGAAATGAAATACATAACACAAAGGTGTGTTAAGCTTTTATTAAGAGACAGCAATTTTACGAAACCCATTGTGAAAAAAAAACGACCGGCGACTTTGTGGGCAATCCTTTGCAATTTCGTTCAAAAGCGTAAATTCAAAACAGATGTAGGACAAAGGAGTTAAACTTCAACTAACCTTTAACAACTTTAACAACTGACTGCGAACAATGAGAAACGCCATACGATTAGCGGCAAGACCGCTGTTTTTTTCTCTCCTTTTTCTGTTCATTACCATCAGCGTTTATGCACAAGGCACGATTCAAGGTTCAGTAACCGATGAAAAAACAGGTGAATCACTTCCAGGGGCGACCATTCGGCTACTAGAATCAAAAACAGGAGCAAAAGCCGATGCGAATGGAAAGTTTACGCTGTCAAATGTTCCCGAAGGACTTTACAAAATTCAAGCCTCCTACGTTGGCTACAAACCTGTTGTCAAAAAAATCGCGGTTCAATCCAAAGAGACGCTCACACTGGATTTCAAACTGCAAACGCTTGAAACCTTTGTGAATGAAGTCGTGGTCACGGCATCGAAAGGGCGGCAAGAAAAGAAGTTAGAAGCACCGATTACGATTGAAACCCTTGGGTTTGATGCAATTCGGCAAACGGCAAGCACTTCGCCATTGGGTGCGGCGGCAAAACTCAAAGGCGTGGATTTTGTCGAGCGCGGTATTAACACAGTCGACATTACTTCACGTGGCTTAAACACACAATTCAACACGCGCATGCTCACGCTTATTGATGGGCGATTGGCAACACTTCCGGGACTCGGCTTGCCACAATTCACCTTAGCACCTAATCCCACGCTCGATATTGCATCGGTGGAAGTGGCGGTTGGTCCTGCGGCGGCACTCTACGGTCCGAATGCGCATGCGGGCGTGGTGAACATTATCACCAAAGACCCATTTACTTTCTCAGGTGCGGAAGTGCAAGTGCGCGGCGGCTCTCAATCGCTCTACGACATCGGCGCACGCTACGCCGACCATATTGGCAACTTCGGCTGGAAAATCACAGGGCAATTTATGCGTGCCAATCAATTTGAAAGTGGCAACCTCTTCATCTATGATTTCCCAAGAACCGTTGGCGAAAACCAAACGATTATCACACCAGAAACGCCTGCGGCGCGTCGACTTCGCCAAAGCGATATAGACCGATTGCAAAATACAGGCAAAGCCTTTACTGAGCGACAACTTTCCACGCTCGAAGCCTCCTTACGCAAACTTGATGGTGCGCTTTATTATCAAAGTTCAGTGCTCAATGCGAAGGTTGCGGCAGGCTATTCCGAGTCCAACGGCTTTGTCGGCAGTAATTTCGGCGTGTTGGAAGCCAACGGCTACTCGATTCAATACCAAAATGTGCAACTGACGGGCACAATCGGCGAAGTGGGGTGGTATGCACAAGCTACACGCACGGCGAACTCGGCGGGCAAATCCTTCCAACTGCATGATAAAGCCGAATTTATGACGCGCGCCTTTGGAGCGGCGTTTATGGGTGTCGACCCACGCACACGACTACCACAAGCCTTGCAGTTCCCGTTCAGCACCACGCCTGAACAATACAACGACATTTTCAGCCGAATGGATCGAGCCTACATCGATTCAGCATCGATTGCAACGGATAATTCTGAACTGTGGGATTCAGAAGTGCAACTACGCTACACGATTTCAAACACAGAGGTTGTGGGTGGGTTTCAATATCGCTACTACAATCCAAAAGCCAGTTTTCTTTCAGGACCAGATAATCCAGCGGCAGTCTCTTTTGGTGCGGCACGCGATATTACCGCAACCGAAATTGGCGGTTATTTGCAATTAGACCGACGTTTTTTTGATAATAAACTTCGCGCAACGCTTGCCGCTCGCTACGATAAGCACACCTACTATGATGCACAATTCAGCCCGAAAATTGCCTTTGTGTATTCGCCTGTGCCTGACCAAAACATTCGCATTAGTTTTAATCGCGCCTTCAAAGTGCCTGTCATTCTTGAAAATCATCTCTTTTTGCTTGGCGGATTGGCACGTGGCAATGTGGGCGGCTTTACGGTGATTACAGGCGGCGGTGGCACGCCAAATTTAGCCGATGCCGAAGCCCAAGCCCGAGCCGAAGGGCGACAAATCACTCGCTACGGCGCACTCCGCCCCGAACAAGTCAACTCGTTTGAACTCGGCTACAAAGGCGTAATTTCCGATAAACTCTTCCTCGACGTCGTTGGCTACTACTCCATTTACAAAGATTTCATCAGTCCTGCGTTTGAAATTGCAAATCCTGCACCTGGAGCGGCAGTAACGCCAACTTACGCCTACGACAACCGCACAGGAAAAATTCTCACCAACACCGCAGGACAAACCGGGCGCGTGGTTACTTATTTCAACTATGGCAGAGCCACCATTCTCGGACTTGATTTTGGTGCAACCTATTTCTTCTCAAAAGATGTGTCGCTCGATGCGAGTGTTTCCTTCATCAACCTTGCCGATTCCGACAATCCATTTGAGGCACAAGGCATTCCGCTTGTTCTAAATGTGCCAAACACGAAATACAAAGCCACGCTCACGGCGAAAAATCAACTCGTGAAGAACTCCTTTATTTCTTTGCACGGGCGACATATTCCGGGCTATCTCTTCCGCGCAGGTCGTTGGAACGGTAGACTTCAAGACAGAACAGTTGTTGACCTGACACTTGGCTATGAGTGGAGACCGCAAGGTTTAACCTTCCAAGTCGGAATGAACAACATCTTTGACAACAAAACGCCCGATGTGCTTGGCGCACCAATTATGCGCCGCTTTGTTTCCGCTACGGTTATCTACGGCATTGGCGGATTTGGGAATTAACATCCCTTTAACACCATGAGGCGAGAGAACAAAACATTTCTCTCGCCTGTTTTTCCCCTGTGTATTTCACATAGCGTTTTCGCATTTTCAATGTTATGGCTAACGAAGCATTTGCAGAGTTTTGTCAAATTGCCTTTGAACACATCAGCGATGGCGTAGCAATTACTGATGCGAATGGCTGTTTCATTCAAGCTAATCGTGCATTTGCTACGCTTTTTTCATCTGGCGAACTAAATTTTTCAGAGAAGCTGGTTTGGGAAGTCTTGCCGCTTGACCAACAGGAGAAACTACACTCGCTTTACACGCAAGTTCAGAGTTGCGACGAGACAACCTTCGAGATGATTCTGCCTGGAACAAGCACATCGAGCATTTGGCTTGAAGTATCGGTGCGGTTTAGCGAGCCTGCAGGGGCAAGAACAAAAGTGCTGATAATTGTGCGTGATGTAACCGAGAAAAAACACAAACTCCGACGCGAAACCTTACAATCTGAACTCCACGCGCTGAACGACCAATTCCACCAACTGCTTGCCGAACAGAAAAGAGTTGAGAAAGCACTCATAGACTCCCAAGCCGAACTGCGCAAAAGTCAGCAACTTTTTGAATCCATCGCTAAAAACTTTCCTAAGGGAGCAATATGTGTTTTGGACAAATCGTATCGCATTGTGTTTGCTGATGGACAGGAGTTCCATGACTTAAAGATAAACCCTGCTGACGTGATTGGACAACCGATTGACACACTGTTTCCAGGCGAAGATTTATCTCCCTACAAAGCTCTTTGGGAGAAGGTCTTTTGTGGCGAGACGCAACAGTTTGAGTTTGAAAATCTCGGAAGAGTGTATGAATATATCGCTGTGCCGCTCCCTAATGAACAAGGGCATATCAACCAAATTCTCACCGTCACGCTCAACATCACGGCACGCAAAAAAGCCGAAGCCGAAGCCAAAGAAACGCAATCTCGAATTCAATCTCTTGTCGATAACTTGCCCGGCGTTACCTATCAATTTGTCTTAGAGCCAAGTGGTCAGTATTACCTTACGTTCGTTTCTGAACAGGCAGAAAGAATTTTTGGATTAGACCGCCACGCCCTGCTGAACGATTCACGCAAAATTTCTGAATACATCTTTCCTGACGACCGACAACCGTTCTTTGATGCGATTCAAGTCTCTGCACAACAGATGAGTCAGTTTCATTGGCTTGGGCGAGTCGTGTTGTCAAGCCAAATCATTTGGGCTGAAGCCTTCTCGCTCCCGCGCAAACTGCCCGATGGGAAAATCATCTGGGACGGCATTCTGTTCAATGTTACCGAACGTATTGAGCGTGAAAGACAAATTCAGCGATTCGAAGAGCAATTAAAACTTATCGTGAAAACTGCGCCGATTGTGCTCTGGTCAGTGGATAAAGACGGTCGTTTTACGCTCTCCGAAGGCAAAGCCTTAGAAAAACTCGGCTTCAATGCTGGTGAAGCCGTTGGCTTTTCCGCATTTGAGTTATACAGTTTTAATCAAACTTTTGTGAGCCATCTGCGCAAAGCCCTTGCAGGCGAAAGCACAGAGTTTGAAACACAGAACATTTATTTAGGCCAGCCTGTCGCCTTCAAACATTTCTTGCAACCGACGCGCGATGCCGAAGGCGAGATTTCAGGCGTGTTGGCAATTAGCATTGATTCCACCGAAGAGCATCGCGCCAAAGAAAGCGAGGCGCGCTACCGCACCATAGCCGATAACATTCCGGGCGCGGTCTTCCGAGCCGAACTGCAACCTGATGGTTCACGAAAAATTACCTTTATTGGCGAAAACATTCGGCTCTTTGGCATTGAACCAAACGAAATGTTCGGTGTGAGTAATACATCAGCACGATTTCTGCACCCCGATGACTTGAAAAGTTTCCGAGAAGCCATTGACCAGTCTTATCAAACGATGACTCCCTTTCGATGGGAAGGAAGAACCAATCCTAAAAATAAAGGCAAGTGGATTGAAGTTGCGGCAACGCCAAGCCGCACTGATGATGGCATGGTGTATTGGGACGGCATTATTTTAGACATTACCGAGCGTAAAAAATTAGAATTTGCATTACGCAATTTGAATGAACTGCTCGAACAGCAAGTGCAAGAACGCACCGCAGAACTTCGTCAGAGCGAACATCTTTATCGGACGATTGCTGAAAACTATCCAAACGGTGCTGTCGGTATTTATGACCGTGAGTTTAGGCTGATTTTTACCGATGGCACGGAGTATCAACGCTTTGGAATTGATACCAAACAGTTAATTGGCAAATCGCTCTACGCCATCTACCCTGAAGCCGTTGCACCTATCATTGCCTCTTATCTCACTCGTGCTTTCGAAGGCGAAACCGTGAGCTTCGAGACCCAAATTCTCGAGCAAGATTACTTCTATTACATTACGCCAATTCGTGAGGAAAGCGGTTGCATCAATCGTGTGTTGGCAGTTGTACAAAACATCACTGAACGAAAGCAAACCGAGCGACTGCTTCGCGAAAACGAGGAGCGTTACCGATTGGTGCTTGAACAAACTGGACAACTGGTCTATGATTTAGACCTAACTACAAACACCTTGAAATGGTCGGGCGCAATTGAACGGCTGACAGGCTATCTGCCTTCCGACTATCAACTTTCTATTGCAGAATGGGCAGAGCAAATTCACCCTGACGACCGAGAGCGCGCCACACGCTTGCTGGAAGAAACCATGAAAAGCGGACAGCCATATCGTGTCGAATATCGCTATCGCCGTAAAGATGGCTCATACTTTTGGGTTGAAGACAACGGTGTCTATCTCAAAGATAGCACAAGAAAACCTGTTCGAATGCTGGGCGCAATGAAGGATATTACCGCCCAAAAAGAAATGGAAATAGAAAAACAACGCATCACTGAAAAAGCCTTGCAAGCCCAAAAGTTAGAAGCCATCGGCACGCTTGCCAGCGGCATTGCCCACGAGTTTAATAACCTGCTAGCAATTATCAACCTTGCTGGCGAGCAAATTCAACTGCAAACCAAGAACACCTCGATTCTCAAAAACGCTCAAACCATTCAAAAGACCGTTGAGCGCGGTGCGCATATCGCCCGACAAATGCTTGACTTTGCACGCTCCGAACAAACCGAAAAATTGCCTGTGGCACTATCAAGGCTCATCGATGAAATCACCACCACACTCCGACAACTGCTCAAAAAAAACATCACCGTGCAAGCCATTCAATCGGTCGAACAGGCATGGATTATGGGCAACGACAAGCAACTCTATCAAGTGCTGTTGAATTTGGGAATCAATGCAGGCGACGCGATGCCCAACGGCGGCGTTTTAACTTACAGCCTTTCTACCTCGCGCTACAACGATACCCCATGTGCAGTAATTCGTGTTCAAGATACAGGCACAGGGATTCCGCCCGAAGTTCAAGCACGAATGTTTGAACCTTTCTTCACTACAAAAGGCGTCGGCAAAGGCACTGGACTGGGCTTATCAATCGTGCATGGAATTGTAACGGCTCATGGCGGACACATCGAAGTCGATAGCACCGTCGGCAAAGGCACAACCTTTACGCTTGTCTTTCCGCTGTTAGATTTTGATAGTCAATTTGTTCCTGAAGTGCCTGTCACTGCTCACGAAGGCGGCGATGAAACGCTGTTGATTGTCGAAGATGAACCGCATTTACGCTTGCTTCTTTCCAAAATGCTCCGCTCACGAGGCTACACGGTGCTCGAAGCATCAGACGGTCTCGAAGCCTTAACGCTATTCGACAAACGCAAAGATGAAATTGACCTTGTCATTACCGATATGGGCATGCCAACCATAGACGGATACGAACTCGTGACAAAAATTCAGCGCAAAAAAACGCAAGCCAAAGTTGCCGTGATGAGCGGCTACATGGACACCGAGCAAAATCAACAACTTGCCAAAGCGGGCATCGATGTGATTTTCAAGCCGTTTAATTTCACAGAAATGTTGGCACTTATCCGAACCATACTAACACGCTGATTGCGTCTGCCGAGTCAACACACACAACTGAACGACCTTATCTGACCGTTCTTTATTTCTCGACAACAATGCGTGCTTTTCTTCTTTTGTTACTCACTATACTTTTCACGCTGTCTTGTTCTACTCGAAAAGACACGGCTTCGCTACGCACGGAGACCGTTGTCATTGGCATTGCTAATGATTTTGACCATCTCAATCCACTGCTTATTCAATTCTCGATTTCGCGTGAAGTGTGCATGCTTCTTTATCCTAAGCTTGTTCAAGCCGAGTATGATTCGGCAAGTGGCGATGTGCGATTTCTGCCCATGCTTGCAACGCAGTGGGAGTTTTCGCCTGATGGCAAACGCGCCACATTCTACCTTCGACGCGATGCCAAGTGGGAAGATGGCGTGCCAATTACTTCCGCTGACTTGAAATTTTCGTATCGGCTCTACGCCACTCCTGCGGTTGCCAGCACGCGCCAGCATTACGTTAGCGACCTTGTTCGAGACAAAAACGGTGAGATTGATTTTGAGAACGCCATCCAAACGCCCAACGACACCACGCTGATTCTGAACTTTCAGAACCCACTTGCGCCAAACATTGTGCTTGACCATTTCTACGACCTCATGCCCATTGCCAAACATCGCTTTGAATCGATTGAGCCTAAAATGCTTCGCGCAAAATCGGCTGAACTGCCTATCGTTTCAGCAGGCGCATTCAGAGTGGAAAAGTGGGAACGCCAACATGAACTCGTATTGGTGCGAAACGAGAGGAGCATCTTGCCTTATCCTGCAAAGCTCAAGCGGCTTATCTTCCGTGTGATTCCTGATTACACCACGCGGCTTACAGCGTTCAAGTCGGGCGAAATTGATGTGATGATGGCGTCAGGCGGAATCGCGCCCAAAGATGCACAAGAAATTGAACGCACAGATTCCAACAAGAAAATTCACGCCATTCAAAATCGCCTCTTCGACAGCGTTGTGTGGCTCTGCGTCGATGGCGAGGCGTATCGCGAGCGCAAAGAGCTTAAACCACACGTGCTTTTCGGCGATAAGCGCGTGCGTCAAGCCTTGACATTTGCCATTAACCGAGAAGCGATTGTCGAAGGCTACATCGGCGAAGGCAAAGCCACCATTGTCAATACATCGCTTTCGCCTGCCTATAAAAAATTGCTCAATCCCATGCTTCACGACTACGCCTATAATCCCGAAAAAGCCTTATCGCTTCTCAAAGAAGCAGGCTGGCGAAAGGGCAATGATGGCTTCTTGCAAAAAGAGGGCATGCGATTTTCGTTCACGCTTGCCATGCCAAAAGGCAATGACCGTCGCGCCTACGCAGGCACTATCATTCAGCAAAATTTGCGCGAGATTGGAATCGACTGCAAGCTCGAAACACTCGAAATGGCTCTCTTCAATCAACGCCAAAATGAATATCGATTAGATGCTGCGCTTTCGGGACTTTCCGCCGAAACCTTGCCGTTTCAACTTGTGATTTGGGCGGAAGACTCGCCGTTTAATTCTTCGGTCTTTCGCCATGCACGATTTTCAGAAGTCATTGCCGAACTTGGCAAGCCGCAACCGCCCGAAAAAGAAGTGGCACTCTGGCATGAGTATCAAGCCATTCAGCATGACGAACAGCCACGCACGTTCCTTTACTACTACGACGAGTTCGAGGGATTCCATTCGCGTATCAAAAATGTGAAAGTGAGTATGCTCGCGATTCTCTTCAATGCGCACGAGTGGGAACTTGCACCATAAAGTTATGAGGCACGTTCGCCGAAAATGGCTGTGCCAATGCGCAGAAGCGTTGCGCCTTCGGCAATCGCAATATCAAAATCGCCGCTCATGCCCATTGAAAGTTCGGTGATTTGGTCGGGCTTGGGCGCAATCGACTTCAACTTCTCAAACAGCCCACGCATCGCTCTGAACTCCCTTTTGACTTTCTCGCGGTCAGGCGAAGCAATCGTCATTAAGCCTTTGACTTCAAGATTGGGCAACGGAAAAATTTTTTCGGCTTCTGAAAACAGCGCATCAGGCAAAAGCCCATGCTTTGAGCCTTCGGCAGAGATATTGACTTCAAGCAAGATGGGAATGGTGCGCTGATGTTTTTTTGCACGCCTCGAGATTTCTTCAGCAAGCGAAAGTTTATCGACCCCGTGAATCATGGAGATTTTTTCTGCCACGTAACGCACCTTGTTGGATTGAAGATGACCGACAAAGTGCCACTCTATCGGCAAAGCTTGGAGCCGTTCGTCGGCAAACTTCGTAAGCCATTCTTGCACATAGTTTTCACCGAAAATGCGCTGACCAGCTTCATAGGCTTCAAGCACAGCGGAAACTGGTTTCGTTTTTGAGACCGCAATGAGTTTGACGCTTTCAGGCGTTCTGCCTGCACGAAGAGAGGCTTCGGCAATTTCCCCCCAAACACGTTTCAAATTTTCGGCAATCATTGTTATTACCGATTTAACACAGCATTTAAGGCTATTTCATTCATTTTCAATATGCAAAAATAAAAAGGGCGGATTTACCTTCCGCCCCTCTCTGACCAATCACTATTCCTACACTTACTTCACCAAAATCATCTTCTTCGTTGCCACAAACTCGTTGCTTTGCAAGCGATAGAAATAAACGCCACTCGCTAAGCCGCTTGCATTCCACTGATAGCGGTGCGCGCCTGCACTTAATTCGCCATTGACGAGCGTAGCGACCTTTTGCCCCAGCGTGTTATAGATTTCCAACACGGTTTTGCCCGGCTTTTCTAACGAGAACTGAATCGCCGTTGAGGGATTAAATGGGTTCGGATAATTTTGGTCAAGTGCGTATTCAAACGCTGTTTGCACGCTCATCGGTTGATGCTCGTATCGGCGACCGCTGTAATCAACATCGACTAACTTATACCAATACGCTCTGCCCGGCTGGATATTACGGTTATCAATGTAGCGATAGCGGGTTGGGCTGGCGGTTGTGCCTTGTCCCACCAACGCCGGCGTGTTGAGATACGAGGCAATTTCTTGGTAGCCGCCCGTCTCACTTTCGGAACGCAGAATGATGAAGCCTTTATTTTCGGATTCGCTTTCGGTTTGCCACACAAGCTCAATGCTACGTTGGCGCGGCGTGAGCGTGAACGATGACAGTTGCACGGGCAAGGGATTATCGAGCGTAATTGAGCCTAACGCAAAGTAGGTTGTCGCCGCGATGGTTGTTGCACTTGAAGTAATTGAGCCTGATGGACTGCCTATCCCTGTTCCGCCAGCGTTTGTCCAGTTATTATTGTCGGTTGAGCGTGCCACACGCAAGTCTCCGGGAACAGTTACACCGTCATCACCTTCATAGTTAATGGTGATGGTTGGCGAAGAAACACTGCCGCTGATTAAATCCACGCTAAAATACCGCACCTGTGAAATTCGTGCTAAGTTTGTAAGACTTCCCGATGTTGGTGGCGTGTTTATCATTTCGGCGCGAATGGTCGCTGTGCCACTGCCGCCGATGGTAATCGGACGATAGGCGGTCGATTTGCCAATTGGATAATTCTTGGGATAAGAACTTCCTGAAATGGAGAGCGGAC
>Ga0308418_1001354_pt1 | contig 13063 bp, 9 predicted proteins | sample HotsprSampleR4cd_FD_203517 | JGI IMG/M metagenome (GOLD analysis project Ga0308418, IMG submission 203517) | Hot spring phototrophic mat microbial communities from Mushroom Spring, Yellowstone National Park, Wyoming, United States - 20090729_R4cd ... | reverse complement strand
GCATCACCCACTCTCCTTTAACCTACCTACCACAATGATTTTACTATAAATAAGCAAGCAATTTGGAAAGCATGATCTGTATTATTATATTATACTGCAATCGAAACCAAAAGCAGGCGAATTTTTCGGGTTTCTTTGCTATTTAGGCACATCTAACAATTTACATTAATATGGATATTTAGATTCTTACACAAATTTATAGATATTCTTATGCCATTTCAATCCACTCTATACCATCAACGCTTTCAAAACGTTTTTTCATTACTTGTATAGCTTCTGGATTATTATCAACTAGTATGAAACGTCGATCTAATTCAAGAGCTGCTACTCCTGTTGTCCCACTACCTGCAAAGAAATCTAATACTATATCACCTGGTCTTGACGAGGCTTGGATAATACGTCGTAAGATGCCCAGAGGCTTTTGCGTGGGATAGCCTGTCTTCTCGCGGCTATTGGTTGGTACGATAGTATGCCACCATACATCTGTGGGGAGCTTACCTAATGCCACCTTCTCAGGACCTACCAAACTCGGCGCCATATACGGAATGCGCTCAATCTCATCTACGTTGAAAATGTGTTTTCCTGGTTCTTTGGCATAAAAGAGGATATTATCGTGTTTTGCTGGCCACCTATTTCTAGGTCTTCCACCATAATCATATGCCCATATAATTTCATTCAAAAAAGCATCACGCCCGAATACATCATCTAATAGAATCTTACAATAATGTACTTCACGATAATCGATATGAAAGTACAAAGACCCATTAGATGCAAGTATCCTATGAGCTTCCCGAAGTCTAGGCTCTAAAAAAGATAGATAGTCATCAAATCTGTCTATGTAGGACATTTGTTGTACTACTTCGCTTTTATAACGGAGACCTTGAAATCCCACCCGATTACCTTGCTCTGAACGATTAACTTTTAATCGTTTTCTCATCTGAATTTTCCCTGTGTTAAAAGGAGGATCTATGTATATTAGCTGCACTGAATTAGACGGGAGTTTGCGAAGAATTTCTAGATTGTCAGCAAAATAAACCCTGCCAATTAAGATTTCATCTAACATAGACATATACTTATTAAGTTTTAATCGAAAGAGCTATTACTGACCATATAAAAATCTACATAGATGGTATGAACAAGATAGGCAGATTTAGTTTCGATACGACCGGTGTTACTGTGAACGTTGTCCCACCCGTGTTGATAAGGTCTTGGACTGTCATTTTCATTGTGCTTTCATTTGTTTCAGCATAAAAATTCACAATAGGCCTTCCTATTACAATAACTGGATACATACTCACTTTATTTCCGTTTTGATCTACACCATTGGGATACAAATTCATATATATATTTTGTATCCTGCTAAATTCTGGGCTATGTGTGATTGCGTTGGCTAGAACATCTGTAAATTCACCCGATAGTGTCCAAAAATAGTTATTTAGCGGGTGATTTGCTTTAGTACCACGACCCCCTATCTTGTCCAAAAAATCTGCTACACTATCTACACTTACCAACTCACTGACTAAAAACTCCAACTCATCTTTATTAACCTTTTGAGTTAAAGTCCTTATAGCTCTTTTAGTTATATCAGATATTAAGACCTTAGATTCGAAGTTAGCTATAAGTGTTGTTCTAAGAATGGTTTTAGCTCGGTCCTGAAGTAGCTCTACAAAATGGCTAGCTGTGGGATTCTTGGGGACAAAAATTTTGCAATTCGAAATTAGTTTGCCAGTAGCTACATCCCTGAACAAGCTGAGCCTTATAAGGCCTTTATCTATATTGAAAAAGAAATTATTTTCTTCGTTTTGTATTTGGTATACTTCTTGTAAAGCATGTCTTATTTTTTCTAATTGTTCTTCGTTCTTTACAGGTGAATATGCAATGCGTTTGTTTAGTGGTATAATTCGAACGTAAGGGTGTTCTACGTCATAAGTAGCGTTTCTAATCGCATTGTTTAATTGGTTTATTAAAATATGGATGCCTTCAGCGTTTGCCTTCGGTGTTGTAATCCTAACCTGATTATTAGATAGTATGATATTTAGTACAGGTAACTTTTGTAAAGCGGGGGCAACGTGAAGTATTGATTCAAGTACTTTCAAAACTATTTTATGAGAAATGTCACTAACAACTATCTCATACATAGAATCATTGTTAGCTATAAGAACTATAGGCTTAAAGGTTATTCTTGATAGTTCGGCTGCTAAACTAGTAGATATGTCCATTCTTACTATTTCGTTTGTAATTACATAAACCCCGATCTTTTCACTTGTCAGTAAAACATTGTTAGAGCTAGACGGATTTGTAATATAATCGAGTAGGGTTTTGGGGTCGTAATTTACATAGGAGCTATTGATGTATTTATTTTTAATGTATCTCGAATATTCTTTTCTTATCTCATACACTATTTTTAGTATAGCGTAGACCACTCTTGCAAACGATAGGTTAGTGCTATCTATGGGCACTCCTTTTGAGGTGTTTCTATCTCTCTTTTTGTTAGCGTGTGCAGGTATAGAGGTGCTACTATTAAATAAAAACAGCATATTGTTCTGCTTTTGGCTTTGGATTATAGAACCAATTATTCTATTGATAGCCTTATAATGGTTTTGCAAGTGTGGTTTATCTAGATTTTTAGCTCTGTATATAATATCGCCCTCTATGAGACTGATATAATAGCTAATCTCTGGGTCTATGGTATTTACATCTTGACCAGTGTTTGGGTCTTTATATGTTTCTATGATTATGTTATTAAAAAGCCGCTCGTTAGCAGCAACATATACTACAAACATGTCTATAAGATCTTTCACAATAGTAGCTTTGATGTTAGGGTTATCCATATTGATTAATATAGCTAGTGATAGGTTATGCCACTCGCTGGATAGTCGTATAGGTATAGCCAATACGGGTAGCACCTTATATATAATCTTTTCCGGCGTAATACTTCCCATATTGATCCTGAGTGCTAAACCTAAGTCTATAAGCCACCTAAGAGGAGCATACACATTGCCAGAACCAAATTTTTCATAATAATCTCTTATGGTATGGATAGCCTCATCTACTATTATTTTACTTTCTATATCCATTGGTAATCCATCGGAAAGTACAGAAAATCCACATATAACTTTTAAATCATCTGGTATATGGTTATTGGCCCGCTTCCACATGTTGTAAACTACTCTGTAAGCTAATATACCGATAGGGGAATAAGTTTTATAGTACATTAACATATCGGTATAAGACGATATAACTTTAAAGTTAGGATAAGAGAGTATATTAGGGTCTGTGTGGGTTTGATCTACAACGTATATTTTAGCAGTTGGGTTTATATTTAGTAACTTCGCCGAGAAGCCAACTAGTATTATAAGTGTCCCTTCTATATTATCTTCGTTTATTTTTTGTGTTATATCAGTACCTTTAGATATTATCTTTATGGTAGGTTTTATATCTCTGATATACTTTATAGTTTGTCTAATTGCAAAACCTGCATATACAGAGCCTTGTTGAGCAGGCATGAAAATAACAATACGCTGGTAAGTTAGTATGTCGTTGTAAAGTTCGTCTATTATGCCATTCCAATAATCGCTTTCCAATGATACCCAGAAGTCAGAGTAAGATACCTGTGTACCTTGCTGCATCAAGTTTGATAGGTTTTCTAGTTGTTTTTTGGTACTTTGATCACCTGATGCAAGAGCACGACTTAACTCAGGCGTCTTATAACTATCTAAAACCTGTTGTATGGCACTCTTTCTAAATTCTGCATCTAAACTGTTGATGTCTGAACTCTTGAACTGGATAATTTTCCAAGTGTCATAAACGATTCCTGGCAGTGCTCGTGTATAATGTGGTTTTTGACTATACTCCGCTGTAATCACAATAAAATATACTAGATACAGCGAAATGTTCAACTGCAAAAGTTAAATATTCCGCTTGAATAATGGGAACTACCTACTTTAGGTTTGCTATTATTTGTTATAACTTTATTCCGTCCCTTCTGTATCTTCTGTTTCTCCTGCTTCTTCCATCTCTTCTGCTCCTTCTTCGGTCTCTTCAGACCCTTCCAAAGGTGTAGACATCTCAAAGTCAAACTCTTCTTCCTCTTCCTCTTCCTTCTGTTCAGAAGCTTTAATCATATCGTCCCAATTGAGAAGCGTCTCAGGATTAGTAACAATGAACTGTAATATAGATTTCAAAACATTAACTAACTCCTCTTTATTGATATACTCTTTCTCCGTGATCATGCTAGTGATATTGTCCATGACGTCAGACAACCCGCTTATATGGTTTTGTACTGTTTCCAGTGCGACATTCATGGATGTAAGTTTGTTTATAGTCATTCCGAATATTTGAACTCGGACTAGATCTTCTTGATATGGTATCTTAAGTTTTTCGCATACCATATTAGTTACAAAGTCTGAGATTGATTTTTCAATACTTGTTGTAACGTAGGTGACGCGATTGTTGAATCTTTCACTCTGTCGCATGCTTTCCCAGTAGGTGATTCTGGCGTTGAATGCATCCACTGGCCACCCTATATCGTTTGATATATCTTCAAGAAGCTCCCTCATCTCGCCTCTATACTTGTCTAGTTTCTCAGTAAGCCTACTAGTGTCAAGAGGCTGTAAATTGCTGATATAACTCTTAAAATCTGGCAAAACTCGAATACTATAAGTAATCATCTGTAAGATATGTTGTAGGTTGGAGCGCACTCCAACAAGACCACCTATGTCAGCGTATAGGTTAAGTATCTCTTCTATCTGGTCAGCTAATGACTGAACAGTATATTGAACAGCTGGATACTCGTGCTGTAATAAGAAAACTAACGGATAAAGTAGATCACGTAAAGTTGTAAGACCTAAGATAATATCCTTTATAACATATTCTCTAAGTTTAGTTCTTGTAAAATAGAACAAAGGTGTAGATGCCCAAAATACAAAAGGTCGTATAAAAATTCTTTCTTCGTCGGTCAAAAAACTCTTATTTTTTGAACTATACATTCTAGTAAAGCTTTTTGCTCTTTTGGAATGTTCAAAGTTTTTACTATACTCTTCGTATTGTTCTTGGGTTAGATTAAATAAGTCCGTATAAAGCATTAGGTCAGGAACTCCGATTCTAAGAATACGAGAATCGGTTTTCTTCATAAAAACTATACCTTCGTTATATGTGTTTATAAGATAACCTATTTCCTGCATATTAGTCCCAACAACAGTGATAACACTTACGGGGTCGTAAAGATTGTGTAAGTTATAATCCTCGTCAGACCAGAAAGAATACGAACCATAATATATGATGTCGTTCATGATATTTTTTATAATTCTGATTATATCAACTTTTGCAAACCATTCTTCTATTATTTCTGTGGCCTTTTCTCTGTCGTCTTGATCCTCTATGTTTACAGTATAAGCAGGTTTATTATTGATAGACCTGGAAATGGCATCGGCTAAGAACCGAGTAGCCAAACCTGACACACTAAGCATATACATCTCGCTTAGCATGTCTAGAATAGCATAATACTGCTCTATCGTCTGTTGATTGTATAGTAAGGAAGGATAAGAGGTGGATGGTGAGAAAGCAATAGGCCGTTGCGGCGCACTAAACAATGTGCGCGAACTCAAATAGTATGGCCCCCCACCACCAGTTATAAAACCATAACTACCACCAGAGGAGTTTAGATTATATAAAGTCTGAAAAAGATAAGAACTAAAAAACCTAGTTAGCGACACATAGTAAATATACTAATATATTACTATATGCGCTACAACTTCAAGAATACCATACTAACATAAATCATAAGGTCGTAAATACTATCGTTAATACTATATATTACTCTTTCAAAATGTGTATCATCTTTGGCCTTGTCAATGTTATTAACCAAATTTTTAATCCTTATAGCTTTTATATGAGCCATAGAAGATATGTCAGATATTGACAGTCTATCGTGTATCGCATCTGCACTATTGTAATCATAATGTCTATGATGTATAATTTCATAAGTGCTATTTAGTATTTGGTCTATATTCCTGTAATCAGTGCTGTTAATTAAACTGTGTATATAGAGGGTGTAGGTTATAATGTCTATCAATGTATTTTCATCTACATTACCTTTTAGGCTATCTCCAAAGAGTTTAGCGGTGTTCATGATTAGTTTTGAAGGCAAACTATATATCAAAACCTTGACGTCACCATGTCCTATTTCACCATACAAATTACTCTTAGCATTAGAAAGCGATATAGCTTTATAAAGTAAGTCAGTTAGAGCGACTTTCATTTTATAAGCAATAAAATGAGTACGTTCATTCATAGTAGACACCTTAGTAAAATCTGATTGACTTCTGTCTACTTCCATATCATCATAATGGTACATGAAAATTGCAATCATCGAAAATACTGAACTCAGAAGCAGGAAGCTCAAATTTGTTTGGTAAGTTTCTATAACTTTGCACCTGATGACCGAAGTGCGAGTATCCGAAGTTTTACTACGAGGTCTGGACAAAGAGATTGTAGTCCTGAGCTACGACTACGAGAAAGATGAAGTCAGATACATAGGGGATAAGATAAAGCTATGGAGCCTTGTTGTAATGATTTACATCTTAAATAGAAACATTAGGTCTGAAAAAATGATAGAAAAGTTAGAAAACATAATAAAAAAGCCCAAAATACTCGTTACTTTCGTAAAGTCTATCAAGAAGATTTTGTACGTTTGGCTGAAAGACTATGATGTACATTGCAGGCTTCTCATAAATCTGTATCCTGAAGTTTATAATCCTAAAAGGTTTTTGATGATTTATAACATACAGAATGGGGTTATTTAAATAAACCTAAGCATTGGATTACGTTGCCATGCTGAGGAGGTTAGCAACGGTTGCTACTTTCTGTCCAAATTTGTATATTTATAACATAACTTCGCTATGAAGCTTCTAAGTGTAAAAGAGTGTAAAAGATTTTCGATAGTTTTGAGATGGAGATAGTTGTAGTCAATAAGTGTAGGCAGAATCTGTGAACAAAGAGGTTCTAAAAATGCCGACAGAAAAAAAGATTGATAGCAATTTCGTAACGGTAGAGTGTTTATTGGCATTTGACAAAGATGAGGATAAAGGGCAAGTATTAACCCTCATGCGTAAGTTCTCATCAATGGTCAGGTTTGCTTACAAAAGACTGATGGTGGGAGCGGAAAGGAAAGAGCTGAAAAGACTACTATCCCGAAAGTATGGAATAAACACCCGATATTCGGACGATGCGATTCTTCTAGCACAGCAAACTCTGGAGTCTTGCATAGAAAGAGATCAAAATCCCAAAAAGCTTGTTTTCGGTTCAAGAAAAATGTTCGAACAGCTAAATAAAAAACACTTAACAGGCAAAAGAAGAGAGACACTAAGACAAAAATGGGAAGAAAGAAGGTATGGCATTTTGTGTTCAAGAGGAGACAAATCACTACAGGGCAATCTAAACCTTAGGCTTGTGAATCTAAACAATCAATGGCATCTGCGGATCAACTTGGGGAATGGGGAGTATGTATGGGCTAAGGTGACTCGGTCAGTCAAAAGAAAAACCGACAAGTGGATAGGCTTTATAAGCAGTATAGAGCACGCCGAGAAGACAGGCGACTGGTTCCCATACACAGTACGAATCAAGCTAAAAAACGGGAAAATCTACGCACAGTTCAGTAAAGAAGAGAAGCTACCAGAAGTGGCTATTACAAGAGACAATGGTGTCATAGGGATTGACATTAACGCGTATCCTTTTCATCTATCGTTAGTTCATGCAGCAAAGGATGGGAATCTAGAAAAGTACGAACTCATCAGCTTAGACAGTCTGTTAGAAGGCAGTTCAGACAGAAGAGAGTACCTAAGCTGGCAAGTTGTACATCAGGTAGTGGGAATCGCTAAAAGAGAAAGAAAAGCGATCGTTGTGGAGAATCTGGAGAAGCTCCCAAAAGGTAAGAGAGGTGATGGGCTGCCTAAACTGAGACAGAGACTACAAAAGTGGATATATAAAGCGTTACTGCAGAAGATTGAACTTGTAGCAAGGCGAAATGGGATTCAAGTCATCAAAGTCAATCCAGCTTACACGTCAATCATTGGAAAGCTGAAGTATGCGCCGCTATACAATATAGATAAAGATACAGCTGGTGCTTACGTGATAGCCAGAAGAGGACTTGGATTCAAAGAACGCTTGCCAAAAAGCTACAAAAAACTTTTGAAAGATAAGGATTTTCTGTCTTATGCGATAGCAAAAACTGAAGACAAGATTGCCAAACTCAAACAAGAAATACGAGAAGAGAAAAACGAATACAAGCGGAATAGACTAAAAAGTATTCTTTGGAAAACACGAAAAGAATTAGACACGTTACTTATACCCTTCATGGGAAGCGGAGAGAGTGAGTCAGCTGCCCAACAAACCGTCAACCGCCAGATGGAACGGGTGCGGGGTTCCACTCAGGTGGAACGAAAAAGCTGGCAAGTTCTCTCCGTAGCCCTCGCTTTCTCCTGCCTAGAGAGTCTCAGAGACCTCTCTCCCTTGAAGAGGGTAATTCTCACAAGGGATTGGGTAGGAGCGGCGAAACGAAACGGGCTAGTCCCTCCTTACCTGGTCAGGGGACGAGTGTACTAAATATGTACAGTTTTGTATAGTTTGTGTGACCAGGTTGTACCCTGAATTATATAATCCTAAGAGGCTATTGATGCTTCATAGCACACAAAACAGGTCTTTTAAGTAACACGAACATTGATTTTTGTTGCCATGCTAAATTTACATGTTGATTTTTATTATAAATAGAGCACAAATCTTAATGCGATTTTGTATGTTGCGATAGTATTTTATATAGGCGAGAATCAAGCCTCTAGGGTTAGGACGAGCCGAAGTGAAGCCTGTGGAGCAGGCTCTGGTGGATGACCGCACCATCCTGCGAAGATACAGGAAGCTCACTGAAAGAGGTTGGGTAGTCCGAAGAGACGATAACGGATAATTAGTTTTCGCATATTTATATTGTGCTGTTCAATAGAGATATTAAAATATTGCTAAAATGTAAGGTTTCTAAGTTTGTAAAAGTACCTTTCATGCAGTTAGAAGATAAGAAACCACCACGATGTTACGTAGACAGTAAGAATCCTTTACCTTTGTATAGCATAGTGCGTTCTAATCATCAAACATTTTTTTACACAAGAAACGACAGTATCTACTTTTATAAGGTTTCATTAAACGACACCGAAATGATCACTCCATTTTACGATTACAAAAAAGAAGTTTACCGTATGGTTAAGTTTGAGTATATAAACACAGGGACTATTTACGGCATTATTAGTCATTACAGGGCTATTAATGGTGATACTTATTTTGTCTATTTGTCGAAGTATAAAGATAGCTCAGAAACCAATATAGTCGTTTATAACTATACTAAAAACATGATCATATACAGAGAAAAATTTGAATGGCTTAATAAATTGTCCTTCGCTATACCCATAGGTAATTCGTTGCTAGTGTCATTGTCGCCATCAGGCGAGGTCATATGGATAAAAGTAATAGATGTAACTAAGGGGCTTACAAACGAAAACATGGCGTTGTTTCGTATGTCCTTAATTCAGTATTTCATAGACATAGTACACTATATGTCAGACAAAATCTCGAAAAGAGAAATTACAAGATTGAATAGAATAGCGCATAAGATAATGAATGGCTATGCAAGCTACAAAAGTGTGGAATACACAAGAGATTACGAAGTGATTGCTACAGCAAGTATACATAATAATGACACAGTCTTTTACAAAGGGTTTGAAATACGATTTAAGAAAATAAAGCTGAAAAGTTTGAATACAATTATAGAAGGGGCTTTGTCCTTGTCTTTCAACTTAGAAAATGATAAGATGGTTATTAAAGTGGGCACGTGCAAAGAAGGTCGTATAGTAATCAATAGAAGTGCCATTAATCTACCTTCTAATGAGTATTGGACTATCGGCGTATACAAACTTGACAATAAATACAATATATCTAGTTCTCAACTATACTCCGTATCAAAGGTATCAGAAAAATACATGATCATAGACGGTGTAATGTATTATTCACATCCCAACACACCTAAACTTTATCAAGGTTATGAGCTGAATAGAAAAGTTTCATATGTATATGACGATAATAACATCAGTATCCTGAAAGATCGGAACACTTATTTGGTCTGTTTAGATCTTCCGTATTCAAAAATTGACTACGATCCTGCTATATACGTGACCTTAAAGTCGCATTTTGAAATACATATGATTGATATAAAGAAGCTAAAAAACAAAATAAGAGATAGGCAAAGAGACAACAGTGGCGACTTGCCAGACATTATGGTGTTTTCCGAAGAGGATCTGATAGAAGCTGTAGGATTTAGAGATGAGATTCTGGAGTTTTTACACGACAGATACGGTATAAAACTTTTACCAGGTTCTTACGATTATTGGTACTACGTAGACGAGGAGGAAGGTCACATGTACTACTTAATACTATATGAAGCTGAAAATAGGTACAAAAATGCTATCATTTTGAAATACTCTTTGAGAAATGATAGTAGGCTTTCTACAATAACAGCTTATTCAAAACTAAGTCCTAATGAAGCTGGAAACGATGAAAATCTCCTAAAAACCAAGATCGTGAATCTTACGATACAACGTAGTATCAATCGCTTTTACATTGCCAAACTATTGAAAGACCATGTAAATTATATGAAAGGTCTAATCTGCAACTATGCGAATAAGATGGCAATCGAAATTAAAGGCTCGTTCTTTTCATTGAATGATGTAAAGTACAATAGAAGTAGCTTACTTAAGTATTATGTTGATCATTTTGAGAGAATAAGCCATGCAAATAAGAGCAGGCGTTATAATGTTATAACGTGGAATATTCACGGTAAAATAGGGGGCTCTAACATAGATGTTTGTGTGATGTTTGTTATTTCGGAACTGGTGGTAACAAAAAGCGTCAAAGCTAGTGGGTAGCGGACTGCTCAATGTTTCAGTTAAGCTTCTTACTTCAATGCATGTCTTTTAGGCATGCCCTGCCCAGTAAAGTAGAACCTACAATAACCTAAGTTGGTCAGTGTAAGTAGATGCCTTTTGACCCAATTTTTCTATAAAGCCTTTATTCTGGCTAATTACGAATAGTAATTCCTCGTTTTTCAGATGTGACACCTGACCTACTTTTTCTCCTTTTAGATTGTAAATCCCGATTTGTGCACCTACATACCTTTTATGTGGGCGGCTCAAGACTGTTACGTAACCTTTCCCCTGAGTAATTTCTAAAAGGTCTGCTTCGGTATGAAAACCCTCATTGCTAAAGGAGAGTAAGATAACCTTGGCTCGGGCATTATAGATGATATTTTGGAGTGCTTTCTTTGCCTCTTTACGAGAGTTGAAGAGACTTTTGCGAATTCGTATGTCAGAACGTTTTTGAGCAACTCCGTAACAAGTGGGAGCATCAAAAAGGACTAAGGTCTCCCAGATATGATAGTTAGCTAAGTATGAATGCTGATTATAGGGTGGGTCTAGATACAGTAGGTCTACTTCATATTCTTTTACTATGTCTACTGCGTCGCCTAAAAGGGCTGTACCTTCGCCTGGCAAAAGAGGTGGATACCCTAGGCGTAAAGGATTGTACGAACGAGGTGCCCATTTCTTTAGGAATGCCATTTGAATGCCTGTTGTAGAATCTACTTTGTCGGCTGCTAGCATAAGACTTGTTAACAGAATCGCACGAAGCCTTTCATCGCTTTCTGAGACAACATCTATTTCTTTACGAATTCGTTCTATACGAGCAGCATTAAACGGCTGAAAAAAATGAGCTTTATGAGCGTAGGTTTCTGTAAACCAACCTGCCTCTCCCGGAAGGTTATTAAGATAATCCAAGATGGGTTTGAGACGATCTGGAGAGTATACTCTTGCATCACTTTCTACGAGAGCTTTAGCTAAAACATAAGCATAGTGAGCATAGTCCCCTGCGATAACCCGAAAACCTCGGGCTTTGAGAGCATGAGCCACACGGGCACTGCCTGAAAAAGGATCCAAAGCAGTCTTTAGAGATTGTACTTCTACAAGTTTCTCAACTACTTGTAAAATCCATGGAAGAAGAGCACGTTTTGAACCAAGATATTTGATCATGGCACTAAATTACATGTTCTCATACTTATTCTCCAAGATAAATATCTAATACAATGAATTTATCGAAACTATATAAAATAACGTGTTACTCACCTTTTACTTGTTGTCATTTCTGCTCGACGAACGCCTATGATTATCAGTATATTTACTCATGATTTTTAATGTTCAAAATAAATTACCTAAGATAAGATTAGCACCATATCGTAAGCATACAGACTACATATCAGAATTTTATTTTGACCACAAAAGTGCTATTATTCTTGGATACAACATTATGCCTGAATACAATAAGCTTATCGCCGTATTTAAAAATATTATAGTCATAATAAGAAGCCAAAACAAAAACTATTTAAAGTTGCTGTTTGGCATGATATACAATAATACTATAAACTCATATAAGGATATAATACATAAAAAATTGCGTGCCAAAATAAACAACATATTAGAGCAGTTATACGATACCGATTACGAGTTTGAAGATGAAGAAACCCACATTACTATATCAGATAAGGGCATAATCGCGTACTTGGTAAAAGAAACGCAAATTTTATGTTACAAATATACACAATACTGGCACAAGGACAAAACAATTAATTTATTAGGTGAAAATGAAAAACTAGAATATGAAGATCACGGGAAGTTTATAAATGACAGATACTACATTTTTTACAAACAATTTCTAGAAGACGTAGAAATTGATGACGATTACGAAGATGAAGATGAAGAAGATGGAAAACATTCATATAAACTTAAACACAAGGAGGCTAGCAACAGTTGCTACTTTATGTACAAATTTGTATATTTATAACATGGCATCGCTATGAAGTTTCGAGGCGTAAAAGAGTGTAAAGGAATATATAGCTTGAGTAGGATGGCGTTGATAAACTACGAGAAAGAAGGGACGATAAAGCCCCTTACACAAAAGAAAAGTGAAGGCAACTTCA
>Ga0308418_1001345_pt1 | contig 13098 bp, 10 predicted proteins | sample HotsprSampleR4cd_FD_203517 | JGI IMG/M metagenome (GOLD analysis project Ga0308418, IMG submission 203517) | Hot spring phototrophic mat microbial communities from Mushroom Spring, Yellowstone National Park, Wyoming, United States - 20090729_R4cd ... | reverse complement strand
GACTCCGTATGCCCCAGTCCACACCACAAGCACATAGGTCAAACGACTCGCCATCCATGACATCTATGTAAATGGAAGGAAACATACGATTCCTCATCTGCCCTATCCCCACAAAGGGTCACAGACACACTGTACCGCTCTCCCTAGAGGGGAGAGCGGGGGACAACCCCCCATCTCGCTTTCGGCGAGATGGGACACACAGTGTCCTTGTACAGTAAGTCTGTAACTTCGCTGAAGGCGAGATGGTACAAGAAGTCTGTGACTTCGCCGAAAGCGAGATGGTACATAGGGACTACGTCCCTGAACTTTGGGTTTGTGACCTTCGGGTCCGTGACCTTCGGGTCTGTGACCCTTGAGTCTGTGATCCTCTTGATGAAAGACCGTCTATCAAGCCGGATCGGAACGAACGTACTATTCCCATCAATAACGAACAGATTCGACGGCGTCGGTACAGGACGTCATATTGTTTCACCTGAACGGACAGCTCTGTACCAAACCGGAAGTAACGGCGCATCTGGTCGCGGACGGAGTAGACCCAGCGGTTGTATTGCTGCCACCAGTCCTCTATTTGTTCATTGAGATGATCCAGCAATTGCAACTCTTTGATATCACCTGCCAGGTCGTAAATCATGTTACGCAGATCCCTTAACACCAGGAACTTGCGGAATATCGGGTCCACCACGTTACGACCGAACATCGCCAACATATCCGCCACCTGATTACGCGCTATCGACTCTACACGTTGACGTAGCTGCTCTTTCCATCCGCGAAACGCGGATAACACACGAACCGAAGAGACGGCAATCATGACATCCAGACCGTTGATGACCAATTGCAGGAAGTCCAGTAACTGGTCGCATACACGAAGATACTGACGAGCCAGGTCGGGCAACCTTCTACCTATACCCACACCGAGACGATATGCCTGCTCTTCCAATTGGGAACGACGAGACTCTAAATCTCGAAGACGCTGCTCTAAACCGGGCTCGGTGACGATTTGGGAACCGCCATGAAGTAACTCCTGGAATGACGAATAGAAGGAGCGAATGCCTTCCGAAAACACATCACGTATTGCCTGACCAAGCTGTAAGTTCCATTCATCAAAGATGCGAGAGTAGTAGGATGAGACCGAACCAGATTCGTAGCCACCACTCGACGGATACGCTTCCCCCGTCAATCGCTCCGTCTCGCGAATCCCAGATTTGTAGGCACCACTCGACGGATACGCTTCCCCCGTCAATCGCTCCGTCTCGCGAATCAGGGACAACATCAATGCGGAGGCGATTTCGCTACGCACATCGGACATCACGCGATGGTAAGAATCCAAATCCAAATCCTTCGCGTCTACCAGAACCAATGACCATTCCTCTAACTGCTCGTCACTAACGGGCTCCATGAACCCGTCACCGGCAAACGTGGCTAAAGACTCCAACCGTGAGATGATATCCTCTTCCTCAACCGCCAACGCGGTCTCATCGACAACCGAACGCACAGAAGAATCTAACGGCTTACCTTCCGAGAACTGAACCTCGCCTAACGGAGGCTCATTCAATAGACGATCTAAATCCATGACTACCTCCGGCGACTACCTCCAGCTCCTGGAGAGAGAGGACAGCGTAAAGCTGCGACCACGAAATCCCATACCGCGACCGCTATCAACCACCTGAATGGACGGTAAACCACCATCACGCTTGTTGCCCAACTCCAACACCACAGGATTGCTTGGCACATTTGATGTACGCTGCCAATACGGAGCCTCCGTGCGTAACTGCCATAAAGCTAAAGCCAACGCGGAAACAATGTGGTCTTTGGAGGTCTTGAAGGTCATACCATACGCATCCGTAGACCGGACCTGTATGCCCAGTAACTGACGCTTCAACTGCTCATCGGTGGCGGGGAAGAACAGCAAACCCTTATCCAACAGGAAAGACATCCACTGATAAGCCGCGTCTTTCAAACGAACGCGACGCTGATAAATGTCCTTATCCAGCGTGAAATCCACTAACTCCTGGAAAGAGTAACCTACTATCCGTTCCGGTAAGTTCATACTGCGCATCGCAGCTTCGGTGCGCAACACCTCCAACTGCATCTCACCGTAACCGCGATCCACTGCAACCCAGTCCGCGCCGGTCAACTCCTGTAACTCCAATACACGGCGCACTCCCTCCGTCAACAACGTGTCGCTCGGCGGTAACTCCTCACGATACATCACATGGTAATACTCACCATGAGGGTCATATCGAACAATGACGATGTTGACACCCGCCTCATACTTGTCCCAGTCCACACCGATGGCTCTCGGACCGTTGCTCACCTGATACAGGTTATACCGATAGTCCCTACCCGCCGAATCCACCTGTGAACGACGAACCAAAGAACGAGATGCCTGGTCAGGGAACTCCGCCAAATACTCCGTCGTCCATGCTAACTCGTTCGGACAAGCCTGACGATAACGCTCTACTACACCCGCAAAGTCCGGGTTCTCCGTGATGGGAACGTGAATGGTGTGCCAAATCTGACGTAACTCGGGCTTCGTGAAGATGTCGTAGAACATTCCGCCATGCGAATCGGGGTTCGGAGTAGAACTCACTATCGTCAAAGCATCCTGACGGTATAAACCTCCCTGGATGATGGGCTCTATGGAAATCCAGTCCTCCTCCGTCAAATACGCCGCCTCATCGATGATGATGACGTCACCGCCCTGACCACGAACCGAGTTGCCCTTCCGATGAGAGGACGCTCCCGTCGTGAAACCCAAAATCATCGAACCGTTCGTAAACTCACGACCCATCTGAGGATTGCCAGAATACGAACGCAATAACGAAGACGCCAACGCAGGGTTCACCTGAAGGAACATGTCCATGTTCTTAAAAATAACATCCGCCTTCGACTTGTCAGGGGTAATCACCAGTATCTTGCGACGACTCTTCGTGATTGCTGCCCATAAACAGATAACAGTCAAAGCATACGTCTTCCCAGTCTGACGGGAAACACGAACCGCTATCCGCTGGTGATCCTTCACCGCACCGAGAATCAAACGCTGCACGTAGTTCGCCTTGAAAGGCGACTCCGTCATCGGCTCTATCAACAAAGACTCCGCAAACAGCAACGGGTCGTTTAATACACGGCGGAAATCGATGTTCATCAAACATCACCTCGCATAACGCGACGCCATCACCGCTGCCTCTGAACCAATGATGCTCCTATAACCATGTATCGCCTGAATACCCTGCTGCATCATCTGAAACGAACGCTCCGTGTGCTCGTAAGAATGCATCATCGGAATAACCGCCGCACGATACTCCGATGTCATCCGACGCATGTGGTCTAAGAAACGAGCAGGACCACCACTCGCGACCCAGTTGAAATATCCAACAGCCGCTAAACCAACAGGAGTCGTGCCAAACATCAAACGAGGTATCATGTAGGAGAGCGCTATCTTCCCAAAACCTAAACGCATCGCACGACGATACGCACGCTCCGGATCCTTGCCCTCCACCGCCGCACGCTGACGCGCTAACTCCGCCTGCGCATCCAACGCAAGATACGTCTGTATCGCAGGAGCAAACAACGAGTAGTATGAACCTATCATAAACACACCTCCATTACCAAATTAAGACAGTACCTGAAACAAATAGCACTGAATCTGCCTTTACCGCCCTTTCCGAAGGAGAGGGCGGTACAGGCAGACTGTGTCTGCGGACACAGTCCGCTCGTACCGCCCTTCCCGAAGGGAAGGGCGGGGGATAATCCCCCATCTCGCCGAAGGCGCGATGGGACACACAGTGTCTTTGTACAGAGGGACTGTGTACCCACTGTGTGTCCGAAAGCGAGATAGTACAGAGGGACTATGTCCCAGCCATCCCCGCAGGGGATGGCTGGAATGTGTCCCTATCCTTGACTGGGGTCTGTGACCTTATGTCATGGAATAACATCACTTGCCCGGGTTCTTGGGAGGGGGTGGTTTGGGCACGCCTTTCTTCGCGGGTTCCATGGGTTCTCCGTTCGGACCGGATGGGGTGACGGGAGGGGAGACCTTCTTCGGACCGACTATCCGGAACGGAAGGTTCGGCACGCCCGGAATGGAGAAACGTTTCAACGGAGTTACACCTCCTCATCTAATAGGAAGCACCTTGAACTGTGCTCTATCGAAGTCGAACAGGAACACTTACTGAGTGCTCCTCGCCCTCCAACAATGTCACGTTCAGCGTCACCGGCATAGTAAGGTTACCGTTGTGAACGATTCCAACAGGGAACGGGATGTTCACCTGAGTCACACGAACCGGCTGAACAACCTGAAGACTAAGGGTGTTACTGGTCGCCGTCTGGGTCTGACCGTTGTACTCATACGTTGCCGTTGCCGTCAGAGTGATGGGCTGACGGGGCGTCAAAACATTCTTCACCTTCACCACCAGGTTACCCATCGAACCCGGAGTGAGCGGCGAAGGCAACTGCGAGGACAGAGTAACGGAAACGGGGGAACTACTTGAACCGCCGTTATTCTGCGCCATCGCAGAAACGGTGAAGAACAGCATCAACAGGATGCTCTTCCAGAGTTTCATGATGAACCTCCCTCTTCTGAATGATTCCCAGACTGATTCACAGGCGGAAGAGCCGGAGCATCAGACTCCTCACTCACAAGTACATTGGCACTTCGCTTTGCCATCTGCTGGAGCATGCGAACCAGATCCTTCTCCATCTTACCTTCACGCTCCGCACGCTCCAAACGGGAACGACGGGAAGTCATTAACTCGTCCATCCATTCCCGTTGCTCCCTCATCAAGACATGCAACTCGTGAATGAGCGGATTGGAAACCTGACGGGTTACCGATCGGTTACCGCTTACCGTCACCTCTTCGACCAGCATCCCCTCCACCGAAAGCACCTGCTCAATCCGCCAGATAAGGACGTCAATCCGTGCCAGGTGAGCGGCTATCTGAATGTCTGTGTGGGTAATGTTGTCCAACCCGATGTCCTGAAGGTAACGCGCCAAACGAGTCGTTATCTCGCGAATCTCCAAAAGACACCGAGTGCCAAGGATATCCAACCTGTCCGAAATCGGACAACGAGCCGCTATAGGGCAATCAGAACCCTTGCACTCCATCGGCAAGGACTCGTAAATGCTCGCCACATACTCCTGAGCCTCCCTGGCACGGGGGTCTACCTCAAATAACGGATGACGATACCTTAACTCCTGAAATAACGCCTCGTAGTCCCTACTCCAGTCCATGAAACTACTCCTTGCCGCTCTCTCTCGATAAAGGACCTATCAGGTCGGGTAATGCATAAGAAATCCGACGGATGCTCACCACCTCAATCGGATCCTGAGCTACAGCAGAAATACCACGCCGACGCAACAAGCGCAACACCGAACCGCGAGAAGAACAGGAGTTCACACCATCCATCAAATGACGGGGCTCCATGTCCACTAAACGCAAACGCTCGATACGGAAGACCTCACCGGCGAACGTCTCGTCTCCCCACGAACGAGAAGCAACGTTGGTGTCCTGCATTAAACCCCCGTTCGGACCAATGACATACACACTCACTAACTGACCGACATCCATCCAGTCGGGACGGTCACCGGCGTAATACAGATTGAACCAACCGTTGCGAAGAGCGAATAAACCGTAACTGCCCTTCAACTCCACAAAGGGACGATTGTAACTCATCTTCCGCATCACCTAACCTCCGTGAACAGGCTGTCATTAGAATAAACTGACAGTTTGTTTCAGTAAAGTGACCGACCGACGGCTGGCAGCTGTACTGAAGTACTTCGATATCTCTGTTCACAGATCTCCCGAAGTACTTCAAAAACTTCCTACAGAGGTCTCTGCTATACTCTTTCTCGCGCTCCCCTCTTCTCGGCAGGCTCCTCTGCATCAAAAACCCCCTATTTCCCCCTTCTTCTGGGGGAGCAACTATAATCAACATCAACAATAAAGGGAACGCGCACTGATCTTTCCTCCAGATTTCACAGAGCAACTCCAAGCCATGGAGGTCTTTCCGTTACGGGGACGAAAAGCGGAGCCGACCTTCAAAGTACTCGGCTTGCTCTTAGATTTCTCCAGCGAGGATACTAGACTATTCGAATTGTTCTCGAAGTTCGTGTATCTTTCGCAATCCACCATCTGCCAGCTGATAACGCCACGCTCTCTTACCCCATCCCCCGTTTGTGTGAGGTTGGAGGTGGCTTTACGCAGACGCCTAGACTTACCGATAAGATACAAGGTAGTCAGGTCCAGTATCCTGGCTGCGCTGCTCCTCTCCAGTGCCCAGCTATTCTCGCCGAGTTTGGTAGGAAGCATTTTGTATCCACATAGACAGAGCGGCCAGCGATGCTTCGGATGCAACTCCTTCACTCTCGCTTCTTCCGCCTGCTGACGGGATTCGAAACTCTTGTAATATCGGTTTCGGAACCACTCACGACAACGACCGCTTCGGTTCCTTTTCACAGTGTGAACACTCACACTGAGAACCTTTGCTATCTCAAACTTGATGAGAGGCTCGCCAAATGTGCCGGGAAGTGATGCAGCTACCGATTTTAATCCCTTCACACTCTTTAGCTCATCCTTACTAACCAGTACCAATCTTTCACATTGTACGCCCATCCCACGAGCCACATGGGACCAGGAGTGAACAATGTAACCGCGCTGAACAGGAGTAATCCACTGAAGATTCACCAGACGTCTTAGAATAGCTCTCGTATGAGAGGCACTCCAACCGAGCTCATTCATAAGATAGTGCATGGCTTCATCTCTGGAGACAACCCCATCCTTGAACACCATGCGCTTACGATGGTTTAACCATATGTAAGCTAACAAGTCGGACAACCTGTTGGAAGAACGCAGGTGCTTCAGAATACCCCATTCTAACTCCACCATCTCATCGATGCCAAGACCCTTCTCCAACTCCTGCGCAGAGACGATCCTCATCTCATTCAACCGGGTCTCCACTATATCAATCCGATACAATCTCAACTCAAACGACTTGAAGTTCCTCTTATACTGCATCTGCCTTCCACTGAGGAACGAAGGAAGCTGCAGGGAGTATACTCCGTCCAATATCGCACTGCCTTCCGATACCTTTAGATGCTCTTCCAAACCCAATCGCTTCGCAATGCTTCTTCCAAACGGCTCGGCTCCAAACGCAATCTCCCATCGCCATACAGTAACCACCGCAGGACGATGCTCCGATTCCTCTTCCTTCACCAGGAACTTCCGCAATAACTTCGCGTAATGGTCCAGGTCTATAACCTTGCTCCCATAGAACGCATCTTCCCCTTCATTCCGAAGAATCTCCATCAAATTCATGCGATGCTCGGCTATGAACTTCCCTACACTGCGCTTGTCTTCCTCACCGAGTACCCTCCTAACCTTGCCCTTCCATTTCACCAAACGATAATGCAACGTCTCACCGGCCATTAAGGTGTTAATCGGCTTCCTTTCCAGAAAGCGCATTTCCTCATCCGTCTCTTCAACAACATCTTCATCCAGATCTTCATGCACATCTTCTACCGGATAATCATCAACTTCGCTCAGACTACCAGACTCAACACCGCCCACACTAAACAAACCGCCTGCAGACGAACCGCCAGGACCATCAGGATCATCATCTCCACTATCATCATCACGACTCTTTAATGCCATTTCCTTTTCTTCCTGTCTGCGCCACCAATCATCATCAAACGGGTCGTAGTCTATTTCGTCATCGTCATCGTTGCTGTCTTCAACTTGTGGACGAATGGAACACAGTCCTGAAGCACTATAGCGGTCAAGGAGCGATGGTGATCCGGGAGTGGAGCTGGAAGAGGAATCATTATCCGGTCTCTTATACGGATCCTCACCGGCGAATGGGTCGTAATAGAAATCATCGGCATCATCATATCGCTCCGCCCCATCATTATACTGCTCTCCACGTTGTGGAGAGCAGGGGGATCCCCAATCTCCTCGAAGGGGAGATTGGCCATGCTGAGATGTATCGGATATGCTCTGTGTAGACCTTGGACACCGGTTTACAGATCTATCCTTACCGCTCTCTCCTTTGGAGCTATGGTTATCACGAGGATGTCTAATAACCCTATCATCGGCGAATGGGTCGTAGTCTATGCCGTCATCGTCATCATCTGCTTTATTGGTTTCCTGTTTGGATAATTGTGGGAAGAACATGGAAGGCTTCTTGTTGGTGATGACATCTTCTGGGTGTCCTATAGCCGGTCTTGCGTCATGGTCTTCGAATGAGGCGATGCCCCATCTATCGAACGCTCTGGCGTAGAGGTCATCTGCGAACGGTTGGTAATAGGGCAGGGCGTAGGGATGGAAGAATCCGAGTGCGATATCTCCTGTCTTAGGGTTAATGGACCCTGCGAGTCTTACTTTCATAGTGGGGTGTATCGTCTGGTTTGGGTCCGCTTGGAGACGCGCACGCAGGCTCTGTACCTTCTCGCCTTCCCATGCTTCATCTTCGTAATCCGGTTCCTCCTCTTCAAACATGAATGGGAACATTTCCTTCAGGGCTTTCGTGTCGGGGTCATCCTCGTAGCCCTGATTCATCCATCGGTCATAGGCGACGAAGTGGATACTTCTACCTGTGTGGTACCAGAGCGTATCGTAGTAGATGAAGCGAAGTAGTTCCTCATCGCCTCGATACTTCTCGCATATGCGTTCCCACAGAGGGCTTTCCAATCTTGGTCTGAGATAGCTATCGATATCATCCCTGTTTGTATTCAGGTTAGACAACAGCTCATCACTACTGATTTCCAGGTCATCGATATCCAGAAACAGTGCGAACCATCGGTGGTATCGCGGTTGACCGTGACCGTCGACGGGGACAGGGTTGAAGAGCATCACATCCAGATTACTGTCTTCAAACATCTCCTTGAGTGGATTATCCGGAAGGAGGTGCAGGTTTTTGTGACCGTATCCAAACAGTCCCCAGTCTGGGAGTCGGACGATTTTATCGAATCGTATTCTACGTTTGTCTACGACCTTATTCGTTCCTGGATTGATGCGCAGTATCTGGTAGTAATCCTTCTCCTCTTGGTTCCACTGGTAGGTGAAGCTTCCGTCTTGCATGGAAGCTCGTTCTAGGAGGGAGGTGATGAACAGGCTGAAACCCCCGATGGCGTGTCGAGTCTTCTGCCAGCTCATCTCCCCCCTCTGCAGGTTGGGGTCGTTATGGACGAATCTCTGAATCTTCAGGATATCCATCCATCAGCCTCTCCACGATAGTTTCCAGGCAGTCGGAAACCACGCTTTCCATCGGTCTGGACGCATCGATGCGCACCATGAGTCCACGCTCGGCAAGAGCCGAGTATCGCCGATGCGCTTCCTGAAGCAATTCCAAATCTCGCATCGGCTCCCATGTGTTACGCAGATTCAGTCTCTCCAGTGCTTTCTCAGGAGGACAGTCCAGCCAGAGGGTGATGTCCGGATGAAGTCCTTCTGCGAAGTGGATGACCAGCTGGAAGAACTGCGATTCATCCATCCATCCGGCATCCACAGGCACGGGGTTATACACGAAGGTGCTGTGCCAGTATCTATCGCAGATGACCCAGTGACCATCTGAAAGCGCCTGACGAATCCTGGGAACGTGCAACTTGCGGTCCAGAAGATACATCAACAGACGCGCAAGGTGGTCGTCCTGGTGCTTCAACCAGGAAGATATCCGCTCGTCATGCGGCTCCTTTGTGAAGAACGCACGACGCCCCAGTATCTCCGTCAGGGCATCCTGAAGACGTAATGATACTGAGGTCTTACCGCAACCATCAATCCCTTCCAGAACGACGAGCTTTCCTGCGTCGACCGGTTGAGGTTGCGGTATCGCCGGATTCGGCTCCCCCACCACCGTCCTCAACAGAGTCTCCCAATCGCGTATCGCCTGTACGTCCACCGTATTCTGAGACATCTTCACTCTCCGAACCGGATAGATAGAAAGAATCCCCCTCAACTGCCCCACCTTCTGACGAAGATTCCTCAGATGGAACAGCCCAGAAGAAATCCCACTCGGATACCGAACGACGCACCACTAAACCGCCGCTGATACCCGCAAGACGCAACTCATACCCTTCGGGTATACTCAGAATCACCAAGGGAGAACCAGGACCTAAACCGTCTGCACCACGAAACTCGTGCGAGACCAATCCATGCTCCCCCTCACTGCGTAACCACACTAAACGCGAACCTACAGACAGAATCTCTACGATGAGACGACCTACGCTCGACGTCGCATACCCGCATTGCTCCGGCTCACGACCGTCAGAAACCCATACCACCTCCACAGGACGCAACATCCGAAGCACCGCAAGAAACGACGCGAACCCAGACGAACTGCCAGGTAAACGCGAACGCTCCGCATTTACCCAGTCCCGAAACACAGAACGGTCAAGATTCAGTAACTCCACTACCGAATCCATAAATATTCACCTCCTCAACAAACTTATTGGCACATCCAGACAACAATAAACCATCATGCGAATACCATAAAAACAAATCCATAAACATCCAACAACAAATTATACCATAAAGAAACAACCAAAAGCAATACCTTTCACTTCATAACAATATTCATATCCTAACCGCAAACACACAGTCCATACGAAGACATAGACACAGTCTGAAGACACAGTCCGCAGACACAGTCCGCAGACACAGTCCGCAGACACAGTCTGCCTGTACAAGGACACAAACACAGTCTGTAAACACAGTCTCACCCCACAAGGACACTGTGTATCCCATCTCGCCTCCGTCGAGATGGGGGGTTATCCCCCGCCATCCCCGCAGGGGATGGCGATACAGAGAGACTGTGTCCGCAGACACAGTCTGCCTGTACCGCCCTCTCCTTCGGAGAGGACGCGGATTCCCTCGCCCTCCGAGAAGCGGAGGGCGGTACATAGGAACTGTGTCCCCCGCGAAGCGGAGGACGGTACGAGCGGACTGTGTACGTGACTGCGCTGTGTGGTGGTGTTCCGACTACACACGAAAGAGAGAATGCAAAGAGAGAATCCATTGTCTGTGGCTCTCTCCGAAGGAGAGAGCCGAAGATTCCCCCCAATCTCCCCGAAGGGGAGATTAGAGCCACAGGATCTGCGTTTACAGGCTCGGCATCTACAGTACCGGCATCCACGTTCCACCCGCCCACAGGTGAAGCTCCGGTGGTTTGTTTCTGTATGTCGTTTCCGTGCCTTCTTGTTCTCGGTGGAGTAGGAAACGCGGGTGGTTGTTGTGTTTGTTTATGGGGATTTCGTTCTTGTGCGTGTTTGGTTTCTGGGCCACAGAGGATTCATTTGGAAGGGGGCTCGGTCAAGAGGGGAAACGCGGTAGGGTGATATGGTAATCACCTCTACCGATCGTTTCTCCGACAGACCGACAGATTACCTATCCTCGGTTTCGGTGTATAGCTGCTCCCCGTGTTTCCCCGTGCGGGTTGAGCGCTGTTACCGAGACTGGGGATATGGATGGGAGGCAGACATGGAAGTACGAGGTTGTTCCATTCTTCTCGACGAGAAGGAGTTTCGCTCCTTCTCCCGCAAGCTACCCCGCCACGGGGTAGCGATGCTCAAGGTTGATACTGCGCACGTTCCCGTCTCTCGTCGGGGCGTGCGCGTCTTCTCGCTGGGCGACGGCCGGTTCCTGGTCGAGCCGAGTGGCAAGTTCGAGGTCTTGTGGCGGGCTGCCCTTGGTATCGGCAGCCCGAAAGTCCATTCGACCCCGATGGCGAAAGCCATTCGGGGTCTTGAGGTCGCCGGTGTGTATGGTCCCGGTGTATCCCTGCCTTTGTCCTATCGGCAGGGAATCAAGCCGTCGGACTTTCGCCCGCACAGCCCTGCCTGGGACTATGTGCGGGCGGCCGAAGCGGTCGGCATTGCCGACCGCATCATCGTGTCCGAGGTCGGTGTACCTCGGCACATGTTGGAGCGGTTGGCGGATCGGTTTGCCATTTCCGCCGAGCGCTTCGCGGCGGCGGCTTGCGCCGGTGACGTGTTGCTGGTTCTCCGGCGCATGCCGCTGACTGATCCTATCACCGGCTTCATCGTAGTGAAGCCGGTCGTGATTGATTCTCCTGCCGTGGCGGGGGATGTGTTGTATCTCCCGCCGGACGTCCCCATACTGCTTTATGGGGACGAGGATGGGGACCGCTACTACGTGGACGTAGTAGCGACCCGCATTCAGGGCGCTTCGTATCAGCCACAGTCTCCTCGTGCGATTTCCGTCGGCCAAGTCCGTTTCGCCTCTCCGGACTGGGCAACGGATCCAGTGTCTTGTGTCAAGCACACAGGCCTTTACGGGGCGGCTGCCCTGGCTGGTGTTCTTGCCACGCAGGGAGTCGCTCCTCTGTTCAATGTGATGTATCGGGTTTCCGCTTCCATAAGGCTCGCGGGATATCCGCGCGAGGCGCTGTTGGTACTGAGCGCCTTGTCGCGGGTGCTGGAGCCTCTGTTTGATGCGCGTAAGAGGCTCGTCAGCCCGCGAGTCATGGATGTCGACGGGGAGCAAGTGCCTTCTTATTCTCTCCCGTATGTGGAGGGTATCATACGGGCTATGATGTCCGGCACTCTGGGCCGTGCTGCCCATGAGTTCGAGATTCTGGCTCAGGCGTTACTATCCGATGAGGACGAGGACGCCCGGGCCACCGGTGAGGTTGTTCGGGAGGCTGTGGAGATCATCCGCAGCCTTCCGGATGAGGTTCGCGCTTTGAAGTTAGATGCCTCGGCGTTCCCTGTTCTGTCTCCGGTAGACGCCATGGCATTCTCCAGCAGCCGCGTGTTGATAAATGAGCGGCTGCTGGATCCCACCAACCTAGTTGGGGACTACGAGGAGTTCCATCCTCGTTCCGTCCGTGGTTGGTGGGATTTCTCGGACCGACAGCTCCGACATTTCGTCGGCGCTGGCGCTACGCTTCGTCTTCCTTGGAAGGAAGACGAGGATGGTCGTGTGTATGATTGGGAGATCGCTCCCCGAGCGCTGAAGGCGCTCGGGAATGTTTCCGACGATCTCCCCGTCGCCGTTCTTTTGGGTGCGGAGCAGTTGGCTCCGCTGAACAAGCAGGACGCGCAGGAATTTGAGGACCACTTCTTCGCAGATGTGGTCCTCACTCAGG
>Ga0308418_1001343_pt1 | contig 13104 bp, 8 predicted proteins | sample HotsprSampleR4cd_FD_203517 | JGI IMG/M metagenome (GOLD analysis project Ga0308418, IMG submission 203517) | Hot spring phototrophic mat microbial communities from Mushroom Spring, Yellowstone National Park, Wyoming, United States - 20090729_R4cd ... | reverse complement strand
GCGTTCCTTCAGACTTCGGGTTCGGGTCGCCCGTAGTCGCGCATGATGGACTGAATCTGCTCCACGAGGCGCGCGGCTTCCTCGTAGGGGCGTTGCCAGATGTTGCGCCCGAAAATCAGCCCGATGGCGCCTGCGTCCATCGACAGGCGCACCTTGTTCAGCACATCGGCGTCGTTGCCCTTCTCGCCGCCGGAGAGCAGCACGAAGGTGTTGACCGCCGAGTTCACCACGCGCTGGATGCGCTGCTCGTCGTTCTCTTCCAGTTCGTTGTAGGGCTTGGGGTGCTTCGCGCGCTCTTCGGGCGGGGCGAGCTTGGGGAAGTTGACCTTCACGATGTCCGCGCCGAGTTCGGCGGCGGTACGCGCGGCGTAGTCCACTGCCCATAGGCTGTCGCGCCCGCCTTTGGCTTGCACCGCCTCGCCGCGCGGGTACGCCCAGATAATCAGCGGCATGCCATACGCTTCGGCGGCGGCGCGCACCTCCATCAGCTGGTGGAAGTCCTCATCTTGGCGCGGCGAGCCGACATAGAGCGTGTAGCCGACGGCGTCCGCGCCGAGTCGCACAGCGTCCTCCACGCGCGAGTTCAGCGGCGACAGCGCGTGCGCATCGGAAGGCACCTCGGTCTTACCGTTCAGCTTCAGAATCAGCGGAATCTTGCCTGCGAACTTCGCGAGGTACTTCTCGGCGATTCCGTACTGGAACGCCACCGCCGAAAAGCCCAAGTCGATTGCTAAGCGGCAGATATAGTCGGGGTCGCCCGACGGCGGGTAGGGGAAAAAGTCGCGCGGTCCGTGTTCCAGCCCTTGGTCGTAGGGCAGCACCATCAGCGTGCCGTTGCCGATGCCGTACTTATACATCATCCGATACAGGCGGGTGCGCTTGCCCGTGCTTAGGTGGGGCAAATCGCTCAGTGAGAGCCGTTTGGTTGGCGTCATCGTTATCATCGTACCACCTCGCTGCAGGGGATTATACCTGCTCGGCGGGTTTTTGCAGGAGGTACGCCATCGCTTGCACGGCGAGCAGGTAGCTGTATGCACCGAAGCCGCTAATTTGTCCGATGCAGGCGGGCGCAATTACTGATTGGTGGCGGAACGGCTCGCGGGCGTAGATGTTGGTCAGGTGGACTTCGATTGTGGGCAGCCCGACAGCGCGGATGGCGTCGTAGAGGGCGATGCTGGTGTGCGTGTACGCGCCCGCGTTGATGATGACGCCGTCCGCCCAGTCGCGCGCTTCGTGCAGCGCGTCAATCAGCGCGCCCTCGTGGTTTGACTGCACATGGCGCAGTTCGATGCCGAGCGACTGCGCGTACTCGGTCGCGCGTTGCACGATACTCTCCAGCGTCTCCGCGCCGTATATCGCGGGCTCGCGCGTCCCCAGTAGGTTCAAGTTCGGTCCGTTCAGTAGCAGCACACGGGGCATGGGGAGAGTTTACCCGTTGAGCGTGGCAGCTGCTTTGCCAGCGCAGTGCAGATTTTCTGAAAGGTCGCCTCATTCAAGCCAAAGCGTGTGGTCAGGGGTGGTCTGCTTGGGCGACATCGCGGTAAGTCAGTTCGAAAATCTTCTCGGCAAGCCAGCGTCGAAACGCCTCGTTGTCGTTGAACTGCTTGAACAGTTGGGTATCGTCGCTGAGCATCGCGACAATCACCCGTTCGAGTGCCTTGTCATGTTCGATTCGGGCGTTTTGCGCGTCGGAGTTGCGCCGCGCGTTTTGGTAGGCGGGGTCGGCGGCGACGCGCGCGGGCAGCTCCTGCGTGATAAGCCGATGCACTCGATCGGCGTCCGTCCACGAGATGTTGCCGAATAGACTGTTGAACTCGTTGAGGATGTTCGAGAGGCGATCGATTTCTGGTTCCGACTTGTGCCCACTTGCGGTAGTCGGCACGGGTTCAATCTCGGCGTCTGTGTCGGCAAGCGCGATTTGCATCGTCGCCTGCTTCTCAATGCGGTAGCTCTCCATATCGATGGCGTCCAGAATGCCTTTGGAGAGGTCTTCCTCGACGGGCGCGGGCAGTTTGGGCACTAGGAAGGTAAGGAAGATGAAGAGCATCTCCCAAGGCGCGTAGGTGTAGGGCAAGATGGCGGACAGGAAGCTGTAGGTGCGCAGGAACGCCTTCGCCTTGCTCTTGAAGTCCACTTGACCGTCCTCGTCCAGTTCCATGTACGCCTCGACGCACGGGTCGAGGACGGCGTCTAGTTGGCTGCGGTCGCCGCCCGCCAGATAGTGTCGCGCCAGCGTCTCGACATCATCGGGCGTGTAGACCTGCGCACGCGCCAAGTCCGCCGCCAAATCGTGCAGCTTGTTCGGGTCGGTCTCATCGGCGAGCAGTGTCGTGCGGTAGTACGGTTCGAACGCCGCGCGGATGGTCTCCGTATCGTTTACGAAATCGAGCACATAGGCGTCCCGCTTTTGTGGGTGCGCCCGATTGAGCCGCGAGAGCGTCTGCACCGCTTTCACCCCCGACAACGCCTTGTCCACATACATCGTGTGCATCAGCGGCTCGTCGTAGCCCGTCTGGAACTTGTCCGCGCAAATGAGGAACCGATACGGGTCTTCACGGATACGGTCAGGAATCTGGCTGGAGGGGAACTCGTTGAGGCTCTCTTCGGTGACCTTGACGCCGCCGTACTCGTGTTCGCCCGAAAACGCCACAATCGCGCGATAGGGACTGTCGCGCTCGCGTAGGTACGCCTGAAACGCATGGAAATAGTGAATTGCGCACTGGATACTATTGGTCACGACCATCGCCCGCGCCTGACCGCCCAGCTTGCGCTTGGCAAGCACCTGCTCATGGAAGTGGTCAATCATAATCTCCGCCTTGAGCCGTATCGCGTGGTCGTGACGCTCGACGAAGTGGCGCAGCTTCTTCCGCGCCTTTTTGACATCGTATTCGGGGTCGTCCTTGATGGTTTTGATGAGCCGATAGTAGCTCTTCACAGGCGTATAGTGCGCCAGCACATCGATGATGAACCCCTCTTGGATGGCTTGCTTCATGGTATAGCTGTGGAACGGGCGGCGCTTGACCGTGCCGTCGAGCTGCGGGTCGGGTGTCCCGAACAGTTCGAGCGTCTTGTTTTTGGGCGTAGCGGTGAAGGCGAAGTAGCTGGCGTTTGTGAGCAGTTTGCGCGATTCCATCAGGCGGTTGATGGCGTCTTCGAAGGTCTCCTCCGCGTCGTCTGGCGTTGCGCCTGCGGGTGAGAGCGCGCGATGCATCTTCGCGCTGGCGCGCCCGCCCTGACTGGAGTGCGCCTCGTCGATGATAATCGCGAAGGTGCGCCCGCGATGCGCGTCGCCGATTTCGTCCAAGATGAACGGGAACTTCTGCAGCGTCGTGATGATGATTTTCTTGCCCTGCTCCAGAAAGCGGCGCAGGTCGCCTGACCGCTCGGCGTGCCCCACCCAAGTTCGCACCGACGCAAACTGCTTCACCGTGTCGCGAATCTGCTGATCCAGTATCCGTCGGTCGGTTACCACAATAACGGAGTCGTACACGGGGCGTCCGTCGCGTACCAGCCCAATCAGCCGATGCGCCAGCCAAGCGATGGAGTTCGATTTGCCGCTGCCCGCTGAGTGCTGAATCAGGTACCGCTTGCCCACGCCGTGCGCTTGCACATCCGCGAGCAGCTTGCGCACCACATCCAGTTGGTGGTAGCGCGGGAAGATTTGCCGCCGCCGCGTCTTGCCTGTGCAGGCGTCTTTCTCCTCGATGAGCTGCGCGTAGTGTTCGAGGATGTCGGTCACGCTCTCGCGGGTCAGCGCCTCGCGCCACAGGTAGTCGGTCTTCAGCCCGTTCGGGTTGGGCGGGTTGCCCGCGCCGTCGTTATAGCCCTTGTTGAACGGCAGAAACCACGATTCTTTGCCCTGCAGGTGCGTGCAGAACCAGACCTCGTTCTCGTCCACGGCGAAGTGCGCGATGCATCGTCCCAGCTCGAACAGTTTCTCGCGCGGGTCACGGTCGCGCCGATACTGCTCGATGGCGGCGAACACCGTCTGCTTCGTCAGGCGGTTCTTGAGTTCGAAGGTGAACACGGGCAATCCGTTGATAAACAGCGTCAGGTCGAGCGCGCGGTTCGGCTCGCGCGTGCTGTAGCGCAGCTGGCGCGTGACGGTGAAGCGGTTCTGCGCATAGAGCATGTGCGCCTGCGCGTTGTCGGGCGAGGGCGCGCCGTAAAACAGTCGCACCGTGTGTGCGCCGTGCGACACGCCATGGCGCAGCACATCGACCACCCCGCGCTTGCCCACCTCGTCGCTGAGCCGCTTGAGGAACTTGCGCCGCGCGGGGCAATCGTGTTCGATCTGCACCGCTTCCGCCACTTCGGGCTGCGTCGCCTGCAGAAACGCCGCCAACTGCGCGACATCGAGGCAATACTCGCGGTCATAGTCGGCAGGGTCGCCGGGCAGCCAGCCCGCCCCGCCGTAGCTGGCGGGCGTTTCGACCACGCCTGCGGGCACGCCCGCCGCGCGCGGCGCACAGTCGCTGCCCGTCAACGCCCGACAAATCAGCGTCTCCAGCCCCGCCTCACTCGTGTCCGTCGGTCGCATCCTGTAGCGCCTCCTCCAGCGTCGGCGCGTCGTCGGGCGCGAACGGCGTCCGCAGCGCGTCCGCCGCGCCCGCGTCCGCTTCGGGCAGCCCCGCCGCCACCGCCCGCACATCCACCTTGCCCGTGACCACATCGGCAACCAACCGCTCGCGATACTCGCCCAACAGCGCCACCGTGCGACGAATCGCCGCTATCGCCGCATCAATCCGCGCCGTCTGCGCGTCCAGATACTCGACAATCGCCCCCTGCTCGGCAAGAGGCGGGAGGGGGATGGGAAAGTTAGCAACGAACTCCTCAGGTACGCGCTGTTGTCCCGCAGCACCTGTCATGGTATCCGTGCCAAGCCGCCGAAACTCCGAAAGTGTTGTGATACGGTATAGGTAGGGCGCGGTAATTTGCTCTTGGGCGCGGAGAACATGAAACTCGGTTGAACCAAAACCGATTTCTGTGGGTAGATTTTCAAGCCAAGCGCCCTTGCCGTTCTCAAAGCACGGCGTGATTTTCGCAACAAGAATGTCGCCTCGCCGAAAATAAGTGTAGCCGTTCCACAGTTCCGAGATCGGTCGTATGTCCGATGTGTCATATCGTCCGTCTGTGCCTACTCGCTCCATCGGGAGAAACACTGATTGACCATTCCGCAATGCTAAAGGCATTTCTGATTTGCACGGATTGACACGAGCGACTTGCTTCAACCGCCTTACCTCCCAGTGTATGGGCACTTGCCCGAGCCACTCGATGCCTGAGTCTTTGTAGGTGGGGTAGGGCGCGCCTGTGCAGACATTCACTTTGCCCGTGACGGCGTGGTGGATGAGCGACTGCTTATACTCGGTCAGCAGGCGGATCGTCTGCTGTTGAGCGCGGGCGTAGCGGCGCATCCGCCCGTCCACGAAGTCCAGAAACCGCACAATCGCGGCTTGCTCGTCAAGGGGCGGGAGGGGGATGGAAAAATTAGCGACGAACTCCGCTGGTACGCGCTGTTGTCCCGCTGCTCCTGTCATAGCATCCGTGCCGAGCCGTCGAAACTCCGATAGTGTTGTGATACGGTACAGGTAGGGCGCAGTAATCTCCTTATGGGGTCGGATAACATGGAATTCAGTCGAGCCGAAACCGATTTCCGTGGGCAGATTCTCAAGCCAAGCGCCTTTACCGTTTTCGAAGCATGGCGTGATTTTCGCGATGATAATATCGCCCCGACGAAAGTAAGTGAATCCGTTCCACAGTTCTGAAATAGGGCGTATCTCCGATTTATCGTATTGTCCATCTGCTCCGACCCGCTCCATAGGGAGAAATACAGCGTGTCCATCCCGCATTGGATTGGATACTTCTGATTTGCTTGGATTAATCTGCGCTACTCGCTTCAGCCGTCTTACCTCCCAGTGAGCTGGGATTTGTCCCAGCCACTCGATGCCTGTGTCTTTGTAGGCGGGGTAAGGGGTGAGGAAAATCATGGTTGCCCTCCAGTGGATGTGCTAAATGCGTTTCGAACGACTTCACAAAGTCGCTCTGGAATTTGAGAGCAATCCAACGATTCAAAGTGGTCAATAGCAGCGAGTGCTTTTCCTTTCTTTTCGCCTTGATTCTTAGAAATTTTTGCTACGCTCTCGAAGTCAGGCGAAAATATTTCTACTCCTCCAAGAGGCGCTACAACGAGATTCTTAATTTCTTCGTTCAACTCAAAAGTTCTCTTCTTCTCTCTTGTTTTATCTTCGTTCCAATCGGCGGGTATAGGATCAGGTAAAGGATCCTCATCGTGTACGACGAGATAAGGAATTTGGAACGCTTTAGCAACTTCAATATAAAGAGGAAGGTTATGTTTCGAGCCGCAATCAATAACTGAAATGTCTGAATCAAATACGCCGATCTTTTTGGCTAAAAACGGTAATACTACCTTCTCTGTTTCGCCCTCGACAAACACAGCCTTTTTGGCAAAAAATAGCTCGCTGCGGTCGGGATTCACCCAGTGTGCCATTTGAAATCGTTTTTTTCTCTCACGAGCATCGTTTCCTTGAAACAAATCTTCAACACACTGGCGGACTCGTGTCCCTTCCTCAGGTGAGTTCTTCGAGATGATTGCGATCTCTTTATAATGATTCAAGTCTATAAAATGTGTAGAGTGTGTACAAATGAAGACTTGATGGTCTTTGGCTTGCGCGATCTCTCTAAGGCTGGAGGCGAGCGTGCGTTGTGCGTGAGGATGTAGAAATAGCTCTGGCTCTTCTATGGCGAAAATCACTGAATCCGAATGCTTGCGTGGCGCAGGGTTCTCCTGTTGTAATGGGTCTCTCTCCTGCCGCAGTGTTTTTGCCCATGATATAAGAAGAGCGAGCATCACGGCGCGTTGCAGCCCATGACCTTTTCGCTCAGCAGTGGTTTTAACACCGTCATCCAAATGGAGCTCAGTACCCAGTTCAAACAGACGCTCTAGCTCAGGCGGGACAATTTCTATACTCACTTTTACGCCCCAAGATTGTAGATGTTCCTCTATGGATTTCTCAAGAGCTCCCAATAGATTCTCCCCCGAGTCTCCATTCCCGCGCAAGTTTATCGTCCGAATCACTTGCTCAACCTGTTGGCGTGCAGTCTCAAAGTGTGGGTTCCTCTCAGCCATTTCAGTAATAGCTCGGTTCAACAAGCGTCCAAAGTTCGTTGTGTTCTTGATCTTGATCTCGTCTGTTAGGTCGCGAACCGCTGGAAAAATATAGAAGTCAGGTAATATCCCTCCGGCAACATTTTTCTGTCCGAACAAGGGATTTTCTTCTAAAGAGCACGAAAAAACGATATCTTCCCGATGTTCCGCGATGTATTTTTCTTGGGCTTCTATTACATTGTTTCTTGTTAGCTTGCCGCTCGACGGCACATAATCTTTGAGAGGCGTTTGATTAATACTTTCCCGTTCTGTGTATTCCTGCGCTCTGTCAGCTCTAAGCCATTCTTCATCCGGCTGTTCTACATATCCGTTGTAGTGGACTTCGATGCCAACATCCGTGATTCGCGCCGTTTTGCGAATGCAAACCGTGTCTTCAGATGTAATATACTTCTTAAAGGTGTTTTTTTCTTGTTCGGTAAGCTCGCAAAAAGTTATCTCTACCCACAATTCCTTCTCTTCACCCCGATACAAGAAGAAATCTTCCTCTCGAGGTTTTGCAGACGAAGAGAAGAAAAACTCGAGTGCACTAAGTAGATTTGTTTTCCCATGATTGTTGGGTCCGAGCAGTATCACAAAGGATGAACAGACCATTTCAAGGTCGCGGATGCTTCGGTAGTTGTGAATGTTCAGTCGCTGTATACGCATGACTAACCTCCCAAAATCTCTTCAAGCAATCCTTCGGCTTCTTTTTCGGCGGCGATGAGGTCGGCGCGGATGGCGTGCAGGGGTCGCATCGGTTTGGGCTGGTAGAAGTAGCGGTTGAAGTTGATTTCGTAGCCGATTCTGAGGCTGTCGGGGTCGTACCACGCGTCGGGGGCGTAGGGCAGCACTTCGCGGCACAGGAAGCGTTCGATGGCGGCGTCGGCGTCCGCGCGGGTGGGGATGTAGCCTGGGGTATGGCAGGCGGGGCATTCGAGGAAGGGAATCTGCTCGCTGTCGCGCAGGTCAGGGTCGGGCGCGTACTCCACCACGCGCGGCTTGCCGTGCAGCATGACCTCGAATCGTCCACGCAGGGGGTCGGGCTTGGTTCCGAGTTTGTGGACGGTTCGGATGACGGGGGGCGCGTCGGGCGCGCGGCTGTGCGCAGCGAGCAGCGTACGAATCTCTTTGGGGCTGTAGGCGCGGGTGGGGTCAATCCCCTGCAGCCGCAGGGGTCGCTCCACAGTGATTTTCCAGTAGCCGAAGGCGGCGTTCGGGAAGATTTTGGACTGTTCGGTCTCCTCGAAGCGCAGGAAGATGTCCACGATGCGGCGGATGTCATGTTCGGACAGTTCGCAGTTCTTTTTGCCGAGATTTTTGCGCAGGGGCGTGTACCACTGGCTGGCGTCGATGAGCTGCACGAGCCCTTTGCGGTGGGCGGGCTTGCGGTTAGTCAGCACCCAGATATAGGTGGCGATGCCCGTGTTGTAGAACATGTTCAGGGGCAGGGCGACGATGGCTTCGAGCCAGTCGTTTTCAATGATCCAGCGGCGGATATTGCTCTCGCCTTGCCCCGCGTCGCCTGTGAACAGCGATGAGCCGTTATGCACTTCGGCGATGCGGCTGCCGAGCGGGGTGTTGTGTTTCATCTTCGAGAGCATATTGACTAGGAACATCAGTTGTCCGTCGCTGGTGCGGGTGATCAGGTGGAGCGTTTCGCCGCGATGGTGGACGACGAAGCGGGGATCTTTGACGCCGTCTTTGCCGCCCAGGCGTTCCAGGTCGCTTTTCCAGCTTTTGCCGTAGGGCGGGTTGGAGAGCATGAAGTCGAATTTGAGGGTGGGGAAGGCGTCGTTGGACAGGGTGGAGTGTTCGGGTCCGCCGACGATGTTGTCGGCGGCGTTGCCTTCGCCTTTGAGCAGCAGGTCCGCCTTGCAGATGGCGTAGGTCTCGGCGTTGATTTCCTGTCCGTAGAGGTGGACGGTGACCTGTTTATGGTGTTTGCGGGCGAGTTCGTGCAGGGTCTCTTCGGCGAGGGTGAGCATGCCGCCTGTGCCGCATGCGCCGTCGTAGAGCAGGTATGTGCCGTCGGTGATACGGTCGGCGATGGGTTCGAAGATGAGTCGCGCCATCAGGCGCACGGCGTCGCGGGGCGTCCAGTGTTCGCCCGCCTCTTCGTTGTTTTCTTCGTTGAAGCGGCGCACCAGCTCCTCGAAGATGGTACCCATCGCGTGGTTATCGAGCCCGGGCAGGCGTACCGTGCCGTCGTCGTTGAGCACGGGGTAGGGGCTGAGGTTGACGGCGGGGTCGAGGAACTTTTCGAGCAGCACGGCAAGCGCGTCGGCTTTCGCTAAGCGCGGGATTTGGTTGCGGAACTCGAAGTTGGCGATGATCTCCTGCACATTGGGCGAGAAGCCGTCGAGGTAGGCGCAGAAGTTGGCTTCCAGTTGTTGGCGGTTCGCGCTTTGTTGGAGCAGGCTGCGCAGGGTGAAGGGCGAGGTGTTGTAGAAGGCTTGCCCCGCCGCGGCGCGCAGCGCGGCGTCTGGGTTCTCGACGCCTGCCGCGTCGAGCTGCTGCTTCATCGCAAGCACCTCCTGCTTGGTCGGCTCCAGCACGGCGTCCAGTCGGCGGATGACGGTCATCGGCAGGATGACATCGCGGTATTTGCCGCGCACATAGAGGTCGCGCAACACATCGTCGGCGATGCCCCAAATGAAGTTGGTAATCCAGGTCAGCTGTCCGTTCTGCATCGGCTCCCTCCACGCAATCGGCGCGCTTTCATTCAAGCCTATCGCAGATAGAATACCCTATTTGCCCCTGTGTTAGGTGCGTTTGCTACTCACACCCCTGCCCGAAGGCGAACAGCACCGCCAATAGGTCGGCGTCGTCGACGATGCCGTCTTTGTCGATGTCTTCGTGGCGGGCGTTGCCTGTGCCTGCGCCGCCGAAGGCGAACAGCACGGCAAGCAGGTCGGCGTCGTCGATGCAGCCGTCGCCGTTTGTGTCGCCCGTGCGCCAAGTGTCGAGCAGGTAGGCGAGGTACTGCCCCGATTCGGCGTCGCGTCCCTGCCCGACGATGTAGCGTCCATCGGGCGAGACGGCGTAGGCATACTCCAAGACGGAGTTGCCCACCAGTTGCCAAAAGGCGCGGTTGAGGTCTTCCAGTCCGCGCGTGGGCGTCCAGCGGAAGGCGCGGGGGTTATCGTTCTGGTTGTAGTGGATGCCGACCACGACGGTTCCGTCGGCGGACACGCCGCGCGCCTCGCTCGCGCGCCCGTCCAGCGCGCCCAGCCACAGGAGCGACTGCGCGTATGCCTCCACGCGCGCGCCGCCCAGCCAGCCAAGCACAACGCCGCCCATCAACGCCGCTTGCCAACGCCTTATTGTCATTCGCATAGGAACCTCCCTCGGAAGCGCGTGCGCCCTTCCGTCTACAAATAAGCAGCGCAGGGGCGGAATCCTGCCTCGACTTAGCGGCAATCGGTGGAGAGTGGGCGACTACTGCGGTTCTACGGAGGCTCTCGAACAGTCGTAAGTAGGATACACTGCTTGGGTTCATCGCGTGCGAGGCGGTTGTGGAGCAAGCGAGAGGAACTATCCCAAGCCCCTCGCAACGACTAAGCAACGGCAAATACAGACTCTGCGCCCCATAATCACAGACTGTGCAAAAAAAACGCCGATTTGTGCAAAATGCCCCTCTGAAAGTAGGAACCCCACGCCCAACGCCGAACCAATCAAGAGGGGAAGGAGCATGCTGCCATGAGTCCTGAACGAGTGCGCCAGCTTATTGTTCAAGGCGAGAGCCTTGATATCGAGTTCAAGAGCGAGTCTCAGCGCGCGCTTTGCGATAAGGAGATTGTTGAGGCAGTGGTATGCTTAGCAAATCGTGCCAGCGCACAAAGCGGCTGGCTATTGATTGGCGTAGAGGATAACGGACAGCCGACGGGTGCGCGCCCGCGCCAAGGCAGCACCATCGACCCACTCCGCCTGCAAGCGCTTATCGCCAACCGAACCCGCCCTTCCCTTTCTGTGCAGGTGCATGTCGTGCCCCTGCAACCTGAGGGCGTGGAAGTCGTCGCTATAGAAGTCCCGCCCGTCCGCGCCCCTGTAGGTACGACCGATGGCGTCTATCTACGGCGCGCCATCGGCGGACAAGGACAGCCAGAATGCATCCCGATGCATTTCCACGATATGCAATCGCTGCAGGCGACTCGCGGGCTTTTGGACTACTCCGCTGTCGTCATCGACGGCGCGACCTGGGACGACTTAGACCCGTTAGAGTTTGAGCGCTTACGCCGATTCGTGCGGGAAAGTCAGGGACAAGGCGATACGGCGCTGCTGCAACTTTCTAACGAAGAGCTGGCGAAGGCTCTGGGCGCTGTGGAGGCGAATCACGCTGTGAGTCGCATCCGCGTGTTAGCGTTGTTGCTCTTTGGCAAGGAATCTTCCCTGCGTCGTCTCTTACCCACCCACGAAGTCGCCTTTCAAGCGCTTCGGGGTGAACGGGTGGAAGTGAACGAGTTTTTCCGCTCCCCGTTGCTCCGAGTGGTGGAGGAAGTGCTTCAACGCTTTCGTGCCCGCTATCGCGAGGAAGAGGTCATGGTGGGGCTCCTGCGGGTGGGCGTGCCTGACTATTCAGAACGAGCCTTTCGTGAAGCCGTTGCGAATGCCCCCATCCATCGCGACTACACGCGCTTGGGCGCGGTTCACATACAGTGGCACGACGACCGCATCGAAATCTCCAACCCTAGCGGCTTCCCAGAAGGCGTGCATCTGGACAATATCCTCGTCACGCCGCCGCGCCCGCGCAACCCGCTCTTAGCAGATGCTTTCAAACGAGCAGGTTTGGTAGAACGCACGGGGCGCGGCATCGATATCCTCTTCATTGAACAACTCCGCAACGGACGCCCCGCTCCCTCCTACGAACGCAGCACACCAACGGATGTCGTCTTGGTGCTGCCCGGAGGACAGGCGAATCTCGCATTCGTGGGCTTGGTGGTCGAGGAGAATCAGGCAGGACGCCCGCTTCGGCTGGACGAACTGCTCCTGCTGAATACTCTCTGGCAAGAACGCAGCCTGACTGCCGCGCAAGCCGCCCGACTCTTGCAAAAATCCGATGCGGACGCCCGCGCTGTGATGGAGCGATTGGTAGAAGCAGGGCTGGTGGAAGGGCGCGGCGAGCGCAGAGCGCGAACCTACCACCTCTCGGCTGCCACCTACCGCCGACTGGGTATGCCATCCGCCTATGTTCGCCAACGCGGTTTCGAACCGCTGCAACAGGAGCAGATGGTGCTCCAGTATGTGCAAAAATATGGACGCATTAGCCGCGCTGAAGTCGCCGAACTATGCCATCTTTCGCCTCCTCAAGCCTACCGACTATTGCAACGATTGGCGAAAAGCGGCAAACTCATCCAGCGTGGACGGAAAAAAGGCACTTGGTATGAGTTAAGCGCGTAAAATATGCACGAGTCGTTATCCGATATCGACGCGTGTATATATTTGCGACAAAGTGCATTTCCCGCGTCCAATACCGCGTGGCGTCGCCGCACCTTCGTAGGGGCAACCCTTGTGGTTGCCCTGTCAAAAACACAGTGCAAAGACACTCACAAACCTCCCAGAACTCGCAGGAATCCCTTCGCGAGCGGCGAAACGGTTTGCGCAGTGAGCATCCTGCGCCGCATTTTGGAGACCAAGCGCGAGGAGGTGGATACCCTTCAGCGTGCGACGCCGCTTGGGGACTTGAAAGCGCGCCTCGCCGATACCCCGCCCACGCGCGGGTTCCATCACGCCCTGCGTGAGACTCCGAACCCCATCGCGCTGATTGCCGAGATCAAACGCGCCTCGCCCAGCAAGGGCGTTATCTGCGAAGACTTTGACCCCGTGCGCATCGCCGAGCAGTACCATGAAGCAGGCGCGGACGCCCTGAGCATACTGACCGATGCGCCCTACTTTCAGGGCGCGCCTGAGTACCTGACCCGTGCCCGCGAGCAGGTTCCCCT
>Ga0308418_1001332_pt1 | contig 13177 bp, 15 predicted proteins | sample HotsprSampleR4cd_FD_203517 | JGI IMG/M metagenome (GOLD analysis project Ga0308418, IMG submission 203517) | Hot spring phototrophic mat microbial communities from Mushroom Spring, Yellowstone National Park, Wyoming, United States - 20090729_R4cd ... | reverse complement strand
GTCGGTGTTGATCTGAAAGGGGATGTTGGCCAGGTCGTAGAGGTAGATGGGAGCAAAAACCAACGCCAATAGCCCCAGGTGCAGCAACTCCTGGCGCCAGCGCAGCCGCGTCGGATCCCAAGGGGGCTGAGCTGGGGGAAACTGGGCCACGTACAACCCCACCAACAGGATGCTCAACAACCAGATGCCAACCTGCAAGACGTGGTAGCCGAACAGCCCATACCCAAGGGTCAAGGCTATCCCCAAGCCCAAGCCGGATCCCAGCAGGGCCGGACGCCGAGAAGTTGCCAGCGTATCCCAAACCGCCATAGGACTGGAGTGAGGAACAGCACTGACCCCAGCCTACCAGGCCTCTGCCGGTGTTCGATCCCTCACCCCCGGCCCCTCTCTATGCAATATCAATAAGCAATATCAATAGCCCCGCATCGCCTCGGTCTCCCGCTCCAGTTCCGGCTCCACGAAGTTGGAGGGGTCGTAGAGGAAGCGGTTGACCTCGTCTTCAAGGCGGTAGATCTCAAAAGGCTGCAATTGCTTGCCAGTTCGCAGGGCCAGCAGGTAGCCATCCACCAGCAGGCGCAGCTCGTCAGTGCGCCGATAGCCGCGATGCCAACTGTCCACCAGCGCGTCGGTCAAAGCCTGATAGTGCCGGATCAACTTCGGGTCTTGCAACATGGGGTTCCCTTGCCCTGCTTGCTTCTATCCTAACGTTTGATGTCTGTTTGTGAGGAGGAGTTGCGAAGGGATGAGAAGCTGTGTTGTCTTAAACTGTCACTCCCCCTAACTCCCCTCGACAATGGGCAGATGCAGCCGCGAGGGGGTGTCGCTGCCGCTGTGAAGAGCGAGGGTGAGAATGCGGGCCTCGATGAGCCGCTCTTCTCGCATCCCCGTGCCTGTGTTAACGGGGTAGGCCGGGAAACAGGCCGCGCTAAGGCTGAGGCGCAGGGCGTGGCCGCGGGGAATGCGGATGCAGGTGGGCTGGCAAGGGATCCCAATGGGGGCCTTGGGCTGGGGATCCCGCAGCCGGCGGTAGCCCTGGGAAAAGTTATACACCTGGCCCTCCGGCCTCACCACCGAGAGCACGGCGCAGAGATCGAAACTGGGGCTGTCGGCTTCCACATACACTTCCACGAGAATGTCCCCTGCCAGGACGAGGTCGGTTGCCAGGGGAGAGGTGGTGTAGGTGAGAACATCGGCGCGGCAGTCGAGGGCAGAGCGCTCCTGCGGCCCGGCGGGATGGATGAGGTGGCCTCCTAGGGCCGGCACGGGTCGCCAGGGATCGTGAACAAAAGTATCCGACTGCTGCTTTGGTGGGGGCTCTGGGCGAAGGGATCCCTCTGCTTCAGAAAGGGCGGCCAGGCCGCTGCTGTGCAGGTAGAAAACCTTCGGCTCCGGCGTGGGCCAGGCCTCAAAGCTGCGCCAGCGGTTGGATCCCATCTCGAACAGGCGTACCGGCGGCTCTTGGAGGATCCCTGTGTCTTTGCCTTTGAGGAACTGGTCGAACCAGCGCACCTGCAGCCGATCGATGGGGCTGACGGCCTCGGGGCCAAAGTCCAGCGCCCCCACTTTGCGCCCCCAAGGCAGGTGGGCCCAGGGCCCGACAACCAGGTACTGAGGGTTTTGGCTGCGGGCGCTTATTTCCTTGTAAAGGCGCAGGCTGCCGGTTAGGTAGCTGTCGAACCAGCCGCCAATGTGCAACATCGGCAGATCCACCGCCTCTAGACGGGGGGAGAGCTGGCGCCAGTAGTCGTCGGGCTCGCTGTGCTCCAGCCAGTCAAAGTAATAGGACTGGGGCGCATATTGCTGCAGCACGCCTGGCTTGAGGGGGATGGGATCGTAAAGGGGCAGGTTGCGGGAGGCCTTGAAAAGGGCCTGGTAAGCGTTGGCATCGCCGCGCAGGCGCGCCCCCTCAGCTTCCAGTTGCAGGGCCCAACTGAGGTTGTTGTAGAAAGCGAAGGCTCCCCCCGGATAGGCGGCATCGGCGTAGAGATCGTAGGGCAGCATGGCTGGGCAGATGGCCTTCAGGGCGCTGGGACGGGTGGAGGCGGCATACAGTTGGGTCATGCCTTGGTAAGAAAAGCCGTACATACCCACCACACCGTTGCTCCCCGGCAAAGCGGCCGCCCAGTTGACGGCGTCGAACCCGTCCTCGGCTTCGTGGCGGAAAGGGTAGAAGGATCCCTTGGACGTGCCCCGCCCCCGCACATCCTGGACGACCACGATGTACCCGTGGGCCGCATACCAGCGCGGATGGGCGTATACTACCGTCGAGGCAATGGCCCGCCCGTAGGGTTGCCGCATCAGCAAGACCGGGTAGCTCCCCTCCCCTTCGGGGCGATAGACATCCGCGTCCAGTTGGATCCCGTCGCGGGTGAACATGGAAACGGTTTCTCGGGGGCGCACAGGCAGCATGGTCGGGTCAGTGGGGTCCATTGAAGAAGCCAAGGATCTCCACAGCAGGGGATAGGCGTATTTTAGGCTCAAGACCTGTAGCTCTTCCCTGCCCTGAAAGAGAAACCCGCAGCCAGGTGGATTGAGCTGTTGCTGGAGTTAGGCCAGCTCAGGAGGGCTTGTCGGAAGACCAGACCGAACCATCGGGCAGGATCGCCTCTTTCTAAAGAGGCAACACTTCGTAGGCTCTTGCCCGCACTTTCCACTCCGGGTCGGCTTGAGCAACCCGCAGCAGGAGCCGGATCCCTTTCTCGCCAAGGCCAGGCAGGGTTGCCAGAGCGCGCAGCTTGGCCTGTACCTTCTGCCCCAAGACAGGCAAGTTTTCCGGATTGGGCTCAGAGGGTGCGGAGGACATCGGACGGAGGAGTTGCCCGCAAAAGCTATGGCTACACCAGTCTAACAGCGGCTGGCCTGGAGAAGCCTCTTCGCGCTCGCATCCCGACTTGCACTATACTGTAGGAGCTAAGGTGTAGAAATATGAACATCCTACGGCAGTATATCTTTCCCGCCTTCATCCTGCTGGTGTTTCTATTCACTCTGGTGGTGGTGAGCATTCGCTCGTTTCTGCCAGAAGATATGGCTCAGCCGGCCCCGATCGAGGAGGCAGCAGCGGTGGGCCTTGCCGCTCTTTTTTCCGCGAATGGCTGAGGATGGCTGAACCGGAGATCCCTTTGCCTGCTGGCTACCGCTGGCGCCTTGGCTCCGCCTGGGATCGGCCCTGGGTGCGGCGGGGATTGCAGGCCACCTTGCAGGAATCTTTCCCCGAGCAAAGGCACTGGGATCATCTGGAAGCGACGTTGGATCGCCTCTTCGACCCTCCCCGTACCCCCTGCTGGTGGATCCTCAAGGAAGCAACAGGGGAGCCGGTGGGCGGTGTCTGGGCCGGCGTTTCCACCGATCAAGCCACCCATCGGCGAGTGGCCTATATCTTTTTGCTCTGGGTGGATCCTGCCCACCGGCGGCGCGGACTGGGCAAAGCTTTGATGCAACAGGTGGAACGCTGGGGATCCCAGCAGCAGTTAGCGGCCATTACCTTGCAGGTTTACCGCCACAACCAAGCTGCCCTCAACTTTTACAGGCAGGCCCACTTTACTGTGCAAGGCTACTGGCTGTACAAACCCCTTGGCCCTGCTGCTGCCTCGCAGGAACCGGAAGACTACGAAGTTTTGTAAAGAAGCCGGGATCCGCCCTCAGGTGATTTTTTGATGAAAGCGGTGGCAACGACTGGAGGGAACGCCCATGTCCAGACCTGTCAAACTCAGCGAGGCTGAGATCCAGACCAAGCTGGAAAGCCTGCCGGGTTGGTCCTTGCAGGATGGGAAGCTGCATCGCCAATTTCAATTTCGCTCTTTTGTGGAAGCTTTTGGCTGGATGAGCAGTGTGGCTTTGGTAGCCGAGAGCATGGGGCACCACCCCGAGTGGACCAATGTGTACAACCGCGTGCGGGTGGATCTCACCACCCACGATGCCGGGGGCATTACGGAACTGGACTTCACTTTGGCGCAACGCATGAACGAGCTGGCTGGCTAGACACTCTCTCGGCGGCAGACTGAGCCATAACTAGGGATCCCTGCGGCGCCGCGGGGATCCCTATTTGTTTGCCACTGCTCAGGTCAAGTTTTGACACTCCCACCCAGGGGATTCTTACGCAGCCCAAAATGGACTCGCGAAGGCGCTGTCAAGAAGCAACTAAAGTGGCTCAAGGGCTTTTCCGCTCCGCACTAAAGTACGGGGCTACCAAGCTATCCTCTTGTGTTAGGAGCTGCATCCGTCTGATAGACTAAGCCTAAGGTTAAGAAATGATAATTTTATGAACGTGCTGGTTGTGGGGGCAACGGGAACGCTGGGCCGTCAGGTGGTGCGGCGGGCCATCGAAGAGGGGCATCAGGTTACCTGTCTGGTGCGGAACCCAGCCAAGGCTGCTTTCTTGAGCGAGTGGGGGGCTCACCTCAAGGTGGGGAACCTACTGCAGCCCAGCACGCTCCGAGCGGCGATGGAAGGCGTCGAGGCGGTGATCGACTGTGCCACGGTGCGAGTAACCGACACCCTCAGCGCCCGCCAGGTGGATTGGGATGGCAAAGTTGCTCTGATCAATGCGGCACGGGCTGCCCAAGTGGGGCATTTTATCTTTTTCTCCATCATGGGTGCTCAGCACGAGTACCCTAATGTGCCCCTGATGAATTTCAAGCACCACATCGAGAAATACTTGATCGGATCCCAGATGCCCTACACCATCTTTCGTCCGGCGGGCTTTATGCAGGGATTGATCGGCCAGTACGCCATCCCGATTTTGGAAGAGCAAATTGTTTGGGTAGCCAGCGAGAGCATCCCCACGGCCTACCTCGACACCCTAGATGCAGCTCGATTTGCCGTGCGAGCCCTCAGCGTCGAAGCCGCCAAGCAGCAGGTCTTTCCCTTGGTGGGACCCAAGGCCTGGACTTCCCAAGAGGTCATCGCTCTCTGTGAGCAGCTTTCCGGCAAAAAGGCCAAGGTTCGAACCATACCACTGGGGGTCTTGCGGGGAGCGCGCAGGGTGGCCCAGTTTTTTCAGTGGAGCTGGAACATTGCCGACCGGCTGGCGTTTGTGGAGGTAATTGCCGCCAAAGAGCCGATGTATGCCGACATGACGCCTGTGTGCGAAGCCTTGGGCATTGAACTGGCTTCCCTGACCTCCCTTGAAGACTACCTGGCTGAGTATTTCCAAAAGATGTTGAAACGGATTCGCGAGCTGAAGGTTAAACAACCCAAGGTCAAGAGGCCCTTCTAGGAAACTGCAACCAAACCAGTAGCTGGGACAGGGTAAACTGGATAGCGGCCCAGCATCCCCCAGGGTTCGCCCTGGTTCTTTTCTCAGCCCCGGCTTTCTCTCTATGAGCGAGACGGTTGCCCCCTCCCCTGAAGCGACTGACCTCCATCCCGAACCGGCCATTGCCATCTCCGGCCTGACCAAAACCTATCGCACCGGCTTTTGGCTAAACAAGGTGGTCAGCCCCCTGAAGGATTTTTCTCTAACGGTAGCCCGCGGCGAAACTTTTGGGCTGTTGGGGCCGAATGGGGCCGGCAAAACCACCACGATCAAATGCCTGCTAGGGATTGTGGAGCCCACCAGCGGCAGGGGCACGCTCCTGGGCAAGCCTCTGGGGGATCGCTCCATTAAGCAGCGGGTGGGATATCTGCCGGAGAACCCCTATTTTTACGATTACCTGACGGCATGGGAGTTTCTCTATTTTGCCGGCAAGGTCTTTCGCCTGTCCGATAGCCTCCTCAAGGAGCGGATCCCGCAACTGCTGGAGCTGGTGGGGCTTTCTATCGATACGGCCCGCAAAAAGCAACTGCGCACCTACTCCAAGGGCATGCTGCAGCGCACCGGCATGGCCCAAGCCCTGATCAACGACCCGGAGCTGGTGTTCCTAGACGAGCCGATGTCGGGGCTGGATCCCATGGGCCGCTACCAGATGCGCGAGATCATCTTGTCCCTCAAGCAACAGGGCAAAACGGTGTTCTTCAACAGCCACATCTTGGGAGATGTGGAGGTGATCTGCAACCGCGTCGGCCTCATGGTCGGCGGCAAATTGGTGCAGCAGGGGACGTTGGACGAGCTGCTGGGCCAAAGCAAAAGCTACCACGTGCAAGGGCACGGCGGCGCCATCGACCAGTTCCGCGACCGCCTCGAGCACTTCTCCATCCAGGGATCCCACTGGTCGGGGGAATGGGGCGGATCCCTGCCGGAGCTGCTAACGCTTCTAAGCCAGGCGGGGGCGGTGGTGACCGATTTGCATCTGCAGCGGCAATCTTTGGAAGAATTCTTCGTCGACCAGGTGCGGGCTATTGAAGGGGATCGGCCCGTCTCTGCCTAAGTGGACTCCACCCTAGGTGTCCTGGAACGTCATTTCCGCAGCCTGGATCCCGACTCGGCGATGACGGCGCGGTAGTACTCCTCCAACTGCTGCGTGGCTGCCGACCAACTCCAGCGCTCAGCCTCTTGGCGGGCCTGCTGCCGGAAGAGCTGCCGCTGCCCGGCGCTGTCCAACAGCTGCCGCGTGGCCCGAACAAAGTCGCTGTCGGAGTCCGGCTCGAAGAGAAAGCCGTTGCGGCCGCTGTCCACCACATCGGTAATGCCGCCGCAGCGGGGGGCGATCACCGGACAGCCGGCAGCCATGGCCTCCAACAAGACCAGCCCCAGCGTCTCGGTACGGGAGGGGAACACGAACAGATCCGCGGAAGCAAAGGCCGCTGCCAGGTCTTGCCCCTGCAAGTAGCCCGTAAACACCACATCGTAGCCGGCAAAATGTTGCTCCAGGGATCCCCGCTCCGGCCCGTCGCCCACAATGGCCAGCCGCGCTTGCGGGATCTGCTCCAGCAACACCCGGATCCGCCCCACCTCTTTTTCTGCTGAGAGCCGCCCCACGTAGAGCAACAGGGGTCGCTCCGGCTGCCCTGCCGTGAGGCGGGCCCGCATCTCTGGGCTAGCAGCCTGCGGGTGAAACAGCTCCGTATCCACCCCCCGCTGCCACAGGTGTACCCGCTCGATGCCGTGGGCGCTCAACTCCTGCATCATGGCCGTCGAGGTGCAGAGGTTGAGCCGCGCCAAATTGTGTCCCAGCTTGAGGAGGCTCCACAACACCCCCTCTAGGAAACCCAGCCCGTAGTGCTTGAGGTACTTTGGCAAATGGGTGTGGTAGGAGGCCACCAGCGGGATCCCCATCGTCTGGCTGTAGTAGAGGCCCCCCAACCCCAAAACTGCCGGGTTGACCACGTGGATCACATCCGGTCGAAAACGGTTGAGCAGCTTGCCGATGGCCGGGCCAGGGGCAGCCAGCTTCAACTCCGGGTACAAAGGCAAGGGGAAGCCCGGGATCCCGTAGACCCGTGCCCGCGCAAACCGCCTGGGGGCTCCCTGAGGCGCGACGATAAGCACCGAGTTGCCGCGAGCCGTTAGATGGCGCACTGTGTGGCAAAGCCGCGTGACGATGCCATCCACCTTGGGCAGAAACGTCTCCGTAAACAGGGCTATGCGCATTGGGATCCCAAGCCTAATGAAAAGACTCTAAAGATTCTCTGAGGATGAGTGTTGCACAAAACGGCAACGAGATAACGGCTTGGGACAGCAGCGGCACAACTTTATTCCAGCAGCTTGTCTTGCAGCGGAACAGAATGAGTTGGCTCTTGGTTCTGGCCGAGGGTATCAGCCGCCGTTTTGCTAATCAACAACAGCGTGGCCGCCAGGGCCAGTCCGATAACATCTCGCCACATAATCCGCTCCCACACTCCTCACTCCTCATGCCCCCTACTGTAGCGGCGGTTTTTGCGGCTGGGCAGTGATGGGCGACGGATTTTTAGGTGACAGGAATCACTTCCAAAATTGCGGTTTTGCCCCCTAGTCGCGAAAGGCCAGTTGCAAGCTGGTGATCAGCAAGACCAAAGAGAACACCGCCATCACCCCTCCCCAAAACCAGTAGGGCAAAAACAGGTTTTGGGCAATCTGGCTGGAATCCGAGAGGACCAGCCGCCCGTTAATCACCGCAGACTCCACAAACAGGTAGTCGAGTTGGTGGTAGGTGCTCACACAGGCTTGCACCCCCAAAAACTGCAAGGCAAAGCCCCGCAGCCAAGGAGAAGCCCAGCGAGCTACTGCCAGGATGCCCAAACCCATGGCCGGGAGGAACAACAGGCCAAAGGGAGAGCGCACCCAGAGCAGCGTCGAGAGCAACAACAGGGATCCCAAAAACACCAGCCCCAGCCGAGCTGTGCCGCGGCGGCGGGAGGTGAGGATGAACAGGGCCCCGGCTAGCGGCGGCCCCATCGGCCCGGCAGCGGCTACCAAGGCCCGCCCCACCCGCCCCAAAAATAGCTGGCCACTGTGGATGGCCAGCCCCGAGCCGTCGGGATAGATCTCGAGACGATGAAACTCTCCCCCCAACAGCAGCGCCATCAGGCCATGGCCCATCTCGTGAAACCAGGTGGCTAACAGGGTAAAGGGGTAGAGGAGGTAATTGCCCCAGGGAAACTGCCAGAGCAAGACCGTCAGCCCGGCAGCAGCCACCAGCCAAACCACGCTGTGCCGGCCAGGCCTTGCGGAAGGGGAAGGAGGCAGCTCAAACTGAGTCATACCAGCAGGTGGGTGGGGAAAAGGCCCAAGATGACCTGCTGGTCTAGACGATTGCCAGCAGAAGAAAGTTCCACCTCAGGCAAAAATAGCCAGGCCAACTCCCCTCTCCCTCCGAGAGAGAGGTTGGGGTGAGGGGCAGCAAGGAGACAGGGGAGCCGTCTCACAGGTAGGTTGAAGAAGCCCCCCAGGGATCCCTGCTTATGGCCACCTTCCTGCGCGACTGGAGCTACCGCTTTCCCTGGCTTTACCGCAGCATCAGCCGCGCGGCGGCCCTGGCGGTGGGGGGCCGCGAGCGATTGCGGCGATTGCCCCTACAAGGGATCCAGATTCATCCCCAGGAGCGGGTGTTGGATCTCTGCTGTGGCCCCGCTGAGGTAACCCCGATCTTGGCCGAGCTGAGCCAAAACGTCGTTGGGCTGGATGCTTCCCCCAAGGCCCTGGCGGCAGCCCGCCAGCGCCTCCCCCACGTCGAATTTGTGGAAGCCTTTGCCCAGGATCTGCCCTTCCCCACCGACAGCTTTGATTGGGTACACACCAGCCTGGCCCTGCACGAGCTGCCCCTCCCCGATCTGGAACAGGTGCTGCGCGAAGGGTGGCGGGTGCTCAAACCGGGGGGAGGGCTTTTAATTCTCGATTTGCACGCGCCCCGGCAGCCCCTACTTTGGCCTGGACTGGTTTTGTTTCTAGCCCTGTTTGAGACCGAGACTGCTTGGCACTTCCTCAAGCTGGACTTGCCCCAGTACCTGCAGCAGCAGGGCTGGCAAGCCGTCCGGCAGACCCTGCACGCTGGAGGAGCCCTGCAGGTCGTCCAGGCGCAAAAGCCTGTTGCTTGAGTTATAGGGCAGTTAACCCTGGTGCCAGAAGGGGGTGCCGAGAACTGGCGTGCTGGGCTGAGCTGCTTCTTGAGGCGTCATCGCGCCGGCCAAGTAGGCCCGGCGGCCTGAGCGCACCGCTTCCGCAAAGGCCTCGGCCATCGCCACCGGATCCCGGGCCAGGGCCACCGCTGTATTCAACAGCACCCCATCGAAGCCCCACTCCATCACCTGGCAGGCGTGGGAGGGCAGGCCCAGTCCAGCATCCACAATTAGCGGCGCCTCGATCCGCTCCCGCAGCAGGCGCAAGTTGTAGGGGTTGAGGGGGCCTTTGCCAGTGCCGATGGGGGCGGCCCAGGGCATGACCACCTCACAGCCGGCATCCAAGAGCCGCTGGCACAGCACCAGGTCGTCGGTGCTGTAGGGCAAGACCTTAAACCCCCGCCGAACCAGCTCGGCGGCGGCAGCGGGCAGTTGCACCGGATCCGGTTGCAAGGTGTAGTCATCGCCAATCAGCTCTAGCTTGATCCAGTCGGTGCCGAACACCTCCCGCGCCATCTCCGCCGTCGTGACTACCTCCTGCACGCTGTGGCAGCCGGCGGTGTTGGGCAGAACCGGGATCCCTAGCTTCTGCAGCAAGGCCCAGAACCCCTGGGAAGCTTCCGGCCCCAGCGCCCCCTGGCGCCGCAGGGAAACGGTCAACAAACAGGGCTGGGCCCGCGCCACCGCCTGCTCCAAAATAGCCGGCGAAGGATAGCGGGCTGTCCCCAGCAGCAGGCGGCTGGGCAGCGCTTGGCCGTAGAGCACCAAGGGATCCTCATCGGCCCGAGTTGAAGGGGAGACAGGAAGAAGAGTGGACATCGCTGAGGGGCAACAATGCGGGATTTGAGGGGAGGCAATCGGGCACTAGCCGCCGGCAACCGGCACGACGATCTCCACCCGGTCGCCTTCTTGCAAACGGGTTTGCTCGTAGCGGTCGCGTGGCACAAACTCCAAGTTAACCGCCACCGCAAAAGGGCCGCTGGCCCCCACCTGGGCTATCGCCTCGGCCAACGTGGTGCCCTCCGGCAGATCGTAAGGCTTTTGGTTGATCAAGACACGCATGGCGATAGGGATTCACCGGCAAGAGGGGCAGCCTGCACCTGAAAGGGGATCCCAAGCTGCTGCGCCAAGCGGCAACTGCCGTGGTGGAGGTACTCCAAAACGGCATCGTGAATGGCGGGGGAGATGAGGAAACCATGGCGGTAGAGGCCGTTGATCTGCAACAGCCGCGGGGAGCGCTCCACCACTGCGGGGAGATGATCTGCCAAGGTGGGGCGACATTGGCTGCCTAACTCCAGGATACGCGCTTCGGCAAAGGCAGGATGCACGGCGTAGGCGGCGCTGAGCAGCTCCAGAGCCGAGCGGACACTCACCGGCGAGCGATCTTCAGATTCGATTTCGGTAGCTCCCACCACAAACAGGTGCCCCGGCTTGGGAGCGATGTAGATCGGGTAGCGGGGGTGCAACAGCCGGGTCGGGCGCCGCAAAGATACTTCCGGGGCATACAGACGTACCACTTCGCCCCTAACTCCCCGCAGCGGTGCCTGTCCGCCCCATTCTTTTCGGGATCCCAGGCCGCGGCAGTCCAAAACCCACCCGCCGGTTTGCTCCTGCCAAGCTCGCGCCTGCTCCAGATCCCAGGGGCGGCCCCACTCCACCTCCACCCCGTGCTGGCGCAATTTGGCCAGCAAAGCAGCCAGCAGTTGGCGGTTGTCCAGTTGGCCCTCCTGGGGAAGATACAGGCCCTGCCCAAATCGCCCGGCCAGCGAGGGCTCCAGCTCGGCCAGCGCCTGGGCATCTAGTTGCTGAGGCTTGGGGAGATGGGGAAGGCGTTCCCCTACAGCAGCCAGTAGGGCCGAGAAACGCTTGGCTTCCCCGGCATCTTGGCGGTGCCAAAGGATCACAGTGCCCTCCTGCTGAAAGAAAACCGGCTCTGGCAGGCTGGCCAGAAGGGCGGGCCAGCGGGAGAGGGCATAGTACCCCTGCGCTACTACGCTGGCCTCGGCGACGGCAGACTCCGCCAGAGGAGCCAGCATAGCAGCAGCCAGATGGGCCGCGCTGCTCTCAGGGGCAGTGGGAGAAGCTGCCTCCACAATGCGCACAGAATGCCCGACCTCGACCAGGGTGGCAGCCAACAGGCGCCCCATTAGACCGGCTCCAAGGATGAGGACGGGATCCGGCTGCACTCTCCAAGAAGCGAGCGGGGGGGCGGCCAGAGAAGATGGGTTTGACAGGCTCATGGGGCGTTGGCGTGTCTAGCGCTACCCGCAGCACTATGGTGGCATATTCTATTGGGTCGAGAATGCTGAATGGCTCCTCATTAAAACCATCCCCTCTCCCCAGAGAGGAGAGGGGCGGTTGGCTTCATCCACCGGTTGAGAGTAGCCCAGCCTACAAGCCCTGCAGCACCGTATCTTGGCGCACCGACAGGTTCTGGATGCGGGTATCTTGGGCAGCCGGAGTGTCGGCTTGGGTAAACACGCCGATCTGCCGCAAGTAGCGGGCCAGGGCATCCTGCTCGCTGCCGGGGGTATCGAAGCTGTTGCCGGAGCTGGGAGCCAAGTTCACCCGGTTGGGGTTAGACAGGCGCGGAAAGGGATAGTCATCCCCGCCGTCGGCCAAAAAGCCCAACGTCACCAGGCGGAAGGTACGGCGGGGATCCCCTTGCAACTGGCCGTTGCGCACCACCACATCCCGGCCGGTGGGCGTGTCCACCCGCAAGGAGACCACGCGGGATCCCGGTGGCCGCGAGGGATCAAAGCTGAAGGCAAAGCCGCCGATCTGCGGGAAACGGCCCGGCGTGGCCCCCGGCTGGCTTTGCGCCACCCCATGTTCCATCAGTTGCTTCAGCTCCTCAGCGGTAACCGTCACCAGCGACAGGCCGTTGTTAAAGGCAAGGGAAGTTTCGATATCCAGTTGCGAAACTTGGCCCGCCTGCTTGCCGGCATCGGGGTTGGCCAGCGGAGGGATCCGCCGCACCGGCTCGCCGCCGCCACCGCCGGTGGTAGCCCCAATGGGAGCGCGAATGCCGCCGCCGTTTTTGAGGGAGATGACCGTGGTGGGGTCAACCGTTCTGGCATAGGCCAAATTGGCATCCGCCGTGAGGTTGCCCAGGTTGGTTTCCTCGGTGCGCACCTCGGCCCGCAGGCCGTTGAGGAATTGGGTGGTAGAGCCAAAGGTGCGGCCATCCTTGGTGCGGATGATGTTGCCGATCTCGTTGGCGATCCGCACCACGTCGGGGTTGGGGGTGCCGCGCACGGCTGCTACCCCTTGGTCGTCGGTGGCATAGGCGCCGCTCACCGGATCGATGCGGGCAATCACCCCGTTGGCGTCGAAACCGACCACCAAGCGGCCCACGTAGCGGTAGTTGGCGCCGGTGTTCACCACTGCCACGGGTTGGCCGCTGGCCGAGGAGCGCAGGATGGGGTAGTCACCTGTGCGCACATCTTCAGGGCGCAGGCGGTCGGTGGGCTTGGCGATCACCCGGTGGGAGCCGCCGGCGATGATGATGTCCACATCCCGCAGTTGGCTGGCTAGGGTTACCTCGTTTTGGAGCTGCTGCAGGTGGGCCAGGAGGATGATCTTGTTAATGCCCTGGCCGGTGAGCTGGTTGACGAAGTTCTGGATGAGGGCGGCATTCACCTGGTCGGTGTCGTCCACTTTGCCTTCCACCCTCACCTCAGGGCCAGGGCTAGAGATGGCGGCCAGGCGCGTAGTGGTGGCACCCACCAGGCCGATCCGCTGCCCTCCCACCGTAATCACCGCC
>Ga0308418_1001312_pt1 | contig 13266 bp, 14 predicted proteins | sample HotsprSampleR4cd_FD_203517 | JGI IMG/M metagenome (GOLD analysis project Ga0308418, IMG submission 203517) | Hot spring phototrophic mat microbial communities from Mushroom Spring, Yellowstone National Park, Wyoming, United States - 20090729_R4cd ... | reverse complement strand
CGCGTTGTTTTTGGGAAATGCGGAGATGAATCCATGCTGGGCGTACTGCCTTCCCCCCCTCCCGTTCGCATAAGCGAGGGAGAGAAGGCGGTCATTTCCCCACCCTCCCCGCCAGCCCTTTGTTTGCCGCTCCGTTCGTCATTGACCCATCGGTGGGGCGTCGTTCAGCGGCGTCCCACATTGCTGCCGTCACCGGATGCGCCGCGTTCCACGCCATCGCCGCATGCGCTGCATCTGCAGGAGAAAGAGGCGACTGGGATGGAGATGGGCGCATCACGGTCTGCTCGCACCGTCGTCAACGTCATCCAGGGGATAAGTAATGTGCGACGAAGGGCGTCGTTCCAGGTGGTACGAGCGACGATCTCGCTCTCATAGCAGCACTTCCAGTTGCCGTTCCTGCCGGTCTGTCCGCCCTTAAAGGGGCATGCGGAGGATTGCCGGACTGGAAACCAGGAGTGGGGGGCAGACAGCCTGCATTCCTCCCAGGATGGGAGATTCAGGAACGACTTAGCGCCCCTCTACAAGCGCCGCATATCCAGCGCTCCTGGATCATCTAAGGAGAGGAGTTCAGGCGAAAATGCGAGAGACACGTGAGGGATGATCGAGAAGACGAGTTTGAGAGGAAGAACCAACACTATGCCCCTCGTCACACCGACGAGGGGCATGTCGAACAAGTTCTTATTCTTCTTCCTCTTCTTCACTTCCGTTCCCGGCTTTGGCGATGGCATCGAAGCCGCGGACGAACTGGTTGATAAGGAGCGGGACATGCGTGTCGACGCCGGTGATGTTGAGCGAGCGCACGTCGTTCGCGTCGAACACGCTATAGTGATTGGCAACCATCCCGTTTGCAATGAATGCTGCATCGGGTTTGATATGTTGTCGATAATTGTCCACGTACCACGAAACGGGCTTCGTATTCGCCCATGTTTCGTTGTCGGTAAGGACAACGATAGCATCGGCGTGAATCTTGTTGTCATACGCCCAACGCACCGGTGCGCTAACGTCGGTTCCGCCGCCGTTGAAGGTCGACATGTATCGAATCACGTCGCTTCGGCTCATCGACGGGCGCAGTTGAATAGCCTTTTTCCCCAGGTACACCTGGGTATCGAAGGCAACAACGTGGTAGTCAGGTTCCGTCCTGACGATCACATAAGCCATAAGCCCGGCAATGTCGCGGGGAGCGAGGCGCCCCATCGAATCGAGTGCGGGGGCACTCATGGACCCCGATACGTCGATGGCGATGAGTATTTTCTTTCCTGTCGGTTCGACATTGGGGAATGACAATTCGAATGCCTCGTCAAGCGCCGCAGCAATGGACGGAATCGGTGTCCACGTGTGCTGATTGCGCGTGCTACATCCCGACGTGTACGTTGCTTGTGCAACGGCAATCTTAATGGGATGCAGGCGCGCTTTTTCCACACGCGTCGGATCGGTAAGACGCCGGATGGCTTCAGTTGTCGTTTCGGACAACGGCTCCAGGACGCCCAGACGCGTTAACGTCGCCAGGTTTCGCAGCAGTGCGCTCATTGGCATATCAAAGAACAGCGCCTCCCATACCTTCTTGTTGGACAGGAAATGGGTCGGCACCGCTTCGCGAGGTAGACGATAATCGACAATAAGACGAATCGCTGCGTCTACATCTGATGCAGGCAGGCGCTTTATGTGTTCGTAGGCCCACAACTGCTGGAGCGCCTCGTCGGGATGTGGTTCGGGACCGACCCACTTCCACCCGCGGACGATCCAGTTGAAGACATTGTTCCGCACCGGGTCTTTGGTAGCCACGTGAGCGTTGCACAGTGCCCGCCTGAGCGACCAGTTTCCGCGATTCTGGTACTTGATCGCCTGGTAGGCCAAATTGCGCGCCGAAAACGACAAGAACCAGTTCGCGGCCGCTTTCTTCAACAGACGCCCCCAGCCGCGCAGTTGTGTGGCAAATTCGAGGAACGTCATGAGGTGCGTTCCTGTGCGCGCCACCAGTGGCAGCCGTTGTGCGGCATACGCCTTTGTTTCGTCGTCGCCGATCGACATGGCAAATGCCATGACCATCAGCGCTGGATCATTCGACGGTGCACGCCCCGCCTGACTGATCTCAACGGTGCGGTCGACAACATACCGCCCATTCGCGGCAACGAAATCAGACAGACGCTGGAGCGCCTCAAGTGTTAGCGTTGCGCCGCTGGCGTAGTACGTGTTGTCGAACGTTCCCAAAAGAAGGACGCGATCGAGAAGGTGCTCTGGTGGCATAGGATGGACAAGACCGCCAGCGCGATTGGAAACGAGATTGGCGCGGAAGGCATGAAGCGCCTGGTTTGCGTTTTGCAGCATCATATTGTTGGCCCTCCTGATATGAGGACAAAAAAAAGGCGGAAGGAACATTCGGTCCTTTTTTAGAGGAGAACGATAACCGTCATCCAAGGGGCCCGTTGTCGGACAAAATCGGCGACGGAGCGTTCCTTCCGCCGCGCTTATTATAACACGCAATTTTTGCTTGTCAAGGCGATCTGATCATTCCATCGGTTATTTCATCTGATTAAGTGCGATGGTCTCCGCGCCGACACGATAAACTCATACAACTCTTTCTTTGATGTCCTCTTTCTGATAGGGCGAACTGTCACATCCACGAAACCGCGATCCTCAAACATCGCTGCGAATATTTCCTCGACTGGCACCACAACGTCGTAGAACTTTGAATTCCCGACGATATAGTGAATCGATGCTTCTGATCTCGTGACGGCAAATACTTCATCGATATGAAGAACCATATCATAGAAGTACTTGTGGACGTATCGTGCAAGAATATCGCTTTTCGCAGCAATTCGTGCGATGATTGCCGGAAACCCGGCATAGGGAATGGTGTGCGGCTCTGAAGGAGACCACTTACCGACTCGGCTGGTTGCAATTCCCCAGGCGCCGCCGATTGCTTTCCAGTCAAGCTCGCCAGCTTCTCGCCCATCACGGAGATAGTCGAGCCAGTACATGTATGGACGTAGCTCACGAATATAGCTCATTCGATTTGGGTATGGCGGCGAGGTGATAACACACGTATAGGAATGATGGGGCAATGATGCTGAAAGGTTTCTGGCATCACAAAGAAAAATGCCGGGAGTTGTACGTATGTCGCTGCGGGCGGACGACGCGATCTCGCTGACTACAACTTCCCACGTCGCCCTCAGATTATCCGCGACATCATAAAAAAGCGACGCTTTTGTCTTTTGCTTGAAAGACATCGATTGATGATCGAAACTCGCATTTGAATGTGCGATCATAACTCTACAAAACGCTACTTTGAGCAAATTTGTAACCTTTTCCGGGTAAATCTCGCCCATTCTATGGATCATGCCCATCATTCTACCGAGTATTTGAAGAACATCGCTATCCCACCATCGCCCAATCTGGTGAATTGGCGGAATCCAGACATTATCAGAATGAGAGACTTCTATGGATTCGGAAATAGCCTGGGCAGCGGATTGAAAACCCGCAACGTCATCAGAACTGTATGGAGCCGTCTTAACTTTTGTCAACCAGAGCAGAAAGGGGTTAATGTCGGTTGTATCGACAGCGATGCCTTTTTCTGCACAAACGAGAGCAGTCGTTCCTGTTCCACAAAAAGGATCGAGGACAATGGCATCCTGTGGCGCTATGGAAGAAAGGAGTTCTTGAACCAGATGAACCGAGTACGCAGGGGTCAACCTCAACCATCCGTAACGCGTCTGCTTGAGGTTTGCCTTGTGTGTCAAGTGGGAAGATAACCCAAGTTTGTGGAGCATCATACGTGTATTGTGAAGAAAGGAGTGACTCAAGACTACGTTCGCGGCTTGTTCCGTCATAGAACAGCTGTTGTTCGCACAAAAAGAGTATACCACAGCGGTTTTTCTTGCGACAATGAGCGCTCTCCTGCTGTCATTTGGAGCACGGATCACGTGGGGATTGCGCCATGGAAGGATTGCACGCATGGTGTTCGTGGGGAAAAAGGGTGTGCGGAGGGCATCGCAATCGGCGACAAATAGAAGTGATTGTCGCGTTGGCGCTTGCCATAATCAGAACCCTTGAACGTTTCGTGCTGCGTCAAGGGGTGACCTCCACGGTACGCTGCACCGCGTTTGTGTCTCTTGGGGGGGAGTGCATGTCATGTCCCTCCCAGAGGACAATGATTCGCGACGCTGTCAGCGAGCATCAGCATGGCGGTCATTCGTCAAGAGACGAAGGCGTCACCGCTTATTGCATGATTGCGTTTGTGAGCGATGTCGCGTTCGGGGTATCGCCGGGAATGCAGCGCAAACGAGTGCAGATGGGCGCGGGGATGGGAGTGGGGGTGGACGTGTGCAGTGACGAACGATGAGCTGCGGCGAACGCGAAGCCGGCGTTGTGCGTCAGCAGCGCACGCAGGAGCGGCGACACGATCGTGAACACGTTGGAATGCTGCGCCAGGCTCACCACCCCCCCCTGCATCCTCCATTCCTCGTCGTGTCTGATCAGCATCCGCAGCGCCAGGGGGCGGCGGGGATCCCGCCTCCCACACCTGCAGCGTCTGCGCCAGATCGTTCGTCCTCCCATCGCCGTTCACGCATCATGTGCACCGATGGGAGCGTTATCATGCAACGCATATGCTAGGTGGTGCGCGGTACACGGGTTGATAGCGGCGAGACGGCGCAACGTCGTTTCGATGTCCAGATCATGCGGTGACGGAAGGATGAAGCAATGCGCGTCTTCGTGCAGTGTCTCGATGGTCTGGACAACGATGCGTCTGTGCGGATGCATCGCCGTTGGCAGCCTCTCGCTCACATCCTATCGTTCGGTAGAACTGCGCACCGTCGCCCGCGTGGTGCGTGCGTGGAGGGACGGCCGCGCAGCGGACAACGGCGCTGCGGTGAGGGTTCCAGCCTCCCGCGAAAGGCATCCCGTCGGTCGGGGTGCGCCGGTGCGTTCGCCACCCTATCGGCGTTGGGTTGCAGCGCGGTGTTGCAGTGCGGTGAGGCGTGCGTTCATTGCGCCCCAACGCAGGCGTCTGCGTCAGTGCCGCGCAATGGGCGGCAGCGGAACGTGAGTGGAATGTCGTGTGCAGGATGGTGGTTGTTGTTGCGCATGCACATGGTGTCGGGCGCGTTGCGATCCAGTTGCGCAGTGCGGGAGGCATCTCCGGCATGCGTCCCGCGATCTGGACGAAGGTGGCGGGATCGAGCGGCACGGTGCGTGCAGCGGCGATAACGGGGGGGTGCGGCGATGGGCGGATCGGGCGCAGCGAAGGGAGAGAGCGTCCATCGGATGGCGTCCACGTTCGGCGCATGGCGGCGCATGACGCCGCTCCTCCAGGAGCACGGTTTGGATCTCCGACGTGACGGCGGCAAAGAAGGCATGGGCGCCCTCTTCGTGATCGCAGGACAATCTTCGACGGGAGAAGCGAGATGTGCGGCGGCTCCAGTTCCTTCGTGATCATGAGTGGATCACAACGTCACCGCAAGCGAACGCGATGACGGCGCAGATGGCGGACGAATGGTCATCGGCGGCGGCGCCGTGCGTCTGCGCGCAGCGCCGCCCACGGCGCCGCCGCGACAACGTGATCCACTGGGGCGGAAACCTCGCCCAGGAGCCTTCCGATCTGCGTCCATGTCGGATGTGACCGCCAGGCGCACCAGCAGCGTGAGCATGTTCGCTTCAGCACATTGCACGAGTGCGGACACGATGTCGGCGTGCCAGGCGCGGGCGATGGGCGATGTGGCGGTGTAGGCGGCGCGTGCGTTCCGCCGCGCCCGCAGGGTGCTGGTGTGGGGGACAATGTCGACAGCAAGCGGGGGTGGACGACAGGACAAGCAGGAGGCAGCGTTGTGGTGATCGCCGTGCAGCGCATCCAGAAGCCGCTTCCGTTCCGCCGAACACACGGATCGATCCTCCGGGTTTCTGATCATGGAAGGATTACGCGCCACAGAGGATGATCTGTTCCGCACACCTACAGAACGGTTGCGGCCACAGCAGACTCGGACTCTCCTCCCACGCTTGTCGTGATGCTGGCGTCGTGCTCTGACTCGCTGGACTGTGGGCGATCGTCTGGCAGGGAGCGCCAATCCTCCTGCATGGCGCGGGCGCTCGCCACTGCTGGGATCGCCCGCGCCGCCACCTTGCACAGGAATCGTGATTCTGGCACCATGTCCGCCAACGTTATGGTGTGCGGCGCGGGAGTGTTGTGCGATGCCAAGCGGATTGCCCATTTGGGCGACTCGCACTATGATTGCCTTGGGCCGTTGTGCGCTATCCGTTCATGATCGACGAATACAGCGCATATGATCTTCCATCCGTTCACCTTTGAAGACCAAGAGGATGGTGTGATCTTCCCTGATCCGACATTCGAGCAAAACAAACGGCATGCCATTCATCGCTGGGTTCCGTGGATCGCCGGATTTTCCGCCGATTTCGTCATTGATGTCTTGCGTCGCTATCTTCCAGATGGAGATGGACGAACTACGTGCGTCCTTGACCCATTCGCCGGCGTCGGGACAACCCTCGTCGAGAGCATCCGTCACGGATACAACACGATTGGGTTTGAGATTAATCCATTCGCAGCGTTTGCCGCTCGTGTGAAATGCACGGCGTTCCTGCTCGATCCTGCGTTGGTAAGATTGCATGTCACGGCATTTGAACATCGTGCCCGGCGCATCACCGATGCGATTGATCTGGCATGGGACCGCGGCGATGACCTCACCCGTCTTCTCCCCGCGCCTACGTCTCGTCCGCCTGCCGCTTTTCGATCCCGTGTTCCCTTCTTCAGTCCAGCAGTCGAACGCAAAGTTCTCCATTGTCTCGATCTCATGCACGCCATCCCCGATCCGCGGGTGCGCGATCTGATGCTGCTGGCCTTCGGCTCCATTCTGGTGCCTATTTCCAACTACTCGTACGAGCCGAGTCTTGGATCACGGGCCGCCGTTGGGAAAGCCGATGTCCTGAACGCAGATGTGGTCGGACTGCTCTGCGCCCGGTTGTACGACATGGAACGCGATATTATGCTCTATCGCGATGACATGATGCATGTTCGATCGATCCCCAACAGCAACGTCATCAACGACGACTCGCGGCGAATGCGTCGCGTGATACCCGATTCGAGCATTGATATCGTTGTTACATCACCTCCCTATCTTAATAACTACCACTATATTCGCAATACACGACCACATCTGTTCTGGCTTAACCTCGTTTCGCAACCATCGGATCTTAAGCGCTTTGAGGAAGCCAATTTCGGCAAATACTGGCAAACAGTGCGCAATAAGGCGTCTCCAACGCTCCTCGTCCATCTTTCTGATTTAAATCAAATGATTGAAGAAATCTCATCGAAGAATCAGGAAAAGGGTGTGTACGGCGGAAGGGGATGGGCGAACTACGTTATAGAATACTTCAACGACTGCTATCACATGACCCAACATCTGTATCATGTCCTCAAGCCGGGATCACGAGCGGTTTTCGTGGTTGGAAACTCGATCATTCAAGGCGTCAACGTGCGAACCGACCAATTGCTCGGAAGGATAGGCGAGCTATGCGGCTTTGAGGTCGAGTGTATCCTTCCATTGAGGGAGAAGCGGGTTGGCAATAGTATCATCAACTCATCAGTTCGCAACGGGAACCCCTGCCATGCAACGCTTTATGAAGCCGCTGTCGTCATAAAGAAACCTGCGACCCCACGTCTCGATCATGAATCCGCATGATCACGTCCCCACCATGGAGCGCATTGCTGAGAAACGAGATGCGTCCCGCTTGCACGCGTCAGCAGCCTATGACATCGCATGGACGTCTCCCTCGACATCGCCGTCCCCTCCCGTTCCGCTTGTATCGCGGAACGGGCGCCAACGAATCGTGCCCGTCGATCTTCCTCTCGTGCCCGCCGATCTTCCTCTCCGCCATCGCCTTCGCGTGCGCCAATCGAACGACGCATTGTATTACGCCGCGTCTGGCAACGATCCAACATCAGCCGAACGTGCAATCTGCGGGCTATGATGTGGGTGACGATCGTTGGTCCCCAGCGTCCGTCTCTATGGAAGGAGGGGGGCAACGGGAACGGTAATGGTTTTGCTGAACTCAACGCGCTGACAATGACACATAGTGCATGGAGATTACACCGCTCCGTCTATCATGAATACAACGACGCAATAATGAAACCAGGCGGTCGATCGACGTCGTGATCACGACAAAAAACGTCTATCATGAATACAACGACGCAATAATGAAACGGAGCGTCCGCCATGTATCCGCCATCTCCCGCGCTCACTGCAACGCTGCACGCGTTGCACGGCGAGAGCGATGTGCCCATCGTTGCGCCCGCCCTCGGCGACCCCTGGTTCGCCTGTGTGTTGGCGCTTGCGCCCGGTGTCGATCCCGTTATCAGCGCGCTCGGTGCACTGGCATGCGGATTGCCGTCCTTGCTGCCGCCTGGCATGACCGACTCGCCCGCGCTCCACGCGGCCATTGCGTCGCTGATCGGCACGGACACGGGCGAACGCATCTTGCCGACGTGGGCGACGGTCGCGCCCGTCGGCTGGGGCGCATCCCATGCCGCCACACTGATCGACGCCGTCCAGCATGATCGTTGCTCGCACTGGGCGGCGGCGGCGCTCATCGGACCGTCCGATAACAGCGCCGTGCTGCTGACATGGTCGGATGACATCGCCTGCGCCGTCCGACGCTGGGGACAGGCGACCCCCAACGCCCCGACCGCGTGGATGGACGAACTGACGCTGGCGGAACGGAATCGGCTCCTGGATGCGCTGCACCATACTCCCGACGCCGCCGTCTGCCTGCCCTGGCTGCCGATGACGCATGCGGGAGCGAGCGTGGATGTCTTGATATGGGATCAGGTGATCGATGCGCTCGACGCCTACACCGCTGCGTCTCCTGTCGCCCGCGCCTGCCATGCTTCCATCCTGTCGTCGCTGATCCAACGCGCTACCTGGGATGATCTCGCCGCGTTGACGCGCCTGGCGGTCGCATCCTGCATGGACGAGGCATGGACCACCATTGTGCATCTCCTGCGCACCAATCCCAGAAACGCCATCCATGTCGTTGAAGCGGCACCGTGGGATGCCCTCCACGCAGACGTACAGACGTTCATCCTGTCCGCCGCCGACCACAATGAGGTGTGCGCCGCCATTGCGTTCGCTCGCGGAGATCGCGCTGCTCCCCCTGCGATCACACCAGAGACTGCCCGCGCCTTCTTTGCCGCCGCCACGCCAGAGGTCTGGGCGTCGCTGTCACTGAACATGAAACGTGCATGGCGCAACAAATGGGCCGGCGGAGCGTGGAGGAAACATCTTGCCGTACGCTCGCTCGGGATCGATCCCTCGTTCCTGATACCCGCTGATCTTAACGACGCCCTGATCGCCGCCATCCACGCCCACACCCTGGACTATGACGCCGTGCGTTGGGCGCTCCTTCCCGTTGTTATCCGCGATCTGCCGATAGACACGTTTCCTGCGCTGATTGCTGCACTGCCGCCGCCGCCCGATCCCATCGCGTTCGTCCAGATCGTGGGGCGGCATCGAGACATGCCGCTCGCGCTACGCGATTGGATTACAGCGCATCCGACGCCGCACGCGTTCGTCGCGGCGATGACGGTGCTCCGCGTGGCATCGCGATCCCGCACCGACTCCGTTGCCGCTTGTTGTCAGGCGCTGGCGGCGACGTTCGCCGGATGGTCGTCGGAGGAGACGACGGCGCTCCTTGCCACGCTGCCGAACAACATCCTCGCCGTGCTGCGTCCCAACACCGATGTGCTGGCGAATGCGCTGGCGCATCCCGACCGGCGAGACGCCTTCTGTCAGACGTTGGACGCCCTTGTCGCCCTGCCGCCTTCCGCTGCGCTGCCTGCCCTCCACGCGCTCAATGCGATGACGGCGAAGCGTCGTCCCATGCAACGACAGGCAGCCTGCGACGAATTGGCGATAGCGATGCAGGAACACGGCGGTCTTTTTCTTGACCTCATCGAATCCTGCACGGACGACGTGATTGCTGCGGCGCTTCCCGGCGCCGTCGACATGCGCGTTCTGGCAGCGTCCAATCCGCTCCTGGCGCGCCGTCTGGGGTATGCGATGCATACGAACGACTTTATCGCTGCGCGCAACACGCTGGTGCAGACGCCGTTGCCCGTCGTGGCGACGATCTGGCATCGTTTGCCAGATGCCTTTCGTCGCACGGTCCTCGGCGACCTCCGTGCACTGGCGATGGATGCGGCGGCGTCAGGATGTACGAACGTACTGGCGGAGACGCTGGCGGAGCAGGACGCAGACGACCCCCTGTTCCTCCTGGCGCTGCGGCTGCTGACCGACGTCGACCCCACTCGACAAGCGCAGGGGGTTGCATTTCTTGCGGAGCGGACTGCCGCCGTCGTGGCGATCATTTCGCTCTTGCGCGCCGATCTGCAGACGCTGCTGGAACGCGATCCTCGTATCGCCGTTGTCATCGCCGATCTGCCGCCCACAAAAGGGACGCCGCCCGCTGCTCAACGGCGATGGCAGCGATGCATCAGAAGGTCGCCATAAACGTGCGGATAAAAACGAGACTGGCGCCCCGGATATAAAAAACTACTGCTCCAGGATCCGCAAAGAGGCGCCTGGATCGCAGCGAAAACGCGGTTCCTGCGCATGGATGGCGAAGCGTCCCGCGAAAACGCGGTTCCTGCGCATGGATGGCGAAGCGTCCCGCACTGCATGGGGACCTCGCGCCAGGACGTGACATTGCAAGTCGCCAACCAGCGGCAGCGCTGGACAAGCGCCGCCGCTGGTTGGCGACTTGCGTTATCTGAGACGCCAGACCCCACAACACCGTGGAGGGCATCCCCCGTTTCTGCCCCATCGTACGGCGCTCGCGCGAACGATGCTGCCCGAAGCGCTGCTTCAGTCCATGCTGGGTGTCCGGGGTGTTCAGATGCGGAGAACAGTGGAACAACCCTGGTGCAGAGCTGCGCATCATCTTCAGCATGTGCGTCAGCGAACCTTCCAGTGTGCGAACGTGTCGCTTCACCGTCTCCTTCCGTCGTCGCACCCGCACAGAGGCGTTCTGCACGTGGTCGGCTGGTTGTGTCCCCCATTGTCGAACAACGTCGCCACGTGCTGGATCAGTGGGGATGTTCGTTGGATTGGCACCCGCTGCACGGCGATCTCGTCGATTGCTCGCTCGACTGGTCGAAGCAGTTTGGTTAGCAGCGGACCCGATCCCTTTGTGCGCCATCGCTTGTATGCCGCGCAAGATCTGGCTGAGACGCTCCTGCAAGCGCAACCCAATCGCATCGAGCGAAGATATTCCGTTGTCGTTGAGCGCAATTCAGATTGCGACCGCTTGCGACCGCATCCTCGTCCGCTCGAGATGCCACCGGGTTGTCCTGCTCCACCACAGCGCGGTCAATTGGGCGCACGCCGTGCATGCGTGGTGCCAGACCCTTCTTCGCATGCCGATCTGCCTCGTACACCAGCGTGACCGCCGCTTTCAGGAAGTGAACCTGGCAGTGCTGTGCGAACCATCCGGCAGCGGCGGTGCAATTGCACTGCGCACCGACGGCTGACCATCCGAGATGCCCCGGCGATTGTCGGGGCAAGCGCTCCTTGACCGCAGTCAGCAGCGGCATATTGCAGGTTGCGCTTTAGCAGGAACGCACCCAACAGACGGTCGTGCACGATTTGGAGGACTTCAGCCCCTGCCGTCGGTTGCAGGACATCGAGCGCCGGCAACTTCACTCCAGCCGCCTGCGCCGCCGCCCTGATCTGGGTTGGATTGTTCCGCTGCTGCGCTGCGAGATTATCATAGCGCTCGCCGATTGGCAGGCGGCGGAACTGGAGTCGTTGGCGGATTTCGGAGACGCTGACATGCTCCTGGGAGTGCAGACGCCCGACGTCGTCCATGCCGTTAAGTCCAAACTCGTGCTGTGACAGGCTCTCGCACTCCTTGGGAGCGGGACGGCAGGGGGGGGTGTGATTGTTGTGACTGTGGTCAATGTCCCTGAAGCGACCCGCTCGCCCCCCGCGGTAGCGGGATGGCAGGGGGTGCGAGAGCGCTGCTGATCAATGTGCGCCGCTGCTGAATGCATAGCCGCACATCGACCACCTTCTCCAGCATGACCACCCGTCGGCGACCGGTCTCCTGTCGCCAGGTCGTCCCACCGCAGAGCGAACTGATTGGCTGCACGCGCTGGAGTGCTGCGCTGCCCACAATCGTCGGGAGATTCAAGCGTTTCATGCACGACTCCTTTCCACAACAGCGATGGGTCGTTCTCCTACACCTTTGGCGGAATCGCGTCAATCCGACGTTTCCAGTCCAAAAAATGACGTAACGTGGCGATATTTCCCTATACTCTCAGTGAGGACATTGAGTCGATCGTGGTTCTCTCGTTCCGTGTTTATCGCGTGATGAGAGACGAAGGACGTCATGGCGCATGACCGCACGCACGAACGTCGCTGTTGTTGTTTTCTGCCTGGGAGTCATCATCGTTCTTCCGATCATGCGGCAAGCATTGTTCCCAGTATCGGGGCGAATGGCGCACTGGAGCGAATCAGCGCTCGAAACGCTGTTCGAGCGTCCTGTCCCTCCCTCCACGACTCCAGGAGGGCATTCCGTCCTCGGTCCTCCCAGTATTTCTGCACAACAGATCGACCGTATTCTCGCGGAATGGCAATCGCCTGCGACCGGTACGGGCGCAACATGGGTTGAACGCGGCATTGCGTATGGCATCGACCCAGCATACGCACTGGCGTTCTTCATCCACGAGTCGGGGGCAGGAACCGCCCCTGGATGGGCCGGGCGCAAGCCTGGAGGCGGCACAACGCATAACATTGGCAATATCATCTGCGCTGGGTATAAGCAATGTTACGGACGATTCCGCGACTATGCCAGTTGGGAGGAAGGGATTGCAGACTGGTATCGCTTGATCGCGGTCGAGTATGTACAAGGGCGCGGCATCCACACCGTCGAGGATATCGTTCCGATCTACGCACCAGCGGGTGAAAACAACGTTTCAGACTACATCGAAACGGTTAATCGTCTGGTCGCCGAATGGCGAACAGCTCCCCCTTGACCGTACGACTGATTCGGGACCGCTTCGCGAATTGAGCGCCAGGTTGATGAGCGCCGTTTCGCTGCGTGTCCTGAATTCACGCTCGATTTTTCCCCAAAGGGCGGATTCATCACAATCCGCTCAAATCGCTCGTCGCTCTTGATACCGCGCAGCGCATTACCTTCTCGGATGTCGCCCTGTTTCTCATGCAATCGCAAGTTGGCCCGGGCGATGCGCGCCCATTCGGG
>Ga0308418_1001301_pt1 | contig 13356 bp, 7 predicted proteins | sample HotsprSampleR4cd_FD_203517 | JGI IMG/M metagenome (GOLD analysis project Ga0308418, IMG submission 203517) | Hot spring phototrophic mat microbial communities from Mushroom Spring, Yellowstone National Park, Wyoming, United States - 20090729_R4cd ... | reverse complement strand
TTTTTCGCTAACCTATTTTCACGTCATAAGTTAGGTTCATCTACAAAGACACGGAGTTAGGGAAGAATTCTTCCAACGATCCTCCCAAAGTAGGGAGACCATGCGTGGAGAAACTGGAGCAACTCTCTGGCCAGAAGACCTTCGGCTCCAGCGGCGGCTGGGACTGCCCAGGCAAACCCACTCGACGCCACCTCTTCTTACAGACCATGAACCACCTCATGCCCTGGCAAGCCCTGCTGGACTGGGGCGAACCCCGAGGGGATACGGCCTATGTGGGCCAAGAGGCGACCATCCGACAGAAAGCACCGAAGGCCAGAAGTTGCCTTTTGCAGCGGGCCAGCCGGGGGCATCGCCTTTCGGCTTGGCAGAAGAAGTGGAATCGGTGGCACAACGCCATCCGGGCGAAGGGGGAACATGTCTTCGGCACGTTTTTCTAGAGCGCCACCGGGAGGCAGACTCCCGGCAAGAGTGCTTTTCTATGGGTCGGCCTCCCGATGGTCGGCCTTGGGGAGTCGGGTGGGAAACGGGGAAACCATCGTTTGGGTTGGCCGAAGGTGCGGTTTTGGCACGGAGAGCCTATCCCAAAATGCCGTCGCCGCCCAAGCTAATCCTTCAAAAGAAGGCGGTTTGCTCGGGCAGGAGAACTCAACTTGGGCTTTTACCAAGTCTGGTTTTGGGATAGGCACTTCGTCAAACATGCCGGCTGCGCTTATGCGGCGGCGGCCCGTGTGTCATTCCCACGAAAACAGGAACCCAGTGTTTTTTCCTGGATTTCTGCTTGCGCAGGAAGGACACCAAGGGGCATACCCAAAGGAGCCTGGGTCCCTGCTTTCGGAGGGATGACACTGGGGCCCCCACACCCGGCCAGCGTGCCGCTCCCTAGCGGTGGCGGCTCTGGCCGGCTTTTCGACGGCCAAGGGAGAGGCGAGTTCTTCATTCCGCTAAAAGGGTCCCCCGTCCGAAAAAGACGGCAGGCACGGAAAACGCCCGGCTTCCGAAGCCCTCCGCATGATGGTAAACAAGAACGTCCGAAAAAGACGCGGCGGCTACGTTTTGTTCTTCTGGACTCTGAGCCCTGCGCATGATGGGTAAACAAGAACGTCCGAAAAAGACGGCAGGCACGGAAAAACCCTGGGAGGCGGCGGGTTAACTGCCGGGGGCTTTGAGGCGATCTTCTTGTTGGTGGCGGAGGCGGATTTGGCGGGCCTGTTGGCGGAGTTTCAGGGCCTGGGCCGGATCGGGCGGATCGGATTGTTCGAGCAGATCGGCGTAGAGTTCTAGGGTGTCGGCCAGATCGGGATGATTGGGTTGAGTTTGGGCGAAGGCAGCCTGTTGGATTTGTTGGGCCCGTTGGAGGAATTGTTTCGCTTCGGCCAGTTGACGAGTTCGGATAGCCAGCCGGGCGGCACGAACCAGCAATCGGGCCACGGTAGGATGTTCTTGATGGTCCGGGCCCAATAAATGTTCGAGGGTACTGAGGGCTTGTTTATAGCTGGTCAACCCGCGGGGGGGTGCTGTTTTGGCCTCCAGGGCTGCTAGGAAGGTCAGGGTTTGGATCATATCCGGTCCTTGTCGGAGGCCGATTTTTTCCGAACTCAGAATCCGGCGTGCCTTTTCCAACTGGGAGCGGACTTCGGCCGTGTCGTCTAATTCCAGCTTGGCGTGGGCAAGGGCGTTCAGAATTTGGGCAGTAAGCAAATGTTCTTCACCCCAAGTGGCCAAGGCCATTTGGAGAGCCTTTTCAGCCACGTCTTTGGCAGCAGAGTACTGTTTTTGTGCCAACAAAAGCTCCGCTTCCCAAAGCCGAATCGTCGCCAGGCGAGGATGATCTTTCCCGAGAGTTTTTTCCCCTAGGGCCTCAGCCCGGAGGATCAATGGGGTAGCACTAGCGATATATCGGGCCAATTCCCCATAACAGAGGGCCAACGTACAGACCGGCCCCATCACGGCCGGATGTTCCGGCCCGAAGACCTGTTCCATATTCCGCAGTGCCTCCAGAGCAGGCAGTTCCGCCTCCCGATACTGAGCGTAACTGCGGGCCAACAGAGAGACGGCACATTGATAAGGGGTGCTCAAAGGACTTGATTGGGCCTGTTCGATCTGTGGTTGGAGCACGCGGCGTGCATTGGCAAGGGCTTGCTCCGCCTGGGCATAGTCCCCTAGGACGAGATGACACATGGCCAGATTGGTCCACCCATCGGCCACATGCAGATGATCCCTGCCTAAGGATTGCTCCCAAACCGTGCGGGCCTGATGATGGAGCGTTTGGACGCCAACCAGTCGGCTTCGGAGTTGTTGAAGGACGGTTTGGTTATTGACCACAGCGGCCAGCAGCGGCGGATGGGAGCCGAAAAGCTCCTCTTGACCGAGCAGCTCCTGGGCTCGTCGGTAAAGGCTTGCCGCCTCTTCCCACTGCTCCGCGGATCGGCCCACGATACTGAGCACCGTCGCTTTTCCATGGAGCAGACCGCTTAAGATGCGTTGCTTTTCTGGGGGGAGATTGGACCCGGAATCTACCAGTTTCAACGCCTCGTTGAGCCATTGGAGTGCCTCGGCATACCGGGCCCGATACAGGGCGGTCATGGCCGCCTGTCCTAAAACGAAGGGATTCTGGCGGTTGCGCTGGAGGAGCTTTTCGTAATGTTCCCCTGCGGTCGAAAAATTCCAACTATATACTTCCGTTTGGGCCAATCCGAGCGTGGCCCGTTCCAGGAGGGCTGCATCCGCAGATTCCTTCAGCACCGCTTGGAACTGCTGCCGGGCCTCCTCAAAGCGTCCCTCGGCCAACAGTTTCCAACCCCGTTCCATCCGAGTCGGGCCTGCCGGCAAATATCGAGACAATTGCTTCAGCTTGGGCGGCATCACCGGCAATTGCACCATCGCCCAATACGGATCGGTCAGCACCAAGACCGGCGACAGCAGTTCCTCGCCCAATAGTTGGGCCGGGTCTTCCAGTTTCCGTTCCGCCACCCGAATCGGTCCCCAGGGCGTTAGCCACCAGACAAACACCAGCAGGAAGATTCCTGTACTGCCCATCTGCCGAAGGCTCACCTCGCCCAATCCGGGAAGCTTCACTTTTCGACGTTTTTGCCGGGCCTCCCGCAACGCCTTGCCGAAATCCACATGCACCCCCTTCTGGATTCGCAAGGCCAATTCCTCTGATTCCGGCTCATGGGTAGCTAATAGGAAAACGACGGTGGCCCAGGCCGCACAAGCCAAGCCGCCCAGACATACCCCCCACCAAGGGAGTTCCCGGACCAAAAAATGAGCTGCCACGATCCCCATCAGGCCCAACACGCCCAGTCCCCCGGCGGCCCATCGCCACTTTCGGACCGAAGGCAGTTGGCCCTCCAGCAACCCAGACGGTGGCCCCCCCGCATATTTGATTTTTTTCGATTTCTTAGCCATGGAGCAGGAAAAGCTCTTCCAGATCGATTAGGGAAACAGCCGACGTCGTCTCCTTCTTTCGGGAAGTGGAACCTGAGTGCCGTGCCATGGGAGTCGTGTTTCCAAACCCCCCTTCCCTTTCACTCAGTATACTTCCCAGGAGGGCCTTCGGCTAGACGGGCTGCCGGCTAGCTCTTCCTGCCTATCCCAAAGGGCCGGCGCCGCCCGAGCAGATTCTTCCGAGGAACCTTTTCCTTTGGCAATCCCAGAAGTATGATAGAGAAACAGGAGGGGACCGATTTTCCGGCAGACCGACTGAAAAAGGTTTCCTGGACTATTTCTCCCACATGGAGCATACCTTCGGAAGAGGCGCCGAAGTGCCGCTCCGGGGTAAGCGGAAAACAACGCAGACGCCTCTTCCGTGGCAGAACAGACCGGCCAAGCAGGAGCTTGAGCGCCTGAGGACTCCCGGCTGGCGAGTGTTCGGGCAGACACGATCAAAGAGGTGGTTCCGAAAATCCGTTTTCAGCGGATGTGCCACCAACCGGCGGTCCCCAGACTGCCCAAAACCCCATAAAACCGGGCATCGTGGGAAACCGGAAGGGTGGGGAAACGGTTGGGGGCGCCGCCCGGGTGCCCATTTCGGGATAGCCTCTCCGAGTTCCAGGATTCCCTGAACGGGGAGCGGTTTCCCCTGGTGGTGTCATGTGAGGATAGCCTTGGTGGAATGAAAAAGGAGGCTGGTTATGTTCGTGTGGATTCAATGGATGAGGGTGATGGACGTTGCTGTTGTGGCTGGAATTTTGACGGTTGGTGGGACAGAGCGAGATTTTTCTCATCTCGGTTTGCCGACCGTTCTCTCGCCAGTTGGGAATTGGTCCGTGCTGGAAAGGGAGAGCTTGGTTTGTCTGGCTGAGCAGAAGCCTGAGGAACCACCGACCGAACCTGCCAACCAAGTGCTGCCGAGGGAAGCGCCCGGCCGGTTGGACAAACCGCCTGCCGAGGGGAATCCCCCGGCCCCAAAGGGTGAACAACCGCCGGCTCCCGAACAACCCAAATCCCCGGCCGAAAAGCCCACCTCTCCAGCCGAAAAACCCAAATCCCCAACCGAACAGCCCAACTCCCCAACGGAACACCCTAAATCTCCAGCGGAACAGCCAACACCCGAACAGTCCAAATCGCCGGCCGACCAGTCCCCTACCGCAACGGAACCGCCCAAATCGCCGATAGAAAAGTTTTCGACGCCGGCCCCGGAAAAGAAGCCGCCCGCCGGGCAAGCCGACCTGGATAAGGCCACGGAACTTCGGTTCAAGGCGAAGAAACTTTCCGACCTAGAAGAAGTGATCCGGCTGTGCCGAAGCGCTTTGGAAAAGGGGCTGGACGAGGCGGGCACAGAGTACGCCAAGACCATGTTGGCCTCCACGTTAATTCAACGGGGAGTGGCAGTGGCCAAGGCCCTGTTGGAAACGCCGTTTATCCCTCGTCTGGAGCCGTTTCGCCAATCGGCCCTCAACGATCTGGAAACTGCCGTGGCCATCCTGCCGAATCAGGCGGAGGCCCTGGTATTCATTGCCCGGTTGCATTTGTTGCCCGGCGGGGATGCCAAACGCGCCGCCAAAGCTCTGGACGATGCCCTGGCCGTGCCCGATGCGGAGGCGCCCACCCGAGCGATGGCTTTTCGGCTCCGAGCCTCCTTGCAGCAAGATCCCCAGAAACAACTGGCCGATCTGAACGAAGCCCTTCGGCTTCAGCCGGAAAACCCCGAAACGCTGCGGGAACGGGGCGTCGCCTATGTGGAACTAGGCCAGTGGGATAAGGCGTTGGCCGATTTTGACGCCGCTTTAAAACTCGATCCAAAACATATTCCCACCTATATCGCCAAAGCTCTGGTCTTGAGCAAACAGGAGAAATACGACGCTGCGCTGGCCGTCCTGGCCGAGGCCAGAAAAATCGATCCCAAATCCGCGGAACTGTGGGTTCAGCAGGCCCGTGTCCATGTGCTTCAGAAAAACTTTCCCGAAGCCATCAAGGACTTAGACGAAGCCCTGAAAGAGGCGGGGGAACCTTTAGTGGTTCGGCTTCTGCGGGCAGAAGTTTTTCAAGAAATGGAACAATTCGACAAGGCCCTCGCGGAAATCGACGAGGTGCTCAAACAGGAGCCTGATCTCCGTCTGGCCGTTCGATACCGCGCAGTGCTCCTGGCCGAACTCAAACGCACCGAAGAGGCCGTCGAGCTGATGGAAGATTGGATGCGTCGGCATCCGGATGACGAAGAAGGTCAGCTTCAATTGGCCTCCTTGTATCTGGCGGACAACCGCCCCCGCCGGGCCATCGAACTTTTTACGGAAATCCTCCAGAAAAACCCGGACAACCCAGCCGCTTTGCGAGGCCGGGGCGATGCCTATTTGAACATCGGTAAACATGCCGAGGCCATCGCCGACTATGAGCGGGCCTTAAAGCTCCGCCCCAACGACAGTGGACTATTGAATAACTTCGCCTGGGTGCTGGCCACCTCACCGGTGGATTCCCTCCGGAACGGTAAACGCGCCCTGGAAATGGCCCTGAAAGCCTGTGAACTCACCCAGTATAAAGAAGCTCATATCCTAAGCACTCTCGGCGCCGCCTATGCCGAACTGGGCGACTTTGAGACGGCCAAAAAGTGGTCCGCTAAAGCCATCGAACTCGGACGGGCCGACCAAAAAGATCAACTCCGTAAAGAACTAGAAAGCTACCAACAGCAAAAACCCTTCCGAGAACTCATCCAAACCGAAGAAAAACAACCCAAACCAAAACCCAAACTCCCCGGCCTGCCCGAAGAAAAACCCAAAGAACAACCCAACGCGCAACCCGAAGAAAAGCCCGAAGAAAAACCGCAAGGAAAACCCGCTTCCCCGTAGGCGTAGCGGCGATGTCTCCATCGTCCCCCTATCCCTGGAACATCCAGGAGAGCGAAACGTCTCGGCATGGGGTTTCGTGCGACTCACCCCGGGATAGCGGCCAGCGCCTGCCCCCAGCAGTCCAAAGAGCTACCGCCCTGGGGTACCCCACACCACCTGCCCCCAGAGAGGCGGCACCTCGACTGGCCGGAACAAAGGCAGTGCATCTATTGGCTGCCAGAGAGGCCGCCCATCTATTGAGCTTCGCAAATCGGCCAGACAGGAAATTCCCGGGTTTTTGGCCACACCGGTGTCCTTTGGTTTTGCAAAGACCAATCATGACTCCTCAGAAGGATCCACATGTACTGGCCCGGAGAGAGGTGCATATCGACGGACCGCCCACGAAGACTGCATATCGACTAGCCGGTGGAGACGCCGCACTACTACTGGTCTGCGGTGCCACCCCACACACCGTGCTTCCGCGTCCATCGGGGAAGGCCATAGAACCCAAAAAGCTCCTGTCCCTCCGCCGGGATAGCGCAGACGTTCAAGAACCAGGCCGGTAGCAGCGGACTAAGCTCATCAGGGCAAAGCCAGTGCCGTAGGCCTGGTGATAATCATACAGCGGATAGTCCCACCAGGAGCCGTCCGCCTCTTGCAGGCTGAGCAATACGGTAGCCAGATGGTCCTGATAGGGCGGCCGTTTTTCCGCCGGCAAGAGTTCGATACACCGGGCGGCATAGTAATGCCCGTAGTAGAAAAAATATCCGGCAATGGCGAAGAAAGATTCATGCGGCACGGGGCGTTTTCGGCCCAAATCCAGCCAGCCGTTGCGGGCAAAAAGCCGATCCAGCCAGGTCGTCAGCACCTGGTCGGTTACCAGCGGGTCGCCCCAAAGCCGCAGAGCCAAATTGCAGGCCTGAGAACGCCCCAGGCTGCCGGCAGGCCGATTGACCGGATGCATGGGCTCCCACCGGAGATATTCGCCGTACAGATAGCTGAAATCGGGTTTTCGCTGTCGGCGGATGCTGGCCACGGCCCGTTCGACCAGATTCGGAGGCACTTCCACACCCAGTTGCCGCACCTCATGCAAAGCCACTAGCACCGTAGCCGATACAAAACTGATACTAGAACCGGCCGGTTTCTGCGTGCGAAGCTGGAAATCGTAATAGCACCACCCGCCATCGACCGTTTCGTATCGTTGCAACAGTTCGATTTGCTGGCGGATCAGGCGGAGGATTTCCTGCTGACGGGCTTGGTCGTGAGGTTTGCGGGAGTACATGCGGGCCAGGGCCTGCAAAGCGTAGGCATGGCCCCAAACATTGTAGAGGGCATCGGGGGTGGCTCGGCGCAAGGTGGGCAAATGAATAAAAATCCACTCTTCCCCCCGCTCGATCGCCCGACGCACCTCTGGGCTGGCCAAACCCGGCTCCCGGCCCCCTACTTCCAACAGAGCCGACAGGGCCAGGGCCGTCGTTCCGGTTTGAAACGCATGATGGGCGCCCGGCGCCGGCGCATAAATATTCAGGTCCTTGGTCCGCCGCGCTGATCCCCAGGAACCGTCCGGATTCTGATGGCTGACCAAGAAAGCCACCCCTCGCTGAATGGCACGATGGATATCGGCCGGTTCCGGCCTGGGCACCGGCGGCGGCTTTGGCCCCTGCAAGGCCAATGCCGGCAGCTTGGAGTCCTGCAAATGGGGGGATTGACTATGTTCGGCCGATGTAGCTGGCTGCAAGGCTGGTGTCAGCGGTCTGCCGGCCTGCAAGGCCAACGGCGACGTCCGCGTCCTCGGATCGGACGACCCAAGGGCTGATCCGCCCAATGAAGACTCAGCAGCCCAACCCAACTTCTGGCCGGCCCATCCTTCCCAGAACTCCCAGGCTCCGAGCCATCCCATCGCTTTCCCCAGGAGGCAGAGAAAAACCACCCCCGCTGTCCCCCCGGATAATCCGGTCCACCGTTCCAGACCGTGGTGCCGTCTCATAGGAACACTCCTTCAGGTCTTGGAATTAAGGGGTGGCATCTTTCTTTTTGGGCGGTTCGGCTAGGATTTTATCGCCCGGTTTCAGGCCGCCGGTGATCTCACACTCGGTCTCCTTTTGTCGGCCTCGAACCACCGGCTGACGCAGCGGCTCCTTGCCCTCGACAACCAAATACACATACGCTTTTTCCTCGTCCAGGGGGTCCTGTTCGATGGCCGACTTGGGCACCACGAGGGCATCGGTTTTCACATAGGGGACCAATTTGACTTTGCAGGCCATACCGGGCATGAGGGCGTCGGCCTGTTTGTCCAGGGCTGGAGTAAGGCGTGCTCGAAACTTTCCGTCCGCCACAGGCACCCGGTCCACCTCCGCCACCACGGCAGAGAACTTCAGGTCGGGCAGGCCCTTCGGCTCCACCTTGGCCTGGAGGCCGGGACGAACCGCATAAAATTTCTCCTCCGGCACATCCACCACCAGCGTCAAAGGCCGAACCTTGAGCACGGTCATCACCGGTCGGCCGGGCAGCACCTTGTCGCCCTTGCGAAACAGGGTGGTTTCCGCCCCACTTAGCCGGCCATCTTGCAGCCGACCATAATAGACAATCCCGTCGGCCGGCGATTTGAGGGTCATCAGGGCCAGGTCGGCTTCCAATTGGGCTAGCTTTTCTTGGGCTTTGCTGTGGACCAGTTTGGCCTTTTCCAGGTCCGCTTTGGCCTTCTGAAGCAACAGCGGCAGACTGGCTTTGGCCCGCTCGGTGCGGAGCCGCTGAATTTGTTCATCGGTTTTCATGTCCTCCTCCCGACGGGGCAAGGTCAACTGGGTGGCCGCCTCGTGCTCCTTCTGGGCTTCTTCATAAAAGAACTTGGCCAATTCAACGAAAAACCGTTGCCGCTTCAGAATAAATTCTTCGGTCTCTTCGGTGAGATCATCAGCCTTATACATTTTTTCCAATTGGCGAAGTTCTTCCTCTTCGCTTTCCAACATGTATTGCGCCCGTCGGAGCATCAAGTCCGCCTCTTTCCGGGCTAAGGGCTGCCTTACTTTGAAGAATCGTTCGAAATCCTCGGCAAAACGTTTTTGTGTTCGTTCCACCAAGGCCAAATCGATCGGATGGACACTTTCGGCCCACTGAACATCCAATTGGGCTAGTTGGAGAGCGATTTCCGCTGCCCGAAGCTCAGCCTTGGCCTCGGTGATGGCGTCGTTCAGCTTTTTGGCGTCAAACTGGATTAAGACATCCCCTTGGCGAACCTGGGCCCCGTGTTTGACAGCCGAAACCACCTCCCAATCCATCCAAACCTGAGGTTTGAGCACCAGCTCCTGGGTATCCCGGGCTTCCAAATAGCCTTCCAGGGTAACTTCCACCTTGAACGGCTTAGGCGTGATGGTGATGGTGGGCGGCTTTTCGGGGACCTTCTCGGGGACTTTCTCGGTGGCCGGTTTAACTGCCGGAGCCTCCGACGGTTTAGGCGTTTCTTTTGGGGCCGACTCTTTGACGGCCGGCTGTTTTTCGGCAGGCGGCGGAGTCTCTTTGGGTTTTTCCTCCGGTTTAGGGGGCGGAGGAGGAGGAACGGGTTTTTCCTGTTTTTCTTGTTGGCCGGATTGCTCCGGCGGGGCGGGCGGTTCCGCACCGGCTACCCTACCAAGGCTTCCTACGCCAATGAAAAAAATCCCTCCCAGAACCCCTAGGAGCCACAGTCGAAATACCAGGTTCTTCATTCGCACAGCCTCCAGAAAAAAGCTAGGATGGGAAAAAAATGGGAAAAAAGGTGGGATGGGAAACCTCTGGCCGAGGGAACCACTATTCGGAAGTGGGGAGGACCATCCGCAACCCCCTGGTGAGGAGTATTCTTCCCACCAAACAGTGGGGAGATGAAAGCGGAAATTTACCCCTTCCGGTGGGGACATAATCCCCTACTTCATGTGAACCGTAGGGAGCAGGGGATTACAAAATAACTCCTTCGGTGGGTACCAACACCCACCATTTATGGGGCAAACGCTAAGGTAAGCAAACGCTAAGATAAAGGAGGGCCAATGGGGGTTCTTCCATTCGCCGGGTTCGGTCCGAGAAACAAAAACCACCCTATTGGCGGGGTCTAATCTACTCCTTTGAGGGGTAATTGCCCGGACTCCGAAAAAAATTAACCGCATTGCCTACGTTCTGCTGTTTTCCAGTGTGATTGGAACCAGCTATTTTTTCAAGAGAGTGATTTAAAAAACCCGGAAAATCCCCATCGCCTTTCAGAAAAAAGATCCAAAGCCCCTTTTTTTAATTTGGCGGATAGCCCGTTCCGGCTTGGATTTTGGGTAACATCTTAGCCGTATGGAGGGCGGCAATGTGTCATTCCTGTGTAAGCAGGACTCTAGGTACCTTGTGTCCCCCAAACCCCCCACACCAGGCCTTCTCGACAGCCGGGGAAGAGACGATTTGCTTGATTCGGCTAAAATGTTACGATTTTGGCTTGGTTTTTGGAGGTGACTAAGGAAAAAACCGGCGGGGGGAGAGTTTTTTCCCGGTTCTGGAGCAACGGGGCGGGAAGGTTTCTTTCCCCAACCATGGGCCGGGGCTGCCGGTCTTCGCTCCACTCTGATATTCGAGGTGGGGTTCCGAACGGTTGAGGGCATCCGTATTTTAAGCGGATGTATATATTTCCCGGGGGGTATCCATAAAAATCCAGGTCTCGGCCACTATATTTTCCAGGGGTATTCATAAAAATTCAGGTCTCGGAACACCGGGGGCAACAGTTATTCCTTGGAAGAGGGACGGAAAAGATCGGCTTTACCAGCTCAAAATATTCCATACTTTTAATGATCCCTTAAAGAGGGAGGAACTCAGAAGAGCGCGGCTTCACCCTATCGGGGGATTAAATTCCCCTCTCCAGGCACTATCCCAGGAGAGGAGGGCGGCCTATCCGGAGATTTCCCCGGCAGCCCCCAGGCATCCGGCTGCTGGCGAACTATCAGAACCTGTCGAACTATCCGGCCCAAGAGAAGGGTTTCTTATATGCTCCCAGGGACTCATTCCAGGAAAGTTTCACGTTTCCGGTGGGGGGCCCGGAAGGGTTTTTCTCTATTGGAGATGCTGATTGTGCTTACCACGATGGCCATCTTGGCCGGGGTGGCTTTGACCCATTTCCAAGAAAGCACTCTAGACGCCAAACGGAGTGTGCTGATCCATAACTGGCACGTGTATCGGGCGCAGATTCAGCTTTATCAACTAACCCATCTGGGGCAATATCCGGAATTGCGGAACGGCCAATTGCCGCAACTGTTTCAGCCCACCAATCAATATGGCCGGATTGGTCTCCCAGGGCCTGCGTATCCGTATGGGCCGTATCTGGACGCCCCACCGATCAACCCCTATACCATGACCGACACGGTGGTTTATGTAGAAAACCCCGGGCGAAGACCGACCAAACCGGTGGGCAAGGCAGCCTGGCAATACGATCCGCTTACCGGCGACATCTGGCCTAACCATCCGGAGTTCTTCCAAGACGGCCGCCTGCAAAAGCTCAGCCAGACAGGCTTACCTACCTCGTTGGCATTAGGCAGATGATAGCCCCTGATCGGTGCCCAGTAGAGAGGGCCAGCAATTTTCCCTCGGACGGCCTCTGGGGGAGTGGGAGGGTTACCATTTCAGGCCGAACAGGTTTCCCCGGCGTGGGGAAGGTCCCAGGCCGCCTTTGAGTTTCAGAGGTTTCTTTTCTTTCTGCTTTTTGGGCGGTGGAGCAGATTCCGTGGCTACCGGTTCCGGGCCAGTAGGTTCGGTAGAGGCCGGTGGGACGGCAGACGGTTCCGGATAGCCCGGTTCGGTAGCAGATGGCTCGCCGGGGGGCGGTTGCCGGGAGGTTGTTGGCACAGAGGGGCTTTCCGGCGTAGCGGGGGATGGTTCGGCCGCCGGTTGTTCGCCACCGGATGGCGGAGGCGGCGGCAGGGCCTGCCGGATCGAAAGGCTCATCCGCCGCTGCGCTGGATCGACTGCCAACACCACGACCTCCACTTCCTGTCCCTCTTGGACCACATCCCGGGTTCGCCAAACCTTTTTGTGGGAAAGTTCAGAAATGTGCACCAGCCCTTCGACACCCGGTTCCACTTCCACAAACGCCCCGAAGTCCACCACCCGGCGGACAATCCCCCGCACCATCGTATTGAGCGGATATTTCTCGGATGCCCGAAGCCACGGGTCTTCTTCCAATTGCCGAAGGCTCAGGCTAATCCGCCCCGAATCCGGATCGACCTTTTCCACGACCACCCGAACCGGTTGGCCTACCTGGAGGACTTCGCTGGGATGGTTGATCCGGCGCCAACTGATCAGGCTGATCGGCACCAGCCCGTCCACCCCATGGCCCAAATCCACAAAGGCGCCAAACGGCATGAGTTTCCGAACCACGCCTTCACGGATTTGGCCGGGGGCCAGGCTGCTGAGCAATTGCTGGCGGGCTTCTTGGCGTTGTTGTTCCAGCACGGCCCGTCGGCTGAGGACGAGGTTGCCCCGCTGCGGGTTACATTCGATCACCTTGCACAGGAACTTTTGTCCTACATACTCCGACGGGTCGCTTACCCGATACAAATCCACCATGCTGATCGGGATGAAGCCCCGGATATGGCCGACTTCGCATTCCAGGCCGCCGCTGTTATGGCCGGTTACACGGGCCTCGACCAGCATTCCCTCGGCCAACTGGGCCCACTCCGCCACCAGGGCCGCTGAGGCCGGCAAAGTCAGTTCATACAACCCCTCCTCCGGCACAAAGCGGGTCACAATCACTTCGAGCTGCTGACCCACCTCAGGAGGCTGGACAAATTGTTTGAGCGGCACCACACCCTGTTCCCGGCCGCCCAGCTCCACAAAGACTTCATCCCGATGAATGCGAACAATCCGAGCTTGATGCCGGGATTCCGGCTCCAGCAGACCTGCCTGCGCCGAAGCGGCCGATTCGACCAACAGCTCTTCCACCGGGGCGTCGGCCAGAGCTTCTTCCAATTCGGCGGCCAGGTCTTCGGACAACTGGCTTCGGAGATTCGGTAGCGGATATTTTTGTTTCGCAGGAATCCCACTCGGCGCCAATGGACTCGGCGGAGCGGGAGATTCCGCTTGGGCAGGTTCGACT
>Ga0308418_1001298_pt1 | contig 13376 bp, 9 predicted proteins | sample HotsprSampleR4cd_FD_203517 | JGI IMG/M metagenome (GOLD analysis project Ga0308418, IMG submission 203517) | Hot spring phototrophic mat microbial communities from Mushroom Spring, Yellowstone National Park, Wyoming, United States - 20090729_R4cd ... | reverse complement strand
AGGAAAAGAAGGAACATTTTTGGATGCTTTTAGGCCGTCTCTGTGGGGAACACCTTCCATGGAAAAAACTCAAATCTGAGCCGCTTATTTTGCTTGAGGTATAGGAAGGAATTTTTTCCCATCAAAAGTTTTTGGGCCTGATTTTGTTTGAAAGGGGTGCGATAAAAAAGTGTAATAAGTAAGGAGGCAAGTTTTTGTGGTTTTTGGCGTCAAAGCCATTCTCAAAGGTGAGGAAGACTAGGAAGCTAGCGAGAAATCTTTTCCCTACTGATTTCAAATAGTTTTTCTGTTCACGACAAAAGCACACAAACAGAAGGGTGTGAAGATTTTGCTTTTTGAGTGTGTCCTCCTCACCTATTTCACCGTCCAAAATAAAAAGTGCGATATGTGAGGAGCTGTTTTGTTTCTGTCTTTTTCTGTCTTTCCTGCCAACCCAGAAAGAGACGAGGACTTCTTTATCTCAAGGAGAGGAATCGCTTGCTATGAACTTGTCCCAATTTATTTCGAATTTGGAAAGATTTTAGCTGAAACAGGGGGAGTATCGTTTTTTAAGGTGTGATAAAAAGGTGTTATAAATAAGGAGCACAGGAGATTTTTACTCTTTATGTATCTCAATATCCTGTATTGGTGTGTTTTCGTGGTAAAAATTAAAGAGAGCGTCTGGTTGCGAGGTGAGATAAATGAGGAGCAGAGGCCAGTTTTGCTCTTTGCTTGTCTCAGTTTTTTTCCCAGAGGGAAAAACCGAGCTGAAATAGGGTGAGAGCATTGGGGCTCGTGGCTTGAGGGGAAAATTGCTTTTTCTGTATTTTTTCAGAAAAAGATGGTATAATATGATGCTGTGAAAAAGGTTGGCATTTTTCTTTGGCTTGGAGTTGTGTGGGCGTTTGGTGTCGATATTCTTCCCCTGAGTAATGTGGTGAAGGGAATCAGGGGGATTGGGTATTCTGTCTTTCAGGGATGGGAGCCTGTTTCCTTTGATGTGGAGATTGTCGATGTGATGCGGGGTACAACGCCAGATGATACACTTATTCTTGCACGGCTTTCGGGGCAGAACCTTGAGACAACGGGCGTGGTGGCGGGAATGAGTGGGAGTCCTGTCTATGTGAATGGCAAACTTGTTGGTGCTGTTGCTTATTCCTGGTCCTTTGCCAAGGATACCTTGTGTGGGATAACGCCGATTGAGTCGATGCTTGCTCAGAAGGAGCTTTCTCCCGTTGTTTCGTTGCGCAAACGCTCAGTTGGAAGCTTTCCCTTTCTGTGGGGGAATTTCGAGAGGGACTTTGAAACCATCATGGGAACGAATCTTGCTCCCTGGTTGAGAGAGGTGTTTTCTCAAATGGCTGTTGGACGGGGGCTGGAGGATGGAGAGGCTTCTCTGAAGGCTGGGGATTCTGTAGCGGTTCATTTGGTAGATGGGGATGTGCAGATTCAGGCTATTGGAACAGTAACGGCTGTTGATGGGAAGCGGGTGCTGATGTTTGGCCATTCCTTGTTTCAATTGGGGAGGTTTGAGGCTCCTTTTTCGCGTTCGTATGTCTACGGGGTGCTTCCCTCGTATGCCGTTTCATTTAAGTTAGGCACATCGGGGAAGGTGTTGGGAAGTGTGGTGTATGATGGAATGTTTGCTGTTGAAGGAGAGATGGGCAAACAGGCGGATATGATTGTTGTGAGTACTACTCTTGCCTCCCAGGGGAAAACAAACGCCTATCGTTATCGAGTGGTACGGAGTTCGGCCTTGCAAACCTACTTTCTTCTCTCGAGTTTGTCGTCGCTTTTGCAGCTTTCTTTTGGGACACAGGAGAAGAATAGGTTTTCTCTTGCTGTTGAGGCATTAACACTTGCTGCTGGAAAAACGAATCGTATACGCTATGAGAATCAGTTCTTTTTGGGGAGTGACACGGAAAGTGTTTCATCGCTTTTGTGGGAGTTGTGGGATTTTTTTGATCTCGTTGGGAACTGGCAAAGAGAGAATGTTCGTCTTGAACAGCTTGATATTTCGATTCAAAAGGAGCCTCTCACCAATGTTGGCTTTGTGGACAAGGTGTGGCTGGAAAGGGATGCCTTTTCTCGGGGAGAAGCCATTACGGTGAATGTGTTGCTGCGGGATGCTTTGTTTACAACGCAGCGGTTGCAATTTCGTCTTGATATTCCTTTTTCGGTGCGACCGGGAAAGTATTTTGTGCTGGTTGGGGATGCACGGAGTATTAGGCAGTATGTGGAGAGGGAGTATAAGATCAAGGCAAATTTGACAAGCTATTATGACGTGCTCAGGTTTTATGAAGAAAAGAGAAAATGGCATGCCAATCCCTATGAACTATGGGCTGTGCTTCTTGTTCCTGATTCGGCTTTTCAAACGGAAAAGGGGATTCTCCCTTCTTTTCCGAAGCAGTACTGGGAGAGACTTCAAACGGCAGTGAATGTTGGGAGAGAGATGAAGACGGTTTCTTTGGTATCTACGAATATAACCATAAGGGTGCCTGTTTTTTCTGATCTGAGTATTTTGCCGCTTGTTGTTCGGGTGACAAATGAAGGGAGGAATTTATGAATGAATCAACGCTTTTAAATCGTTTCTGGACGATTCCCAATATTCTTTCTCTTTTGAGGATTCTGCTTATCTTCCCGATTTTGTATCTTTTGCGTTATCCTCATTTGCGTGAGCATGTGTTCGTTCTCACGGTAATAGCCTATTTCACTGATTTTTTGGATGGTTTTCTGGCACGAAAGCTTCGCTGTCAGAGTTGGATAGGGACGCTTTTGGATCCCATAGGGGACAAACTTTTGGCGGTTACTCTTGCGGCTGTGCTTTACATTAAGCAGGAGGTGCCGTTTCTCTTTTTTGTTGTTGTGGCAGCTCGTGATATTATTATCGCTGTGGGAGCAATCTATGCTCTCAACATGTATCGATATGTGTTTCTTCCCCTCATTGTGGGGAAGCTTACCACCTTTGCTCTTGGGGCGTTTTACTGCAGTCTCATCTTTGCAAAAACATCATGGAGTGCTGGATTGCCGTGGATAGAGAGAGTGAATGGAGTGGTTTTGTATGTCGTGATTGGACTGGTGGTTTTTTCTGGGCTTGTCTATGTGTGGAATTATCTACGATATTTTTTGGAGTCGAAGAAAAAGATTTGATGAGAGGATAGTGTACTATGAAGTATGTTGTTTTTTTGTTGGATGGCATGGCAGATGAGCCGCTCGAAGAACTTGGTGGGAAAACCCCTCTTGAATATGCCCAAACCCCAACAATGGACCGTTTGGCAAGCAGGGCGGATTTTGGTACATTTTTGACGCTCCCTGAGGGATTTCCTACCTCGTCGGATGTTGCCAATATGTCAGTACTTGGCTGGAATCTTGCTGATTCCTACACAGGCCGTGGTCCGATTGAAAGCTATGGTATGGGGATTCCCCTTGATGAGGATACCATTGCCTTTCGGTTGAATCTCATTACAGTGAAGGATGGTATTCTTGAGGATTACTCTGCGGGTCATTTAGAGGATGAGGATGCTGCTGAACTCATAGAATTTCTGCAGAGAGAGCTCGGGAATGAGAAGATTCGTTTTCAGAAAGGGGTGAGTTATCGCCATATTCTCTATTTGAAAGGAAGGGAGTTTTCGGCTGATATTCTCTATGAAAAGCCAGACTCCTCTCATGGGATAGCATGGAAAAGTATTCTTCCTCGGGCTGCGAGTGAAAGAGCGAAATACACCGAAGAGGTGCTTGTGAATCTCATGGAGAGATCGTACGAACTCCTTGCCTCTCACCCTGTCAATGAACACCGGCGTAAGGCAGGGAAGAACGAGGCCAATCTCATTTGGCCATGGTCGGGTGGGGGGAAACCACGTGTAGCTTCTTTTTCTTCTCTCTATGGGAAACGAGGGGGTATTGTGGCTGAGGTGGATGTCATTCTTGGGCTTGGAAGACTGGGAGAGATGGAGATTTGTAGGCCTGAGGGTGCTACGGGTTTTATTGATACCAACTATGAGAACATGGCTTTGGCTGCCATTGATATGCTGAAACGGAATGATTTTGTCTATGTTCATCTTGAGGCTATTGATGAGTGTGGGCACTTGGGCGATGTTGCCATGAAGGTGAAAGCCATTGAAGAAGCGGATAAGCGGTTGATGGGGACGTTTTTTGATGAGTATGAGCGCATGTTTCCCACTGAACCGTTAAGAGGGATTGTTCTGCCCGATCATCCTGTGCCAGTGAAACTTCGCAAGCATACACGAACTCCTGTTCCCTTTATGATTTGGGGAGAGGGGGTAAGGCCGCATCCAAAAATTCATCAGTACAGTGAGAGGCTTGCCTCGGCTGGGTCTTATCCGGGGCTTCGAGGGGATCAGCTGATGCGGCTTTTATTTGCTTTGTAGATGGCTAAAAGCTTAGTTCGAGCATTAGGGTGAGTGTACCCTTTCCCCAATCCTCAAAAGCCTGCGCGTATTCTCCAGAGAGGCTTATGGCTTTCCAGCCTCCTCCCAGTCGGATGAGGAGGAGGTTATTCTCGGGGGAGACAATGGGGGTGTTTTTGTCCACGAGAGAAGCCCATCCTACAAAGAGTTTTCCCTCTGGGATCCAGTCTTGACCTTTGGTGATACCGGCTTCGGTGAGCCAGAGGGTATTATAGATCGACTTCACACTCCACGATAAGGACAAAAGCGAGGTTTTGCCAAGAGAACCAGAGAGTGTCCAGGAAAGCATCTGGTTGGTTGCACAATCAAGCATGGCAGTGTACATGGGGCGGAAGTACCGATAGGAGGTATTGAAATACCATGGGAGAAAGCCTGTTTCGTTCCATGCCAAAGCCCCACGAATGGAGATGATGTTGGAGAGGCCAAGTTGAGCCCCTCCCATGAATCCAGAATGCTGGTTGATACCAGCAATTTCTCCAAAGAGAGCCATGTTCCATAAGAGAGTTTCCTTCAAAGGAAGGAAGAAGGAAATACTATACGTTGTGGTGAAGGAGCTTGACGCGTTGGTTGTGGTAAAGGCTTGAGGATAAAAGGCTGTGCGGGGATCGAATTCATTGACAAGCGATGTGCGAATGACCACATTCTCCCATTCTGTCCCCCACAAGGGTCGAATGGCGACTTCTACCCCCAATCGATCAGAATCAGCGATCCGATCGAGAATGCTGCGAATGGCAATATCTCCAAAGTTGAGCTGTGCTTCGAGAATGTTCTCGTTGTAAACAAACGGATGCCAATGCTTGAAGGACGCGTCGAGGATAAGTCCCTCTCCGAAACGGATACTGTTCTCTCCATACTGGAGGAACACCATTTCGTTTTGGGAGCCGAAACGTACGAGTTGGATAATACTCAGCCAGCCGTCGAGGGTTTGCCAGAGGCTGGTATCGTAGGTGCTATTTGTCCAGATAAATGGAAGAGCAAGGGCAAAAGCCATATTCTGGTTGGTGTGGCTCAAAGAGAGAAGAAAGCCGTTCTCTTGTGGTGCTGTTATAAAGCCGATGCCTATTTCTGTATTTCGTGGGGAGGGTGTGGATTGTGTGGTTTGGGGGGTATTTCCTCCCTGAACACTTCCCCGCACAGCGGCAACTGCCATGTCGTTTTTTATCTCTATGACAGCTTTTTTCTTACGGAAGAGGCCTGCAAGTCCCTTTTTGGGCTTGGGTGTTTCGAGGAGGCTTTCAACGCGAACAATGGTTTTGCCGGGGATACGGATAACAACCTCATCGCTTCGTAAAAGGTCGGCGCTGTCATCCGTTGTTGGTGTACGAAGGTAACCCTGAGAAGGGATGCTTTCATCCACCTCCAGAGTTTTCCACGGGCCAAACTCTGAACGGCTGTATTCGATCTTGCCAATGTAGGAAAGCACCGTGAGAGAAAGTTCTGCTGAAAAAGCAAAAGAAAAAACAAGAGTCATCAGAAGAAAACTCTTTTTCAACATATATGCCTCCTTTATCTATAGTATTATATCTCTATTTTGGGAAAAAGTCAAAGAAGAAGGAAATGAGGGGGTGTTTGTTTTTCCACGATATACTTATCCGCTTTTCTGTCCGGGGGCGATGCTCCAACCATCTCAAGAGGTGGATCAGTTGCTATTACCTTGTCTCAGTTCTCTTCAATGGCAAAAGAGTTTGTCTGAAACAAAGGAAGAGCTTATTTTCTCACGGTGTGATAAATGAGGAGCAAAAGCCTCTTTTGCTCCTTAGATATCTCACTTTCCTTAGAAAGAGACAAAGAGTTGAAAGTAAGCATGTGACGGGCTCGCCGACCAAGTTTTTGAGTGGGAGGCTCCTCACATATTTCATCTTGCAAAATAAAAAGTGCGATATGTGAGGAGCTGTTTTGTTCATTATCTAAAACATCTTGAATTTAGATCCAATTATCCGTACAATATAAGAAGATAATTTGTATGTTTGTTTAGGTGGAATTAAACGAGTAATTACCTAAAATTTTTATGGAGATTTGATTATGGCAAAAAACAACAATAATAATACAGAATCTTTTGAACAACAACTTTGGAAAGCTGCCGATAAATTGAGAAAAAATATTGATGCGGCAGAATATAAACATGTAGTGCTGGGTCTTATTTTTCTTCGTTATATTTCAGATGCCTTTGAAAATTTATACGAAAAGCTCAAAAAAGGCGAAGGTGAATACAGTGATGCTGATCCTGAAGATATTGACGAATACAGAGCCGAAAATGTCTTTTATGTCCCAACCAATGCAAGATGGCAATATCTGAAGGAAAATGCTAAAAAACCTGAAATAGGCAAAATACTCGATGAAGCAATGGAGGCAATCGAAAAAGAAAACCCATCACTAAAAGGGGTATTGCCTAAAGTTTATGCTAAAGGGAATATTGATCCCATTAGTCTTGGCGGGCTAATCGATCTTTTTAGCAACATTGCTTTTGACCAGGCAAAGGAAAGAAGCGCTGATATACTGGGGCATGTGTTTGAGTATTTTTTAGGCCAGTTTGCTTTGGCAGAAGGGAAAAAGGGCGGGCAATTCTACACGCCAAGAAGCGTTGTTGAGCTCTTGGTGGAAATGCTTGAGCCATACAAAGGCAGGGTTTTTGATCCTTGCTGTGGCTCAGGGGGGATGTTTGTTCAATCTGAAAAATTTGTACAAGAGCATCAGGGAAGAATTAATGATATTTCCATATATGGTCAGGAAAGCAACCAAACAACCTGGCGGCTTTGCAAAATGAACCTTGCCATTAGAGGAATCGATTCATCGCAACTCAAATGGAATGCCGAAGGTTCGTTTTTGAACGATGCTCACAAAGACTTAAAAGCTGATTTTGTTATTGCTAATCCACCCTTTAACGATAGCGATTGGAGCGGAGAATTGATCCGAAACGATGTCCGTTGGAAATATGGCATACCGCCAACAGGAAATGCGAACTATGCCTGGATCCAGCACTTTGTTCATCATTTAAACATCAAAGGTAAGGCTGGGTTTGTTCTTGCCAAAGGTTCTTTAACTTCTAAAACAAAAGAAGAGTATGAGATTAGAAAAAACTTGATAGAGGCTGATTTGGTAGAATGTATAGTGAATTTGCCTGCTAAATTATTCTTGAATACTGGCATTCCTGCTTGTTTGTGGTTTATCAATAGAGATAAGAAAAGAAAAGGGCAAATTCTTTTTATAGATGCCCGCGACTTGGGAGAACTTATAAACCGAAGAACAAGGATTTTACGACCTGAAGACATACGAAAGATTGCAGACACTTACCACGAATGGCAAAAGGGTAGCGATGGAAATTATCAGGATGTGGCAGGTTTTTGCAAGTCTGCAGGCTTAGAAGAAGTAAAGAACTTAGATTATGTCTTAACTCCCGGTAGGTATGTTGGGCTCCCTGACGAAGAGGATGATTTTGATTTTGAAGAACGATTTACCCAGCTAAAAGCTGAGTTTATGCAGCAATTGAAAGAGGAAGAAAGGCTTAATAAACTTATTGTTGAAAATTTGGCAAAAATAGATTTGGCAGACTCAGAGGACGATAATGAAAATTGAGGAGATTATAAAACAACCGGAAGGGAGAAGACTTGAGTTTAAAGAAGCCCTTCCTTCAAAAGCGGATTTATGCAAAACCGTTGTTGCCTTTGCCAATGATGCAGGGGGAGAACTATTCATAGGGATTAAAAATCAGCCAAGAGATGTTATAGGTGTCCCAGAAGAACAACTTTTGGAAATAGAGGAAAAAATAAGCAACATAATTCATGACAATTGCTATCCATTAATTTTACCTGAAATCTTTTTTGTGAATTATCAAGCAAAACACATAGTAGTTGTAAAGGTTTTCAAAGGAAGCAATTCACCATATTATCTTAAAAACAAAGGAAGGGAAGAGGGAACATACATAAGGGCTGGATCTAACAATAGACTTGCAAATAACGAAGTCATTGAAGAACTTGAAAGGCAAAGATTAAACATTTCTTTTGATTCTCTACCTGTTTATTCAAAAGAACTACACGATATAGATATTTCCCTTTTTATAAAACAATGGGAAGAGACTACCGGTGAACATATCAATAAGAATATCTTAAAAAAGTTAAATTTGATTGTTGAAGAAAGAGGAAAGGAATTTCCTACAAATGCTCTTGTTTTACTTTCAAATGATGAGATAAGAGAAAAGCTTTTCCCCTATGCTAAAATAGAATGTGCAAGATTTAAAGGCACTATTCCGGGAGATTTTATAGACCAAAAGACCATCGACGAGCCTCTAACTTTTCAAGCAGAAGAAGCTTACAGTTTTATTTTACGCCACATATCAAAAGGTTCTACATACGAAGGAGTATATCGCAAGGATCGTTGGGAGTATCCGGTTGTAGCAATCCGCGAAGTAATTAGAAATGCAGTTATCCATAGAGATTATTCTTTGAAAGGACAGGATATAAAATTAGCTGTGTTTGATGACAAAATTGAGATAACAAGTCCGGGTAAGCTTATGCCCACCATCGATTTTAATGATATGGAAGCAGGACAATCTGATATAAGGAACAAAACCCTTGCTCCTGTTTTTAAAAGACTTGGTATTATAGAACAGTGGGGGAATGGTCTACGACTAATTGCCGAAGAATTAAAAAAATATCCTGAAATAAAAATGGAATGGAGCGAACCAGGCTTTGCTTTTAGGGTAAGTTTTAAGAAAGTAAATTATATAAATGAGAAGCTTATCTCAGATAAAGAAACACATTACGAACAATTGCGAACGATTACGAACGATTACGAACAAATATATCAAAATCCTTTTAAACCCAATTTTAATAAGCAAGAGTTACAGCAAGAGTTGCAATATTGGCTTCGTCAAGGAATTGAAAAGGAGAAGCAAGAGTTACAGCAAGAGTTACAGCAAGAGTTACAGCAAGAGTTGGAGCAGGAGTCGTTGTTTACACTTATTATATCAAAATTGCTTGATTCTCCAAAGTCAAGGAAAGAAATTTCTATTGAATTAGGGCAAAAAGACATTTCTGGGAGATTAAACGAAGTTTTAGCTAAATTGCTCCAATACCGATTGATAGAATGGACCATTAAAGATAAACCCAATAGCCCTAAGCAAAAGTTTAAATTAACCAAACGGGGCTTGGCTTTTTATGTTTTGGTAAAAAATGGAGGCAAACTATGAGTGAAAAAATACCAAAGGGCTGGAAGTGGGTGAAACTGGGGGAGGTGGCGGAGGTTGTAGGTGGTTTTGCTTTTAAAAGTCAGCATTTTGGAAAGCATGGGACTCCGGTTGTTAAAATAAAAGATATTAAACCACCATATATTGATGTTGAAGAACTCGAAAAAGTCGATACATCTTTTTACAACGATAAAAATTTAAAAAAATATTATATAGAGAAAGATGATTTCGTACTGGCAATGACAGGAGCAACAATAGGAAAAATAGGAATTCTAAAAAGAGATTTAAAACTTTTGATTAACCAAAGAGTTGCAAAAATTGTACCAAAAGACATAGTAAATAAAGCCTTCATATATTACTCAATAAATAACAATACTTTTCAACAATTTATACAAAATAATATAGATAGTAATAGTGCACAAGAGAATATAAGCTCACAAAGCATAGGCCGTTTTACAATCCTCCTTCCCCCTCTCTCCGAGCAAAAGGCTATAGCCGAAGTTCTTTCAAGCATCGATGACAAAATCGAGCTCCTCCATCGCCAAAATAAAACACTGGAAGAAATGGCGATGACTTTGTTCAGGCAGTGGTTTATTGAGCCAACCAAAGATGGATTGCCCGAGGGGTGGGAAGAATGTACATTAAATGATCTATGTTTAAAAATCGCATCTGGTGGTACGCCATCTACTAAAATTAAGGAATATTATGATGGACATATAAATTGGTATTCTACAAAGGAACTGAATGATGGTTTCCTTTTTGAAAGTGAGAAAAAAATAACTTTACAAGGGCTGGAAAATTCTTCAGCAAATTTTTTTCCGAAAGGAACAATAGTTATGGCAATTTATGCTGCTCCAACAGTTGGAAGATTAGGAATATTAACCAACGAGGCTTCTTTCAATCAAGCCGCATGTGGATTGGTTCCAAATACCGAAGTATGTAGCACGGAGTTCTTATACCTATATTTAAAAAGCGAGAGAGAAAACTTGAATATAATGGCGTCTGGTTCAGCACAACAAAATTTAAATGTAAATAAAATCAAAACATATCCAACAATTAAAGTTCCTAAAAATATAATGATTCGTTTTAATAAAATTGTTATACCTATTTTTCACAAGATTGAAAATAATAGTTATCAAATCCAAACCCTTGAAAAACTAAGAGACACACTATTACCAAAACTAATGAGCGGAGAGGTGAGGGTGAAAGTATGATTTATGAAATTCCAAAAGTACCAAAAGAAATTGTAGATGCGGTAAATAATCAAACTCTTGCTGTCTTTATTGGAGCAGGAGTATCGCGTTTAATAGGATGCATGGGCTGGGATCAACTTGCTACTAATCTTGTCAATAGGTGTTTTACAACTAAGAAAAAAGATGGTTCTGGACTTATAAACTATAAAGAAAAAGAAACTCTTATTCAAGAAAAGGATCATAAGAAAACTATTACTATCTGTTATTACTTATTAAAAAAGAATGGTTTTGAAAACATTTTTTACAAGAAACTCAAGAAATCTCTGAAAGCTGACAAAGAACTCATCAGATCTCAAAATATTTATGATGAATTATATCTCTTACGCGGACTTTTCATTACAACAAATATAGATGAACATTTTGATAGCAAATTTGATCCAACACGAATTGTGTGGAGGGAGAAAGACTTTGATCCTTCAAAAATAGATAGAACTAAACTTTATCATATTCACGGTTCTATTAAAGATAAAGATTCACTTATATTTACAGTACCTGAGTATATTAAGCGTTACAATAATCAAACATTTAAAGATTTTTTAGAAAAAATATTTCGTGAATATACTGTTCTATTTGTAGGATATGGAATGGCAGAGTTTGAATTGCTAGATTTTTTAATAACAAAATTTGAATCTAATAATAAAGAAAAAGAATTAAAACATTTCATTTTACTTCCCTTTTATAAAGGAGAAGAAAACATTCTAGAATTTGAACAGTATTATTACAACTCAATGGGCATAAGAGTTCTTCCATATGCAAAAGACAATAAAGGATATGCACAACTTTACGATGTAATCAAAAACTGGAATAGAGAGATAAATCAGGTTTCAACCTATTTGTAGGATTCATACCAAGAAATTGAAAATATTGCCAATAACTATTCTAAAGAAAAAGCAGAAAGAATATTTCAGATTATTAAAAACGATGAGCCACAAAGAAATTATTTTTTCAACAAACTTTCATCATCCCCTAATCCTTTCCCCTGGTTAAAACCATTAAAAGAAAGAGGATATTTGGATCCGCAAAATAATCCACCACCGCAAGAGGTACCCGATAGGAAAGGATATTTTACTATCCCATATTGGAATGTTCTTGCTTATTTAGAAAATGTTGCTAATAAAATTAAAGAAAATCAAGACACTGATATAATAGAAACTTTACTTGAAATTATTAAAAAAATTATTACTTACAAAGATGAAAATGGTGAAAGAATAGAAAATTATAGAACTGATTGGGTAATGATAAAGATAATTTTTTCACTATCAATAGATAAAATAACCGAAAACCATATAGAGTTCATAAGATTAGCTCTAACTTCAAAATGGGACAATACATTGGTAGCCTCTGAAATAGGTAATACTGTACTTCCTAAATTGCTTCAAGAAAAGGCAGAAAATCTTGTTTTAAATCTATTAGATATAATATTAAGTTATAAAAAAATAGAAGAAAAATTGTATTTTGAAGATAAAAAAACGTACGAATACACATCAATAATGGAGGAATATTGGCTTAATGAAGCGCTAAAAAAGCATAAACAAAAAATTGCTGAATTATGTGGTATTGATGCTGCGAGAATTGCAATAGGCAAAATTAAAAAAATTCTAGAAGAAGATATTTCTCAGTTTAATAATATATGGATACCTACAATTGAAAACCATCCTCAAACTAATTTCCCTGATAGGTACGAATGCCAATTGGTTCACTTTGTCAGAGATATGTTTCAACTTTCTGAACCCCAAAAAATAAAAGAAGAAATAGAGAATTTATTAAAAGAAGATCATCCTATTTTTAAAAGAATAGCTATTCATATAATCAATTATCACTACAAAGATTTAAACGAGTTGTTTTGGCAATGGGAAGGTAATCCCCTAGAAGATGAATCACTTAAACACGAATTGTATGAGTTATTTAAAAATAATTGTTCTGATTTTACTAAGGAACAAATTTATAAGGTTCTCAACTGGATAGAATCTAAAAATTACTACATACCAGAAGAAATCAAAGATAAGGATCAAGTTAACAAGATACTAGCTTACCGTAAAAAAGAATGGCTTTCTGCGCTTTTAGAAACTAAAAATGCAGATATACTATCTTCTTATGAGAATTATAACAAGATAAACCCGGAACAACTTGATCATCCCGGTTTTGTTTTTTGGACTGAGACTACACGGGGGTATGAAAGTCCTGTAGCAAAGGATGATCTTCTTATTAAAACAAATGAAGAAATAGCAGAATATTTTAGAAGTACAAAAGAACAGATAGATGTAGAAGGTCTTTCAGATTCGTTTAAAAATTGTGTATTAGAAAATCCAGAAAAATTTACAAACAATATAAAACCATTCCTAAATGTTCCAAGGATATATCAGCATGCTTTGTTACGGGGTTTAGGTGAAGCTTGGCGGTCAAAAAAATATATTAACTGGCAAGTAGTTTTTGATTTTATATTCAAATTGATTGCATCAGAAGATTTTTGGAATGAAGAGTATAAAGGTTATAATTATAGAAATTGGATTATTTCACAAATAGCTGATCTCATTG
>Ga0308418_1001294_pt1 | contig 13422 bp, 10 predicted proteins | sample HotsprSampleR4cd_FD_203517 | JGI IMG/M metagenome (GOLD analysis project Ga0308418, IMG submission 203517) | Hot spring phototrophic mat microbial communities from Mushroom Spring, Yellowstone National Park, Wyoming, United States - 20090729_R4cd ... | reverse complement strand
GGTGGCTTTTACTGGTGAAGTTGGCTTTTGAACTGACATACGATTTTTTCCTTATAAAAGCTCTTTGGAAAAAAATTCTAATGGTTTTTGAGTTTCTCCTCCTATTTTTAATCTCATTGTATCAAAAAAGTAACTTTCTTTAGGGTCTTTTAACTCAAAAATATACTCTCCTTTCTTTAAAGGATTAAAAGTAGCAAAAACACCATAAGGATTGGTTTTTAAAAGCCGAAGGACTTTGCCATTTTGGTCTTTAATATAAATCAAAATTCCTGACAGAGGAATCATTTTTCTATTCTTTACCACTCCAGTTAAAAATGGCTTCTTTGGTAACGAAGGAGTTATCGGTTTTGAAGAAAAAGCTTCAGTTTTTGGCTTTTCTTTTTTTACCGAAAGTAAACTTGGTGGCGAAGCCAAAAGTTGATTGATTCTTTGTTTTGTTTGAATGGATGATAAAGTTTCTGGTTTTCTTTTTTGCGAAAGATACTGATTTAACATCTTTTGCGACTCAATATGGGTAAAAACCTTATGCGGATCGCTGACAAAAACTAAGTCTTGTAAAAAATAAAGAGGCGGATTTTGTTTTTTATAAAAATATTGAGTGGGCGAGGTTAATCGTTTGATTAAATTTTTAATCCAAATCTCCAACGGCCGATCGTTTATAGGGACAAAAGCTAAAGCCGGACCAATAGCCGCAATAAGAATTCCAAATAAAATATTTAAAAGGGGTATTGGAAAAAGAACAAAAGTTAAATATCCAGCAGGAATAAAAATTACTAAATAAATAAATTGACGTAAAGTTAAAAAACCAATCAGTTTAAACTCAAAAGTAGTAATCTGTCTTGGGATTGGGTGCCCTTGCTCCATAATTTTAAGAATAATTAAAAATCAAAAAAATCACAACCGCAAAATCTAGCATATGACGTGAAACGTGGAATGTAAAATATGAAAGGTTAAACGTTCAACATTAAGCATTAAAAAAATATTCTATCTTTTTACGATCGGTGCTAAGATAGAATATATCTTTTTTACCTTTCTGTTGCGATCGCATTAAATCGGTAAAGTTTTGGGTGATTTTTTTAAAGAAAAGAGATTAAATAAAATAAATAAAAAAGTTGACAAAATTAATAACGATCACATATTCAATTTGCCAACATCCTCCTACTTTCAAATTCGCTAATGACGAATAACGTTGAATGTTTAAATTTTTAATTTTGCTTTCCAAATTTTTTGTTTTATAATATATTTAATTCTTTCCCCTGTAGCTCAATTGGTAGAGCAACCGGCTGTTAACCGGTAGGTTCCAGGTTCGAGACCTGGCGGGGGAGCTAAAAAAATTTACTAGTTAATAAAAATCAAAATTTTATGAAATGCCCAAATTGTGGAGAAGAAATGGAAAAAGGAACTCTTAGCGGTAATGGAAATATTTGGCTTAAACCTGGTTTTAGAGCGAAAATACTTAAAGCAACTTATTTAGGTTTAGCAAACCCATATGTTTATGCGTGGAAATGCTCAAATTGCGGAAAAATAGAACTTTATGCAGAAAAAAAATCTTAAATTATATTTAATTTTCACTATTCAACCTTTTTGCAATCTCGTCTTGTTCATTAGCTAAACTTTCATCTGCCTCAACCATTCTTTTTTCTTGGTCATTTAACCATTGATTAGCTTCCATCTTAGAAACAATAATTGAAATATTATTGATTCTCAAACTAATAATTTCGTTAATTCTATCAACATCTTGTTTATGTTTTTCATAAAAATCATTATATTCTTTAAGTTTCAACCAACCCGGTTGAATCTCCTTTAATCTTTCCAAAACTTTCTTCCAACTTTCAATTACTTCTTTTGAATAATTAGGTGGCACATAGCCAGCAAAATGCTGAATAATTAATTGGGTTGGACAATTGTTAATCTTACCCTCAACTTCTGATATACCAATTTCTTGAAATTTTTTATCCGTTAAAAACTCTTTTGTCTTGGGAAACTGAAATTGATTCTCAATCAACTCTTCAGCCTCATAATAACCTTCAATTGGTATTTCACCATAGACAATATTTGAGTAATTAGCATCGGTCATTGCTTTTAACATAGTATAACCACTTTTTGTTGCCTCAAAAGAAAAATCATTAAACTTTAAAATTATCTCACCTCGTTTTTTAGCCGATAATTCCAACTTTGGTTGATATATTAATTCTTTAACTCCAAATTCTTTTCGTTTCTGATTTAAAAGCTTTAAATAATTTTCTTTATCCAATTTAATTTTTGAACTCTCATCAAAGTCTTTTTCTGTATCCCGCCAGTTTTTAGCTAAATCTCCTTTTTGATCTTTCAAAGGCAAAATATAACTAACCGCTTCAATCTCAATAAAACCTATCTCTCTTGAATCACCACTTCCTTTCCGATTATCACCCATGACAAAGATGTGTTTTTTGGGAACAGTTACCTTTTTACACTCTTTTAAAAATGACTGACCAAAAGTAGAGCGTGGTTTGGCTGTATAAGGTTCTTTTAAAGGATTACCATTAAGATAAACTATACCACCACGAATTTCAATCGTATCACCTTCAACTGCAATCACTCTTTTAACCCAGCCAGAAGGGGTACCATACATTTTTTTAGTCATTTCTCTAATTTTTTTATTCTCCACCACCACAACATCACCTCGACCCAACTCGTAATTTAAAAATCTTTTGCCAAAAATAACCACCCCATTTGGATAACGGATCATCCCTGGCTGACCAACAATTTGCTGACCTAATTTTTTTGGATCTTTTCCCTCACCTTTAGGAAAAGTAGGGAACATTGAACCAGTACCAGCGATTGGAATTGGTTCTTTTAAATATCCTAAAGATTCTTGAATAATTACACCAACAATTAAATAACCAAATATCCAAACCGGTAAAAAAATAAAAATCTTAAGCAGAAGGAAAAAAGTTTTTCTTAAAAAAGGCCGGAATTTAAAAGATTTAATTGAGGTAAAAAAACTAAAATTAGTTATTTTTTTGATTAAATTTATTGGTTGAATGATTTTTATGATCAAATATAAAGGAAAAACCATTAAAACTAAAAAAAGTTTTATAAAAAAAATAAAGATTGATTGTTTTTTCTTAGAGCTTTTAAGAATTAAATAAATTGCTAAGCTGACAACCGCTATTAAAAAAGACAAACAACCTAATAAAAACAAACCAATAAAAGAAAAGGCAAAAATATTTGGTGTTTTATCAAATAATTCTTTTCTTACCCCAACTACATAAAACAAAACAAATATTGATCCTATTAAACAGATAAACCAAATAAAGAAAGCAATTTTAAAAACTATATTTATTAATTTAAAAAAATCAATCCTGGGTAATAATTTTTTCATTAATTTTATTTTATCAATAAACTATATTTAAACACATTGTCATTTGCGAATACATCAATAACACTTATTTAAATTTCATATTTTCAAAGAATATTTTTATAATTTTTATGTCAAAATTAAAAGTTATTTTATAATTGCAAAATAAGTCTTTTAAAGGGAGCTTGTTAAATTATTAAAAAAAATACCTAAAGATAAAAAAGAAAGTAAAAAAAATAAGGATTTTAAACTATAAAAATTTTTATTTTATTAGTTTTATTAGTATCCAAAATTATTTATAAAGAAGTTTTTTATCTCCCTTTTTCTTTAATTTTACCAAACCCATTCCAATATTTCTTATCTTCCAAGACACATTTAAAATCCGACTCACATCAATTTTTTCTACATCCTCTTTACTTCTTAACCAAAAAGCTAAATATTCTTCTGATTTTTTTTCTATACCAAATAAAGCAAAAACAATCCAAGCGGTCAATTCAGCCTCAATTTCCTCAATGCTTCTATCAAGATTTTTTTTATTTTTTAAATGTTCAAGATAATAATGAGCCATCTCGTGAACTAATACCCCATAAAGCTCAATCTTGTTTTTTTCTTCTAAATAACGAGGATGAAAAACAATTTCTTTTTGTGAGGAAACATAACCTAAAGCCTTATCTAAGTTCATATGTGTTTCCGTTAACTCTCCTTTTTTTAAAAAAATTACCTTGATTCCTTCTCTTTCCTCTAAGTATTTAATTGTTCTATCAATTATTTTTTGACTAAAATTTAGTTCTTCTTTTTCTTTAAACCAATACAAGAATCTATCATCGGTTATTTCTTTTCCTTCGGTGTCTTTATAATCATAAACAAAAACAATTGGAGAAAAAGGTTGCAAAACCACCATCGGCTTTGCCTCTTTTTTGACATAACGACCAAACTTTTCCCACTCTTTAGCCGTTGCCCAATAATAGCATTCTGGATTTTGAGCAAAAACTAAAGCATTATTAAAAGGAGAGCGATTCCTAAATCTTTTTATAAATCTTAGGAATTTAATAAAATCATCGGAGTTTTTTGTTTCAAGTATTTTTCTAAATAAATCGTTGACTTCGGTGAAAATATTTGTTTTTTCTTCTTTATTGAAAGATAAATTTAATTGCGTCATTTTTATAAATTATAATAAAAAAATGGTTCTTACCAAAACCATTCTAATTTTAGAAGACAATTTAAAAGTAGTGTCTAAAATCCTTTATTATTTATATGAATTAGAACAAGACCAGCCTTATGATTTTTCGGTAATAGTTCTAACAACTTACCAGCAAGTTGAAGACTATATTAATAGCAATCCCAAAGCAAACTTTGATATTATCCTTCTTGATGGCGATTGTAAATTAAACCAGTCTTTTCACATTTTAGATTTAGAACGCTTTGGCGCCGATAAAGTAATTACTATCTCCTCAGTTAAAGACTACAACGAAAAAGCCAAAAAGAGAGGCGTAAAAAGGGTGATTGAAAAGGATTTAGCTAATATTGACAGTTTTGTTAAAAGGTTAGTAGAAGAAATTGCTAAAATGATAAGATAATCATGATTTAATAAAGTCAAGACTTCTTTCTCTTAAGTTGATATTTTTCAAATAAGGTATTGAATCTGCCTCCTTGAAATCTGCGATTAAATAAAAGATTTAAAGATTTTTTATTATTGATTGAAATAAAAAGATAGATGAGGAAGTGTATTTTATTAAGACAGGTGTACACTAAAAAAGAGAGAATTTAATTCTGACCGCTTTATCTTTAAAGAATTACACAATTTCTAAATACATTTTAAGATTTTAATTTTTTATTAATTGAAACCAAGTTTCTTATATTCTAAAAAAATCAAAGCAAAATTTTACTCTTCATAGCAAAAATACAAAAAATCATCAGGCACATTGTAACTTCTAAGATAATCACACGATGGTGGATTTTGACCTCTAAAAATCTCTCTCCATTTATTGCCTACCTTATAAATTAAAGCACTACCCCCTCTCAAAAATATATCCTTTGGATAATTTGTATAATAAGAGATGTTAATGATTGCATAATTATTAATGGTGAAAATTGAGTTTAATGTAGATTCTTTTAGATTTAAATCTTTTAAAATATCTATTTGCTTCCAATAATGACCATAATAATCATCTGTACATGAAAACTTAATATATGAGGATTCAAATTTACAATCTAAATTTCCCCTAAGAAGACAACGATAATTATCTTTCTTAAAGCCATAAATATATCTTCTTTTAAATTCTTTTAAAAAATCGTCGTAATCTTCAAAGATAACTGTATTTAAATTATCTAACTCAAAACCATTGGTTAAGAGCGTAGCATTAATCGTATTTAAAAAGTCATCAAATATTTTTTTTAATGACTCAATCTTTTTCAAAGAATTTGCGCAATAAGGGTTTTTGTAATAAATCATCATGTTCTTGTGATTTGCTATTAAATAATTATCCTCAACTATCCAGTTGAAATATTTATCTTTAGTTATGTAATACCGTCCTCCCTCCTTTTTACTAATCTCTTTAATCTTTTCAATAATTGGTCTGCTGAATCTAAAAGTATTTATAAAATACTCTTCTTTTTCCTCAAGCGGGTCTTTGTAATTAAAATTAGCATTTGAAAAAGATAATGAATTAATTTTTTTTGAGATTGAATCTGTCGTTGATTGCTTTTGGTTGTTACATTTTCGACAAATAAAGTCTAAGCTAAGAAATCTTTTCATTTCATTATTTATAAAGAAAATAAAGACAGAAAAAATAAAAATAGCTATTAAGTATATTAAAGACAGTTTTTTTTCGATTGAGTTTTTTATTTCCATCTTATAATGAATAGTTAATTTTAAAAGCCTTTAATTTTTTAGGCTCTCGACTAGAAAATTCATAATAACTTTTTCTTATTTGATAAAACTATAAGTTCATCATATAGTTGTTTTTTACTCTTTTTACATCTCCACTTAAATTCTTCAATATTTCAGGGAAGATTCTTTCTTATTCTATTAAAATTCTTTAATCTTCGCCTAAAAAATCAACAAAAGTTCTCAATACCTCTTGTATGATATCCTTTTCTATTATTCCATAAACATTTTTTTATGATTTAATCTTATTTGTCTTCCGCATAAAATATCAACTCATTCACTATATGCTTTTTAAAAAATCAAAAATAACCGTTGAGTTTTTATCTATTTTACCAAGAATTATCTTTTGTAATATCTTCTTTTTACAATCAGGCACAATTTTCGTGTAAACCTTTTTTCTCTTTCATAAATTCCAAAAACTGGCTGTTTATCTGTTCCTCGACCACGTTTTACAGGATACCCTCTTCTTCTTTTTCCACCAAAATATTACCAAGTCTAACTTGGTATGATTCATCAAGCTCAATTGTCCCTTTAATAATTTTCTTGAACTCTTCTTGTTGTTTATGGTATATTAATAATCGAAAAAGGTTAAAATAACGGTTAACGGTATTTCTATTTACATTTACTATAAGGCTTGTTTTTGTAGCATCAATATCGATAATTAAACATTTAATAATTTTTTTAATTTTATAATCACTTAATTTGGATTATTTAAGAAGCGTTTTAAATAGTATAGAAGATGTTATTTTAGCCTGTTGTCCTTGTAAATATTAAAAATCATTCTTAATTCTTTGGCATATACCAGAATATGAATCAATTGGAAATTGATGTATTTTGTAAAAATCGCAGCTGACTTCGTGATTATCTGGATAAATTATTTGCCATTTTTCATACTTCTTAAATGGTAAAGATACAAATATCTTTTTCTCTGAAAAGAAATCTAAGTATTTAAATCCAGTAAAAATCGCATACCTATCAGACCTTTTAACCCAAGAAATCGCAAAATTTTTTAGATTAAACTCTTTCAAGTAGTCAATTTGATTTTTAAAATAATCCATTAATGTCTCAGTGCAAGCAAACTCGATACTAAAATAGGATTCCCCATTTTCTGAATTTACCTGACACCAAGGTCTAACAATTAGTCGACATTTAAAATCTTCATCCTCAAAACCTACATAATAAACATCCTCATCAATTTTTGTATTTTTTTTGTTAATTGAAAATTGATCACGAAGCAAAATTGTGTTTATTTGATAAGCTAAATCGTAAAATCTTTGGCTCATAAGCTTCTTTCTATCTTTTCTCTCTTCTGCTCTTTTACCACAATCAAAGTTTTTATAACTAATAACCTTTGAAAAATAAGCACTGATCACATAATCATCATCAAGCAACCACTCTATAATCCCTTTGTCATCGAAACTGATTTCGCCACCATGATTTTTTTTCAGATTTTCAAATTCTTTAATCAATTTATCACCCTCGTTTATGGCAAAAGAAAAAAAATCTATTATATTTTCATCATTTTTTTTAAAAAATCTTCTTTTTAACTTATTATTTTCCGACATAGATCTAACCCTTTTATTTTTTTGATCTAATTTTTTGTCTTTATTTTGGGTTATTTTTTTTAGATTCAATATTTTTTGTAATGATTTTTTTTGATGTAAAAAATAAAAAAAAATTAAAAAAATTAAAATAAATAAAGCCAAGAAAAAAACTGTTAACTTTTTTGAATTAAAAGAATTAAAAAACATAATTTTTATACCCTTAATTTAATTTTAGTTAATACTTCATTTATTTTTTAAATTTAAAAGTTAACTTTAAGTTAGATTTAAGATATTTAATTTTGAATGGTAATTGCACCTGAAATTTAAAAAAATATAAAATAAAAGGTGCGATTATGTTTAAGTATACCAAACTAAAAAAAGTCAGATAAATAAATTATTGGATTGTTCTATCTTAGGATTACTGGCATTACAAAAAGCAAAATATACAGGTATCCATAAAAACACAGTTAACAGATTTTTTAAAAGAATAAGATGAAAAATTGTTGAAGAAACCACTAAAGATGATAAGTTATTAAAAGGTATTATTTAACTTGATGAGGCATACTTTGGAGGACGAAAAAAAGGAGAAAGAGGTAGAGGAAGTGATAATAAAAAGATTGTATTTTAAATACTTAAGCTAGGTGGAAAAGTAAAAACAATTATTGTCAATGATGTATCAGCAAAAACATTAATGAAAAAGATGATTACCAATACTGATAAAGGTTGTGTTTATTACACCGATAAGCTTAAATCATATAATTTACTCTCTCGATACGCAAAACACTGTAAAAAGGTATAGTTTTAATTATTATAACCTATATTTTTTATTTCATCTTTCTGTTTGTTAAAGAATAGAATATAAAAAATTTAAAAAGTTGATTTTATTTATTCTTAAAATTTTTTAAGACTTAATCTGTGTATAATTGAATGATGATTGATGATAATTTTTAAAATCTATGAATCAAAAAATATTTAATTCTCTTCTTCAGGTCCAAAAAAGGGAAATCACTGAGTATCACGTCTATCTTTTTCTATCAAAAAAAACATCTGGGAAAAATAAAAAAATAATTGAAGAGATTGCTCATCAAGAAAAAAAACACTATGAGATTTTAAAAAAGATAACTAAAAAAGAAGTCTCTCCCTCAAAATTAAAATTATTTCTTTATGTCTTAATTAGCAAAATTTTTGGCTTAAACTTCACTCTTCAGCTAATGGAAATTGGTGAAAGATACTCACAATCATTCTACTCTTCACTTATCAAAAAAGACAGATCTCTTAAAACACTTAAAATAATTGATGATGAAACTAAGCATGAAAAAAAACTCATTTCTTTAATTGATGAAAGAAGACTTTCTTACATTGGTTCTTTTGTTTTAGGGCTTAATGATGCTTTAGTTGAGTTAACGGGAGCTTTGGCCGGCTTAACTTTAGCCCTAAACAACACAAAGATTATTGCAATGGTTGGTCTGATAACCGGCATTGCCGCCTCAATGTCAATGGCTGTCTCAAACTACCTAGCCGCAAAAGAAGAAAACAAAAAAAACCCACTTTTTAGTGGCTATGTGACTGGTCTGGCTTATATTTTCACTGTGATTACCTTAATCTTTCCATTTTTTTTCTTAAGTAAACCGATTTTTGCCCTGGGAGTAAGCTTAATGCTTGCGGTTTTAGTTATTGCCCTATTTAACTTTTATACCGCGGTTATTAAACAAAGGAGTTTTCTTTTAAGTTTTTTAAAAATGGCAGTGATAAGTCTTTCTGTTGCTCTTATTAACTTTGGCATCGGATTTTTAGTAAAAAAAATCTTTAGCATTGATTTATGAAGTCAAAAAAAATCTATCAAAAAAAATCTCTGCTTTCTCAATTAAGGGCATAATCTTTTCTTTTCTTTTTAAGGCTGATTGAACAAGAAAATTAACTCTTGAATTTTTAAGTAGGTAATTTTTGTGTCTTAATAAGAATCTCCAAAACAAACCATCCCAAACAAAAACCCAATCACCCCTTTGATAATCACTCATCTTTAAGAGATAACTACTTGATGAAAAATAAGGTTTAGTTGACATTAAACCACCATCAGCATACTGACTCATCCCATAAACATTTGGCACCATTACCCAATCATAAGCATCAATAAAGTAGGTCATAAAAAAACGATAAACTTCATCAGGATCAATCTCACAAAGAAGAAAAAAATTACCCAAAATCATCAACCTTTCAATATGATGACAATAGCCATATTTTTTTATTTTTTTTACCGTATTGTCAAAAGGCTCAATTCCTGTTTTTCCCTCAAAAAAAGCTTTCGGCATCTTTTTCTTAAAATTAAAAAAATTCCTTGTTCTTTGATAACCTCCTTTAAACTCATAAACGCCACGAATAAACTCTCGCCAACCAACAATTTGTCTTAAAAAACCCTCAACTGAACTTAAAGGAACCTTTTTTTCAAGATAAAAATTAATCGTTTTTTCAATTACTTCTTTAGGCAAAATAATACCAGCATTTAACAATGGTGATAAAAGACTATGATTAATTAAAAGACTATCTTCAACAATTGCATCTTGATAGGGGCCAAATTCAAAAAGCCTCTCTTTTAAAAAATTATCAAAAAATAAACTTGCTTCTTTATGATTTTTTGGTAAAAAAAAGTCCTTATTTATCTCTCCAACATTTTTGGGAAAGTTCTTTTCAACATATTCAACTGCCTCTTTATAAAAATCATCCATTGGGAAAAAGACAATCTCAGGTGGTTTTTTATTTTTAGGATATCGTTTTCTGTTTTCTTTATCATATGTCCATGATCCACCAACAGGCAGACCAAACCTATCAACCAAAAGAGACATTTTTCTTCTTTGCCTAATGTAAAACTCTGTTTGAAAGTAGCGTTTATTTTTGTCAAAATAATCAGAAAGGTCATCTTTTTTATTGATAAAAAGAGGGTTATTGATAAAAGTTAATCTCGATTTTGTAAATAAGGCGGCTTTTTCAATCTTTTTTTTAAGCCAATCATCAACCGGATCAAAAGTAATAATCTCCTCTATTTGATGGTTTTTGTTAATAGATAAAATCAACTGATAAACATCAGAAAGAGAAGAAAAAGCATCAATATAACTTACCTCTATCCCATCTTTTTTTAAAAAACTAAAGTAATTTTTCATTGAGGCCCGATGAAAGACAAGCTTATGTTTGTGAAAAGGCAAAATCTTAAAAAATAAATCTTCCTCAATTAAAAAAACCCAACTGTCTTCAAATTCTTTTGGATAAAAGTAAAATAAATTATTGGGGAAAACTAAAAAAATTTTTTTAATTGTCTTTTTCATTTATAAATTTTATAATTTTCAAATTAAAAGATTATCTTCTTCGAACATGTTTTTTTAAAATCCTTTCTCCCTCAGTCCTTACCTCATCATCTTTTTTCATAAGCCACATAATCTTCACCGCTTCTTTTTGAGTTGAGCACAAATCAACAATGGGCTTTGGGTAGTCCTTACCAATAATTACACTATACATTTTTTGTTCAATATAAGTCAAGCACCAAGGTTCATGAATCTGAGCGCTTGGCACTTTGGAAAGATTAGGTAACCATTTTTTAATAAACAAACCTTCTGGGTCATGTTCTTTTGAGTTTTTTATTGGATTATAAATTCTTATCGTGTTAATTCCTGTAACCCCTGACTGCATTTGTATTTGAGGATAGTGAATTCCTGATTCATAATCTAAAAATAAACGAGCCAAAAAATGAGCTAAATCTTGCCATCTTTGATTGAGATTATGAACAAAAAACGAAACCAACATGGCCCGAGTGCGAAAATTAACATAACCAGTTTTTTTAAGACATAAAATTGCCGCATCAATAATTGGAATTCCAGTTTTTGCTTCAAAAAAAGCCTTTATCTTTTTCTCATCAGGAGTTTTTACTAATCTATTATAACCACGATTGATATTTTCAAATTCTATTCTTGGCTCATCCTCAAACTTTTGAATAAAGTGTGATCGCCAGATTAAGCGCGACATAAAAGCACGAATGGGTAACTTTTTTACTTCCTTTTCCGTTAACTTTTCATAGGCCTTCCTATAAACCATCTTTAGACTTAAATTACCGTAAGTAAGATAAGGTGAGAGCCTGCTACAACTAAACTGACTTTGATATGGCTTTGAAATGTCTTTAATGTAGTTTTCATAGTTTTTTGACAAAAATAATCCAAGATGGCTTTTTCCTTCATCCTCTCCCCCAATTTGAAAGTTTTTGTCATAAAAATCAATCTCTTTTAAAAAATCTTTTATCTCTTTTTTATTTTTTATGAAATCTTCTTCTTGTTTTTTAAGTCTTAAAAATCTTATTGCTTCTAAGTTGGGTTGAACAATATCAGCAAGAAGTTTTTTTTCCAAAGTTTTTGCCCAGTTTATTTTATCTTTTTTTCCCCTAATTACCCCATTGTTTTCAAACTCAAGCCATAAGATACCTTTATTTTTAAAGTACTTTTTTAACTTAAGATCTCTTTGAAAAGTCAGGTTATTACCTGTCTCTTCGTATGATAAAACAAATTTTATTTGATAAAAAAACTGAATTCTTTCAAAAATATTTACTACCTCATCAAAAAAAACATAAACTTGGCCATGATAAACTTTAAGCTTGTTATCAATACTTTTTATTGACTGATTGATAAACCTTAGGTGTCGAATATCACTATCACCATAATTTATAACTGATGGCTCAAAACAAAAAATAACCAAAGCTTTAAAACCCAAATCTTGCGCTTTTCTAAAAAGAATATTGTCCTCAATTCTTAAAGAGTTTTTTTTAAGAAAAACAATAGTAATTGGCTCTTTATTTTTCATAAAATTAAATGCTAAAATTTAATAATAAAGACTATAAATCCCTACTATTTTAACCAATAATCTCTTTAACTTTCAAAAAAAGTTTAAATCTTAATAATCATCCAAATAAAACAAGTTCTTTTTATTTATAAACAAAACTCAAAACAAGATTCTTGCTAAAATATTATAAATATGGATATTAGTCACGAACCACTTCCCGCTCTTATTTCACCCCACGAAGCCCAGAAAGACTGGCAACCAAAAACCGTATTTTGGCAGATTTTAACTGGACATCAAAAAGTTTTTGGTCAAGGAGATCTTAATGAAATTTTTTTCCCAAATAACCAACTTACTCTTCCTCCAAGCGATTTAGAATTCCTTGACCCTGAAGTGAGAGGAATTGATGAAAAACAGTTTAACAGAAAGCTTAAAAATCCAATTTTAGTCCAACCTGGAAAAGAAGGGTTTTCCCCCCAAGAAGTTCTTCATCAATCATGGCTTGGAGTTCAAGATAGTTTAAGACTGTATGTTTTTGATGAGGAAGGATTGGAGGCGCTTCAACAACAATTAAAGTCTTTGGGAATCCACTTTGAACCTCTTAAAACTGGTCTAGGAATTATGGTAGAAACAAAAATACCAGCAATTGTAAAAGATGAACAAAATGGAGAAATAAAAAAAAGAGAAGTTGATGGCGTGGTTTTTTTCTTAAAAGAAGACGCTCTTCAAACACCAGCTGATGCTTTGGCTTTGGTGACGGAAATTGCCAAGCTTCATCGAGAAACAGGCAAAGATTTGATGTCTTCTTTGTTAATCAAAGCAATAGTTGTTTCTCATAA
>Ga0308418_1001292_pt1 | contig 13426 bp, 10 predicted proteins | sample HotsprSampleR4cd_FD_203517 | JGI IMG/M metagenome (GOLD analysis project Ga0308418, IMG submission 203517) | Hot spring phototrophic mat microbial communities from Mushroom Spring, Yellowstone National Park, Wyoming, United States - 20090729_R4cd ... | reverse complement strand
CTTGCGCCACCCCACCTAATGCAGCCGCGCGGGCAGCCATCGCCTGAACCAGCATGCCCATCACAGGGGCGACATTGCGTTCCATGCGGCGACGCCGCTCTTCAGTCCTGCGCAGGTGCTCCAGCCAGTTCACCACATGCTTGGGCGGCGGCTTGGGCGCTTCGGTCTCCAGCACGCTGGGCGCGTCCACCTTGGGCGGTTGCGCTTCCAGCACGCTGGGCGCGTCCACTTTGGGCGGTTGCGCCTCCAGCACGCTGGGCGCGTCGGGCGCTTGCACATTCGCGCGTGTAATCAGCCCCGACTGCGTCCCCACCACGAACGCTATCGCCATCAGCAGAAGCACCCCGACGCCGATTGCCCACCACTTGGCTTTGGACGCGCTATGGGTCTGGGAGGTCGGCGCGCTGGCATGGGCAGCGGCTGCGCCAGTTAACGCCCGCCCGCACCCCGCACAAAATCGCGCATGCTCAGGAATCGTTGCCCCGCAGTAAGTGCATTTCATCGCTCGGTTCCTCCGTTGGTGTGCCCTTCGGTTGGCTCACGGCAAGGACAGTCGCCGTGCGCTGCGCCGCAAGCCACTTCGTGAAGTATACCCACCGAACGCGAGTGTTGCACCGTCGCCTGCGTTGGTCTATCGGATACCCTGCGCGTGCAGGCATTCGCGCACCCACGCGCGTTGCTCGTCCGACAGCGGCGCGGGCGGCTCCGCCGAGTAGTCCAGCAGCTCGTGATACCGTCCCTGCGCGTACACCGTGTCTACGGCGTCCTGCAGGTCGATAACGACCTCTGGGTCTTCGGGCAGCAGGGGCACGCGCACGCGCGGCAGGCGTTCCGACAGGCGCACGAACCACACCTCGCCCGCATAACGGCTCTCGCCCGCGCGGTGCAGGGCAATCAGGTAATCCCATGCATCGCCCTCGCGCCGCAACGCCTCGCGGGGCAGGAAGACTGTATGCTCGCCGTAGTGCAACAGGTCAATCTCCAGCAGGTGCGCCGTGCTACGAAGCAGGTCGTGCTGCTTCTGCAGGTAGCGGCGTCGCCCCTCCGAATTCGGCATCTTGTTCGCGGGGCTTAGCAGCTCAATCACGGCGACAAGGAGACGCTGCTTGTTGCGCACGGAGACGATTTGCAGGAACGGCTCGGTAAGAGGCACCCAATCTACAGGTTCATGAGAGATTCGTTTACCCCCCTCAGAGATTCGTTTACCCCCCTCCTTAAGGTTCCCCCGCTACGCGAGGGGAACCGAGCAGGCATGGTTCCCCCTGCCGACAGGGATAACCTTGTGAAGTGGGGCTTTTCGTAAATTTCGCGCTCTTCCACCAGCGCGATGTAGCCTGCGGGCAGTCGCTGGTTCAGCTGCTGGTGCAGCGCGCTCATCAGCAGGTGATGCACGCCGCCCCACAGTGCGGGGTCTTCCAGGTACGGATTCATGCCAGGAAACGGGTTGCGCATGGTGCTGTCGTGGGAGTATACCTCAGCAGTTGCGCTGCGCGAAAAGTCTTCCCGTGAATACACAGCAGACGGCTGGTAAGCCAAATGGCACAAAAGTTGCTGAGGAAAATGCAGTGAGGTGTTCGATATGAGAACCGCTCGATATATTCTGGGGTTTTGTTATGCCGCAGCTCTCTCCGCCACCGCGTTTTCACAGAGTCTGACTTGGTTGGGCACGCTTGGAGGCAGTCGAAGCGAGGCGTTGGCTGTCTCTGCCGATGGAAGCGTGGTGGTCGGCTCCGCTCAGGTTGGAAATCAGTTGCGCGCGTTCCGATGGACGGCGCAAACGGGCATGCAGGATCTGAGTACGCTCAGCGGGGAGTTTGCCGCGCGGGGCGTCTCGGCGGACGGCAGCGTGATTGTGGGATACGCGCATCCGGTAGGCAGCGACCGATACGCCTTCCGCTGGACCCAAGCCACTGGGATGGTGAATCTGGGCACGCTGGGCGGCAATTGGAGCGAGGCGCGCGGCGTCTCGGCAGACGGAACCATCGTTGCAGGGTATGCCATCGACGCATGGTTCCGAAGACGCCCGTTTCGGTGGACGCAAGCCGCAGGCATGCAGGACATAGCACCAGCGACCTTCGCCAGAGGCGAGGCGAACGCAATCGCGTCCAACGGCAGCGCGATAGTGGGCGAGGTCGAAGCGCGCGCGTTCCGTTGGCGCAGTAGCGGCTTTGATATGCTGGGCACGCTCGGAGCCTCGAATAGCTACAGCATTGCGCATGGCGTTTCCCCTGACGGCGCGATTGTGGTGGGGGAGTCGAGCCGCGTGGATCAGCTCCAGCGCGCCTTCCGCTGGACGCAGGCGTCGGGCATAGAAGACATCGGCTCGTTAGGTGGCACGCGCAGCGTCGCGTATGGCGTCTCGTCGAACGATGTGATTGTCGGGATGAGCCTCGCGCCGCCCGCGAACAACCGCCGCGCCTTCATCTGGACTCGCGCCACAGGGATGCAAAACCTCAACGATGTCTACTCGTCGCTGCTTCAAGACGGCTCCATCTTGACGGAGGCGTATGCCATCACGCCTGATGGGCGGTACATCGTCGGGCGCGGTTTCAACAGGAGCCGCTCGCGCGAGGAAGCGTTCCTGCTCGATAGAGGTCCTCAGTGCGTCGCGCATAACGGCGATGTGGACGCCAACGGCTGCGTCGACGACGCCGACTTACTGGCGATTCTATTCGCATTCGGGCAGTCGGGCAACAACTTGGGGCGCGTGGATGTGAACTGCGACGCCACCGTCGACGACGCGGATCTGCTCGTCGTGCTGTTCAACTTCGGCAGCGGGTGCTGAATCGGCGCGCGCCTCTCACACATGGCGAACGGGGCGCTCCTAAGCAGCCTGCTTACGGAGTGCCCTGCAGCTCAATCACGCTGGGCGACCAGTTCAGTTGGCACAGCGCGGCGCGGTAGTCGTCGGGGGTGAGCGTTTCGGGGCGGCGTCCCGTAAGCGCGACGATGACCCCCTCCATCACATTCGTGGCGAAGCTCTCGCCTTCGATCACGGGCGTGGTGGTGATTACCCGCGCTGCGCCCGCCGCGCGTAGAAACTCGATGTCCGCCTTGCGTACGGTGTTTGTGATGACCGTCTTGTCGGGGATGCGGTCGGGCATGTAGCGGCGGATGTAGTGCCAGTCGCCTGCAATCACATCCGCCTCGTGGAACAGCCGTTCGGCGCGGGGCGTGCGCTTCTCCTGCTTCTCGCCTGTGGGGTAGAACCACTGGAACGGCAGGCGCGTGATGATGGGCAGCAGCAGCCTGCCCAAAATCTCAACTGTGCGATAGGAACGAATCGGTATCGGCAGCCCGACGGCGAACACCAAGTCGCCGTAAATCACGCGCCGCGCCAGCTGCGCCAGCTCCTGCGCCATGCCGAACCGATCCACCGCCGCGACCAGCAGCACCGTGCTGCGGGCGAAGTCCACCACCCCATGCGCTTGAATCCAACGCAGCGCCTCGCGCTCCAGCGTGTTTTTCAGCCCGCTGCCGTCCACCACGGGCGTCTTCGTGGCGACCGCGACCAGTCGCTGAATCGAGCGGAAGGTGTAGCGGCGGTCGCCCACCCAGATATACAAGTCCGCGCCGCCGACCCCAAGCGCGTCCACCTTGCCGTCCAGCGCGGCGAACAGTTGCTGGAAGCGTCCCAAGTCGCCGTCTGTGCCGACGCGCTCAATCAGGAACGGCTCCCCCGCAATCACGACCTCGCTGCGCTTATCGCGCTTCGACGAGCCGAGGCTAACCGAGACGATGTGTTTCACCGATAGTTCTGGAACAGCTCGCTGACCGATTCGTCGTGGTGGATGCGCTTGATCGCCTCAGCGAGCAGGGGTGCGACCGACAGGCGCACAAGTTTGTCGAACTGCTTGTGCGGCGGTACGGGGATGGTGTCGGTACAGATGACCTTCTCGATGGGCGACTCGGCAAGTCGCTGCGGCGCGCTGCCCGAAAAGACGGGGTGCGTGCAGGCAGCGATTACGCTGGTCGCGCCTCGCCGAAGCAACGCCTCTGCGCCTTGCACCACCGAGCCGCCCGTGTCGATCATGTCGTCAATCATAATCGCGATACGCCCCTGCACATCGCCGATGATTTCCATCACCTCTACCTTGTTCGGTTCGGGGCGTCGCTTGGCGATGATGGCGATTGGGGCGTCGAGCGCTTCCGCAAGCGAGCGGGCGCGCGGCACGCCCGCCACATCGGGCGAGACAACCACAATATGTTGCTCGTGATAGCCCTGCGATTTGAGGTACTCCGCGATAATCGGTCCCGCGTACAGGTGATCGACGGGGATATCGAAAAAGCCCTGAATCTGCTCGGCGTGCAGGTCGACGGCGATGACGCGCGTCGCGCCTGCTTCAGTGATCAGGTCTGCCACCAGTCGCGCCGTGATGGGTTCACGCGGCTTGATTTTCTTGTCCTGTCGCGCGTAGCCGTAGTAGGGGATGACCGCCGTGATGCGTCGCGCCGACGCCCGCCGAAACGCATCCAGCAGCACCAGCAGCTCCATCAGGTTGTCGTTCACGGGCGCGCAGGTCGGCTGCACGACAAACACATCCATCCCGCGCGCGCTCTCCAGCACCTGCACGCGCACCTCGCCGTCTGCAAAGCGCGTGCAAATCATCTGCCCTAACGGTCGCCCTAAGTAGCTCGCAATCCTCTCCGCCAGCTCGGGATTGGCGTTGCCGCCAAATAACAGAATCTCTTGCCCGTTGCTCATCATGGCTCATTGCCTCCCGCGCCATGTTTAGATTCGCGCCGTTTGCGCACCCATCCTGCCTTAATTGTCTGATAACTGCGGGCGATTGCCAGCGATTCGGGGGGCACATCGTCGGTGATGGGGCTGCCCGCCGCGATATACGCGCCGTCGCCGATGGTTAGGGGCGCAATCAGCGTCGCGTGCGAGCCGACGAACACGCCGTCGCCAATCACCGTGCGATGCTTGCGCTCGCCGTCGTAGTTGCAGGTAATCGTGCCCGCGCCGATGTTGGTGTGCTTGCCTATCGTCGCGTCACCTAAGTAGGTCAGGTGCAGCACCTTCGTACCCTCGCCGATTTCCACATTCTTAATTTCCACGAAGTCGCCCACGCGCACGCCCGTATGCAGCACAGTGCCTGGACGGATGTGCGCGAACGGTCCCACAGCGACCGCCGCGTCCATCCGCGCCTGCACGATGTGCGAGCGGAACAGATGACACTCGTCGCCGACCGTGCAGTCCTGCAGGTACAGGTCGGGTCCGAGGGTGCAGTTCGCGCCGACGGTCGTTGCGCCGCGCAGGTGCGTGTTCGGCTCGATTACGGTGTCGCGCCCGACGCGCACGGTCGGCTCGATGTAGGTGGTGGCGGGGTCAACGATGGTGACGCCCTCCAAGCAGAGTTGCTTCAAGAGGCGCATGCGCAGGGTATGTCCGACTTGCGCGAGTTCCCAGCGGGTGTTGACGCCCAGCAGCAGCGTCGGGTCGGGCGACTGCCACGCGACCACGCGCGCGCCCCTCGCCGCCAAGACGCCAATCGTGTCGGTCAGGTAGTATTCGCCCTGCGCGTTCTGGTTGCTCAGGCGCGGCAGCGCGTCGCGCAGCGCGTCCACACGGAAGCAGTAGAACGAAGTGCAAACCTCGCGAATCGCCTTCTGGTCGGGCGCGGCGTCTTTCTCTTCCACGATGCCGACGACATTGCCTGCTGCGTCGCGCAGGATGCGCCCGTAGCCCGTGGGGTCGTCCAATATGGCGGTTGCCAGCACGCACGCGGCGTCGGTCTGCAGGGCGGTCTCGTGCAGGGCGCGGAACACTTCGGGGGTGACCAACGGCGAGTCGCCAGCGGCAATCAGCACATGGGTCGCTTCGGCGGGCAGGTACGGGACGGCTTGCATGACGGCGTGCCCTGTGCCGAGTTGCTCCGCTTGCAAGGCGTAGCGGTACTGCTCGCCCAGCGCGCGCTGCACTTCGTCTGCGCCGTGCCCGACCACCACGATAATCGGCGCAACGCCCGCCGCCTCCAACGCCTGCAGCACATAGCGGGTCAGCGGCTGACCCAGCAGGGGCGTAATCGCCTTGGGGCGCTCGGACTTCATGCGGGTGCCCTTCCCCGCCGCCATCACGATTGCCGTAAGCATTCAGATTGCCTCCCGAACCGCGCGGGGAATTATACCTCCCGATAGGGTCGAATCGCGCGGCAGAGGTCTCCTGTAGGCTCCCGTGTGTTGACGGCGTGGGCAGCAGACGGTAGGTACAATTCCGTGCGTGGCGCAGGCGTCGCTGGATGAAGCGTGGGTCCGCGAGTTGCGGCGGTCGCTGCTGGCGTGGTTCGCCGCGCACCAGCGCCCGACCCCATGGCGCAACAACCCCGACCCGTACCGCGTGTGGGTCGCGGAGGTGATGCTGCAGCAGACGCAGACGGCGACCGTCGTGCCGTACTATGAGCGATTTCTGGAGCGGTTCCCGACGGTGCAGGCGTTGGCGGACGCGCCGCTGGAGGAGGTGCTGCGCTACTGGGAGGGGCTGGGCTACTACGCGCGGGCGCGCAGCCTGCACCGCGCGGCGCAACAGATTGCCCAAAACGGCGGGCAACTCCCCGCCACCGCCGACCGCCTGCGTGAGCTGCCAGGCATCGGCGCGTACACGGCGGGCGCGATTGCCAGCATCGCGTTCGGGCAGCCGACCCCCGTGGTGGACGGGAATGTAACGCGCGTGCTGGCGCGCCTGCTGTGGCTCAAGGGCGACCTCAAAGCGCACGCCGCACAGAAACGGCTCTGGCAACTCGCCGAAGAGCTGGTTGACCCGCAGCAGCCCGGCGCGTTCAATCAGGCGGTGATGGAGCTGGGGTCTACGGTCTGCTTGCCGAAGCAACCGCGCTGTGGGGCGTGCCCTGTGAGCCACCTGTGCGCCGCGTACCAGCGGGGTCAGCCGACCGCTGTGCCTGAGCCGTCGCGCCGAACGGCGACGCAGGCGCGGGTGGATGTCTCCGCGATTATCCTGCGTGAAGGATGCTACCTACTGGCACGGCGCGCCCCCGATGGGCTATGGGGCGGGCTGTGGGAGTTTCCGCGCGCCACACGCGACGGGCGCGAGAGCCTCGAAAGCGTCGCCGCGCGCGCCGCCGCCCAACTCGGCGTGCAGGTTCAGCCCGTGCAGCCCCTCGCGAGCCTCCAGCACGCCGTGACGACCGCGCGCATTCGGCTCTACGGCTACCTGTGCGCGTGGCGCGCGGGCGAGGCGCAGCCGACGGGCGCGTATGACGCCGCCGCGTGGGTCGCCCCCGACGCGCTGACGGACTACCCGCTCTCCGCCCCGCAACGCCGACTGGCGCACGCGCTTACGCAGCACGGCGGGCAGATGAGCCTCCAGCAGGTATAATCCCGCGCGATGCAAGGTCGCGACCGAAAAATGTGGGGCGGGCGATTCGAAGGCAAACTCTCGCCCGAAGCGGAGGCATATTCGTTTTCGCTGCAACATGACCAACGGCTCTGGAAGCAGGAGTTGCACGCCTGCGCCGCGCACGCCCGCATGATGGGCATCACGGGCATGCTCAGCACGCACGAGGCGAACCGCATTATTGACGCCCTGCTGGAAATCCACGACGAAATTGATGCGGAGGAGTGGCATCCCTCTGGCGCATACGAGGACATCCACACGGCGATTGAGGCGCGCTTGTACGAGAAAATCGGCGCGCTGGCGGGCAAGTTGCACACGGGGCGCAGTCGGAATGACCTCGTGGCGACCGAGACGCGCATGTGGGTGCGCGAGCGCACTACCGACCTCGCACGCGCCCTGCTGCGCCTGTGCGAGCAGCTGATGGAACTCGCCCAGCAGCACTTGGAGACGCCGATGCCGGGGCTGACCCACCAGCAGCACGCGCAGCCCGTGACGCTGGCGCACCACCTGATGGCGCACTGCTGGGCGTTCATTCGCGACCTGTCGCGCTTGGCGCACGCGGGCGACCGCATGAACCTCTGCCCGCTCGGCACGGGCGCGCTGTCGGGCACGAGTTTCCCGATTGACCGCGAGCTGCTCGCCGCCGAACTCGGCTTCGCCATGCCCGCGCCCAACAGCATGGACGCCGTCGCCGACCGCGACTTTGTCGCCGAGTACCTCTTCGTGTGCGCTCTGCTGATGGTGCATCTGAGCCGCCTCGCGCAGGAACTCATCCTCTGGAGCGCGCCCGAATACGGCTATGTCGAACTCTCCGACGAACACACTACAGGCAGCAGCATCATGCCGCAAAAGAAGAACCCTGACATCGCCGAGCTGATTCGCGGGCGTAGCGCACTGGCGATTGGCAACCTGACGGGGATGCTCGCGCTGCTCAAGGGACTGCCGCTGACCTACAATCGCGACCTGCAGGACGACAAGCCGCTGCTGTTCGCGACGCTGGACACGGTCATCCCGTCGGTGATCCTGATGCGCCAGATGCTGGAGAAGGCGCGCTGGGACGCCGAGCGCATGCGCGCCGCGCTGCAGGGCGACTTCTCGACGGCGACGGAGCTGGCGGACTATCTGGTGCGCAAGGGCGTGCCGTTCCGCGAGGCGCACGCGATTGTCGGCGGTATCGTGCGCGAGTGCCTGCAGCAGGGCATTACGCTGGAAGACCTGACGCTGGAGATGCTGCAGCGCCATCACCCGCGCTTTGAGGCGGACGCGCTGGAGGCGATTGACCCGATGCACGCCATTCGCGCCCGCACGATTCAGGGGGGAACCGCCCCCGAAGCCGTCCAGCAGCAGATTGAACAGGCGAAGCAGTGGCTGGGCGTCATCGAACACCAGCTGAACGAGCTGTTGAACCCGAACTGATGGCGCAGTGGTTTCGGAGCGAGGCATGGCGGTTGCGCTGGTTGCCGCTGCTGACGGCGGCGGCGGGGCTGACGGCGGCGTTTCTGCTGCAGGATGTGCCGATCGTGCGTCGGCACGCGCTGCTGCTCGCGCTCTTGGCGGGGCTGGGCTTCTTTCTGCCCGCCGTACGCCATCGGCTGCTAATTCTGTTCGCCTACGGGCTGGGGCTGTATTTCATCGTCAAGTCGGTCGCCACTTGGCTGGAATTGCCGCTGGGCGGGTTAGGCGTGGTGGAGCGCGTGCTGTGGTTCATACTGGGCTGGATGTGTATCGTCAGCGCGTTGGGGATGGGGCGTCGTCCCGCGCCTGAGTGGGCGGTCGCGCTGCTGATGGTCACGCTGGGGCTATACTTTGCGAACTTCACCTATGTGCATTACGCGCAGAACAACTGGCTGCAGGCAATCGCGGGCGTCGGGCTGACAGGCGCGGCGCTCTGGCACGCGGCGGTCGTCTGGGCGTACCCAACGACGGAGACGCCGACCCAGTCGGGGGGATGACTACTCGTCCAACTGCTGCAGCAACTGGCGCAAGCGCTCGGCGATTACTCCCTTGAAAAGCTCGTGCTCCTCGTCGACATACCCCTCAAATTCGTCCGCTCGGCAGGTACTTCGCGCCAGCTCGCTCAACTTCGGCATGAACCGCTGTCCCAGCTCCTGAATGCGCTCCAAGTAGTGCCGAATAACAGGCTCGGGTACCGTATCCTCATAGCACACCACGGGCATCACCAGCACAACCGAGGGCGGCTCGTGGTGCGTGTCGTAGTAGAAGTGCCCCTCCTCCATACGGAAGTTTAGCTCGTTGATGCCCCAGTGCAGCCAGAACTGCTCGATGGCACCCTGCGGTTGCTGTGCAGACAGCTCCAGCGGGAAAAAGTAACGGAACATCAGCATCTTGCGCTCCACTTCTGGGTCGATTTCGAGCCAGCCGTTGTTGTTCTCGTCCAGAAGCCTTGAAGGCATCACCAGCTTCCCTTCGCGTTCATACGGTTCGTCAGACGCTTGCAGCGTCTCGCCCAGAATCTCGTGCAGCGCCTCTTTGAGCGCGTCTACCGTTAGTGCGATTCTTCGCATCGTTTTGCCCTCGCTAAGGATAAGTACGAGTCGTAGCGATTAAGGTTCCTCGTTTGGAGCCTGTTTTCCGCATGAAGTTGACATCAAGAGAATGGTTTTGTGGTATTATACGGCTAAGCGTGGACGGCAGCACTGCTGAAAGCGAAACCAAGACAGCGGTCTCGTCCAGCGCGAAATTCTGTGTGCGAATGAGGCGAAACCATGGAGCCGTTATTATTACTCAATAGTTTATTGAGCGTGGCGGTTGGTGGTATCATCGGCAATCGCACTGACCACATATTCTGCCGCGTTATGCGGGAAGTTGTCAATCGCCTGCGGCAGGGTGGATCGCCTGTGAACCACGACCTGCAGCGTGCAGTGCGCGAAGCCTACCTTCGAGCAACGCGGGCAGTGTGCCACGCGCTCTACGAAGAACGGGGTGTACCCCCACAAGTGTGGAGGCGCGACCTTAGAACTGTTCTCCGCCGCCCCGACGAGATTCGCTGGTTAGACAAAGTATGTCGCTGGATCAATGAGGAGATTCGACAACTCCCCAAGGCTACATATCAACCGCCTTCCACTGACGCCGACCACCAGATTGAGCTTCTTTTGCAGCCGAAGGGTACAACTGCTGAGCAGCGGGCGAAAGAGCTTGCGGATAAGCTCAAGCAATCTCTCCTTGAGGAGGTGCGGCGATTCGGCGAACCGCCTGAACGATTCGTGCAAATGATTCAGCAAGGCTGGACTCTTACCCAACCTGACAAAACGGAAGTGCGTTTGGATTGGTTTGACTTGCTATGCGCCTTTTTTGTCAATACACTGAAGAAGACCCCAAAAGTGCGTGCAATCTTCGAGGGCAAGCTGCTCGCGAATCTTGCGGTGGAGAGTGTTCCCATCACGCTTGATCAAATCGATCAGCTGTTTAGCCGAAAAGTGAGTGAAGAAATAGTACAACAGATACAGGAATCTGAAAGACGCCTGGCTCAGCTGATGGCTGAGGGTTTCGAAGCCTCGCGTAAACGCGAAGAGGCTATCTTGGACTTTTTGCGTCAGACCTTTGGCAGCCAGCATCTGGTGATTGCCCTGCAGGATCGAACGCGAGCGTTCATCGACCGAATCGGCACGCAGGCGTTCGTGCCACGAGAGGGAGCCTTACAACAGCTTGAGAATTGGCTCACACGAGAAAGCGGGGTCGCAATCCTGCACGCTCCCGCAGGCTACGGCAAGACGACCTTCCTGGCGCATTTGGTCAAAGCCTCACGAGAGGCAGGCGATACCCGCGTGGTCTATCACTTCTTCTCTAAGGACCCCGATTTGGGTGGCTACGCAACAAGCCTGGGGAACGCCTTGGCGCACCTGCTGGGACAAGTCGCCGCTATCACGGATAGCAGTCAAAGCAGGGAAGGATTGTACGCATCTGCCGTTGACCCCGACAGTCGTAGAGCGCAGCTGGAGAACACCATCCAAGAATTGAAGTTAGCGGAGGGTGAGCGGTTGCTCATCGTGCTGGACGGGCTCGATGAAGCCGACGAGACGCTTCATCCGCCCCTGCGAAAACCGCTGCCTGCTGGCGTGTTCGTTGTCGTATCGGGGCGATGGGACGGTGCGGGCAATCCTCCAGATTATCTGCAACACTGGCTTGAGATTGCGGACGAGATAATCCCCATCGACGCGATGAGCGCATCGGAAATTGCCCAGTGGTTGCAGCAGGCGGGCGATGGCGAGCTGAGAGCCTACGCCGACGACGATGCCTTCGTGCAGCAAATTCTGGAAAAAACCGACGGGCTACCGCTGTTCTTGGACTTCCTCCTGGACGATTTGCTCCAAGCCGCGAAGCAGAGTCAGAATGTGCGACAGGTACTGCACCAAACCCCCACAGGATTCTCAAACTATGTGAGGCAGCAATTTAGACAGTTAGCAGCCTCAGTGGGACAGCAGCCAGCCGTTCGCACACTTTTCGGCATACTGTCGGTGTCCAAAGGCGCGTTGCGAGAGGACGAGATAGCGAAGCTAACGGGTTTATCTGGCTGGGATTTAGCAGCCCTGCCCTCTCAAGCGACCCGCTGGTGGCGCATCGGCGGGGAAGACGGCAAGCGCACCTATTCCTTCGCTCACCCCCTGTTGGCGGTGGAGTTTGCAAAGGTGTTGGGTAGCGAAGCAGAGAGGGCGAGGCAGTCGCTGCTGGCGTGGTGCGCACAGTGGCAGACCCATAAAAGCCCCTACGCCCTGCGCCACTATGCAGAACACCTGCGCGAGGCAAAGCAGGTGGACGCGCTGTACGCGCTGGCGCGCGACGAGGCGTTCGCCCACGCCCAGCGGGAAGGCATCCCGCACGACCCCGACCTGCCACGCCAAACCGCTGCCCTTGCGCTGCAAGCCGCCATAGAAACCGAAGACGCCCCGATGATGGCAGAAATGCTCCTGCTGCACGCGCGGCGCGTGGAAACTGTAGAGAGTCCGCTGGACGCCTTGCGCGCGGGCAACCCCCAGCGCGCCCTCAAACTCGCCGAACGCATCCTGCGCGAACAGAACTATCAGATAGGTACGCTGTGGCTGCTGCTGCTGGCATGGGTATCCAGCATGGGCGAAAACGGCGCGGAGTTCGCAGTGCAGTGCCTGAATCGCATACGCGACTGGTGGCACGCCAATCGCCCGAAGCCTCTCTCAGACGACTGGGCGCCAGTTGTGGTGGAGATACTTCTTCAATTCCCATGCGCACAGGCGACTGAAATGGCTATCATACTACAAGATGAAGCGAAAGCAGACCTTGTGAGAGGCTTGTTGGAATCGGGCTTATGCTCTCCGCAGGAGCGAGTTGAACTGGCGTTGCAGATGGCGGGGCAAATTGAGGATGGCTACAGGCGTTCGGAGACGTATGCTGAGGTGGCAGTGGCGTTGGCACAGGCGGAGCAGATAGAACAGGCGCAGGAAGCGTTCCAGCAGGCGTTGGCTGCAGCGGAGCGGATTGAGAATGCCTACAGGCGTTCGGAGGCGTATGGTGCGGTGGCGTTGGCGTTGGCGCAGGCGGAGCAGATAGAACAGGCGCAGGAAGCGTTCCAGCAGGCGTTGGCTGCAGCGGAGCGGATTGAGAATGCCTACGGGCGTTCGCGGGCGTATGGTGCGGTGGCGTTGGCGTTGGTGCAGGCGGAGCAGATAGAACAGGCGCAGGAAGCGTTCCAGCAGGCGTTGGCTGCAGCGGAGCGGATTGAGGATGCCTACGGGCGTTCGGAGGCGTATGGTGCGGTGGCGTTGGCGTTGGCGCAGGCGGAGCAGATAGAACAGGCGCAGGAAGCGTTCCAGCAGGCGTTGGCTGCAGCGGAGCGGATTGAGAATGCCTACAGGCGTTCGGAGGCGTATGGTGCGGTGGCGGAGGCGTTGGCGCAGGCGGAGCAGATAGAACAGGCGCAGGAAGCGTTCCAGCAGGCGCTGGCTGCAGCGGAGCGGATTGAGAATGCCTACTGGCGTTCGGATGCGTATCGTGAGGTGGCGTTGGCGCAGGCGGGGCAGCCAGAGCAGGCGTTGGCTGCAGCGGAACGGATTGAGAATGCCTACTGGCGTTCGGAGGCGT
>Ga0308418_1001285_pt1 | contig 13486 bp, 8 predicted proteins | sample HotsprSampleR4cd_FD_203517 | JGI IMG/M metagenome (GOLD analysis project Ga0308418, IMG submission 203517) | Hot spring phototrophic mat microbial communities from Mushroom Spring, Yellowstone National Park, Wyoming, United States - 20090729_R4cd ... | reverse complement strand
ACGGTACTCCACCGCGGTCGCTGTTGCCGTCAGGCCCCTAGCGGCATCCCCCGCTCCCTGCCTTTCGGTTGTCCTCCCTGGTCCCCCCGGCGCCCCCGGGAACGGTTACAAAATACGGAACCTCTGAAGAATGCATTCTTTTCGGGCTCTTCGGGTTTCAGCCCTTTTGGGCGCTAGGCTGACTGGCTCCACCGAGGGCCGAAAGGCCAAGAGAACGAAAATTCCGTTGTCCCCTACTTTATGCAGAGGTTCCTTACCATTTCGGCCCAGCGTCTCAGTGCACTACGGCCAGGATTTCTTCTTCGCTGAGGATCAAGAGGGTTTCCCCGTTCAGGACCACCTCGGTACCGGGGCTACGAAACAGGACCCGATCGCCTTCGCTGATTTGGAGCTTGGCCCGGGTACCGTCCGGTAGTAACCAGCCGTCGCCTACCGAAAGCACTCGGCCTTGCTGAATCCAGCCGGAGGAGCCTTCCGGCACCAGGATACCACCCGGAGTCTTGGAGTCTTCAGGGATTTGGCGGACAACAATTTTGTCGGCCAGAGGCACCAGTTTCACAGAATCGACTCCTGACAAAAGGAATGGGGAATCACGCCGGGGAAACTAGAAGGTCCGCCTCCGTTCGGCTTTCCGCCCCTGCTCCTTTAGAGGCCGGCCCGAAATTGTCCCATCAGGGTGTTGGGCAACCCACCGAGGCTGCCCATCCAGTGACCCTACCCAAACAGGGGTTTTCCGAAATCATCTGGCGCCAGGCTGGAACCGCTCGGAGAGGGGACAACGGATTTTCGGGACAGCCTCTTAGGAAAGCCATTTTCCCATAGGTTCAGGCCATCGGCAATCCACAGCCCCTTTGGGGGGAAGTCTCATAGGAAGGAAATGGGGAATGTCCGGGAAAAAGCGTGGGAGAGATATGCGGTCTTCCCGCTCGGCTCCCTTCTACCCCTTTTGTGTGGGCTAGAGTTGTTAAAGGAAGGGTGGGCCTGTTTTCAGGGGGATGGGTCTGGCGTGGAGGGGACCACGGCGGGACCTTGTTCGAAATGGGAGCCTCTAGATGGGAGTTTATCGGCCTATACGTTGTGGTTTAAAAGTTATTGTGCACAATATCTTGTACTTCGTCTCCGTTCTCCCCAAAATGTGGTGGTAGATTACCACCCAAAGGAGGTATTTGGCACCCAAAGGGACCACATCTGCCCGGCCAGGTTCCTCCCAACGGATCGGGCTAAAACGTGGGGCGACTGCCCAAGATGGGGGCAATGGCTCCCGGTGGGTCGATCCCTTAAATGCGAATTGGACTCCCGGAGGGGGGCGGGGTTTGCTCGGAGGAATCCTTCGGTATTGTTTGTGAGTATTTACTCACAAAGCAAGGTTAACCGCCCCCGCCTGAAAACCCCTTCGGTATAACGGAAAAACCTCCTGGGATCCCGGACAGGGCCTGGTCAAACTCCGAAACCGATGCATCGGCATAGAACCTTCGGAATCACAAAAAACCTCTTTTACCATGGAGAGGGGGGTTTTATCGGTATGGGAGCATCGCCAACTGGGCAAACTCAACTGGATATCCTGGTAGAACGATTCCTCCAGCGGGCAGGGACTCTGTATAGTTTGCCGGCCGTGGCGGTCAAGGTGCTGCAACTGGCCGACGATCCCCAACTGGATACCCCCCGGCTGAAAGAATGCATTGAAAACGATCCGGCCCTGACTAGCCGGATTCTTCGGGTCGTGAATAGCTCGCTTTTTGGGCTGAGTGCGCCGGTAGCCGATTTGGGCCAGGCGCTGACCCTGCTGGGCGTCAAACCGCTGAAACTGCTGGTCTTAGGATTCAGTTTGCCGGAGGGGCTTTATGCAGGCGTCTCCGCGGAGGTGCTCCGGTGGTATTGGCGTCGGACGTTGACCAAAGCGGTGTCGGCCCGGCAATTGTGCCAAACCCTGTGGCGCAAGCCGGGCGACGATGCGTTTTTGATCGGTCTGCTTCAGGACCTGGGGATGTTGCTTCTGATCCAGAGCGTCGGCTCGGCCTATCAGGATTTTGTCCAACGGGTCCGGAGCATGGGCAAAGACCTGATCGGCCTGGAAAGGCAGGTGATGGGGTTTGATCACACGGCGTTGACAGCCCGGCTTCTGAAACACTGGCGATTGCCAGAAGCGATTGTGCAATGGGTAAGTTGGGAATCCATTCATCGGCGTCTTCAAGAACCTGCTCCTCAAACGCCTGTGTTGGCCCAGGTGATCCATTTGGCGGAGGGATTGGCTCGGGTGTTGGCCGACCGGCAACCGGAGTCCTTAAACGAAGTCCTCCGCGCCGGGGCCCAATATCGGGGACTAACTCACAGCCAGCTCGAACAGATCGTAGCGGATCTGGAGTCCAAAGTGGCCCAATTGGCCGAGGTGTTACATCTGGACCTGCCGCCCACCGAAGATTATCGTGCCATTTTATTGGAGGCGCATCGTCGGCTTTCGGAAGCCGCGGCCGAGGTGGTGCAAAGCCTTTTGCGTCGAAAATCCTCTGCCAGACCCGCCGAAGAAACGCCGGAACCCTTGCAGCCGCATGTGGCCCAACTCGCTGAGGCGATAGAGCGGCTCTCCATGCCCATGGGAAAAGGGAAAAAATCTGCGCTAGTCGCGGCCTCTGCGAGGGAGAAAGAAGAAGCAGAATCCGAGAAGTCCCGCATATCGGAAAAGGGGGCACAAAAGTTCCCTGCATCGATGTCGGCGTCGGCGTTGGCGGAAATGTTGGCCCCGGACGTTGGCAGGCCGGAGAACAGCCAGCCCCGTGCCGACTTTGCCGGTAGAACTACGACGCCGGGGAAAACCGCATTTCGATCTTCTCCGGTGGCGACCAGCAGGGACAGTTTGCGAGGTTCAGGGCGTTTGGATAAAAGTGCGTCGGGGGCCAGACCCACGGCGACCATCAGTCCAGCTCTTTCTGATCCAGGACTGCTGGGGCATTTGAAGGTTACCGTGGCGGCCTGCAGAAACGCCCGGGCGCCGGTGAGTCTGCTTTTGGCCGAGCCGGTCGAACAAGAGGATCTGCTGCTTCAGCTTGGACCGGAAGGCATGCAGCGGTTTCAGCGGCTGCTTCAGAAGGCCGCCGAATCCCTGGGACATGACGGCAGCATCCTGCTGCCGTATGGCGATTGGGGCGTGGCGGTGGTGTTGCCCGATTGCGATCGGCAGGAGGCGGTGCGCCTAGGCAATCAACTGATGGCTGCCATGCGCCAAGTCTCTTGGGGAGGCGTGTGGAATAGCCGGGGCGGAGTGGCCCTGGGCGTCGGCGTTGCCAGTGTCGATATGCCGCCGAAAAACTTTCCGGCCGAGGACCTTCTGGAGGCGGCAGCCCGTTGCCTATTCGGCTCCCATAGTTGCGGCGGCGGCGTGGTCAAAAGCATCGAAATCTATTGAGCCGGAAAACCCCGCTCTTCTCCCCCTTCCGTGTCACTGCCACGAAAGTGGCAGCCCGTTGTGTTTTCCTGGATTTCTGCTTGCGCAGGAATGACACCTGCTGGATTCCTGCTTGCGCAGGAAGGACACAGGGTGCGTTTGTACAGGGCAGGCCTTTGTGTGTCATTCCCACGAAAGTGGGAAATCCAGTTGTTTTCCTGGATTCCTGCTTGCGCAGGAATGACACCTGCTGGATTCCTGCTTCCGCAGGAAGGACACAGGGGCCCCCTCACCTGGCCTGGCCAAAGGCCAGGCCGGTCTCTCCCGCAAAGGGGAGAGGCGAATGGCCCCTCACCCGGCGGTGCCTTTGGCACCGCCGGCCTCTCCCGCGGTGGGGAGAGGCCAGCATCGGACCTGACAAGCAGATCCCTCCAAGGGCATCTTCATTCGGCTAAAATGTTACCAGGGATGATACGCGGTCCTTCCCCGGCCTCTTCCATCAAAGGCCCGGCGGTGATTTTCCCACTTGGTGGAAATCTTTACCTCTTTCGCAAAATCAAAAATTTTTTGCGCACTGTTTGATTGCCTACCTTCGGAGCGGTATTTTATAATCATTGCCGGAAAGCGGATCCCCAGCATAGAAGGGTTGCCGGAAAGAGAATCCCAGCATACGGGAGGGCCGTGGGTGGCCCGTTCATGCATGGGGAAAAACATTGGGTAGAAGTGGTTTCCCTTGGTTCTTTCTGAAGAGCAGGCGAAGCGATGCAGCAGCGGCAATGGTTCTCCTGGCTCAGCGCAGTCCTGGTTTTCGGGATGGTGATGGGGTGTGTGGAGCAGCTTTTGGCCGAGCAGTCGGCCCAAGCCCCGCCGAACCTGATTCGGAATCCTTCGATGGAACTCCAACGCGAGGGCAAACCCCTGGGCTGGAAGCCGGTTACCTGGCAGGGAAAAGGCCATTTTATCTATGCGGACACGGGCCGAACGGGAAAACACTCGCTTGGGATCGAATCGGCCGAAGGGGCGGATGTGGCCTGGCAGATCGTGGTCCCGGTGGAGCCGAGGGGCACGTATCGGCTTTCCGGCTGGATCAAAACCGAAAACCTCACGCCGAAGCAGGGCGGCCGCGGGGCACTGCTGAACATCCATAACCTTCAGCCCGTTGCCACTCAGGCCCTGACCGGTACGCAGGACTGGACCCGGGTAGAAGTGGTCTTCGATGTGGAAGACCAGGACACCTTGCAGATCAATTGTCTTTTTGGCGGCTGGGGGTTGGCCGTCGGAAAGGCCTGGTTCGACGACTTGGAACTGGTCCAACTGAAAGCGGGCCAGTGGGAACCGAAGCTTGTAATCGAGACGGCCCAAACCGGTGAACCGATTTCGCCCTATATCTACGGGCAGTTCATCGAACATCTGGGCCGATGCATTTACGGCGGCATTTGGGCCGAAATGCTCGAAGATCGGAAGTTCTTCTATCCGGTCGGGCATAAGGAATCGCCCTGGAAGGCGGTGGGTGAGGCGGATCGGGTGCGCATGGACAAAGAGCAACCGTTTGTCGGCGAGCATTCGCCCCGACTGGCCGCACCGGCAGGCATCGTGCAGGGCGGCCTGGGTCTGGTCCAAGGCAAAGAGTATGTGGGCCGGATTTGGCTGCGGGGCGACAAATCCGCCGGGCCGGTGCAGGTCAGCTTGGTGTGGGCCGATGGTCCAGATGGAAAACAAATGATCACCATCTCCGAGATCGGCTCCGAATACGCCAAAACACCGCTGCGATTTACGGCCGGTGGTTCGACGCTGGAAGGTCGGCTGGAAATCCAGGCTACCGGCCCAGAGGGCCATGTGTGGATCGGGCCGGTCTCGCTTATGCCCGCCGATCACATCGACGGCATGCGCCGGGATACGCTGGCCGTGCTGAAAGAACTGGATGCGCCGGTGTATCGTTGGCCGGGCGGGAATTTTGTCAGCGGCTACGACTGGCGCAAAGCCGTGGGCGATCCGGACCGGCGTCCGCCCATGAAAAACCCGGCCTGGCGCGGCCTGGAACACCATGATTTCGGCATCGACGAATTCATCCGGTTCTGCCGATACCTGGGCACAGAACCCCTGGTGGTGGTCAACAGTGGGCTGGGCGATGTGCAGATGGCCGTGGAAGAACTGGAATACGCCAACGGCCCGGCCGATTCGCCCATGGGTAGCCTCCGGGCCAAAAACGGCCATCCCGAACCCTATCAAGTGCGCTTCTGGGGCATCGGCAACGAGATGTACGGCAACTGGCAACTCGGCCATATGCCGCTGGAAAAATATATCCAAAAACATAACCAGTTCGCCGAGGCGATGCGGAAAAAGGACCCCTCCATTAAGCTGATCGCTGTTGGGTGTGTTGGCCCGTGGAGCGAAGGGATGATGCAACACTGCGCCGATCATATGGACCTGATCAGCGAGCATTTCTACTGCGGCCAATTGCCGGGACTGAGCCATGTTCGCCAAATCCCGAACCAGATCCGCCGCATTGTGCAGGCCCACCGGGATTATCGGAAACGGTTCGACAGCCTCCGGGGCAAGGACATCCGCATTGCGATGGACGAATGGAACTACTGGTATGGGGAACATGTGTTCGGAGAGCTGGGTACCCGATACTTTTTGCGGGACGCCCTGGGCATTGCCGCCGGACTGCATGAATACGCCCGGCAAAGCGATATGGTCTTCATGGCCAACTACGCTCAGACGGTCAATGTGATCGGGGCCATTAAGACCTCGAAGACTGCAGCGGCCTTTGAAACGACCGGGCTGGTGCTGAAACTATATCGGCAGCATTTTGGGCGGGTGCCGGTGGCCGTGGACATGAAACAATGTTCTCCTCTGGATGCAGCCGCCGCCTGGAGCGAAGACAAAAAAGTGCTGACCATCGGCATCGTCAATCCGACCGGCCACCCATTGCAGGTTCCGTTGCACGTGGCCGGGGCAGAACTTGCCGGCACCGGCCGCCGGTATGAAATTGCCGGCAACGACCCGATGCTCTTTAACGACCCGGACCAGCCGCCCAAGGTGCAAATTGTGGAGTCAGCCGTCGAAGGGCTGAAAGAGACGGTGCGGCTTTCGCCGTACAGCGTAACGCTTCTGAAACTCCAGGCCCGGCCGAGGCAATAAGAGCTTCCAGTAACATTTTAGTTTGACTGTATCTACCCGCCCGGCCCCCTACCAGATGGAGGGACTAAAAATTGGATCGAACACCACAGATGGTGGTCGTTGTTCCCGGTGGATACAGTCAAGTGAGCCGAATGAAAAAACCCTTGGAGCTTGTCAGGTCCGATCGCTTGGAGGCCTCTGCCTTGGATCACCACTTTTGCAGGCCAGCCAAGCACGCCCCACCATTCGGCTAAATGGTACAATTTCCAGAGAGGGATGTTCCTGAGCAGCCGGCCGATGGCGTCCGTTACATTTCCGAAGCGTCCGGTGGGTCAGAGCCCAGTTCGCCTTGGAGGGTGATCAGCAGGCGTCGACCGCCGCCGTTCTGGCGGTGTTCACACAAAAAGATTCCCTGCCACGTGCCTAGGCAGAGCCTGCCGTTCTGGATCGGCACGGTCAGCGAACAGCCCAGGAGCGAACTTTTGGCATGGCCGGGCATATCGTCCGGCCCCTCCTCCTGATGGTGATAGGGAAAATCTTCCGGGGCCAGATGGTCCAAGAGCCGATCCAAGTCCCTGGGCACATTCGGATCGGCCGCTTCGTTGATCGTCAGCGAAGCCGATGTATGCTGCAAAAACAGGTGCATGAGCCCGATCCGGATTTGCCGCAGTTCCAAAAATCTTTTCCCCCAACCGGTGCTCTTCCAACAGATGCCGAAATCGGCAGATGGTCGTTTCATCTGGCGGTGTGTCCCGGCCCAGGTCCAAACCTAAAAACTCTTGGACGGCATGCCAGTATGCATCCATTCTTCGGTTTGTGGATCGGAAAGGTGGAACCAGATTTGGAGAAAGTAAAGTTTCAACATCCACAGGAGCGGTTTAGTGGGACGGCCTGGACCGTCTTGTTTGGGCCAATAGGGTTCGACCAACTCCACCAGGGCTTGCCAAGGCATGATCTGGTTCATAGGGTGTAAGAAGAGATGTCGTCGGGTGGTTTTTCGTCGGCAGTCCAAGCCGCTGCAAGAGGCGAAGGTCTTCTGACCGGAGAGTTGCTCGAATTTTTCGCCGCGCATTATTCCCTCCTTTTGGGGGCACCCTCTGAATCATTCTTCCAAAAATCTTTTCTTTACAACCGCACTTAACTTACGACAGCAAAACAGGTTAGCGAAAAATGTTTCGGCTGCCAAGGGCCTGGGAGACAATTTGGGAAAATTTTTTATCCCCATGCTTGACAGCGCCAGGGGGGTGATTATACTAACAAGGTGCTGCTACGGAGTATTTCGTTCTCTTGGGACTTTCGGCCCCGCTAGGGCTTGTAAGCCTAGCGTCGGAAAGGGCCGAAACCCCAAGAGCACCAAAAGAAGGAATTATTCAGAGGTTCCTATTCTATATTTTATCCGATCCCCATCCCAGAGGAACCGTGGGCGACCGGTAGGCCAGACCTTTTGTGAGCAAAGGACCTCCACATGAAAATGAAGTTTGCTATTTCGGTGGGAATCCTGGTGTTCTGCTGGGCTGCGGCCGCTTGGAGTGCCGAAATCTTCGTCCGGGCCAGGGTCCTGGAACCGCAGGGAGAGAAGTTTATTCTGCTTACCGGCGGCCATCTCCATAAAGGGGACCCCATCTGGTATTTGCCGCAAGAAAAGCTGGAAGTCTCGGGCAATCAATGGAGCGAATGGCTTGATCTGCGAAAATGGGACCTGCACGCTCGGATGAATCGTGTGGGCGGTTTGGCCGAGTGGCCCTCCATGAAGCTGACCGTTCGCCGGGCCGATAAGCCAGAGCCGATCCGAGGTTGTCTTCTGGAGGTGCAGTTGGCCGACCGGCCCGATCCCCAGGCGGTGGTCATCAGTTTTCAGGAACGGAGCGGTTCGGATACGATCGGATTCCTTCTGCCCCATCCGTTACGCCAACACAAAGAGGAGTTTGAGACGGGCAGTCAAATGGCAGCCCGACATCTGCGTTGGGCGCAAGAAGCGGTGGCGGCTCGACAGGCCAAAGCCGGCCTTCCGCCCCTGCAACTGCCGGTCGGCCAACATCGCCTCCAACGCTTTCAAATGATCACCTCCCTGTGGGGACCGTATGATCCGCTATTGGCCAGGCAATGGGTCGAAGCCCTCCGGCTTTTGGGCTTCAACGTCATCGGTGGCGTGCCGGAGGAAATCGCTCAGCAGTACAAAATCCAAAGCTACACGGCCACGTGGCACTTGCTGGCCGATCCAGAACAGTCCGCCTATCAATGGACCCAAGGCGAAGGCGCCCGGATTGCCCAGCAACTGCGCAGCCCCGACGGCCGACAACGCTACGAAAACCTGGCCCATTATGTCATCTGCGATGAAATCCAGCCGTTGGATTTTCGCCGCACCGATCGAGAAAAGCTCAACGGTTGGTTCCGCCAGTATCTTCGCCAAAAAGGCCTCAGCGACGAGAGCCTCGGCATGCCGATCGACCGGGTGGAGTATCCGGCCGAGGCGATGTACGAAAAACACCTGCCCCGGGAAGCGAACCTGACCACCCGGAAGATCATGTATTATGCCGGCAAGTTCGGCCAATGGTGGACGGTCCAGCGATTGCGCCAGACCAGCCAGTTGATTCGCCAATCGTTTGCCTGTTTGCCGGGGGGTATGAAAACGGAGACGTTGCCGTCGGATCATTGCTTTTTTAATGCCTGGGGCCCGCCGCATACGGCCATGGGGTACCGAGGTCTGGACTTTTTTGAGATCGGCCAGCAAGAGGCGGTCGATATCATTTCCGCTGAAGATTGGCTGGGACTGAACCACATGTATGGCCCGGCCTTCACCTGGACCGGCCAACACGCCCTGGGCTATCTTTGTGCCATCTATCGAAGCGGCATCGGAAGTCGTAATGTCCAGCTTCGGGCCTTGATCACCCCTAGCGACGACGGCTATTTGCGCCTGAAAGCCTACGCCGCCCTGGCTCAGGGGTGCAAGAGTTTCTTTTTCTGGACGTTTGGGCCGACGTACATCGGTACGGAGAATTACTGGTCGGATTTACAGAGCCAGTACCACGGCCTGGCCAAACTCTGCCATGCCCTCCAACAAGCCGAACATATCCTCAGCCAGGCCCAGCCGGTCCGGGACCCCGTGGCCCTGATCTATTCGGTAAGCCATGACATGTGGCACACCGATCGACCAGCCCATTTTGTGGAGAATCGGCTGACCTGGGCGGCTCTCCGGCATCTAGGGGTGCAACCCGACCTGCTTCGGGAAGAAGACCTAGAAGCGGGCCAATTGCGCCACTACCAGGTGGCCTACCTGACCGGACAATGTTTGACCCGGAAGGCGGCGCAGCAGTTAGATCAGTGGGTTCGGCAAGGCGGCATTTTGTACCTGTGTGCCGGGGCGGCCACCCGGGACGAATTCTATGAACCCTACCTGCCGCCGTTTGCCGCTGCCGTTTGGCCAGAAAATGCCGCCCAACTGCTGGTCCAACAAACCGGCCATGCCTTTAATGAACGGGTCGATCTGCCCACGATCAAGCCGATCACCCATGCCGAAGCCGTTTTCCCAGCGCCGAACGCTTCCGCCGACGCTCCGCCGGCCAAGCCCGCTCCCGCGCCGCCTGCACCCGGCGCCGCATCAGCCAAGCCGGAAGAGGCAGCCGCGGTCAAAGTGCGGCTTAAGGTGATCGGATGTCGATTGAACCTCCGGCCGGATCTCAAACCTGAACAGGTTTGGGCCCGTTTTGACGACGGCGCCCCGGCCGCTGCCACCGTCCCCCATGGACGCGGTAAGGTGATTGCCGTGGGACTAATGCCCGGCTTGGCCTATTCGCCGTACAAACCCGGCCAAACCACCTTGGACGAAGTCTGGCCGGAAGGCCCGCGGATGATCTTCGCCCAGCCGCTTCGACTGGGCCTCCGGAACCCCCGAACCGTCCAGCTTTCCCATCCGGTGGTGGAAGGGAGTCTGCTGAGCGGCCCGGCCGGCTCGGCCATCGTGCTGATCAACCACACCTACCAGCCGATCCCAACACTGCGGATCGAACTGGCCTCCGCGCCCCCCTTCCAAAAGGCCACAAGCACCGAAGGCGTGCCGGTCCGAGTGGACCGACCGGACAACACCAAAGCCATCCTGGAACTCCCCTTGGAATGGACGGATATCGTCCTGCTGCAACCGTGAACATTTGATTGTTGCCGATGACCGGATCGCAGGAAATGCATATATATTCTCCTCTGGCAGCCGCCGGCTTCTGAAACGTTTTGGCCAGAGGGTGGAGGTGCTTGCCCTTCCCCCGCCAACTTCGCAGAGGCGTTTGGCATGTATCTGCTCGATTTTGGTGCAGGTGCTTGCTCCTTCCCCGGCCCACTTCGCTTCCCCCTCCGCTCGATTTTTGCATTTTGGGGCACCCGCCCATGGGCGAATACCCAACCTCTTGGGAAAACTCGGGGTTAGGAAAACGGGACCCCAAAGGAGAGGATGGGTTATAACTTTCGATAAAGCAAACAGTTACGGAAATTGGCAAAAGTCGATCTCAGAGGCTGTCCCGAAAAATCCGTTTTACCTTATCCGAGCGGTTACAGCCTGGAGCTAGAAGTTATCGGAAAACCCCCTGTTTTGTAGGGGTGTAGCTGGATGGGAAACCTCGGTTGGCTGCCAACACCTAGATTTGGTAATTTTGGCACCGCCTCTCAGATGATGGACCGGGGGCAGCCCGAGGCGTAAATCCTGCCCTGTGGCGGTGGGGGACTCCCTCTGGAGATCAAAATCACCCAGGCCTCTGTCTGGACCAGGTTGAACGGCTGGCTGTGCTCCCCCGCTGGGGGAGATCGGAGTTTTAAATTCCCGAAGGCAGCGATTTCGGCGTTTTGAATTCCCGTACGTGCTGGCGGGGGCTACCCCCCATGGCCTGTCCAAGATTTCCGGTGCCCTGTCGAGAGGGCAGCGGCCAATGTGTCTCCATATACAAGATATTGTGGCCTATAGGTTAAAAATACCTACATATAGTAGTTCCAATGGGAAGATTACGGGTTCCTACGCAATAATGGAGATACTGACGGGGGTTGTCTTGGCCGAGAACAACCAAATTCCCTGGAGGAAACTTCGAACCGGCCAGCGGATTCTTTTGTGGAAGATGCTTTTCCCAATATTTTGCCCTCCAGTGGTATGGCATCCTCCGGCCACCCAAGATAAGATAAAAGGAACTCGACTTCCCCTGGACCCTCCCAACAAACCGAAACAGCTCCTGGTACCTGCGCCCGAGAGGTTTGGGGGAAGCGAACAGACAAGCTGCCTGCGAAGACCAATTCCGCGGCTGTCCCGAAATGGACAGCCGGCAGGCCGAACCTTTCCAAACCCTTCCGGTTTAGCAAAATGCCCGTGTTGGGGGGAGGGAGCGGAGAGGGGAGCGCCGGTGAGTGGTAAATCCGGTTCATTTGACTGTATCCACCGGAAGTAATTCCTACAATCGGTGGGGTTCGGGCCAATTTTTATCCCCTACAAGTTGAGGGGGCGGGCCGGGCGGGATACAGTCTAATGCAAAAGGAATTTCCGGCCTAATTCAAAAGGAATTTCGGCCCAGCCCTTCGACGGACCACCGAAAAAACCGAAAAAATTGGTAACATGTTAGCCGAAGGAAGGGCAGGAATGGATCCCTGCTGCCGGAAGCAACTGTCCGGGCGTGTTCCTGCGAAAGCAGCATCCCAGAGAACATCGCTTTGGATTTTCTGGACTGCCGTTTATGCGGCAATGACAGGCTGGGTTTAGCCAGCCGGGGGAAAGGCGATGGGCTTCCTTCGGCGAAATGGTCTTCCTTCGGCGAACATGTTCCAGGATTGGTTTCGGCAGGGAAGGTGGTAGCTACTCCATGAAGGAGGATGTTGATGTCCACAACCCTTGTGCATGAGGGTACCCGCACCTTGACCTGGGGCGGGCATCCTTCCGGCCGATGCTCTGAAGAACTCCTGGCCGCCTACAATCAGTTGGTTGCCGAACCCCGACTCAGTTGGACCACCCACCATCGGCTGATCCGGCTGCTGGGCAAAGGCGGGCAGGGGATGGTGTATTTAAGCGAACGCCGCGGCACCGACGATTTTACCTTGCCGGTGGCCTTAAAAATTTTCTCTCCCGAGCGGTTTGCCCACGATCGAGCCTACGACGAAGCCATGGCGGAAATGGCTCGTGTGGCGGCCCGGGTGGCCCGCATCCAACAGGATAATCTCCTGGACGTCCATAATTGGATCGATCGCCATCGCATCCGGATCATGGAGATGGAATGGGTCGATGGATACGACCTGTCCCGATTGCTCACTAACCGGATGATGGATTACCTGTACGATCACGTCAGTACCCGGCGGTGGAATTATATCAATGAGGTGATTGTTACCCGGGGGCCGGTCCAACCCCGCTTGAAGCCGGGCGTGGCCATGGCGATTGTGCGGGATTGTCTGGCTGCGTTGGCGGCCCTGCACCGGGAAGGCATTGTGCATGGGGATTTGAAGCCGTCGAACATCATGCTGAAGCGGACCGGCACGGCCAAGATCATCGACATTGGGGCGGCGTTTGAGTTGGATCGTCCGCCGGCCCACCGAACCTGCACCCCTACGTATGCGGCCCCGGAGGTCTTGGAACAGCATGTCTGGAGTCCGCAGTCGGACCTGGCCAGTCTGGGCTATGTGCTCATTGAGATGCTTTCCGGGGTACCGCCGTTTGCCGGCCGGACCAGTGTGAGCGAACTGTTGGAAGCCAAGCGATTCCTGGCCCAGCGGCTCCATCAGATTCTGCCGGCCGAGGTTACCTGCAACGATCTGCTGATGAACTTCATCCGGAGCATGATTGCCCCGGATCCAAGCCGACGGTTCCCCAGTGCGGAAGCCGCCGATCTGTTTAAAGAAGGGGCCGCCAGTTTCCATCGCCAACTCGTCAAAGGCGATCTGGCCAGCGAATACCACAACGAGATTCGCATCTGGCTGGAAGAGCTGGAGCAGTTTGATCCGAAGGGGCAAACGGCGTAGGAGCGATTTCGG
>Ga0308418_1001283_pt1 | contig 13504 bp, 11 predicted proteins | sample HotsprSampleR4cd_FD_203517 | JGI IMG/M metagenome (GOLD analysis project Ga0308418, IMG submission 203517) | Hot spring phototrophic mat microbial communities from Mushroom Spring, Yellowstone National Park, Wyoming, United States - 20090729_R4cd ... | reverse complement strand
GGGCGCGTTATCTGGATTCTCGGGGTCGCCTGCGAGCCATAGATTTGCTGCGTGAAAGATGCTTACCATAGCTGCCACACGCTTGAATCAGTCAGCGTTTAACCTTTCTAACTCCTGCCTAAGCCATGTTGTGGGATAGATATCGCTTTGCACCTCATGTTTTGTGAGTGCTGTATCTAATATCGGGCGCAATCATGCTCCCCTTCGGCATTGCCGCTTGCATCTACGGCGCATCTCTTTGGCGAAAGCGACAGGCAGTGATGACTTGGGCGCAGACGGAGGGAAAAATTATCCTCTCTGAATTGAGACCAGGCGACGAAACCCTTGACTTATTTTTTAGCTATGAATACCATGTTTCAGGTGTGCGCTACACATCGTCCCAAATTGTTCCCGAAAATCAGGAGCATTCTCCTTTCGGCATCCCAGATAGATATCCCGTCGGCGCGACGACGACGGTATATTACAATCCCGATAATCCAAAAGACGCCGTGCTGGAACATGGAAATAACATTTTAGCATTTGCGTCTATCGGCGTGGGCGTGATTGTAATTATTTTTTCTATCGCGTATATGTTTGGGTTCAATGTATTTACCTTCTTTTCAAAATGAACCGACTTGCAACGCTCGACATCGGCACGAACACTGCGCTGCTTTTGATTGCAGACCTCGACGCGCGTTCCAACACCCTTACAACCATATTTAATGCGCAAGAAATTATCCGTCTGGGAAAAGGCGTCGATGCCGACGGCAACATCAACGTCGACGCAGTGTCTCGGCTGATCGAGTGCTTGAAAAAATATAAATTACTCATTGAGCAATACGGCGCAACGGACATCATCGCTGTTGGTACCAGCGCCTTACGAGACGCGAAAAATCAAGGCGAGGTTACTCGTGTGGCAGCACATGAAACCGGCATTCACATTACAACGATTTCTGGCGAAGAAGAAGCCGAGCTGACATTTCTTGGCGCGGTCGCAGGCTGGACGAACTTGCCCGATAAGTTTCTCGTCATTGACATTGGCGGCGGCAGCACCGAACTTGTCTTAGGAACAGTCCACGGCATCGAGGCTCGAGCCAGCCTCGACATCGGCTCGGTTCGCCTGACAGAACGGCTCTTTAAACACATACCGCCCTTGCCCATTGAATTTGAAGAAGCTGAAATGCTGATTAACGAAGGCTTCGCGGAACACCTTCCGACCTTCATCGCTGGACGCGAGAGTGCCGTTGGCGTTGCAGGCACGACTGTAACACTTGCGCAACTCTCCAAAGGCTTAAAGGCATTCTCGCCCGACTTGCACGGTTACAAACTGCGCTACGCCGATGTTCATCGCTTGCTTGATACATTTCGGCGCAGCAGCATCGATGAGATTATTTCGTTAGGCGTTGACAAAGGTCGGGCAGATGTGATTACGGCAGGCACACTCATTCTGCATCAATTCATGCGGCTCTTCAGCGCGAAGGAACTTACGGTCAGCACTCAGGGCTTGCGCTACGGCATGGCGGTCAAGGCACTTCGCCAACATCTACATCAAACTTGAATTGTCCGCACCTTAACCCCATTCGTGTAGACTCCATTTGTATCGTGCCGATTTGGCGAAACATTTCTATATTCTGTTCAACTTTTTGAGCAGCGTTGCACTACATTTCTTGAAAAAAGATGTCCGCCGTAACTCTACGAGATTTATTGACGGTACTCGCCCCCATTTCTCCGCACACCGCTGAAACCTTATTGCAACATACAGAACTTAGAACCTTAAAGAAGCATGCGTTTTTAGAGCAAGCAGGTCAGCATATCCAGTTTCAGTTTGTGGTCAAGTCAGGCATTGTCAGAAAATTTTTGACGAATGCCAAAGGCGAAGAATTTACCGTTAATTTTTTCAGGGCAGGACAGGCGGTTACACCAGCGCTCTTGCGCGGCGTCGAGTTTGTCTCCTTTGTTAATCTTGAGGTAATCAGCGCCGCTGCCGAAGTGTATTGTTTTTCATTGCATGGTATGCAACAGGCTATGGAAGGCGCTAAAGATTTAGAGCGATTTGGTTTTGCCGTCATGATGCGCGAAGCCTTTATGATGGCTGAACGAGAAAAGATTTTACTGACCGCCAGCGGCAAAGAAAAGCTCGCTTGGTTCAGAAAGCATTACCCCAATCTTGAAAACGAAATCCCGCACTACCATATCGCTTCGTTCTTAGGGCTAACTCCAACTTCACTCAGTCGATTGCGCGCCGCCAAACACTAACGCCTCAGTGATTTCTTGCCAAATGTAAATGCAAAACTCCGCATTGCGCCTGAACTTTGAGCAAAACGTTTCAAACCGAGCCTATGAGACACCTTTGCTTGCTCTTGCCGCTTCTGTTCAGCATATACGCTTGTGAAAGCCTTGATACCATTGGCGCGCTTGTGCCACCCACAGTCGACCAAGACCGTAGCCTGCCAAGTGTTGCGGTTAATGTGGCTGGGCGCCAACGCCTCATCCACGTTCGAACGTTTGGCAATCCGTCTAACCCGCCGCTGTTTATCCTGCACGGCAGCTTTACCGATACTCGCCCTTACCGAAACATCTGCGAAAGTCTTGCAGACAAATACCACGTGGTTATTTGGGACCAGCGTGGGTGCGGACTCTCGGAACGCATTACCGAAGAGGAATTCACTTTGGAGACGGCGGTCGAGGAAATCAACGCCATGAAAAACATCTACGCCCCGAACCAAAAAGTAACACTCATCGGTCAATCATGGGGCGGTGGGCTTGCCACGCTCTACACTTCCAAACATCCAGAAAAAGTGGCACAGCTCCTTCTCATCGAACCCATGCCCTTGACCGCCCAAGATATGCAGCAGCTCTTTAGCACCATTGTGCAATTTGGCTATGACAATGGTAGTTGGAACAACTTTGCTCGACATGGACAGGCGCTAAGCCCACGCGACCACGAACAACTCGATTACAGAGCCATGATGATTTTGCGCAGCACCATGACCGCCAGCTACCACTGCGACGGCAATAACCCGCCTGAATGGCCGATTCACCGTGTGGGCGGCTTTTTGGAATATGTCAGAAATCAACGCTTAGGAAATCCGCTGTCAGGATTTACCTACAATTTTACAGATGGTATTCAAAACTATCGGGATACGGTCAGGATTTTAGGCGGCGCTTGCAGTTCCTTAGGCTATAAGATGCAACTGCAATACTCAAAGTCCCATTTCCCCAGTGCAGAAGTCATAGAAATCCAAAATGCTGGTCATCGCATGAATATGGAAAAATTCGATGATGTGATGCGCGCAATTAAGTCATTTCTAAAAGCCTATTAAGCATGAACAGTCGCTTCCTCATTTTGATTGCACTTTTAGGGCTTCCCCGTCTTGGTTATGGTCAGAATCCCTTTGGCTTACTCCATGACGGTCATCATATTGTTTCAGTTGGTATTCATGCCAACCCCAGCTTGAATGCTAATGCCGATTATCTTTTCGCTTTTGAACAGAAGGACGGCACGTTTCAACGCTTTGGGCTGATGACACAAGCCAATTTTCCTCTGTTCTCCCAACAAGGTATTGATTTTGATTTTCGTATTGGGGCAGGCGCCTTGGTAGGCATCGCAAGCAATTTCAAAGCACTGATGCTGCTGACGTGGAACTTTTCAAGAACGGCGGATGTCAATGGTCAGTATTTTCATACAGGTCTTAAAATTGATGTGCTGCCCGGTTATTATGGCACGAATTGGGCATTTGCCCCTCATTTATCCTTGAGCTATCAACCCTTTATCCACATAGAACATAGTGAGTATGCCAAACAAGCGTTTCAAAATCTTTACCCCAGTGGCAGCGGTTCATTTACCGCACCGAAAAATGGTTGGTTCTACCAAACTCATCTGATGATTCAAACAGGAGTAAGTGTGGCATATTTTCAATCCACGTGGTCTCTGAATTTAACGGCTGGGTTTCAGCATCAGCCGAACCGCTTTGGACTGCTTCTTTTTCCAGACCTTGGCATGTTGCCGTTTTATGGCGGACTGAATTTTGGATATTCAGTTTTGTAACAAATGAGAGATGCGGGCTGCCACAGGGGTAGCGTGGTGTCGGGGATTCCACTTTATCATTAAGCACCTTCCACAATGTCAAGCCGATAATCGTCGGAGGCTGGCAGTGCAAAGCGGTTGTAAAGGTCGGCATCGACGCGGCGTGGGCGTTGTGTTTTCAGGTCAATCAAACACCATGTTGTGACGGCGTCGGCGATCAGCTCGCCTGTAGCAGCGCGCAGCATCGATGTGTGTCGCGTGCATTTCGCACCACTTGCCTCACCAATCCATGTGCGAAGGATAAGTCTCTCGTTCACAAACGCTGCCCGCTTGTAATCAATTTCGTGTCGCAAGACCACCCAAGTGAGCGACGACTTTTGTTCCTCCGTCGCCCAAGCGTTCCAATGCGCGACCGCCACCTCTTGCACCCATTGCAAATAGACGACATTGTTGACATGCCCGTTCACATCGATTTCTCTCTCGACGGTTTGAATTGTCATCTCGAAGGTTGGTTTCTTCGTGCCGCGCATCTGCGTTATGCGGTTGCTGGTTCGCTCGGCTGTTCTTTCGCAGCGGATTTGCCAAGCGTTGATTTGGTGAATTCGGGAAACATAACGCGCTCCAAGTGAACAGTCTTGCCTGTCTCAAGGTCGAGTTTGATGACCATGGCGCACAGATGCACATCGTCTTTGGCGCACTCGTATTTGTGTGGCGTCTGATACAGAAAGCGGTCGACGGCAGTTTTTGTTACCATACCGACGACGGAATCATACGGTCCCATCATGCCAATGTCGGTGCAGAAGCCTGTGCCTTTCGGGAAAATGCGCTCATCTGCGGTCGGCACATGTGAATGCGAGCCCATGACCGCCGAGACTCTGCCGTCGAGATACCATGCTAACGCCGCTTTTTCGGCTGTCGCTTCAGCGTGCATATCGACAATGATGTATTTAACATCTTTCATTTTTTCCAAAATCCAATCGGCGGTGCGGAACGGACAATCAATCGTGTACATAAACGTTCTGCCTTGCAGATTGATGACGCCGATTTTGCCTAAGCCTTTCGGCAGCGAGTAAATCCCAAAGCCTGTGCCGTAAGTGCCCTTGGGATAGTTCGCAGGGCGCAGCACGTTAGACTCTTTTTTGAGTGTGTCGTGAAATTTGAAGTTGTCCCAAATATAGTTGCCGCCCGAAACCACGTCAATACCGGCCGCTCGAAATTGATGTAGCAGTTCCGCCGTCATGCCTTTGCCGTTGTAGGCGTTCTCGCCGTTGCATATTGCAAAGTGAATGTCGTATTTCTGAATGTAACCCTTGAGCAACTTTACGACGATATCGACACCGGGCTGTCCAACCACATCCGCCATGAAAAAGATATTGACCGTTTTTGACATCGCTCCGTTAGTTTGGGTTGTCTGATTGACGCACACTGTATTGATAAGTTACGACAATCTCCGTTGTGGAAGAAAATAGATTTTCTCCAACGGCAACGCTCACCCAAAAGTTAAACCCCTTGCATCAGGAGTTTAAGTCGGTCTTGAAAATTTATCTGGGTTGTAGTCTGTTCAAGATTGCCAACTTGGACAGTTACCTTTTCATGTCTGGCCTCCAATTCATCTATGTTGTCTCTTGAAAACACTTTTGCCAACCACGACTTCAACCAGTACTGCACTATTTTTCGCAGCTCATTATTCTGTCTATTTTTTTGCGTTGACTCGTCCTTTTAAGCTAACGGATTGGGTATTGCCGAAGGCGGGGCGTTTCAGCACTACTGTTGATTTGAAAAACTAAAGTTCGGTTAAGCACAAAAGTGTCATAAAAGCCCGTCACCCCCGCTTTTGGCAATACCTTGTTAGCGGTAGTTTTTATTCTAGACATGTTTAGTTGATAAGTGCTATATTTCGTCAAAAAACGACGATGACAAAACTACCTGTGTATGTATCCGAATCCGACTTTGAGGAATATATTCTACCGCATTTGACGCATAAACCGAATCATAATCGTCAAAAAGTTAGTTATCACTACATTTTTAATGCAATGCTTTATGTCTTAAAATCAGGTTGTGCCTGGCGAACATTAAAACCGGACGACGGCTTGGTGACTTGGCAAAATATTTATTATCACTTTCGCAAATGGTCTGACGACGGCAGCTTTGAAAGGCTCTTTACATCGTCTCATTTCGTGATGAATCAACACTTGGCACTCGAATGTATCCAATTAGACGGCAGTCATACGCCGTCAAAAAAGGGGGCGAAAAAGTCAGGTGGCAACGCCGAAAACGGGCGAAAACCACGAATAATCTAATCATTTGCGACAATAAGTATCATATCCTTGCCATTTCGGATTGCATCGGCGGAAACCATCACGACAGTTACGAATTGATTGAACAGATGACGATTTTGTTGAATAAAATGAATGAAGCCAAGATTGATTATAAATCATCTCATTTAAATGCCGATAGTGGCTTTGATGTTAAATCTTTTATTGAATACATTGAACAAAAACATCAACTCATTACTAATATTCCAAAGAATCAACGTAATACGAAGAAAATCAATCAGGAGCATCGTTATTTAAGCGAGTATATTTACAGCTTCCGATTCAAAATAGAAACGATTTTTGCTTGGCTTGACAGCTATAAACGAATCTTAATCCGATTTGAGCAACGCGCCAAACACTTCAAATCTTGGCTCCTCATTGCTTCGTTTTTAATCAATTTACGCACTATACTCAACTAAACAACTCTTGTTTTATGTTAACATTTTTTTGGAGTATGTGGTTATTACCATTACCGCCAACGTTTTGCGGCTTGGCGTAGTGGCGGATTTTTAGCACAAAAGTTCAATCGAAGAACTGCATTTGAACCTACTACAAAACTGTCATACGAAGCACTGCACCCGCCATTACGCCAAACCGCTGTTAGCTGCTGGCGTTCCTGTCCACCGTGTCTGTAAACCATTGTCATTGTTGAGTTTCCGTGTCATTTGTCTGTCGGGTTGTGCGTGGCGTTTTTTATTTTTTTTGAAGCGTTGGAAATTTTTTAAAAACAATTTTGTCCTGTGTTGGCTTTGCAAGCTCTTTGACAAAGCTTTGGTTGCAGCGTTGGCTTGTGCGGCTTTGGCAATGTGCTTGCAAATAGCGTGAGCTTGTCATTAGTTTATAGGGTTGGAAGTCCCAATTCGATTAAAAATTTGTTATGTATTTCTCTGGCTTTGGTAATTTCCTTTTCAAGGTCAACGAGTTTTTTATTTACCTCTTGCAAATCAATCATTTCTTCTTCTAACGATGTGCTCACATATCGCGAAATATTCAGGTTGAATTCGTTTTTTTCGATTTCTTCCATGGTTACCCTACGAGAATAACGGCTTTCCTCAATTCTGTTTTTGTAGGTGTTAACTATCTTGTCAATGTGCTCAGGTAGTAAACTGTTTTGTCGTTTTCCTTTTTCATAATGCTCTGAGGCATTGATAAACAACACATCGTCAAACTTTTTGCATTTCTTTAAAACCAAAATGCAAACGGGAATGCCTGTTGAGAAAAACAAGTTTGCGGGAAGTCCGATAATGGTGTCAATGTTTCCGTCTTCTAATAGTTTTCTTCTGATTCTTTCTTCTGCTCCGCCTCTGAATAAAACCCCATGAGGCAAAATGATTGCCATTGTTCCCTCTTTACTCAAAAAGTGAAAACCGTGTAACAGAAAAGCAAAGTCGGCGGCGGACTTGGGTGCAATACCGTAACTTTTAAAACGAAAATCTTCTGCCATCGCTTCCGTTGGCTCCCAACGATAGCTGAATGGTGGATTGGCTACAATCGCATCAAATTCTAATTTTTTAGATGGGTTCATTTCGTTTAGAATATCCCAATCGTTGAGCAAAGTATCTCCGTGATGGATTTCAAATTCTGTGTCCTTTACACCATGCAAGAGCATATTCATGCGAGCTAAGTTGTAGGTCGTTATGTTTTTCTCTTGTCCGTAAATTTTGCCGATGGTTCCGCCTGCCTCAGTCATTTTCTTACGAACATTGAGCAACAACGAACCCGAACCACAGGCAAAGTCCAACACCCGTTCTATTTTTTTCTTTTTGCCTTGGCTGGGGTCTTGGCTGTCAAGGATTACAATTCCTGAAAGAATGTCTGAAATTCTTTGTGGGGTATAAAACTCACCTGCTTTTTTACCCGAACCTGCCGCAAACTGCCCGATAAGATATTCGTAGGCATCGCCCAAAATATCGCTACCCGTAGAAAACTGATTGATGCCTTCAGCAATTTTTACGATGATGTTGCAGAGTTTTTTGTTGCGCTCTTCATAGTTCTTGCCGAGTTTATCCGAATCTAAATTAATCTCCGAAAACAAGCCCTGAAAGGTGCTTTCAAACGATTCGTTTTCTATGTATTTGAAACCCTCTTGCAGGGTTTGCAGCAATTCTTTGTCTTGTGTTTTGGCAAGGTGCGTGATGTGGTCCCACAGGTATTTGGGTTCAATGACGTAGTGGATTTTTCTACGCATTTGTTTTTCAAACTCTGCGGTATCATCGGGGTTTTGTTCGTACCACACCGATAGGGGCGTTTTGCCACCATTCCCATTGAGCGTGGGATAATCTTTGCCCAATTCTTTTTGGGCGGCAGCCTCGTAGTTGTCCGAAAGGTATTTGAGGAACAAAAACGAGAGCATATAATCGCGAAAATCGTCGGCATTCATCGCACCACGCAGTTCGTCTGCGATTTTCCAAAGCGTTTTGCCTAATTGTGTATGGTTGTTTTCTGTCATATTATATATTCATGTTAAGGTTAAACAAAGGGCGTAGTGTATTTTTTCATTACGAAGATTTTTGGGCTACGTCCCTTTTTTGGTTTATTCATTATTGATATTCGGAAACAACCCCTGCAACAACCCTTTTTTGTGCCGCTGCAATTGTTCTATTTTTTGCGTTTGGGCAGTGATGACTTCATCTAAAGACGATAGGCAGGAAGCGATTTTTTCTTGCTCTTCCTTCATAGAGGGAACTCCAATCGTTAGTTTCTTCAATTGAGTTGCATAAAGGTGAACAACAGCATCTCCCTGCGCAATTTTTGAAATTACCTTCTTTAATCCATTGCTTAAATAGTAAGCAAGGAAATCTCCATTTAGTGAAGTTCTTAGAATATTCAAATCACCACCTAATGCAACACCCCCTAACTTAACACACGATGCAGTAGCGATATCTTCTTTTGTTTCACCTGACGATGGAATAATTACATCATTTGGCTCGCTTAGCATCAAATCATCTTCCCTTAGGTTGGTAAACGACTTAATTTCTTTTATTATCTCTCCGTAATGTGTATATAGTTCGCCATATCTTATACACGGTAGTTTTCCCTTAGAATCAACATCGGCTTTTGATATTCCTTTTCCTTTTAGAAAGTGAGCAATTTCCCCCAACTTTTTCACTACCCACTCCCCACTATTTTCAAACTCCTTAAACCGCAGTTTCGGCAGGGTTTCCCCTTCTTGCGGGAAGAGGTTTTGCAGCAGTCCTTTTTTATGCTGTTTGAGCAGTTCTAACTTTTGTTGCTCGCCCGTGATGACTTCATCTAAAGACGAAAGGCAGGAAGCGATTTTTTCTTGCTCAATTAAACTTTTTGGTAACTCAATATTTAAATTTTGAAGAATAGGTAACCTTAATGAAAGCACAGTTGATTGCACTGCTTTGTGAGATAGAATCGTGCTTTTATTAAGTATTGAATAATAAATAAATTTTCCAAAGCATTTGAAATTATTGAGTGCATACGCTCTTTGATGAAGGTTGAACTTCCCTTTATAGTATTTTGGTATAAATCGCATTCCCTCTCCAGGAATGATAACCGCTTCAGTATCAAAAATAAATTCGTTTGAAGCTTTTATTACTTCTGAACGGTCAAACAGTGGATACCTTCCATTTTCTATGTGGTCTTGTGCATTTGCTTTCCCATTATTTATTTCACAAATTTCCCCCAACTTTTTCACTTCCCACTCCCCTTCATTTTGAAATTCAGGGAAGCGGAGTTTTGGTATTAATTTATGTTTGTTGTTTTTACTCATACGCTTTTAGTCCTGATATTTCACGCCCTTCGGCTTTCTTTTTTAAAATGGGTATCAATTCATTCATCAATGCCAGTTCTCTTTTACTTCGTTCTTTCCAACTCAGGTCTAAGTGTGCAAAGAGGTCGCTCAATTTGTCGGCATCAAAAATCATTCGGCTAATGACGGCATCTGTAAATTGTTTCAATGCTTCATATTCTAAACCGTTATTCTGTGCTATTTCCGCTAATTTTTTAGCCATTTTTTCTTCCTTAAATTTTTGATAGCCGATTTTTATTTCCTGCTCGTTAAGAGCTTTGCCAACTTCCAGCGTATCGATGTATTTAATGATGTCGTCGCGTTCTTCCATCAGGTTGGCACTACTACTTAACACACCAATCAGTTGGTCGCGGGTCATTTTTTGTTTTTTGGGTTCGGTTTGGGTGTATTTGGCAATCAGGTTCATAATGTAGTCGTAATCGACCACAGCGGAGGCAAACAAGACAAATTCAAAATCCAACTGCTGAATATTTTCGGGTGCTTTGTCGCCTTCTTTTTGCTGTCTTTCTTTGAGTTGTTTGGCAATTTCCAAATACGAGCTTCGGAACGAACGCAATTGCTCTTCGGGCATCAGGTTTTCAATGGTTGTTATTTGTTCTTCGGTGAGGTCGGTGTATTGGTCAAGTTGCGTTTTTAATCGTTGCACTTCTTTAAAGCGATTGATAAACTCTACACGGGCAGCATCGCCTTTGAGGTTGAACACTTCCTGTGGCTCGGCTACCAAGTTTTTATCAGTCATCCATTTTTCGATTGCCTTAACTGCTTCTTGGTATTTCTCAATTACTTTGGGAGCTGGTTCAACCAACCAAATTTCTTTGGCTCGTTCTGCCACACGTTCACCGCTGAACAGGGCAATGGCTTTGTCGACTTCGGCTTGTTGCCCGCGAAAATCTAAAATGTTGCCGTAGGGTTTGGTATCGTTCAAAACACGGTTGGTTCGGCTGAATGCTTGAATCAATCCGTGATATTTGAGGTTTTTATCTACATACAGGGTATTAAGATATTTGCTATCAAAGCCTGTGAGCAACATATCCACCACAATCACCACATCAATTTTGTTTTTGCGTGGATAGTCGGCATTGCTGAACTTCTGAAATTTGATGCGTTGTTGTACATCTTGGTAATAGAGGTCAAATTCAGCAAGGTTGAAGTTTGTGCCATACTGTTTGTTGTAATCGCTGATGATGGCTTCGAGTGCTTTTTTCTTTTTTTCGGGTTCTACTTTGTTGTCGGCTTTTTCTTGTTGTAAATCTTCCTGCAACTGCTGAACATCTTTATTTCCTTCGGCAGGCGGAGAAAACACACAGGCGATATTTAGCGGAACAAAATTTTCATCTTCTTTTAGTTTGTTCGCCTGAATCTCTTTGAACAGTTCGTAATATTCTATTGCGTCATTGATGGAAGCCGTTGCTAGAATGGCATTAAACCGCCTTTGGTGGGTGGCAGCATCGTGTTTTTTCAGAATGGTCTTTACGACTGCTTGTTTATGTTCTGTGCTGCCAATGGTTACATTTTTTTCGGGTTTGAAATAGTCAATATGAAAACGCAACACGTTTCTATCTTCTATGGCGTGGGTGATGGTGTAGCTATGTAATTGATTTTGGAAAATGTCCTTTGTGGTTACATAAGAACTAACTGTTCCGTCAATTTGCTTGTAGGTGGCGTTATCTTCAAAAATGGGTGTTCCTGTAAAACCAAATAGCTGGGCTTTTGGGAAAAATTCTTTAATGGCTTTGTGATTTTCGCCAAACTGCGAACGGTGGCATTCGTCAAAAATAAACACGATGCGTTTGTCGCGAAGCGGTTCAAGGCGTTGTTTATAGTTGTTTTTATTGTTAGGGTCTAAAGCCAATCCGAGTTTTTGAATGGTGGTAACGATTACCTTGTTGGCATAATCTTCCGAAAGCATTCGTCTTACCAGTGTTTCTGTGTTGGTGTTTTCTTCCACGCAACCTTCCTGAAACTTGTTGAATTCTTCGCGGGTTTGTCGGTCAAGGTCTTTACGGTCAACGACAAACAAACATTTTTGAATATTCGGGTTGTCTTTGAGGAGGGTAGATGCTTTGAAAGAGGTTAGCGTTTTTCCGCTGCCGGTGGTGTGCCAAATATAGCCGTTGCCTCTGTTTTGCTCAATGCAATCGATAATGGCTTTGACGGCATAAATCTGATACGGTCGCATGACCATCAATTTTTGTTCGCTTGCCACCAAAACCATGTATTTGCTAATCATTTGGCTGAGGGTGCATTTGCTCAAAAACTTTTCGGAGAAATCGTCTAAGTGTGTGATTTTTTTGTTGTCTTCACTGGCAAATTGATAAACGGGTAAAAATTGCTCGTCTGCGTTAAATTTAAAGTGTTCGGTGTTGTTATTGGCAAAATAATAGGTATTCACGCGGTTGCTCACGATAAAGAGTTGCATAAAGCAAAGCAATGAATTGGTGTAGCCGTTGCCCGGGTCGCTTTTGTAGTCCACAATTTGCTGCATAGCTTTTCGTGGGCTAACCTCCAAGCTTTTCAGTTCAATTTGCACAACGGGAATTCCGTTTATGAGCAAAATCACATCATAACGGTGATAGCTGTTGCTGGTGTTGATGCGTAATTGATTGATGACTTCAAATTCGTTTTTGCACCAGTCTTTAATGTTTACCAATGTGTAATGCAAGGGCGTTCCGTCCTCACGGGTAAATGTGTTGATTTCTCTAAGTCGTTTTGCTGATGCAAAAACGTCTGGGTTGATGATTTCCTTCAAAAGTCTATCAAATTCGGAATCTGTCAAGTTCACACGATTCAAGGCTTGAAACTTCTCACGGAAATTCTTTTCCAGCGAAGCCCTGTCCCGAATGTCTGCCCTGTGCGTATATTTCAGGTCAGTCAGTTTGATTATCAAACTATTTTCTATTTGTTGCTCGTTAGGCATATGAAATTTATATCGGTCAAAGTTAATTTTTAATCACGTTCATCAGTCGGTGCGTTGGCAAAAAATGGCTCTTTTGGCTTTGCGAAGGGTTGGCTTGCGGGTGGGGCAAAGCCAAATGTGCCACTTGCGTGCTGGCTAAAATTGTTTTTAAAAAATGCGGGTGGAAAAAAATAAAAAACACAGGGTCGGCAATGAGTGTCGGCTTACTCGTTGTCCGCTTGAAATATAGTCTATATGTTGTCCAACTGTCAAAATGGTTTGTCCTTGTGTTAATGTTCAATTTTTAATTGTCTGTTCAATGGTTGCACTGTCGTTTTACACTTGCCGGTAACGTTTTCGGGCTTTGCGTTCGGGCGGGTTTCGGAGCACAAAACTGTCAACCTGCACTGAACTTGAATAGAAGCACAAAGCTCCAAGTTTGCACGTCACACCGCCTGACGCAAAACCCGTGTTATCGGCTGGTGTTTTTGTCAGCATACTGTTTCTTC
>Ga0308418_1001280_pt1 | contig 13520 bp, 10 predicted proteins | sample HotsprSampleR4cd_FD_203517 | JGI IMG/M metagenome (GOLD analysis project Ga0308418, IMG submission 203517) | Hot spring phototrophic mat microbial communities from Mushroom Spring, Yellowstone National Park, Wyoming, United States - 20090729_R4cd ... | reverse complement strand
AGCCTTGCCAATGTCGCAGTGGACTTTCGCCGGTTGTTCGAGACCGGCAGGCGCGTTCCTTTGGGCAGGCGGGCGCGGCGTTCAAATCCTGCTGCCTTCTTGGCAGCTTCCAGCTTTCGGCTGAGGCGCCGACTACGGATTTTCAGGCGGCGCAGCGCTGCTTTGAGCGGCTTGGGCGCTTCAATGACTTCACCGTTGGAGATCGTTGCGGCAGCTTTGATGCCCAGGTCGACGCCGTTGACTTCGTGCGACGTGCGACGCCGATAGAATTGCGCATCAGGCACCTCGACCTGTATTGCCACAAACCAACGATCTGCGGTGCGGGAGACCGTTGCGCCCAAAATCTTGCCCGCGAAGCGCAGTTCCTCGGTCATGGCGACTTCGCCGATCTTGGGCAGACGGATCGTCCTGCCATTCAGGGTGAACTTGTCGTTGGCAACATAAAAGCTGTCGCGGCAACGGCCCTTTTTCTTGAACTGTGGTTTGTGCGCTTCTTTGCCCTCCTTGAGGTCGGCAAAGAACCTTTCCCATGCTTTGGCGAGATTCCTGAACGGCTGGGCGTGGGCATCCCGGTGAATGTCTTTCAACCAAGGCCGACCGTTCTCATCAAGCCACTGCGGGTCGGTGTACTTGATGGCGTTGAACTGTTTTTTGAGCGACATGGCGTTTGGCCTGCCGCCTGCTGCGTATTGCCTGTTCCACTCATTGAGCGCCCAGTTCCAAACACGCCGCGCCGTGCCGCAGGCACGCTTGAAGTAGTCCACTTGCTCAGGAGTCGGACAAAGAGCGATCTTGTGGGTTAGTTGCATTGTTGGGCCTTTTTGGCGTCATTTACATCCTGTTTCAGCGTTTCATTTAACTTCTTTCAATAGTTCCTCAAACCGTAACGAAAAACAGTGCATGATAGTCATCAAGTCTTGCACCATTTCCTGTTCAGGAGACAGCCGTTCCTGGTTGAGTACCAGCACTTCGCAGTCATGGGTTTTGGCGTAATGTTCGAACCACTCAACGGGTGAGGCGGTCCCGGTGGGCGAGGATCAGCATCTTGACTTCTCGTCGCCCGATCTCGTCCATAAAACCGCTTGCGCTTGAAGTTCAGCCCGCCGCCCACTTCCTCGATAAACTCGACCCCCGCCAATCCCTTTGCCACCACGAACTCTTCCAGCACTTTGCGCTGATTGGCCAGGTCCGCCTTCTGCGCTGCACTCGAGTAGGCGACCAGCTTGGTTGGTGCATGGTTCGTCTGCCGCAAACCGATGAACTCACGTCTCGGTGTAGAGACGGCGGTTGCTGTCCGTTAATCAGCCTTCCTTCACGCTCCCAGCGCTGCAACGTCTTGACCGAGACACCAAGCAGTTTTGCGGCTTTACCCGTACTCACTATCACGTAGTATAAGTCAAGCTAGAGTCCACCTCCTCGACCGTAGCGACGAAGTGCTTCAGCAGCAGCATGCCGCCTCACCCGTCGGCTCTAGGAGCGGGCGGGGTCATGCCGGCGTAGGCGCTGCACAAGCGTGATTCAGCGCGATTGTTTGACGCTCACAAACTGGCTGATCTCGTCAATCAAGCGGGCAAGGTCATAGCCATCAAACAGCGACCGCCGGATCTCGATGTAATTACCGAGGTCTGGCGCAAACTGTTGGACGAAGCGGACGGTATCTGTGATCCCAAGCTCACGAACGAGTACCTCCCAAGCGCGGCGGTTTACCTCGGCGATGGATGTTTCCTCGTGCATTTCAACATCCCTAAACATTATATGTCCCTTACGAACACCCCGTAGTTGTCCCGCATTCCAAGCACACTTTGCAAGTGCCATTGCGCACCATGCGCGCCGAACCGCACGACGGGCAGACATCACCTGTGTAGGCGTGCCCATTCATCCCATGGACGGCCAAGGCGAGGGCCTGCTCGCCCACGGCGACCAAATCCTGCTGCTTGACGTGCGCGAACTCATCGCGCTTGAGATACTCGATGGCCAAGACGCGGAAGATGTAGTCGACGATGCTCGTGGCGAACTTCACGTGCGGGCTGTCATTCACCAAGCCGGCCGGTTCGAACTTCGTCATCGTGAACTGCTCGACAAACTCCTCCAATGGCACACCGTATTGGAGGCCAACCGAGACGGCGATGGCGAAGCAGTCGAGGAGGCTGCGCAAGCTGGAGCCGGCCTTGCTGGTGTCGACGAAGATCTCGCCGAGCCGACCATCCGGATACTCGCCGGTTTGCAGGAAGACCGTTTGACCGCCGATCTTGGCCTTGAAGATTTTAGCGTTGCGGACGGGTGGCAGCTTCTCTTGAACGCCGCGCGGGTGCGCGGTAACCGGCGAAGGAGTTTCCCCTTCCTCAGGCTGTTCATCCATATCCGCGTCATCGAGCGTGAAGCCGGCACTGAGCGGCTGGCTGAGCTTGGATGCGTCACGGTAGATGGCGACCGCTTTGATGCCGAGCTTCCAGGCTTGGCGATAGATCTCGTCGACGTCGGCGATGGTGGCGTCAGCCGGCAAATTCACCGTCTTGCTGATCCCGCCGCTGACGAACGGCTGGACGGCGGCCATCATGAGCAGGTGGCCGAGCGGGGCGATGGCACGGGTCGACCACTTGCTGGTTCGGTTGGCGCAGTCGAACACGCTGAGGTGCTCCGGCTTGAGGAGCGGACACCCTTCGAGCGTGCCGTGGCCTGCGACGAACGCTTCGAGCGCGTCTGCGAAGGCCTCATCGAAGCCAAACGCCTTGAGGCAGGCTACCCCGTCGCTATGGCCGCGGACGGCGAACGCCTCGCGGACCGCAGCACGGTTGGCGAGCGCGCGCTCCGCCTGCGCGACCTCCTCTTCGGTGAAGCCGGCGCGGCGGAGGGCCTGGCGCTGCGCGTCGGAGAGTTGTCCGTGGCCAAGCAGGTAGCGCTGCATCGCCTCGATCTCGTCCTTGGTATAGCCGAGCGCTTCAAGGGCGGCGGGGACGGCGCTGTTGATGATCCACAGGAATCCCCCGCCGGCGAGGGTCTTGAACTTGACGAGGGCGTAGTCCGGCTCGATACCGGTGGTGTCGCAGTCCATCAGCAGGCCGATCGTGCCGGTTGGCGCGATGGCCGTGGCCTGTGCGTTGCGGAAGCCGTAAAGCTTGCCGAGCCGGAGCATGTCGTCGGCTGCGGCGCGCGCCTCGCGCAGCAGGTATTCAGGGCAGTGCCGGAGGGCATTGTACGGTTTGATGCTCAGGCCCTCATAGTCGTCGCGCTGGTGGGCAGCGCGCCAGTGATTGGCGATCACGCGCAGCATGTGCTCCTTGTTGCGCTCGTAGGCCGGGAAAGGCCCGACAGTCGCGGCGATCTCGGCGCTGGTGGCGTACGCCGTGCAGTGCATGATGGCTGCGATGCCGGCGGCGATCCCGCGCCCGAGGTCTGAGTCGTAAGGCACCCCCATGCGCATGAGCAAGCCGCCCAAGTCGGCAAAGCCGAGGCCGAGTGGTCGATGGGTATAGCTGTTCCGGGCGATGGCCTCGCTTGGATATTGCGCCATGAGGACGCTGATTTCGAGCGCCAGCGTGGCGATTCGCACAGCGTCCTTGAAGGTTTCAACGTCGAAGCGACGCTCGGCTGGGCGGTAGAAGGCGGTCAGGCGCAGCGAGCCGAGGTTACACGCGCTGTTGTCGAGGAAGAGGAACTCGCTACACGGGTTGCTGGCGCGGATCTCGCCGTCGGCCAGCGAGGTGTGCCATTCATTGATCGTGTCGTGGAACTGGAGGCCAGGATCCGCGCAGGCCCAGGCGGCGTAGGTGAGCCGCCCCCACAGGTCGCGCGCCTTCACGGTCCGGATGGGTTGCGGCTGGCGACCCTCGGCGCTTGCCTTGCGCAGCTCGGTGCGCCAGTAGAGCGGATATTCCTCGTCCGTCTCGAGGGCGCGCATGAAGCGGTTGTCGACGCGGACGGAGTTGTTGGCGTTCTGGCCGCTGACGGTGCGGTAGGCCTCGCCCTCCCACCAGGTGTCGTACTCAGCCACCTCGTCGCGATGCCCTTCGCGCATGGCGGCGATGGTGCGCATGAGCCGCCCTTGTGGGACGCCGTCGGCGATGGCCTTCTTCAGGGCGCGCCTGAGGTGGGGATTATCGACGGGGTTATATCGGTCGCCGTCCCCGTCGTAGTCGGCGATGGCCTTGCGGATGCCGTCCACAGCGCGCTTGAGGACGCGGCTGCCGGCGACGAGTGATGCGACCTTGTCCTCGGCTTGGACCTTGCAATTGATGTATTCTTCGATGTCGGGGTGGTTCATGTCGAGGACGAGCATCTTGGCGGCGCGGCGCGTGGTGCCGCCGCTCTTGATTGCGCCGGCGGCGCGGTCGCCGATCTCGAGGAAGCTCATCAGGCCGGAGGAGACGCCGCCGCCGCTGAGTGGTTCGCCCTGGCCGCGGATCTCGGAGTAGTTGACGCCGCTGCCGCCGCCATGCTTGAAGACGCGCGCCTCGCGCACCCAGAGGTCCATAATGCCGTCCGGGTTGACCAGGTCGTCCTGGATGGATTGGATGAAGCAGGCGCTGAGCTGCGGGTGGATGTACGCCGCGTCAGCGCTGGTGAGTTGGCCGGTGAACGGGTCGACGTAGTAGCCCCCACTTGGGCCGCCGGCGATCCCGTACGCCCAATACAAGCCGGTGTTGAAGAACTGGGGGCTGTTTGGTGCGAACATCTGGTGTTCGAGCATGGCGACGGCGTTTTCGTAGAAGGCGCGGGCCGCAGCTTCGCCGGCGAAGTATCCGCACCTATATCCCCAGTAGGTCCATGCGCCGGCGATGCGGGTGAAGACCTGTTTGGCGCTGGTCTCCGCGCCGAAGGTGGCGTCGGGGGTCGGGACGCGCCGCTGCAGCCATTCTGGGACATCGGGTTCGGTGACCGGCTGGGTGGCGGATGGGACGCCGCGCTTGCGGGCGTACTTTTCTCTGATGATCTTGACGGCGGTCAACGAGAAGGTCTCCGGAGCGCTGAAGCCATCGAAGTCGCGGTACGGGATAGGGGACAAATTCAAGGGTTGAAAATCCAGGCCTTTGCTCATCTCAGTTCTCCTTTTGAATGGACATGGGTTATTATAGCCTTCGGGTCCGCTAGAAGGCCACTCTATCAATTACAAGAATTAAAATAAAAATTGCGATCTAAATATTTCTTGCGCGTAATATCTGAAAATTTCCAAGAATTTTTATTGTCTTTTACAATCAAGCCCAGCGCTGCCAAGCGCGACGTCGGGTCATATTCTGGGCTGAGCTCCTCGCCCTGTATTATACCATGAAACAGCAAGCGGGAGAGGACGAGCAGCTCTTCAAGCGTCAGGGGATATCTCAGCGCACGGTTCGTCTCGACGACGAGCCGGACGAAGCGCAAATCTGCCGGGCCGCCTGGCAAGCACAGCCGGATGCGCCCATCCTTGGCCTCGTGGTGCGGCGCTGGTCGGCCTGTGCGGAGGTGCTCATAGTAGATCTGGCGGATGCCGCGCTTGGCGATTGGGACAACGCCGGCGCGCCAGATCGCGCTCGCGAGGAGCGGGTTGCGCGGGCGCTGAGGTACAGCCAGCAGGTCTGGCGACTCCGGGAGGCTGCCTGGGTTGGAGATGACAACTTCGGCATCACCCCAGTCGATGCAGATCGGCTCGCCGGCACCATAGTCACGATGGATCAGCGCGTTCACCAGTCCCTCGATCAGGGCGAGGGGTGGATAGTCTGGGACGCCGATGCGCTGGAAGCCGACGATCAACTCGCACTCGCGATGGCGGAGGGCAAACTGCAGCTTCAGGTCCTCGATTATTCGCAACAGCGGCCCTTGGAACACTTTTGTATGATTAAAGATGACGACGTGGTTTGGGTATAGGCGACGGAGCAACTCGTCCCTGCCGAAGAGCAAGAGGCCGAGGAGTCGGACGTCGCCTTTGGCGCTGATCGCGCCGAGCGCCCTGGCGAGGTCGCGGTTGGAGCGATTGAGCAGGGAGATGTCGCCGAAGCCATAGCTTTCCCGGATGAAGCGGCGGAAGCGCTCAAATTCTAGGGGGTCAAGGTCATCCCAGCTCACATCTGGCAGGATGGCCATCGTCGAATCGACATGGGAAAGTTGCTGATGCACATCGCCGGGCTCGATTGGGCAATGGATCGGCTTGCCTTGCGCGTCAAGCGTCCGACGCAGGTAGTGGCCGGCGACGGTGGAGACCGGAAACGGATGTGGGGGGATGCGCAGGGCGATGATCTCCTTGCCATCCAGCGGGACGATGACTGGAATAGGTTTGAGCGCCGGGCGCGTGTTGCGGGCGATGATGGCGGTGATCTGGTCTGGATTGAGCGCGCCTGCGCAGCAGGTTTGGCCGGCTGCGTTGACGCCGATGATCAGCCATGCGGGATCTGGCGCTGAGCGGTTGGCTAATGCGACGGCTGTCTCGACGAGCACGCGAGGTTCTGGCTCGCTGAGGAAGGCGACGTCGGCGGATGGGCCGGCTTGGATCAGCGTGCGCAGTTGCTGTGGTCGCATGTTGCGTTGGGATTATGCCATGCGGGGGGATATAAACTTGAGCGGGGAGGTGTGCCATAGACTTGGTAGTCTTTCACTGTGTCCAGCGAGCGACGGCGTTCGCTGGGTTATTGTCTTGATGAGCGCGCTGGCTTACTGAGGGAAACGAGGACGGCGAAGGCCTGCTTACATCAGTGCGTCGTGCATCCATCCTGCATTAAGGGAGAGGAGCGGGGATATGTCTGTCGGGTTGTGTGGCGTCATGGGGTGTATTTATAGCCAGGGGCAAAACTCTGAGTGAGCGACAGCATTGCCGTCGCCCACTCTCTCGCTGGCAGCATGGCTTGTGGAATTGGTGAACGCACCCAGTGACGGAGGCGCATTCACGGCCAGGGTGATGCTCACGCGGAGAGGCGCGGAATATTTTTATAGAAAGCGCAGCCTCCCTGCCGGCATCTGCCGTCGCTTAGAAGAGAACATCGCGTCCCCCCGATTGGTGAATGCATCCGCGTCATGCTTGCTTTGTGTGTAGGGGTATAATCAAAGGGCAGGCCTGGGTCAGTTGCTGGTAGATCAGGGTCCTGCTTTTCACACCCAATCCGGTGAGCCATGAGGCTCACCGGATTATCTTTATGCTAACCAAGGTGCGTTGTATGGTAGTGTTGATGTCCCTGTGGGCATGGTTTGTCTACGCTGCTGTGTTGCGAAGTTATCTATGAAGCCCTGCTGCCACTGGCTGTGGAGATGTGGTATAATAAGCATCGTGGTTGGGCTATCGCTCAGCGCGCAGAGGGATGGAAAATTACTCCAGATAAGTTCTCAAAAATCAATTTATTTAATTTTTATACATAAACAAGAGTAATCATATACTAAACACTAAAATTTATTATAATATATGCTCACCTTTTCTAGCATATTATCTCAGCGAGGATTTAAGGTACATTTAAAGTTATAATAAATAAAACACACTGATTTATAATAATTAGAAATGAATTGCACTATAAACTACAATACATTTTAAAATCCTGATTATCTCAGAAAACAACTAATAACATATATTGGGAACTAGCGCGCTTTATTGGGTTACATTGCCTGTGAGGTAGATAAGGTACAACGCAGGCTTGGAAAAGCGAAACTCAATGTAGCTGATCTATTTAGCGGCTCTGGCGTCGTCTCGCGCTTTTTCAAAGCGCATGCCTCTTTGGTTATTAGCAATGATATTGAGGATTATGCCGCTGCAATTTCACGCTGTTATTTGAGAAATAAATCTGAGATAGACATAAATATACTAAATAATATTGTTGAAGATTTCAATAAAAGAGTTGATTTTGAGCCTTTTGCTAGGTGATTTATTGAAGAAATGTATTCACCCGAAGACGAAGAAAATATCAAGATAGAAGATAGAGTATTTTACACAAGAAGCAATGCGCGTAGAATAGATAATTATCGCCGCCTCATCGGTAGTTTACCAAATGAGTTACAAGATCTATTGTTAGGCCCTTTACTTAGTGAGGCGTCGATCCATGCCAACACTTCTGGGGTATTTAAAGGGTTTTACAAGAATCGGCTCACTGGGATTGGGCAATTCGGTGGCAGTGGTCGGGATGCGCTGTCTCGGATCTTGGGTAAGATCACGCTCGAGGCTCCGATATTAAGTAATTTCGAATGCGAGTATTTAGTCTATCAGGAAGATGCAAATGAAGTCGCTAAAAAGTTAAAGAACATAGATCTTGTTTATCTAGATCCGCCGTACAACCAACATCCATATGGGTCTAACTATTTCATGCTTAATTTGATTACCACATATAGGCCACCGGAGCGGGTGAGTCGCGTTTCAGGAATTCCGGTAGACTGGCGTCGCTCTGGATATAATATAAAGAGCAAATCACTTGATTTGCTGGAGGATATAGTTCGCGGTGTAGCCGCGCCTTTTGTGCTAATATCTTTTAATAACGAAGGTTTTATTTCATTAGAAAATATGAGCAATATTTTGTCCAATATTGGCAAATTTGATTTGACTGAGATTAGATACAATGCATTTAAAGGGAGCAGGAATCTATATAAGATATCTATATACGTTAACGAGTATTTATTCTTACTAGAAAAAAGATAAAAAAATTATAATTTTAAAATAAAATAATGGTATTTATTTTATTTTTCTTGTCCTTGTTCTGCTATTTTCCATTTCAGGCGAACGCGTAGTTAACGAATCTTACCCTGTGCCCCAATAATTTCTATGAAGAAAAGCAGCCCGGATATCATGATTTGATTATCGTAATAAATACTGCTAATTTGACGAGAAAGCGCAAGGAGAGTATCAATCTCATTTGAGGGTATATCTATAATATATTATATTTTGATTATAAGACAAAAATTAATTATTTTTAATATAAATTATATATCATAATATTGCTTATAAAAAATGCTATTTTTAAACTCCTAGATCTGGATAAACACTATTAAAATTGCATTGTAGAATGTAAAGTAGTACTAACTATTATTCTAATCTCTCTATCGGGATAAACACTATTTAAATATAAATTATCCAATGCAAGCCAATTTCATTATAAATCGATTTTTGATCTATAGGAAACATTAATATAAATTAAAAGATATAAAATGTTCACTTAATTATGACTTAGGCTTACGAGCTTGCAACCACCGCACAAAAGATGCAGGTGACTCGGTTGATGGCTTCCCTAACAACAAACCATCAATGCCAATATCTTCATCTAGATCAGGCCAGTGGATGCCATAACCCGCACCGCTGATCTGGAAATTAGCACGCTCTACTGGCTCAGCTTGCGCCAAGCGCGGATACCAATCAATCGGCACACTCACCCACCGCCCGTCCTCTAACCAAACCATGAGTTCGGCGTCATCCACCTCGACATGAGTGATCCGCGGCCAATCCATGGGCGCATTTTACCACGTTGGTCATCACTTCCCTGAGTGCTGCTCGGTAGTATGATTAGGGCCAGATTCCGACAGAGGTGGTCCTTATGAATCAATTCCCAGCTCTCCCTGCCCTCGCTGTGGGGCCACCCATAACGATAGACTACCCTGCCGATCGAGTCGAGCTGTGGCTGGTTATAGCGGGCAAGTTGGTAACGCTCTATCTCGCGGGCTAATTGCTCGCCAGTTAGGTTGGCCCAAGCAGTAGCTAAGCTGCCGAAAACAAGTTACAGAAGCGGCTGTGGCTTGATGTAATTGCCAAGTTGGTATGGTCAGCACTTTGTCAACTGAGAAGTGTGCTATAATAGCTCACGTAGATAGCATAGGCTTAATGATAAATACAGATAATTTAGCTGAATATTTTGCTAAACGCTGGTTTAATAAACCAAGCGCCAGAGAGATATGTTTTGTTAATGAAATATTAGAATCGTCTTTTGGACAAAATGGCTTGTATTTTATTAATAAGACAGATGAGTTAATTGATATGAAAATTAGATATAATAATAAAATTTCACCATCTGTACTAGATGAATTTAAAATAACTGGAGACGCAGAAGAAGATGGGGTAATTGCACACGCTGGGATGATTTGGAGTTTGCTGAATGGGGAGCCGTGGCCGGAGGCGGTCTATCATGACTATGTGGCTCGCTTGGTCAAGGGAAGAAGCGAGCTGACGGCGTATGTCGCAGCGCGACTGTGGCCTGCCCGTGGTTTGATCGAGAAGGTACAATACAGACCGCTTTCATATATAACAGATACTGAAAATCTTATGAATGAATATTATAAATATATTTTAACAATATTTGACAAACAATATTGTCTTTTTGCTGAGCCATGCTCAATACCACATTTTCTTAAATATAGAGATGACTTTAGTATTATTTTAAATAAAATTCCAAAGCAATACCTAGAAAAATTTGGCTTTTCTTATCCTATATTGGCCCTAGTAAACGTACATGAAATAGATAATTTATTTATAGAAAAAGTTAGGAAAATTCTAGAAAAAGATAGTCTGCCTGACGAGATATACGAAGCCTTATTGTTTTTATATCTTCATTTGGAACTGTATATTAAAATGAGTAAAGAATTTAAAAAAGAGTTGAGTTCATTTTTATTAGATTTAAGAGAAAATTTAGATATTTTTATAAAAAATAAAATTAAAAAATGCGCAGAACTTGAGTTAAAAACTAAAGAAATATTATCTATAGAGCCAAGTGCTTTTAAAAAATTTATAAATCAATTTTTGGCCCTATATAATATTTTAACAATTGAAATAGGTAAATTTTATATTTTAAATTCTTTTAAAGAAGAATTTTACCAAAAAATTGTTAGAGCTATAGTAAAACTATCAGAGGATGGGGAGGATATATTTGAAAAAATAGATTTTATAGACGAAAATTTAATTGAAATTATAGAATGTATGAAGCAGGAAGAAAAAATAAAAATAGAAAAATATATCAAAAAAAGATTAGATAAAAATAAAACAAAAGAATTATTGTTAAAATTAAATTTATTTAATATGTTTTCAGATCTAATACATTTTTATGAAGATCATATAAAAGAAATGTGCGAAATATTGCCAATTAAAGAAATTATCAATATATTAATTAAAAATATATCAGATATTAATAAAGATTTTAAAATTAAAATTTTAAAGAAAATAATGGAAAAAGAGTTTGGCAAATCAAATTTAAAAAAGGATAAAATAGAAGAGGACCTATATTTAATAATACGCGGAGGTTTATGTAATTTCAATTTTAAAAAAACAAGAAAATATGGCCTTATATTATACTCAGAAATGATGGAAAGATATATAAGGTTTCACATAGAAGAATCAGAAGATCCTTATATAAATACATGCAAAGAAATATTAAACAAAATGCATTTAATATTTAACGAGCAAAATCATGGATGTATTTTCGATAATATTATATATACATTAGAAAGAATATACTTTGGAAATTTTATAAATAGAGAAGAAGAGATTAGATCTATAAATTTACTTTTAGAAAATATAAAAGAAAATACAGGTTATATATATGAAAATTTATCAAAAGATCGTGACCTTTTAATTAATATTAGAAAAAGATTTATATTGAATATAGAAAAATTAATTGAACATAAAAATATTGACGAGATAATGAATATATTAATGATACAAAAAAATTGTAATATATATCTTGTTTAATTTTATAAATTAACACCCATCCCATGTTCCATCAATTTAACGTAAAAAACATAATATTAAAATATTGACGAGATAAGGTCAGGAGGGGCGCGAGGATATTAATTTCCTGATAGCAGTGATAGAGCAGCGCTGGAGGCCTTGCCCGTGAGGGCGCGGACAGCCCTGGCCAAGCCATCTTAGATGCGCGGTCGGTCATCCGGCTGGAAGGAAGTAATTGCTAACTCAGTCGGCGCGTGGACTTGAAGGTAACGCGAGAAGTCCTCCGGAGCTTCGTAAGCCTCCTCGAGGAACTGATAGAGCTGAGGTTGCGTGATAGGTTGACTGATCAGGCGGCTAAGCGGATAGTGATAGACGTAACCAGCGCGATTGCCCAGTTAGGAATATCGGGATGATGCTTGGCTAGGCGGCCAACAAAGCCGCTGGCAAGGCACACTTTGATGATCATTCTCCGCTGAAGTCAATCCCCACCTCTATCGTAGCCGTCCAGACGCTGAACTGTCGCCTCAGGGTGGCGCTGCACTTCTCCTAATCCGTGAACCTTGCCCACCGATTGACTTGGGAAGCGCTCGCGCAGCACCTGGGCGAGCTTCAGCACGCCTGCCACAGGATCTAGGATAGTGACCATCCGAGCTCTGGGACAGCGCTGCAGGAAGCCTTGCATCACCGGCAGGTACTCCGTCAGCGCCTCCACCCCTTACCACTTTCTCAGGTCTGCAGGCAGGGTGGTCAAGGTCAGGGGATGAGCGATCAGGCAAGCGTGAGTGTTTGTTGAAGGCTCGGCCTTGATCACGTCGGCGGGTAATCCCAGCCGATCTTTAATCAATCGTCAACCCGAAAAACAACAGACAAGTCGGCCCGCTCGGCCAGCGCACTGCCGCAGGGCCTGGCCGAGCGCTTGCCCGCCCAACTGCGGCGCGCGCAGGCCGGCCAGCGTGCGTCGCAGCGCCGCCATGCTCTCGCGCGTCTGCTGCTTCATCGCCTCGATCTGAAGCCAGGCCCGTTCTGGGTCAACCTTCAACAGCCGCTGGAGCGCCTCGAGCTGGACGCTCAGCGCCACCAGGGTGTGGCCCAGTTCATCGTGCATATCGCGGGCGATCCGCTCGCGCTCGCGCAGGGCGGCCAACTCCATATCGCGCGCGCGGGCCTGCTCCAACGCGCGCTGCGCCTGCTCCAATTGGGCGATCAGCCGGCCGCGCTCGGCGCTGGCGCGCGTGGCGTGGTAGATGAACAGGTGGGTCACCGCGATGCCGGCCACCGTGCCGGCGGCAGGGATGAGCGCACTCGCAGGAATTACGTCCCAGCCGGCGCTGTGGACGAGCAAGGCGCACACCACCGTTGCGACCACCACGGTCGCCGGCAGCGGCGTCAACAACCCGAGCGCCTGCCCCAGGAACATCAGGACGTAGTTGGCGACCTGCGGAAAGAACTGGACGTGCACCCCTAGGCCAACGCCGAAGTAGATGGCGTGTTGCCAGAGCGGCAGCGTTTGACGAAGACGTAGAGGCGAATGTACGTGCCGGCTTGGATGGCCCAGCGCGAGCAGCGTTTGCCACGGCGGGCCGTCACGGCCCAGCCAAACGACCCTCGCGCCCAGGGCGGCATAGACCAGCAAGGTGACGGCGTGCCAGAAATTGACGTAGGCGAAATAGGCCCGCGGCGAGACCGGCGGATACCAATCGTGCGGCTCAGGTCGCGCCGCATCACTCGCCGGCGACCCTGGTACGACCTTAAGCCTGCGCTGTGCGATGCGCATGTTCAAGAGGAGTGTATCAACTTACGGCGCCGGCTGCCAGCGGAAGAAGCGCGCCGCTAAGGCCGCCGCGCCGCCGGTGTAGGCCAGCATGACCAGGGCGTGCAGCGCCGGCGAGACGTCGAGCGCCTGGTTGAGCAGCGATCAGCGCGTCAGCTC
>Ga0308418_1001274_pt1 | contig 13549 bp, 10 predicted proteins | sample HotsprSampleR4cd_FD_203517 | JGI IMG/M metagenome (GOLD analysis project Ga0308418, IMG submission 203517) | Hot spring phototrophic mat microbial communities from Mushroom Spring, Yellowstone National Park, Wyoming, United States - 20090729_R4cd ... | reverse complement strand
CGAGGCCTCGATGTTCTGCACGATCCTCGCCGCCACCTTCTCGCCGAGCCGCCGGCGCGCCTTCTCGCCTTCCAGCTCGAGCGGCGCGAGGTCGTCCACGGTCAGCTCGTACAGGTCGGCGATGCTCGACAGCTTGCCCGCCGCCATCAGCTGCGTGACGATCGCGTCGCCCATGCCGTCGATGTCCATGACGCCGCGCGAGCAGTAGTGCAGAATGCTCTCCTTGAGCCGCGCCGGGCAGCTGGTGTTGATGCAGCGGACGGCGGCCTCGCCTTCGGCGCGGAACACCGGCCCGCCGCACACCGGACACTTCGGCGGCATGACGAACGGCTTGCGGCGCGCGCCGGGCGCGGCCACGCGAACCACCTTCGGAATCACGTCTCCGGAACGCTCCACCACCACGCGGTCGCCGATCATCAGGCCGAGTTCGCGGATGTAGTCCTCGTTGTGCAGCGTCGCGTTGGTCACCGTCACGCCGCCGACGACCACCGGACGCAGCCGCGCCACGGGCGTCAGGATGCCGGTGCGCCCCACCTGGACTTCGATGTTCTCGAGCACCGTCTCCGCCTGCCGCGGCGTGAACTTGAAGGCGATGGCCCACCGCGGCGCCTTCGCCGTCCAGCCGAGCCGCGCCTGCTGTTCGACCGAGTCCACCTTGGCCACCACGCCGTCGATTTCGAAAGGCAGGCTGTCGCGCTTTTCCTCCCACTCGCGGCAGAAGGCGAGCAGCTCCTCGACGTTGCGGCAAAGGCGGCGCTGCGGGTCGACGCGGAAGCCCAGCTCGACCAGCTTCTCGAGCGACTGCCAGTGGCTCGGCATCGCATAGCGGCCGTCGACGAGCAGGAAGTAGGCATGGAACTCCAGCTGCCGCGAGGCCGTGATCGACGGGTCCAGCACGCGCAGCGAGCCGGCGGCGGAGTTGCGCGGGTTGGCATACAGCGGCAGGCCCTGCTCCTCGCGCTCGCGGTTGAGCCGCTCGAAGGCCGCCTTGGTCATGATGACCTCGCCGCGCACCTCGAACCGCGGCCACGGCACGGCGAGCGTGCGCAGCGGGACCGTGCGGATGGTGCGCGCATTCTCGGTGACGTCTTCGCCCTCGATGCCGTCGCCGCGGGTGACGGCCTGGCGCAGGACGCCGTTCTCATAGTGCACGGCCATCGACAGCCCGTCGAGCTTGAGCTCGGCGACGTAGGAGTACGGCTCGCCGCCGAGCAGCTCGCGGACGCGCCGGTCGAAGTCGCGCAGCTCGCCTTCGTTGAGCGCGTTGTCCAGGCTGAGCATCGGCGCCGAGTGGCGCACCTTGACGAAGCCCTCGCGGGGCGCGCCTCCCACGCGCTGCGTGGGCGAATCCGGCGGGACGGGGATCTCCGGATGCGCCTGTTCGAGTTCCCGCAGCTTGCGCATCAGGCCGTCGAACTCGGCGTCGGAGATTTCGGGGCTGTCCAGCACGTAATACAGATACTCGTGCCGGCGGATTTCCTGCCTGAGTTGCTCGAGCTGTTCGCGAACTGTCACTCTTAATAGGGTATCCGCGTGGTCAAGGCGAATGCAGCCATCCTGCTCTACAATCCGGAGGCGGGCAAACTCCGCGCGCGCCGCAGCCTGCTGCCGCGGCTGCTCGATTCGCTGCGGGCGCGCCTCGGCAACGTGGAGGCCGTGCCGACGGAGGGCCCGCTCACGGCGGGCCGCATGGCGCGCGAATGCATCGCGCGCGGCGCGGACCTGGTGTGCGTGGCGGGCGGCGACGGCACGCTGAACGAGGCGGCCGCAGGACTGGCCGGCGCCGGCGTCCCGCTGCTGGCGCTGCCGGCCGGCACGGCGAACGTCCTCAGCAACGAACTCGGCACGGGCAACGATCCGCTCGGCGCCATCCGGCGGCTGGAGGACATGGTTCCTGTCGCGGTCGCGCCCGGGCGGCTCAGGACGGCCGATGGCGAGCGGCTGTTTCTCTGCATGGCCGGCGCCGGGCTGGATGCGCGCATCGTGCGGCTGGTGAGCCCGCAGTTCAAGCGGCGGTTCGGCAAGCTCAGCTACTGGGAGGCCGGACTGGCGCAACTGGGACGGCGGCTGGAGACGTTCGAAGCCGTGATCGACGGCCGCAGGCATGAGTGCAGTTTCGCGCTGTTGAGCCGGGTGCGGAACTACGGCGGCGACCTCTGGATTGCGCGCCACGCGAATCTTCTCGAGGACCGCCTGGCCGTGGTGCTGTTCGAGGGCGACAGCTCGCTGCGGTACGTGAAGTATTTCGCCGGGGTTGTCCTGGGGCGGCTGGAGGGAATGAGCGGAGTTCACGTACTCAAGGCGCAGCAGGCCGAGATCCGGCCATCCGGCGATGCGGCGATCGACCTCCAGGTGGACGGCGAGCACGCCGGCTTCGCCCCGGCGCGCGTGGACCTGACCGGGGAGAGGATCGTTTTGCTGGCGCCGCGTGAATATGTGGAACGGATGAGAGCCGCCGCTGCCGCGGATGCCGCGGGCGCCGTGGCGGCGCAGCGTCTGGCGGGTGGCTAGAAGCTGGCTTTCAGCGGCTCGAGATCCTCTTTCAGGGCTTGCAGGATGGCCTGTTCTTCATGGGCGAGCTTGAGCCGCGCCAGGCTCTCCGCCACCGGCGGGGCGGTCTTCTCGTCCTCGTCGGTGACGCCGTGTCCCGCGGCGTTGGCCACCTGGTTGGCGACGGCAACGGCGAGGCTGAGGGGCTGGATGCCGCCGGGCCGGCGCTCCGGGTCCAGCTCCGGGTGATGGTGGTACAGCACGGCCTTCTGGATGGGCGTGGGCAGGTTCCAGCGGCCCAGGGCGGCGGCGCTCAGCTCGGCGTGGCTCGTGTCGATGATGGAGTATTCGCACTGCTCGAGCGTCTTGCCGCTCGACACCCGCATGGCATGGATGCGCGAGAACTCGTCGGGCAGCGCCGTGGCGATCATCAGACGGCCGAGGTCGTGCAGCAGCCCGGCGGCGAAGGCGCCTTCGGGATACTCGACCGCGGTCTTCTGCACCAGGCGGTCCGCCAGCACCGCCACCGCGATGGCATGGCCGTTGAACCGCGCCATCGACCAGGTCTCCGGCGTGCGCACCCGCGACCAGAGCCGGGAAACAGACAGCCCGAGGAGAAAGTTCCTCAGCTTGTTCAGGCCGAGGATCGACACGGCCGCGCGAACGCTGCTCACGTTGCCGCGCCGGCCGTAGAGCGCGGAGTTGACCAGCCGCAGGACGTTGCCGCTCAGCACCGTGTCGCGCTCGATCAGGTCGGCCAGTTTGGCAAAGCTGACGTTGTCGTCGGCCAGCGTGGCCATCAGATGGTTCAGCACCGGCGAGAAAGGAGGGAGCTGGTCCAGGCTCTTCATCGCCTGGTCGCGGGGAGAGACCTTCGGCAGAATACTCTGACTCACATCCGACTTCATCGGCGGGAAACGGCAAAAAGTTGAGACTTGCGGCCGGAGAAATCGACCCAGGGCGGCGGCTTCCGGCTGCGGAAACGGTTAGGATGGAGGAACACGGATGACACCGGAGACATCGCCGGCCATTGAAATGAACGGATTGCGGAAGGTCTACGGCGACAAGGCCGCCGTGGACGGCCTGACGCTCACCGTGGAGCGCGGCTGTTTTTTCGGCTTCCTGGGGCCCAACGGCGCAGGCAAGACGACCACCATCCGCATGCTGATGGGGCTCGCCCCGCCCACGGCCGGCACGATCCGCATCCTCGGGCGCCGGATGCCCGAGCAGCACCTGGAGATCAAGGCCCGCATCGGGCTGGTGCCGGATGAGAGCCTGCTGTTCGACCACCTCACCGGGTTCGAGTTTGTCGAGTTCGTGGGACGGATGTACGGGCTGGGGCGTGAACTCTCCCGGCGCCGCGCCCGGGAGCTGATGGAGCTGTTCGAGCTGGACGCCGCCGGCTCGAAGCTGATCGCCGAGTACTCGAAAGGGATGCGGAAGCGGGTGGCGATGGCGGCGGCGCTGATCCACCGGCCGGAGCTGTTCCTGCTGGACGAGCCGTTCGAGGGCGTCGATGCGGTCGGCGCGCGGCTGATGAAGGACATCCTGCTCGAACAGGTGGCCAAGGGCGCGACGATCTTCCTGACCTCGCACGTGCTGGAGGTCGTCGAGCGGCTCTGCGACCGCGTCGCCATCATTCATCAGGGCAAGCTGGTGGCCGAGGGGCCGATCGAGGCGCTGCGTTCCGGCGAGGAGACGCTGGAGGACCTCTTCGTCCGCATCGTGGGAGGCCCGGCGCGGACCACCGAGGCGCTGGACTGGCTGAGGTGAGCGGGGACCCATGACTCTGCTGGACGACCAGGTCCGCGCGATCCTCGGCGCGCAGTTCCGCGTCCTGTACAACCGCTTCACCGGAGGCCGGATCGGGGCGGGACGCGTCTTCTATTGGCTCTCGATGGCCGCCTGGTACGGGATGGTGTGCTTCCTGGCCTGGCTGGCGGCGACGGCGCTGCCGGAGGTCCGGAGCAAGGACAGCCTGATCGCCATTACGTCAGCCATCCTGATGGGCGCGGCCGGCTACTGGCAAATCATCCCCGTCATGATGGCGGCCTCGGGCCTCAGCCTGGACCTGAAACGCCTGCTGGTCTACCCGATCCCGTTCCGCAAGCTGTTTCTCATCGAGACGCTGCTGCGCGTCTCCACCGGCACGGAGGTGCTGATCGTGCTGGCGGGCGTGGCCGCAGGCCTCGCGCGAAGCCCGCACACGCCGGGCTGGACTGCGGCGTTCCTGCTCCCGTTCGTGCTCTTCAATCTGATGCTGTCGGTCGGCATCCGCGACCTGCTCACCCGGCTGCTGGCGCGGCGCGGCGCGAGAGAGCTCGTCGTGCTCGGCATCGTGCTGACGGCGGCGCTGCCGCAACTGCTGGTCGTGGCGGTTCCGCCCGACCAGATGCGCGGCTTCTACCAGAAATACGCCGCCTGGGCTCCGCGCCTGCCGCTGCTCTGGACGACCATGGCGCTGCTGGGCGCGGGCGAGTTTTCCCTGTTTGCATTTTCCGGCGCCGGCGCCTGGCTGTTTTTCTCCGCCTGGTTCGGCTACTCGCAGTTCCGGCGCAGCCTGCGGTGGGACGCGGCGGAAGTCCGGCCGAAGGAAAGGGACCGGCGGGGCGCGATCCTGCCGGGCTTTTTCGAGCGGCTCTCCGGGCTGCCCGGACTCCTGTTGCCGGATCCGCTGGGCGCGCTCGTATCGAAGGAGATCCGCACGCTGGGCCGCTCGCCGCGCTTCCGGCTGGTTTTCTTCATGGGATTCACCTTTGGCATCCTCATCTGGCTGCCGCTCGTGTTTCGCGGCGGCTGGGGCGAGGACCGTTCGAACGGGAACCTGCTGCTTTGGGTGAGCCTGTATGCGGCGCTGCTGCTAGGCGAGGCGCTGTTCTGGAACGTTTTCGGCTTCGACCGCTCGGCCGTGCAGGCCTATTTCGTGATGCCGATCCCGTTCCGGACGGTCGTGGTGGCGAAGAACCTCACCGCGATTGTCATGCTGGCGGCCGAAGTCGGCATGGTGGCGGCGGCGCTGGCCGCGCTGCGCATCCGGTTTCCGCTGTCCAGAGTTTTTGAGGCGTTCGGCTGCGCGCTGCTGCTGGCGCTGTTTCTGCTCGCCATCGGCAACCTGGCCAGCGTGCTGTCGCCGAGGCCGATGGATCCGTCGTCGAGCTGGCGGCAGGCCTCGGCGGGCAAAATCCAGGGCCTGATGCTGCTGTTCTACCCGCTCGTGCTGGCGCCGATCGGGCTGGCGCATCTGGCGCGGTACGCCTTCGACCGCGACCTCGCCTTCTGGCTCGTGCTGCTGAGCGGATACGCCGTCGCCGGCATGACCTGGCATGTGGCGCTGGACTCCACGGTCGGGATCGCGGAAAAAGAGAAAGAGAGGATCGTCGCCGCCCTGTCCGCCGGGCAGGGGCCGATCTCCTGACGCCGGAGCCAGACGATGCGCCCGAACCGTGCCGCGCTCCTGTTCGCGCTGCTGGCCGCGCCGCTTTGCGGGGCGGACTGGATCGAAACAAAAAGCGGGCCTTTTGTCGTTTTCTCCGACGCCGGCGAGGAGCGCGCCCGGCAGGCCCTGTACCATCTGGAGCAGTTCCGCTTCCTGTTCGGCGAGACGATGGGCAAGCGCGACCTGCAAACCGTGTGGCCGGTCACGGCGGTGGTGCGCCGCGCCGCGAAGGACGAGCCCGCGCCGCGGCTCGGCTTTTCGCGCGACGGCTGGATGACAACGTGGCCTGCCGGCTCGGCGCCGCCGCCCGCGTTTTTCCGCGAGCTGGCGCTGCTGTTCATCGAGGACAACTGGCAGGACCGCATGCCCGGCACGCTCGAGCAGAGCGTCGCGGTGCTGTTTTCCACCATGCAGCTCGAGTCGGGCAAGGCCGTGCTCGGCATTCCGCCCGAGCCGTCCCTGCGCACGCGGGAGTGGGCGCTGCTCCAGTACCTGCTCACCAACGAGGCGACCACCACGCGGACGCGCGTGCTGCTGTCCAATCTCGGCGCCGGCGCCGACTGGAACACCGCCTTCCGCAACGCGTTCGGCCGCAAGGCCGCCGAATTCGACGCCGAGGTGGAACAGTATCTGGCGGCCGGCCGGTTCCGCACGCTCACGCTTCCCGGCCGCCCCCTCGATCCGCGCATCGCCTTCCCGGTGGTCCCGATGATGCCCTCGCGCCTGCGCGTGCTGCCGGCGGACCTGCTGATGGCGCGCGGGGCGCCCCCGGCCGAGGTGCGGGCCGCCTATCAGCGGGCGATCGAGGAGCGGCCCGGCCCGCTGGCCTTCGAAGGGCTGGGCCTGGCGTTGCTGGCCGAAGGCGCCCGGGAGGACGCCCGCGCGGCGTTCGAGTCGATGAAGAAACTGATGGACCCGCAGCGCGACCGTTGCGCGCGCGGGCTGCTCGAGCTGGGCCTGTACGAGGAAGCCGCGCAGAAAAACCCGCGCTGGGCCGAGCCCTACATCCGCGCCGCCGCCCGCGAACCCGGCCCGGTGCGCAGGGCCTACCTGCTGAAGAAAGCCGCCGAGTTGCGGCCGCGCGACCCGGAGATCTGGCAGGCGCTCGCGCGGGCGCAGCACGAGGCCAAACAGTATGCCGACGCCGAAAAGAGCTGGCGCGCCGCCGAGCGCGTGGCCCGCAGCGAAGAGGAACGGGCGCGGCTGGCGGCCGCGCGCGAGGAGTTTCAGCAGGCGCGGCTCGAAGCCGAGGCCGCCGAGCGGGCCCGCCGCAGGAAGGAAGAGCAGGACGAGCTGGAGCGGCTGAGGAAGGAAGCGCTCGAACGCATCCGCGAGGCCGAACAGCGCGCCAGCCAGGGCGACGTGGAGGGCAGGAAGATCGAGCCGTGGTGGGAGGGGCCGCCGACGCAAACCTTCACCGGGACGCTCGAAAACGTGGTCTGCCAGGGGCGCAGCGCGAGGCTCGTGCTGAAAGACGCCTCCGGCAAGCCGGTCAGCATGGTGATCCCGGATCCGGGCAAAGTGGTCGTGCTCAGCGAGAGCCAGGCGCAAGTGCAGCTCGCCTGCGGGCCGCAGAAGCCGCCGCGGCGTGTGAAGATCGAGTATGTGGCCAGGCCCGGCGCGCCGGGCGAGGTGGCCGCGCTCGAATTCCTCCCATGAACTCGCGGCTGCGCTGGCTGGTGATCGCCGTTTTCGCGCTTTCCAACGCGATCAATTTCATGGACCGCCAGATTCTGGCCGCGCTGGCGCCGCAATTGATGCAGGAATTCCGGCTTTCCGCGGCAGGCTACGGCGATGTCATTCTGGCGTTTTCCGTCACATACGCGATCGGCGCGCCGCTGGCCGGGTGGCTGATCGACCGCATCGGCTTGCGCCTAGGCGCGTCGCTGGCGGTGGGCTTCTGGTCGCTGGCCGGCATGGCCACTGGCTGGACAGGCAGCGCGGCGGGACTCATCGCCTGCCGCGCGGCGCTGGGCCTGGGAGAGGCCGGCGGGGTGCCGGCCACGGGCAAGGCATCGGCCCTGTATCTCCCGCCCCGCGAGCGCGCGCTCGGCAGCGCGGTCTTCCAGATCGGGCTGACGCTGGGGGCGATCCTCGCGCCCGTGGCGGCACAGTGGATCGCACGCACGTACGGGTGGCGCGCGGCGTTCGTCTGCCTCGGCGCGGCGGGGCTCGCCTGGATCCCCTTGTGGCTGGCGGTGGAGAGCCGCGTGCCCGCGCCGCGCAGCCCGGCGGGCGCGGCCGCAGCCCCGGTGCGCGGGATTTTGGCCGACTCGCGCTACTGGGCGCTGCTCGCCGCCAACGTCCTTCTCATGGCCGTCTATTCGCTGTGGGTGAACTGGACCACGGTGTTTCTGGTTCGCGTCCACGGACTGCCTCAGGCAGAGGCGAATTACCGCTTCGCCTGGGTGCCGCCGATCTTCGCCACGCTGGGCGGGCTGGCCGGCGGGTGGCTCGCGCTGCGCTGGTCGGCCGGCAAGGAGGATGTGACGCCCGCGCGGCTGCGCACGATCCTGCTCGCCTCGCTCCTGCTGCTGGGCGGCGCGGCGGCGCCGTGGGCGCCGGGGCCGGGTTGGGCGACCGTTTTCATCTGCCTGTCCTTCTTTGCCTGCGTCGCCTCCAGCGTGAACATCTACGCGATGCCGCTGGACCTGTTCGGCGCGCACCGCGCGGCCTTCGCCGTCAGCGGGCTGACTGCCGTCTACGGCGCGCTGCAAGGCGTGTTTTCCTCGATCACCGGGCGCGTGGTGGACCGCTACGGGTTCGCGCCTGTGTGCGTGGCCGCGGCGGTGCTGCCGATGGCCAGCTGGGCGGTGCTGCAACTGGCGCTCGGCCGCGCGGGAGGGAGGCGCGCGTGAAGCAGCGGCTCAAGCGGATCCTGTTCGCCCTGCTCGGCAAGGATCCGGAGCCAGTGGTTCTCATCGCCGGCGATGGGCCGCACGGCGAGGAAATGCGGCGGCTCGTGCGGGAGGTTCCCGTCCTGCAAGTGCCCGCCCGCGGGGCGGGGGCAGGCGAAATGTGGCTCGAGCTGCGGCGGGCGGCGCGCGGGCGGCGGGTGGCGCTGTGTGCGGCGAGCCTGGAGGACCGGCGCGCGCTGCTGGCGGCGCTGGCCGCTTTCCCGTTCCGCGTGCTCGCCTTCAATGCGCGGCTCGAGCGGCACCATGTGCACTGGCGCGAGCCGCTGGCCTCGCTGCTGTTCCTCGCCGGGGTCCCGCGCGACCGCATCTTTCTGCGGCCGCGGTGGCTGGCGCCGTGGAAGCGCGACCGCAGCGAGCTGCCGCGCGAGTGGCGCGAGGCGGGCGGGCGCGGCTTCCGCCCCGGCGCGCCGCGCGTGGCCGTGCTGACCCCCTATCTGCCGTGGCCGCCGGCCCACGGCGGCGCCGTGCGGCTCTACAATCTGCTGCGGAAATGTTCCGAACTATATGACATCGTTTTGTTCGGCTTCGAGGACGGCCAGAGCGAGTCCGATTTCGCCAGGATTGGCGGGTTCTGCGCCGCCGTCTATGCCGCCGCGCGGCCGAACTGGCGCGAGCCGCGCTGGTCGACGCTGCTGCCGCCGGAGGCCTGCGAGTTCTACACGCCGGAGCTGGACCGCTCGCTTCGCCGGCTGATGCGCGCCTGCGGCGCGGCCCTGTTGCAGGCCGAGTACACGCAGATGGCGCGCTACCGCCCGGACATCCTCGTCGAGCACGACGTCACCTGGGACCTGTACCATCAGGTGCACGAGCGGCGGCGCTCGCCCGGCTCCTGGTGGGACCTGTGGCGGTGGCGCCGCTTCGAGCGCGCCGCCATCCGGCAGGCGCGCCGCGTGGTGGCGATGAGCGAAAAAGACGCCGCGCTGCTCGCCTGCCCGGAAAAGACGGTGATCCTGCCCAACGGCGTGGACCTCGAGCGGTTTCGCGCCGCGCCGGAGCCGCCCGCCGGGCCTCCGGAGCTGCTCTTTGTCGGGTCTTTCCGGCACTTCCCCAACGTTCGTGCGTTCCTGTTCCTGGTGGACGAGGTGTGGCCGCGGCTTGCGCACCGCGACGTGCGCCTCACCGTAGTGGCCGGCCCGCAGCCGGAGCTGTACTGGACGCCGCGCCCGCTCGACCCCCGCATCACCGTGCACGCCTACGTGGCCGATGTGCAGCCGCTGTACGAACGCAGCACCATCGTGCTGATCCCCACCCTCGAGTCCGCCGGAACCAATCTGAAGGCGCTGGAGGCGATGGCTTCCCGGCGGGCCATCGTCTCCACGCCGTCCGGCGTGGCCGGGCTGGGGCTGGCCGACGGGGAAAGCGTGCTCATCGCGCAGGATGCCGCGGGCTTCGCCGCGGCGGTTCTCCGGCTGCTGGACGACGCCGCGCTGCGCGACCGGCTGGCCGCGGCCGCGCGGCGGCACGCCGAGATGCATTACGGCTGGGACCGGATTGCGCAGAGGCAGGTGGAGCTGTGGGACTCTCTCTGCGGCCGATGACGCCCGCCGACGCGGAAGCCGTCCAGGCGCTCCTGCGGCTGTGTCCGGAGGCCGCGCAGTGGCTTGCTCCGGATGCGCCGCCGCAGCGCGCGTTCGTCGCCGAGCGCGGCGGGCGCATCGAAGGCGTCGCCGTCTGGCAGGAGCTTCCCGGCGGCGAGGCCGAGCTGCTGAACCTCGCCGTGCACCCGCAAGCGCGCCGCCGCGGCGTGGCGCGGGCGCTGCTCGGGTTGCTGGAAGGGCGGAAAATCTGGCTGGAGGTGCGCGAGTCGAACACGGCCGCCATCCGTTTCTACGAGTCGCAGGGATTTGCCGTCTGCGGCCGCCGGCGCGCCTATTACGCCAACCCGGCCGAAGACGCGATTCTGATGGCGCGGGATGCGGTCAGGCCGCCTCGAGCGGCTGGATGAGCCTCACGCGCCGCTCCTGCTCCGTCCATTCGAGAGGGTGTTCCTCGCGCGGGCCCGCGGGGCGGCGGCCATGCTGCTCCATCCATTGGTCGAGCGCCTCGTGGGCGCGCATCAGCTCGGCGCTGCCGCCGCGGACGTCGGCCATGGCCGCTTCGCCCGCAGGCAGGACGATCGACTCGATCTGTGCGCCCGAAGGCATCGGGTCCCGCGTCTCGATGCCCGCCTCGATCTGCATCCGCCCCTCCGCCGTGAAGCCGAGATAGCGCAGGAACGGCCTGCCCGGGCACTCCGGGCCGAGCGCAATGACGTGGTCGAACAGCGCCGGCAGGGCGGCCTCCAGCGCCGCGTCCAGCTGCTCCGGGGCCGACTCGGCGCGCACCACCAGCGCATAGCGTTCCTTGAGCTGCGCCGTCAGGATGCGGGTCATGCGGCCATTTTCTCCCGCGCCCAGGCGAGGCTGCGCTCCAGGTCGAGCCACTGCTGCTTCCTGAGCGCGGCCAGGTACTCGGGCACGTCCACGCCCGGGACGTCTTCGATCACCATCGGCTTCATCAGCGGCGAACCGCTCTTGACCAGCGCCACGAAGCGCGCGAACTCCGCTGCGCGCGCCTTGGGGAAGGCTTTCCAGAAGGACTCCTCGTAAAAGGGCACGATGCGCGGCGGGCGCCCGGTGATGATCTCCAGATGCAGCGGCGCCTGCGGGCAGAGTTTCCTGTGCAGTTCGGCGAGCCGCACGAGATCGATGCAGCCGTCGCCCAGGGCGGTCCAGTGCGCGGCGCAGCCGCGCGGGTGCGGAAAGATCGCCGTGTCGCGCACATGCGTGGTCACAGCCACCGGGCCGAGCACCTCCATGGCGACCTCCGGGTGTTCGGCGCACCAGACCGGGTTGCCCGTGTCCAGACAGGCCCCGGCGATATCCGTGCCGGCCTCCTCGATCACCTGGCGGCACTCCCATGCCTGCATGTCGCCGGAGTGGTTTTCGAGCGCGATCCGCACGCCGGTTTCGAGCGCCGTGTCGCGCACGGCCCGCAGCACGCGCACGGTGTTCTCCATGTGGAACCCGATGCCTTGCGGGTGCAGCCGGTCCTCGAAGTCGCCGAGGTAGCAGCGCAGCGAGCGCGCCCCGATCTGCTGCGCGACGCGCAGCGCGCGGCGCAGGTGTTCGGCCGGGTCCTCCTTGCGGTTGCGGTACGCCCGGGCCGAGGGGCAGATGCAGCCGGTGCCGGCGTCGAGCGCGATGCCAAGCTCGGCGGCGCGGTCGCGGACGCGCTTCAGATAGCTTTCCTCGAGCGAGGCGAAGTCGCCGAGCGAGGAGATCTGTAGCGCGCTGCAACCGTGGCTGGCGGCGAACTCCAGGTGCTCGAGCGCCTTCAGGCCCCACGAGCGGATCGAGTAGGTGTCGTAGCCCAGGCGCAGGCGCGGCTGCTGCGCGCGCAGCCGCGCGGCAAGCGAAGCCAGCGGCGCGAAGAACAGGGAGCGGCGGCGAAGCTGCATCAGCCCGCCATCGTATCATCCGCAGAAGGCGCCGCGACGCGGCCGTGGCCGCGCTGCTCGCGCAAACGGAGAGCGGGGCCCCGCCCGTTGCCTGGAATCGCGCGCCGGGCTGCTGTAGCATGGGCGGCGGAGGGCGCAGCGCCGCCAGCATGAGAAAAGCTCTTCCACCCCTTGTCCTGCTGATCGTCTCCGGCATCAGCAGCGCGGCGCAACCGCTGCGGGCCGGGGCGGCGCAGGTGCGGATCACTCCCGAAAAGCCGGTCCCGCTGGCGGGGTACTTTCGCCTGCGGCTGTCCACGGCCGTTCATGACGATTTGTGGTGCAAGGCGCTCGTTCTGGCGGAAGAGGAGCGGCGCGCGGCGCTGGCCGCCTGCGACCTGCTCGAAGTGCCGGGCGGCGTCGTGCAGGAGGCGCGGCGGCGGATCGAACTGGAGACGGGCATCCCGGCGGCGGCTGTCATGATCAGCGCCACGCACACGCATCTCGCTCCGGTGGTGGAGGGCGAGTTTGCAGCGGGCCTGCCGGCGAAGATCGCGGAGGCGGTGCGGCTGGCGGCGGCCGCGGCGGGACCGGCGCGCATCGCCTGGGCCGAGGGCCACGAGCCGTCGCTCGTCTTTCACCGCCGCTTCTTCATGAAGGACGGCACGGTGAGGTTCAACCCGGGCAAGGGCAATCCCGGCATCGTGCGCCCTGTGGGCCCTGTGGACCCGCGCGTTTCCGTGGTCGCGGTGGACGCAGCCGACGGCCGGCCCGTGGCGACGCTGGTCAACTACGCCCTGCATCTGGACACGGTCGGCGGCACGGAGATCTCGGCCGACTATCCCTATACGCTGTCGCGGCTGGTCGGCTGCGCCCGCGGCGGCGGCGTGACGATCTTCACGCTCGGCTGCGCGGGCAACATCAACCACATTGATGTCTCCGACCCTCGCCCGCAAAACGGCCACGGCGAGGCGGCCCGCATCGGCACGGTGCTCGCCGGGGAGGTGTTGAAGGCGCTGGCGCGCGCCGCGCCGGTGGAACGGACGGCGCTGCGCACCGCTTCGGCCCGCATCGCCCTGCCCTTGGTAAAACATGACGCGCAGGAATTGTCGTGGAGCCGGGACGTGCTGGAGCGGGAGAGGAAGGGCGAAAAGATCGCGTTTCTGGATCTGGTGAAGGCATACCGGATCGCCGAGGTGGAGGCCCTCGGCAAGCCGGAGCGGGAGGCCGAGGTGCAGGTGATTGCGCTCGGCGGCGACCTGGCGTGGGCGGGCTGCCGGGCGAGAT
>Ga0308418_1001265_pt1 | contig 13628 bp, 5 predicted proteins | sample HotsprSampleR4cd_FD_203517 | JGI IMG/M metagenome (GOLD analysis project Ga0308418, IMG submission 203517) | Hot spring phototrophic mat microbial communities from Mushroom Spring, Yellowstone National Park, Wyoming, United States - 20090729_R4cd ... | reverse complement strand
ATTCGTCTTTCAGTTTGCCGGGGGCTTGAAGATATTTGGGCAGGTTCGGCGCCGCAGCGGATGGCACGGGCAAAGGCGGTGACTGCGTTTCTTCAATGCGGATTTGAACAAAACCATTGCTGACAGTTTCTTCCGCCACTCCATATCCACTGGTACGCTTGGCAGAAAAGCCGTAGGTGAGGAACATGGCTTGCAGCCCTTCGGCAACCAACTTCAGGTCTGCTAACGCCTGCATTTTGGTTTGGGCTTCGTCTTTGCTGATCAGGTCGAAGGGAACGTAGAGCAAACTGAAAGTGCCTTCTGCTCCAATAGGGACGCACTCAAGGTAAATCGGGTGCGTACCGGCTCTAGTCTTGCGCGAGTGCGGGTTGATGACCTCCACGTCGATCAGATTGAAGAATGTGGGGTAGAACATCAGCCGACCGCTATGATGGGGGAGAGGATCATCGGAACTCAGTTTGTAATGGTCGCGCAAGAGACGCTCATAGTCCTGACGGGCTTCCGGCTTAAGCGCGTCGAGGTAGGCGGCAAAATCTTTCGTTTGCCCTGGCTCTTCACCTTTCTCATCGCCAAAGATCAGGGTTTGGGCAAGGCGTTCCTGGGCAAACTTGACAGCAGTAAGTTTGTCCTTTGGCAACGCCAGCCGGGTGTGCATCACCGTCCAGCGCAACAACCCTTTCCAACTTGCCGCCGACATCGTTGGAACTTTGAAGACCTTATCCTTGCGCACCGGATTGACGCTCTCAGTCACGTAGAAGGGGGCATCGTCCTTGCTGATCCAGGGTCTGGCGAGGGTGAAGGTGAATTGCAGGAACCAGGAGCCGGGGGGAAGGGCTTGTAAATCGGGAACAATTGGTATCAGACGCAAACCCTGAAACTGGTTAAGTGCAGGACCTATCAGATATTTGGCGTAAGGTGTATTCGTAGGTTGAGCGTCGTGAACCAGACTTTTATAACCACCACCTTGCCTGCGGTCACCGCTGACAGCATAATCTTTTACTTTCTCATTCCGGGCAGCAACCGCAGTGAGTAAGCGGATACGCTCGAAAATATCGGAAACTTCTACGCCTTGATGATTACCGCTGACAAGCGCGTCAATTTCTTTCTGTGTATTGCCACCGAGTTCTACATACAGATCATAACTCATACAGCACCTCATCATTTGAAAATGTCTTTTAATATTTGCACACCTGTCATAAATTCTTTTTCTGGGTCAAAATCTGACCAAACCTGCTTAAGACGCTTCTTTATTTCGTCAAAATCCACTGTACCCAGCTTTACAAAGCCAAACGTTCGACCTTTGTCAGGAGACTTGAAACTAGATACCTTCTTACTCTCCTGCTGACTTCCTGCAAGCCAACGAGAGGGTTCGCTTTGGTCTTCGAGAGATTGTCCTTGTCCTTTTGGCTGTTTTCTACCCAACACCTGATTGAAAGTGCTAGTCTTATCATCTTGTCTTGCCAGATACCGCCCATTTACACACCAGAAATGTTGCAAAGAAGCCCAGGAATAATCTTTATGGTTCCCCGAGCGCCATTTTCTGTCGGTCACATATCTTTTGATCGTCTCTGAATCTAAATTTTGACACTGGCTTTCCTTAGAGAATTCGACCGTGACTAACCCAAAATCCAGGTGATGAAATTTGTTCTGTCGCTTCGGTTCATCGGACGGTTTAAAAATCGTTTTACCGCCAATAGCGCCATATTCAGAAATCAGACGAAAGGTGGCATTGAGCAAACACCATTCTTCGGGATCAATACTTCGTAGTGGGATGACTGCGATTTCAAGTGACTGTCCTGCTGCGATAGCTTTGTTTTCAATATGCGGTGTTGTACGCATCGCCAACCGAAACTTGCGCGCCCAACCGGTGCAGCCGAACAACTCGCATGCCACGCAACGATTACCATCTTTATCGGGGCACCGATCTTCACCCGTCGGATCGCATGCATACCCACCTAGTCCGCGCACCAGCGCTTCATACCACCAGCGCAGGCTGCCAATCAGCCCCGTCTCGTGCAGGCGGTCGCAGGTCTGATCCACACCGCCAGTCCATAAGGGAGTCAATGTCTGTAGTGTGATTTTCATAAGAGTTTTTCGCCCCGTGTAGATACGACAGTATCTTCTTCTGTAGCTACTTTACGAACTTCAGAACGCTGATTTAAAAGGCTACATCAACCACTGGCAGCGCAAAATCACCTGCGCAGTCGCGGCTAAGAGTCGGCAGTTTGTCTGACCGTAGTCTTGCCCCAACATTCGCTATTCGCTCAAAATCGTCTCCGCCACATCATAGACGACCAAAAGCCTATGGCTCTATGGTTTTCCTTCAGCATGAGGTTATTGGCATTTTAGCATAGGAGCCAGCACCAAGCCATTTCTACTTATTGAAATCATTCATCTTGTCGTCACTGTACCGGGTTGAATCATCCTGAACTGCACGTTCATTCTGGTTGAATCATAGGTCGCTCGTCTGTCTGAGAACAACTTGCCTCCACTCCGCGTTGCAGAAATAACATCATTCGCCTCAAAACGACTTCCGTCCCTCCCTTCAGTAATGGGCCGCTCAGGAACCCACCCCTACCGGCACCGGGCAGCCCTTCCCGACCATACACGCATCCAGGTCGTTAATTATCCCCCATCACCGCTCTGCATAGCTGGTTCGCATAATGTGATACACTTTTAGTATGAAACACCATCAATCACCATTCATCGAAACTATGGTTTCACGGTATCAGCGAGCGGCACTGGTCTTTCTGGTCTTGCTCTCGCTGGTGACGGTGGTTGTTGCTTTGAGCGCCGTGGGTGATGCGATGCTACGCGCAGCATGGCCACGGTTGGTAGGGATGCTGGCCTGTTTGATCGGGATGCTGGGGCTAGCGTGGCTCACGCCGCTGCGTGTTCTGAAGGTTTGGGGACAGATTACATTGATCGGTCTTGAGCTAGCCGCCGCAGTTGGTGCGCAGGTGCTGTACCCAACATCGCTGATCGACTATATCTATCTCATTCTTATTTTGCAGGGAATTGTGTTGTTCCGCCCATGGCTGTGGTCGATCATTGCTGTTGCAGCATGGGTGGTGTGGACGCTTGTGCGCTATCAACTCTCAAATGATGTGATAGCGTGGTTGCAGAGTAATCTGGCGCTGGCGTTTCCGGCTATCTGTGCCATCATTGCTGCGTTTATCTATGCCCGCCACCTCCGGCGGCGTGAGCAAATTCAGCAGATGTTGCACCAGCTCCAACAACGCTCGGCAGCGTTTTCGACCTTTTTGCGTGAAGCGCAACAGCGGGTAGTGCTCGAAGAACGGCAACGGCTGATGAATCTGTTAGCCAGCGAGGTACAGCAGACGCTGGCTTATGCCGAACGGAGTATAACGACGGCCTTGAGCGCGGCACAGTCGAACCTGCAACGCCTGCAAACAACTCTCGATACCCCTCGTGCTGCCGCTGCCACTGCAATGTATCGCCTTCGTGAGACTCTTAACATCCTGCGTGCTCAGCCTGAACTTGATGAACAACCGGCCAGAATGGCGCTCAACAATCAGCTCGATGAGACGTTGATTGCGCCACGTCCATCTTATGTGCTGTCCTGGCTCTTACCTGCCCTCTTTGTCAGTCTGTCACTGGGTCTGGCCCTTCTCCAGCCGCGTCCACTTTCGCTCACGGCTATGCTCTGGTTGGCTGTGCTGGGTGGATTACTCATTATCGCCAGTGCCTTTACCCAATATGTTCGTCAGGGTGCTTTCGTACAGATTGGCCTGGCAACGCAAGCGCTGACCATTACCCTCATGGCGGCAATGACCAACTTGCTCCCGTTGCTGTGGGGATTGTTGCTGGTTGCCTGGCAGATGGCCAGTCGCCTCTCGGCGCTACAGGTGCTGATCTTCGGCGCACTATTACCACTGTTGCTGTTCCTGATCAGTTTCTGGCAATCGCTGAATCTCGATGTGCTCACCGTCGTGAGTCTTACGATTGCAGTGATCTTGGTTGGTACACCCCTCCTTCTGGCTCGTTATCAACTCCGTCGTCGCCAACAGGCCGAGCAACAGGTGCACTTACTGACGACCGAAATGCAGCAACAGGCGAAGGAGATACAGGCGATCACGATTGCGGCTGAACGCGCCCGGCTGGCTCGTGAAATACACGATGATCTCGGCTCGAAACTGGTATTGATGAATCTCGAATTGCAGTTAGCTACTGAATTGGCCGAAGAAGATCCGCTGGCCGCACGTGACCATCTCGCACATAGTCGAGAAATATTGCGGAGTGCATGGCAGAGTCTGCTGACAGTGGTTGATGCCGATTTGCCCTTTCCGAGCACTGGCCTGACACAGAGCGTGCAACAGTTGGTACACCAGTGTGCGCAAAGCACGCGGGCAACGGTTGAGCTGACGATCCAGGGTGAGATTGACGATGTGCCGCCTGCGGTTGCTCACTGCATATATCGTGCTGTGCAAGAGGGTTTGACGAACGCCTGCAAGCATGCCAGGGCTGATACGATGGTGATCGACATCAAAGCCGATGACGGATATGTGGTTGTGACAATCACGAATAACGACCGCTCAGATCGGATGTCGCCAAAGGTTGACCTGGGCAGTGGTAGTTTCGGATTAATCGGTTTGCGAGAACGGGTTGAACTGCTTGGCGGTGGTATGGATGCCGGACCGTTGCCAGACGGGGGTTGGCGGTTACGACTGGTGATCCCGTTTGAAGCTGAGGATAAATCATGACGATTCGCGTGTTGATTGTTGATGATCAGGCGCTGATTCGCACCGGTATCGCAACACTACTGGCGCGCAAGGCCGATATTGAGGTCGTTGGTCAGGCGGCCAATGGTCGTGAGGCGCTTGATCTGGTTGCTGCACTCGATCCCGATGTGGTACTGATGGACGTGATGATGCCAATTATGGACGGCGTCGAGGCCACCCGTCAGCTTACGCAACGCGGGCCACGTCCGGCAGTGATTATGCTGACGACGTTTCATGACGATGAACGGGTCTTGCAATCGATTGCAGCCGGTGCACGCGGTTATCTGCTGAAAGATGTCGATCATCGGGTGCTTGCAGATAGCATTCGTACCGTGGCCGGTGGCGGTGCGCTGATCCATCCTCAGATTACAGCGCAGCTTCTTCCCCGAATCGCGCAGATGGCTTCCGCCACTCCACCACAAACGACTGCTCCACCCGACGTTGCAATGCTCCTGACCCCTCGTGAACGCGAGATTTTACGCCTGTTGGCGCAAGGGTTCACGAATCAGGAAATCGGTGAGCACCTTGCCTTGAGTATAGGTACGGTGAAAAACCATCTGAGCGTCATCTTCGCCAAGCTGGCAGTACGCGACCGAACGCAGGCCGCGCTTTGGGCGCGGGAGCACCTGCAATCATCATCAGAGGGGTAGAACCTCGTCCTACCCCTGGGTTCGGCCTTGTAGTTATTCAGAAGACGTAACTTGTCATGTCCTGCGGCAAGAACAGCGCATCCGCAAGAGGTGATCCTGGCAAAAAGTTCGATGGAAACCTGAAATAATCTCTTTCTGGCGGCTACTGTCTGTCACATTTCCCTTCCTCTCCCATTTTGGGAGAGGAAGGGGCCAGGGCAAGGTGAGGGCGCCAGCCGTGCTCTGCATAACAAGCATTGAGGAACTTGGTTAGAAAACTGCGCAGCAAGGCTTCAACTCACCATCAGCGTATGAAGCATGACCGAAAACTCGGACACCTTGAAAACCACTACCCTCCGCTCACTCCTCTTTCAGCTACCTCCCCATCACCCCCATCACCACTGCCAGCCAGAAAAAGACGTTGAAAAGTCCTGCCGATAGCCCTACTCATACACAAGCCGCGACGCATCCCGAGAAAGTAACGGAAGATACAATTGTTGCCATGCTGGACTCCCACTGGAAAGAGGCGCGTTCTGGCGCTGGATCACCGGTAGGAAGAGCTGATACGTTGGCGGAGCAAATAGACCTTTCGCCGTATACATCACCGAATTGCCCGCCTGGTCAATCGCCGTGATGATGATCCGCACATCGGGCCAATTACGTGGGACAGTGGCAACCCAGCGTCGTGGATTTTGATCGTCTTGTGTAAAGGTGAGCGGTGTCCAGGTGACATCATCTGCGGCAAGGTAGACACCGGTGACGGTGACCTGGGGATTTGTCGGGTTATCTGGATCGCTAATCAACACTTCTATCGGCGTAGAGACGCTCTGGAGATTCGCATCCTGACCGGCAATCCGCACCCGCTCGATCACCGGCGGCGTCTGATCGTTAAGTGCAGTGGAAGCATTCGTCGCCGCCGGATCGGTGTAGATGACCTGGAAGACGAGCTGCGTATAAGTGCGCAACGTTCCGGTGACCCCATCAGTTGCCCGGAATTGGGCAGCCGTGCTGATCAGCGTATCACGCAGCCCGTTGTTACCTTCAGTGCGGCTATGACCAAAGAAACGGTCGGGGAGCCAGAAACCGACCCCGGCACTAAAATCGGGTTCGACAGTCGTATTGATCAGCGGCGTGAACGTTTCGGTGACAATTTGGGTGACGGTGGGGTTGAAATTGTTGACCGTATTGTACTGACCACCGATGAAAATGACATCACGTACTACCAGTGGTGGCCGATCATCATCGTCGTCACTACCCGACAACGCAGTGATGTCGTAGGCAAAAGCCGGTAAACCCGGCATGCCGATCAGGTTGTTGTTAAAGACTGTGACCGTCGGCGTAACATTAAAGGTGCTGGCCAGCAAGAACGTATCGGTAATCGTAAAGTTCTCGGCACTCAGTTGCACCAATTGCCCACTGCGGGTTGGCTGGAGATAGTTGGCATCGTAGCTAATGGTAAAGGTAATAGTACGGGTCAACTGGCTGCCGGCAACTGGTATAGGTGCTGTGCGATCACCGGGAGGTAATTCCGCGTTCAGGTCTTCGATAGCAGCCGTGAGCGGGTTATCGACAAAGATCCGCTTCCACGGCAAGCCATAAAGAGTCGTGATGGACAACACTTTATAGTCATACGCATTGAGTCCAAGCGCAGTGCGCAGATAGCGTAATTTCGCGTTCACCAGCGCATCGCCAATACTACGCCCGACGTATGTCTCACCGTTGGTAGCGCTCGTGTCGGGACGCACCTCATTCCGCACCAGCTCTTGGGTTAACAGCGCCGCCAGTCGTTCGCTGTAGTCCACCCCATCGAGCGTACCATAACCGTAGCCGGTATTGCCGATCCAGTTCCCGGCGTGGCGGTTGAAGGCTTGGGCGAAGTCAGCAGCGTAGAAAGGAGTGGGTATATCGAGTAACTGATCGATAGCCTGATATGGCACATTGTAGCCACTATGACAACCGACAGAATAGTAGAGTGTGTTGGAGAAGAATCCTGGGCATATCGAAGGATAGAAATCACATGATGTAGCGAGGTCACCAAAACCTGAACTGTACGCTACTGATAGAATACGCTCGGCTGGAAAGTTCCCGCCATCGGTAACCGCCGGGATCAGTTGCCAGTGATCGAAATGCGCATTCAGTGAACTAACCAGGGTCTGCGTTCGCGAATAAAACTCCAGGGTTGAAGTGAAAAAGCCAGGAGTGTCGAGCGGTTGCTCAAGCCATTGGTTTTCAAACGCATTGCGATTCCACGTATTGTTGTTCAAGACCCGTTTGGTCACACTAACGCTGGTTGCCTGCTGCAAGGTGCGTGAAATTGCATTGGCGCCATCGATCAAGAAGTCGTAGCCGGTCAATGACAAGCTGGAGTTGGAAGTTTTCAGATCTTCCCTCAACTCGATATTATTATCACTCCACCAGGGCGCATTACGGCGTAGAAAATCGGCAATCTCGCCGGGACGTTCAACAATACGCCCGACCGCTAATTCCGGCACAAAGAGGGGGAAGCCGTAGAAACGGTAGGGCCGGTCGGTACCGTAGGGGTTATCGCTCAGCAACATTCGATTGCGCAGCGCTGCACCAAGCGGGTTGCTGGGCGAGATCAGGCTGGCGCCATTAGACCGTGAGTCAACAGTCTTCAGATACTCCAGATAATCGGCCTCGTTGGCAATCGTCGTTAAATCAGGCAAACGGAAGAATGGTATGACCTCATCGCTCCCGATCAACACAATATGGCGCACATTTGGATATGGCGTACCTGCGTTGTTTTCGTTGCCTAAGTTAGAGTCGTTATTCGCCCGTATCCGGTATCGTATACGCACATCACCCGAACGTCCGCTGCCATCAGGGCTAATTGCCGCCTCGATCACGTGATCGATAATCTGGGCCAAGAAGTTCGCATAGAGTGGATTGGCTTGATTGACGACTGGCTGGCCCCAGTCTTCAAGCAATTGATTGAATGGCTGGGCGCCGCTACCGGCAATGACTTCTAGATTTGCCAGATCAATCACTGCCCCCTTCTCTACAATCAGATCATTGTACGAAGCCCCATAGACTAACGTCTGGGTCTGCGAGTATGATCCCTGAAGCGTTGTTGTAATTGCACTGATGGCAGTTAGCTCACTCGGATACAGCGCTTGCATCCGCGCTGAATTAATGATGTAGAGCGTTGAGACATCAGGATCAGGGGTATCGATGAGAAACTGCACATGCGGCGCTGGCCCCAGTGATTGCAGCGTGCTACGTTCGAGCGTAATGGTCAGACGGTAAGGCAATGGACTGGTCTGACCAGCACTTGCCGGGGCAACGGCCACAAAATAGCGGCCCGCCTGCCAGACGATGGTTTCAATCCGTTCATCTCGATTGCCAGGATTGACGCTGATAGACGTAATCTGCCCACCGATCGAGGTAATCTGACCGCCGATAGACGTAATTTGCCCACCGATTGAGGTAATCTGACCGCCAATAGACGTAATTTGCCCACCGATTGAGGTAATCTGACCGCCAATAGACGTAATCTGCCCTCCTATCTGGGTAACATCCTCCAGACCTGGCCGACCAGGATCAAACTCGAAACTATCAGTTGCCCCACCCTGCCCGGTAGCCGGATCAACTCCACCGCCGAAGACCAGATCGTAATCGGCGTTCAGATTAGTCAGTTCGATGGTCACTAGCGATCCGGGCGCAGTGATGTCGAAGGAAAAGTAGTCAATATCATCGGACGCAGAAATGACCCCGCTAATCGGCTGGCGCCAACTATCGGTACGACCGGTCGCGATTGCCTGGGCCGTAACGCTGGGTGGTGTAATCCGATTGTTAGGTTCTACTTCTCCTATTGCCGGTAATTCAGTAATCGTTGTCAGCCGAACCGGCTCAGTTGCAGCCGCCGTTACCGCCTGCGGACGAGAACTCAACGCCATTGGCGCCAAAAAGAGCGAAAAGATCACCAGTGTGAACAAAAAGCGTTGCATAGTGGTCTCCTTTACGGCAGGGAAAAGGTTCCTCACGCCAGCAATTGATCGGTCAGCGCCAGATCGCGTTGAGCATTCAGTTCGGTAAAGATGGCACGTGCTTCAGCGCGAGCCGCTACTGCTGCTACACTATCGTTGCGGGCAAGCGCCAGGCGGGCCTGTTGATAACGTACTTTGCCGAGTTCATACCGATTCGCCAGTTGCAATAGGAGGGTACTGCTCCGTTCAAACAATTCCGCAGCCGTGTTTAGCTCGCCAGCAGCCAGGGCAATTTCACCCAATACCCGATACGCAATGGCCGAATCATCGGCCTGACCCAATTCTTCAGCCGTAGCCAGTGAGCGCTGAGCATAAGTACGGGCTTGATCCAGCCGACCCAGCGCGATTTCGGCCAGAGCTGCCAGCCGAAAGACTTCAGGCAAGAAACTGCGGGCGTTGATCGCTTCCAGATCAGCGATAGCTGCCGTAAACAGAGCAAGTGCTTCAGCAGCATAACCCTGGTTGAGCAACACTTCGCCCCGGTTGTAGCTGGTAACGGCCACGCCTAAGCGTGAACCGATGCGGGCGAAGAGTTCACTGGCACGCTGATACAACGCACCAGCACGGTCTAGTTCATTACGCCCAACCAGCACCACCGCCAGATTATTCGCAGTACGGGCCGTTGCCAGCACATCGCCAATCGCCTCCGAGATAGCCATCGACTGCTCGAACACCGCAATCGTTTCGTCCCAACGCCCGGCTTGCGTATACACTCGTCCAAGGTCATTGAGTACATCACACAGCCCGGCCAGCATATTTGCCTGTTCGTAGAGAGCACGCGCCCGGTTAAGCGTTTCAATTGCCTGATTTCTGTCACCTTGAAAGCTGGCAATATTGCCAATAATCTTGAAAGCCCGCGCCTGATCGGTCACACTATTGCTCTGTTCAGCCAGCTTGTAGCCGATATTGGCCCACTCCATTGCATACTTATAATCGCCGGTACGATACGCAATCCCGGCGCCCAGCAGATAACAGCGGGCCGTCTCGGCCTGCAAATCTTTGTGGGCGTGCGCCATCCCATCCGTCAACAGCGCAAAAGCACGCTCATAATTTGAGCGCCGTTCTTCGACCGCAGCCAACATGCGATGCATGCGCAGCCAGCGTTCACTGACCTCCTGGTTTGCAAGTGGCATACTCAATTGGAGTGCTTCCCGAAAGTGGTACTCAGCTTCGTCATATTCGCCCAGCGTTAAATGAATTTCACCAATGGCTTCATGAATTTCCGCCACCTGATCAATCAAGCGATCTGGAGCAAGTACCGTTGCCAATCGTGGCGCAATGTTAAGCGCAGTTGTATACAGGGCCAGGGCATCGCGGTTGGCAAAGCGACGGTAGGCCTGCGCCGCCGCCAGCAGATGGTAGTGCATTGCCGGCTGCCACTCTTCGGCTTGCAAAAAGTGCCACGCCAGCACGGCGTACTGTTCTTCAAGTTTATGCGCAGCAATCTGCTCAATCCGACGAGCAACTCGTGCGTGCAACATACGCCGTCGAGCGTAGAGAATGCCTTCATACGCCACATCACGGAGCAGGGCATGCCGAAACATGTATGACAGAATCTGCTCTTGCTGATCGGCCTGGAACAATTCATTGCTAATCAATTGTTGTAAGCTCTCATCAAGCACCGGTGGATTCGAGTACACCCCTTCAACCACCGGACGTTGGAAACGGCGTCCGATTACCGATGCCACCTGAACCAACTCTTGGCGTGGTTCATCGAGCCGATCAAGACGTGCTATCAGCAAGCCTTCAATACTCTGCGGGATTTCGATCTTTTCAATTGGTCGCGTCAGTTGCCATGGCCCTCCTGGCTGCTCACGTACCAGTAATCGATCACGGATCAGCGTCCGCACCAGTTCTTCGATGAAAAATGGGTTGCCCTGCGTGCGATCTAACAGCGGCCATATCTCATCTGGCGGTGAACCGCCGAGGAAAGCGGCCAACAACGACCGACTATCTTCTGGCTTTAGCTCACCCAACACGAGACGCACCGTGCCGGGCAGATCATCCCATGGCGCCGGTGAAATCATTTCAGGTCGGTAGGTGAGCAGTAACGCTAACTTTCGACCTACCGCCGCTTTACTCAACCGTTCCAACACCTCGAGAGATGGCACATCAGCCCAGTGACAATCTTCAAGCAACACGAGCAATGATTCACGGTCGGCCAGCGCCAGAAAGATAGCAACGATCAATTCCTGTAGACGATCATGACGTTGCTGTGCTGAAATGCCGGCTGTCAACGGGGTATCGGTAATCGGTACCCCAAGTGCATCGGCCAGTAACGGTGCAAAGCGCCCGACTTCCGGTACCAGGTATTCGACACGCGCCACAACACTGGCAGCAATACGATCCGGTGTATCCCGTAGATCAACGCCTAGCGCGCTCAGCAAAGGCATCCGAATGGCTGCATACGGAGTTCGCTGTTCATAACTCTGACAATCCCCGAATAGAATGGTGAACGGCGGCACCCCTTCAGCAGGACCGTGAGACACCGTCGAATCAATGACCAGGCGCTGAATGGTCTCCTCGGCCAGGCGGGATTTACCGGCGCCAGCCTCACCGACCAGCACAATGGTTGCTCCCTGACCTTTTAATGCAGCGCGGGCCGTCTTCAACACCTGATGCAATTCAGCATCACGTCCGATCAACGGTGCTATCAACAGGTGTTCGCTATCATGGCGTGTGGTTACACTCGTTGTATGATGCAGCACCTGCGCTGGCGTCACCGGTTCACTCAGCCCTTTCAGGGTCAGAGGAGGGTCCATTTTGAGCGCAAAATAATCACGTACCGCAACCTGCGTGCTCGGTGAGAGATAGATGGCCCCTTCGGGAGCTGCCGCCATCAACCGCGCCGCCAGATTCACTGCCGACCCCATCACCGTGTATTCATAACGAGTCGATCCACCAACGCGCCCGGCAAAGACGGTACCGGTGTTGATACCAATTTTCTGCCTCAGTGGTATCACATCCGTCCCTACTCGTTCGCCGATCTCGCGATTCACATCCCGCATGAGGTTTCGTAGTTCGAGTGCACAATGGACAGCACGAACAGGATCATCTTCATGGGCTGTGGGTGCTCCAAACAACACCATCAGCTTATCGCCGTGGGTGTACATATCTACTTTATTTACAATCCCTTCATAGTGATGTACAACCGCCTGGGCGCGCCGATAATACGCATTGAAGATCGTAGCTGCCAACGCCGGATCGTTCTCTAAGCGGTTCAGATACGCTGAAAAGTCATAAATATTGACAAAGAGCACCGTCACCGGGCGAAATTCACCCAATTCGCCGGCCGCAGGATCAAGGAAACGACGCGGTAAACGATAGACGAGGTACGGTTGCAGAGCCGCCAGTTGGCGTGCCAGCCGATTGAGTGTCGCCAGATCATCTGGACCGCTGAGCGGCAATGTCAACGACGATACTGATGGCAGCGATGTCATCGACAGATCAAGCAGATGGTAAAATCCAGCCCGTCGCTGTTCGACACGATAGAAAGCTAAACGATGCAACGTCTGCTCAGTAACGACAACTTCACCAGGCGCGGCAATCTCCTGGGCCAGCGCCACCCGATTCACCTCCGGGCCGGTCACCAGCAATTCAATATGACTCTGATCACCTACTTCAGCCGCAAATACGCGCCCGACATGCACGCCAACCCGTAAACGCAGGGTAAATTCGCCGGCGCGCGTCGACAGATTGGCGAACTCGGTCATCCGCTTCTGCATCGCCAGTGCCGCCGCGCAGGCAGCCATCGCGTGGTGCTCACCCAGGATTGCGGCATCGAAGAAGACCGTCAGCGCATCGCCACCAAACTTCAGTAAAGACCCACCGTGAACCTGTACTTCGTGCAGGAGATTTGCAAATAGCCGGTTTACCACTGCCGAAACCTCTTCGGCGCCCTGTCGGCCCAACACCGATAGTCGTTCGGACAGTGCGGTAAAACCGGAGAGATCGGCGAAGAGGAGTGCTCCCTCCCAAAAAGCACCACTGATACGACCGGGCTGCGGATTGGTCAGTTGATGGTGTACCAGTTGCGGCGGAATATAGGCCGCATGGGCAGCCAACCGGGATCGCAAATCACGCCCCAGACGCAACCGTGTCTCGGCAGGTAGATCACCCGTCATCATCAGTTCCGTGAGCTGGTGCGGCTCAAGGTAGCCTTCCAGATCACGCCATTCCGTTACCTGACCGGTCATGAGTGTTTCCATACATCCCTTCGGCGGTGGTATATATGTTTACATACCTAAACG
>Ga0308418_1001263_pt1 | contig 13630 bp, 8 predicted proteins | sample HotsprSampleR4cd_FD_203517 | JGI IMG/M metagenome (GOLD analysis project Ga0308418, IMG submission 203517) | Hot spring phototrophic mat microbial communities from Mushroom Spring, Yellowstone National Park, Wyoming, United States - 20090729_R4cd ... | reverse complement strand
GTTCCCACAAGCGGAAATACTTGGGGATGAGCGCACCCGTGTTGTCGTCCACTGGCACGCGCGGGATTTTCACGATCCCCGATTCAATAGCGTCCACAAGGCTGAAGTCCGAGACGATCCAGGGGAACGGCGCTCCCTCTTCATAACCGCTACCTTTGATGTAAAAGGGCGTCGCAGAAAAGTCGGCGCAGAAGTTGATGCCCCGGGCCCTAGCGATGCGATCCAGTCCGCTCACCCACACCGTCGCCTCCTCGCGCTCCGCGATCTCGTCCGCGGAAAGCTGCGCCTTCACCTCCTCCGGCAACGGCGCCGGACGGTACGCATGATGGGCCTCGTCGTTGATCACCAGGATGTTTTGCTTGTTGCCCAGTTCCTTGAGCACGCGACGACAGAATGCGGCATCACTTTCCGCGCCCCGCTGGACGACGCTTGTCGTGCGGCTGTCGTCCTGCGGCTGGAAGAGATGCCAGTTCGTGACCTCGAATTTGCCTTGCCGCAGCCGTTCGAGTACGCCGCGAGGCACCAAGTCGAACTTGTCGTAGTAGTTGCCGGACTTCCAGGGAAAAAGCACCTGCAGCCGTTCGCGGATAGTGAGATTAGGACAGACCAGCAGCACCGCGTCCGAAAAACGCCGATCCTGTGGATTGTCCAGCTTATTCAGCACCTGCCAGGCGATGACCATGCCCATGACCACCGTCTTGCCAGAACCGGTGGCCATCTTGCAGGCATAGCGGGTAAGGCCGTTATCTTTAGGGATGGCGATGCCCTGCTTTTCCGCTGCAGAGGCTTCCACTAGCCAGATAAGGCTTTCGACAGCTTCACGCTGGCAGAAGAACAGCTTGCGTTCCCGATCAGGATTGTTCCAGTGATTGAGGAGCTGGCGGGTGATGGGGGTCACCCCCGGATATCCCCGCTCCCGCCACACCTTAACCCGTTCCCGGATGGTGTTGACCTGCTCCAGCGGGACGAACTTTTCCTCGAGCAGGGACGTCTGTGGCCCGCGCGTGCGCGCTTTGAGATAGTAGCCCGCCGGGCGGCGACCCTCTTTGGGCACCGGCTGGCCTTCCTCGTAAGCCCAGTAGCGTGCGGGTTCTTCAAAGGGCGAATTAACGATGGGGTTGTCAACGAGAAGGGACATGGACTTTGTCACCTACACTGCTGGATGATCTTTTCGGCAGTGTCTATTGCGCTCGAAACCAGTACATCAAGGTTCTGGATATCGTCATCATAATCACACTGGCAACGCCATTTATATAAGTCTTCCAAATACTCGCTAATTTCCTCCCAAGGTGCATCAAGGTTCCTCAGATAGTTTCTGAGTAACCCATGATCTTGTGCTTTCCGAGTGCGCTGAAAGCCAAGTTTGCTTTCAGCATTAGTTGCGCGCGTAACAGAATGCGGCGTAATAAGCCCGGCTGACGGACGTCCGGCTTGCCGCCTCCGTTGAGTAAGACGAACCTGAACATCTCCCTAAATCACGCGCCAGAGCTAAGAATTCTCTCCAATCGAAAGGCATTCCTCGCCTACTTCGGTTGCTGAAAATCAGTAGTTAGAATGAACCACCCCGATTTGCCACGTAATAAATGCCTGTACTGACCTCTGGCAGCCCTGATTTTTCCCATAACGGTCTCATCATACGCCGGAAACCTCGCATAAAGCACCAGATGTTCATCCTCGCTTTCTGGATCACGATAAACTTCTAACTGAAGCTGCGCTTCTTTGAAATGATTCCGAGCGACGGAAACGGCTTGCTCCACCACCTCAATCATGTCGGGGAACCGCAGCAGGTACTCATAGACGTCACCTTGCTGGCCGACCTGAACTCCTTGAAGCTGAAGTTGGATGAAAAGCTGGTTAACTTTTGAGGAGATGGATTCAGTGCCGATTCGCCATTTCAGGCTAGGGATGGTTGTGAGGACGGGTAAGTCCTCGGCGCGGACATGCACTGGTGCCTGCGCAAGTAGTCCCGGTTTCTCCAAGGCGACGGAAGACTTACCGAAGCGCACACCCCATAGAGATTGGGGGGAACTCTGATCTTCGCTCCTCATCACCATGACGGGCATCTTACTTCACTTCCTCAAACATTTCCCTCAGCTTGTCGGTGATACATCCTTCAAAAACCTCTTCCACTCGGTTGTGGGCTTCCTCGACCCAAGCGAGAGCATCTACCACTTCCACAGCGCCTGGTCGTGCAAGGAAGTAGTCTATGTCCAGCATGAATAAGCTTTTGCCTCCTGAACCTGGGATGGGAGTAAGTTGCACGCGGCAACGATCTCTGTCATCGGCATAGGAAAACTCCACACCTGCGAGGAAAGATACCATCTGTTGAGGAAGCCTCTGGCCAACAGATGGATAAAACTCAAAATATTCGGCCAATTCTCCACCCTGAGCAGGCAACTCAATGTGGTTAATATAGCGCAAGCCCATGCGCTCCAGGCCCTGCACCTCTACAGTAGCCTGTAAGCTTTTCCAAGCCATCTCAATGCGAGGTTTGAAGCCCTCCCAGTGGGGATAGGGTTTTAGCGCATTGACCGTCAGCAACCGAGGACCTACTTGCACAAGCATCTTCCTATCTTCGGTGAAGAACAAGAGGCGTTCGCTCGTGCGGATCTGCTGCTGTAGCTCCTCTGGCCCTTGCATGAGTTCCACCTCTTGAATCATCCGTTGCTCTTTCTGAGGAAATGACCCTTTCAACCTCTCATAAAGCAATCCGGGTACTGTAAGGTCCCATCGCGTCTCGGATGTCAGTCTGAATTCGCAAACTGCTTCTACGATGGGGGGTTTTTGCGTATTTTTTAACCATGATAAGCCACCTCTCGTGCTTGTTCAGGCTTTATTTTGCAAGTTTACCACCCGCACCACCTCGTTCCCCCGAAAGTCTATCACCTTGACGGCAATGCGTCTATGCTCGCCAAGTTGGAAGGGGAACGAGATGGTACCACGCGTTTTTCAAAGGCCCCGGGGACTCTGAGCACTAAGAGCAGCCACGCTTATCATCAGTCTTCTGTTTTCAACGCCGAAATATCCAGGCCAAGTTCTCTTAAGCTCATCTTTATTTCCTCCAGTTCTTTTTGGGAGATACCCGTTTCTGGAGTGACTTCAAATCGGACTGTCAATCGCAGGCTCCGATCCGTGGCGAAGAGGGTCAGCACCTTCATGTAGAAGTTCGTCCATTTTTGTGGAGGGAGCTCCCCCTCCCAGGACAGGTGCCGCCCGACGGGCATTGATAGTGCAACCGTTTGCTCTGGCGCACCTTCTGGCCGTGCTCCAGGCTCCTCGGCCACTCGAGCGGTGCGCTCCGGCTCCTCAGGCGGAGAGGGTGGCGCCTCTTTCAGGACCAATGCCTTTTCGCGTGGCAGAAGAACCACCTGGTCCGAAATCTCTACCCCTTCCGGTCCGAAATTCGGGTCACCAATAATCGGCGTCCCCCAGTAACCCCCGTAAGCCTTGCCCACGTAGCCGAACCTCCCCATCTTCACGCCCTCTGCTATGGTGTTCCGCAAGACCTCGGGATTCAAAAGCCGAGGGAAGCTGGGGGAGGCAAAGAACATGTCCCGCACGTCCTTGGTGCTCCACTCCTCCAGGGCCGGCGGCCAGTGGCGGACCAGGAAGTCGGGGCTGATGGTCTCCTCCAGAAGCCCCTCCTGCTTGAGGCGGGAGATGATCAGGTCCACGAAGGATTCGGCGGCGCTGGAGTGGAGGAGCCCCAGGTCCACCTCCCGGAGCTCGTTATCCTCTCTCAGGAGCAGCACACGCCGGTAGGCACGCCAGACCCCTTCTCTCAAGTCCTGCTCTGCCCGTAGCTTTTTCTCCTTCAGTTCCCGGACTTGCGAAGCTTCTAATTTGAGCCGCTCCTGCTCGGTAGGGTCCAATAGCTTTTCCAAGGCAAGCAGGGTTTTGGCAGCATCGGATAGCTGCGCCCCGCCTTCAGCCACAGCGAAGAGGAGCCCGCTCTTGAAGGTCCGTCCCCGTCCCCCGCACTCTTGGATCATGCTCGTGATGAGGCGCTGAGTGGCTTCGCGGGACACGTTCTCCCAGCCGTGCTCTGGTGCAAGTACCACCAGGGTTAGAGAAGGCGTATCTGGAATGTCCCCTGATGTTTCGGGGAAGAACCGCCGCTCCAGGCGGGGGCCTGCCTTGAACACCTCTCGGATAGCCCCTCGCACCTTCTCCCGAATCGCCTCGTCGGCTTCAGTTCCGGAAAGCGCCGCCCGGGAGTCCGCCAGGATCTTGTTGAGGGTGGGTCGGTGGCTGATCCAGTAGGCCGTCCCTTTGGCATCCAGGTAGTAGCAACGGCGAACCAGATCATCCAGCGCAGTTTCCACGTTCCCGATGTCCAACTCGGGCCCGCCTACGGCCAGGCGGATTTCCGGTAGGCTGGCCTCGTTGCGCACCTGGCCGCCGGAGGACTCAAAAAACACGACTGTGGCTATCTTTTGATGGAGCCGAGCTCTCTTGATCGTTGCTTGAGCCTCCGCGTCTAGACGCACGGCATGGGCTTCATCCCCAGCGATGTCTGAGAGGATGGCAGCCTCCAAGCGCTGCTCCCCCAACTGCTCAAAGACGGCGGCGCGGAAAAGGCTGTCGGCAAGAGGTGCTGAGCCCAGCGTGATCAGAGGCTCCTTGCTCCCCTCTCGAAATGCTCGCTGGTAGGCGTGGGATACCCACAGCGCCAGAAGGCGCAGTATCCCGCGGGTGCGCTGAAACCTGGGCAGCGACTGCCACTTGCGCTCAAACACCGAGATCACTGTAGGGTGGAAGGGATAGGTCGCTTCAAAAAGTTCTTCTGCCCGATCCACCGGAAACCACTCGGGGAGCTGCTGCCGGTGCTCTCTCACCCAACCGGCGTAAGCCTTCGCCGTGCGCCGCACCTCCTTCGCATCCCCGATCTCCTCAAACAGACGCCGCCGCACGATCTCGGCGATCTCCATCTGCTCGGACAAGAGCACCGCTTTACTGATCCGGCCCAGCAGTTTGTCCAACCTCTGGTAGTTCTCTTCATCCTCTTGGGTCATCTCATATTCCAACATCGGCAGGGAGACCACGAGAACGGTTCTGGTTGCTCCCACAACCTCCCGGGTCAAAACATCCAAGAAGCTGTACATCTGCGAGCCAAGCTTTACATAAGGTTCGCCAGCCTCACGCGTGCGGCGCAGAAAATTGAGCACCTCGTCCATGAGGATCAGGGTGGGTTCGCCAGTAAATACTCTTTGCAGAATCTCCCCGCCAGGCACCACGCCCTGTTCGTCGTGCTCACGCACCAGTTCAAACAGCTTAGGACCGCCGAGCTGCCAGGCCAGGTCGCCCCAAGGAGTCTTCCGCTTGGGCTCCCCTTCAGCACCGGCACCGACCACGAAGTCAAACCGGTTGCCGATAAAAACGGCCACCCGCGCTCGGGGCACTGACGCCAGATGAGCCCGCTGTAAAAGGTCTGAGACCCCAGGCCACCCCTTGGCCTCATCGCCCGCGCGGGCCAGATGATACAGAAGCGTGAGGAAGTGCGTCTTGCCGCCGCCAAACTGGGTGGTGAGGTTGATGCCTGGGGATGTCCCCACGACCTCACCGGCTAGGCGCCGCATCACTTCAGCTGCCATCTTGGAGAAAGCGGCGGTCAGATACGTCCGGGCGAAGAAGCGCTCCGGTTCCCGATAATCCAGCGGCGCTCGCCCGTCCATCACCTGATCCAGATGGATAGCGAATTCGGCGGCATCCAGGGGGCTACCCTTGCGCAGGTCCTCTCTCGGCACTGCCACCTGATGCCAGGGTTTCAACTCAGGCATGGCTCTCCTCCTCTATCTTTCACCACAACGGACGAAATTGCCGAAACGCGCTGTCCCACACGTAGGGTTTAAAGAAGCCATCGGGGAAGTCCTCCGCCCGGCTCCGGGTGCCCACCACTAGGAGGATGTCCCCTTCAGCTTCCGTTCTAGCCAGAACCTGGGTCGATAGGGCCCTCAGCAGTTCTCCGATCTCCTCGGGTTTCTGCCGGTAACAGAACACACCTTTGAGGGGACAACGGATCAGGCTCACCTTCCAGAGGGCATAGGCGATGATCTCCTCCCGCTCCTGGTTCTCCAGCTCGAAAACCGCCACGGGGCGCGGCCAGGGCATCCTTGGCTCGCTGGGGAAGGCCATGACATCCAGGGCCAGGTATTCCTGTTTGACCACGGGAAGGACCTCGGCCAGATGCCCTCGTCCGACCGCCGTCCATCCCATTGCCTGGCAGGCCGAAACCACCGCGTCCGTCAGATGCCGGGTCCAGTCCCCCAGGCGCTGGTTCAGCGCCGCCTCCCGCAGTGGGTCGGCCCAGCGTGCGTCCCGCACTTCCCGCTGGAACGTCCGATACCACTCCAGGGCTGGACCCCTCATAGCCCCAGCACCTTCTTTCGGGCCAGGAGCCCATCCACCCAGCGCTTCTCCGGAGCGTTGGCCGGATAGAGGCGGGAAAGGGCGTCCGCCAGCCGCCAGAAGCGGCTGTCCTTCCCCACGCCCTCATCCACCAGGAAGTGCCGCAACGCCTCGCTCCGCTCTTCGGCGAACAGCAACATCGCCTGGTGCAGGCGGTCCAAAGTCGATGCGCCCGGCGCTAAGACCATCTCAGGCTCGGGCTCTGCCGCTAGCTCTTCAAAAAGATTCGCTTGCCCGCGCCGGCGCCGACGGGGTGTCTCCCCTCCTCCGCTGGTCTGGCCGAAGAGAAACCGTCGCCGCTCGGCCACCGGCACGAGGCGGGCAATGTTCCCTTTCACCTCCAGGATGCCACCGGGGCGCCGGAGGGACTCCTCCTGGGCGCCCAGGGCCTGGAGGATGAGGCGGGCGTCGTCGTAGGGCAGGGCGTAGCCGGCGGGCCGCTTGCGACCGGTCGTCGGCTTCTCTTCTTCGTCTTCCAGCATCTCCGCCTCCTCCGCCTCCTCCGGCGTGGGGCCATTGGCCCGGGCGCGGAGGGTCCAGAGCCACATGGCGGTCACCCGTGCGTCCTCCTCAAACCCGGCGGGGTCGGCCTCGGGGAAGATGAGCTTGAGCGCCTCCCGGGCCACGGCCTCCCAGACGTAGGAGAGATAGCCCCGCTGGACCACCTGCCCGCGGCTGTCCCGCACATCCCCCAGGGGGATGACCTGCCCGCCCGCCGTCTCCACCTGCTCGTAGCGGCTGTAGACCTCCAGGGCGGGGCCGATGCAGGCGAAGATGGCGTCCGCCCCGTGGATGCCCTCCTGCTCCAGCCTGGGGAGCCACGCCGCCACCTTGCGGTTCATCTCCTCCAGCACCCGCCGCCAGTCCCCCACGCCGGCGTTCTCCAGCCGGGGCCGGCAGACCAGGAAGACCGAGGAGGCCAGCACGGCGGAGTTCTTGGCCCGCATGCGGGCGCCGCGCTCCGTTTCAATCGGCCAGGAGTTGGTGACCGTCCAGCCAGCCCGAATCAAGGCATTCAGCATCGCCTCCCAGCCGGCCGTCCCCTTGTGAGCGAAGAGCACCACGGCGACTCCATCGGGCCGGAGGACCCGGCGGCATTCGGCCAGGGCCCGCTCCATGGTGGTCTCAAAGAACTCCTTGGTCTTCTCCGGCTCGCCCGGGGGTGGCGGTCCGGGATCCATGATGCACTCCTCGGCTTTTGGCGTGAGAAGCCAGCGGAAAAGGTCCGGATGCAGCTCATGGAGCATACGCCGGAGCCACACATAGCAGAAATCGGAAAGAGACGCATAGGGCACGGCATCGTAGTAGGGCGGGTCGGTGACCACATAGGCGACGGACTGGTCAGGGAGCGGGATGGCCGTGGCCGAGCCCTGCCGGGCGGTGCCGGGCCGGAACCCCTGCCCGCCCTCCCGTTCCAGCACCTGGACTACCTGCTCCATGGCGTATTCAAACCCACCGACCAGTGTCGGCATGAGCGGGTTGGCCTCGGCGAAATCGGGGCGCATGGGAAGACCACTGCCTTGAACAAAGGCGGATATCATGTGGTCTAACGCATAGAACGAGATGGCGCTGGAATAGTGCACCAAATTGCTCACCGCCACCGCCAGGCAGGTGGCGACAGCCCGGGCAAAGCCCGCATCGCCCGTCTTCCGCAGCACCTCCTGATGGGCCTCCCGCACCAGGCGCACGAAGGTGGAAAGCGCCAGCGCCTGCCGGGGGGTGAATAGGTCGCCCCAGGTCTCCATGCCATACAGGTTCACGCGAAAGCCAAGCGAACCCTCCGGCGGGAGCGGCTCATCCGGCACCAACGGCAGGGGTCCCTGGTGTTCCCGCTCCCGGCGGGCGAGCTCCTCGGCGGCCCGCCGGGCGATGGCCACATCCTGCTCCGCCGCCAGGCGGAAGCCCCGGCTTCCGTCCCGCCGCAGGGTGATGACAGCGATGAGGCGGGCATCCCGCGTCCCGCCCCGCCTGGCCCGGATCTGCTCCCGCACGCGTGCGTAGGGCGTGGTGTAGCCGCACACCGGGCAGGTGGCGGCAAAGCGCTTGACGATGGGCGGCTGGACCTCGCTCTCCGACTTCGGCTCGAAGATCTCGAACACGACCTCCTTGCGCGCCCTGTCCCCCCGGTAGCGCAGGGCCACCCGGTGTTTCTCCTTGCGGGAGAGCCACAGAAGCCCCACCAGGGGCACCTCGGCCCCGCAGCCGGGCCCCTCGCAGCGGATGGTCCGGGCCCAGAGGTAGGCCAGGGGCTCGGAGCCGTCGGGCTCCAGGGGATAGAAGGGGCGGAGCTCCTCGATCGCCCGCTCCCGCACCCACTCGCCCCACTTGCGGACGGCTTCGTGTAGGGGCGGACGGCCCTGTCCGCCCTGGCCGTAGGTAGGCAGATACTCCAGGGCCACCTTGTTGAGGAGCACGGCCACGGGGTTGAGGTCGCCGGCGAAGGCGTCGGCGCCGATGCGCAGGGCCTCAAAGGGGATGGACCCGATGCCGGCGAAGGGGTCCACCACCAGGGGCGGGCCATCCGGATGGGCTGCGCGCACCAGCCGACGAGCAGTCTTCACGTAGTTAGGGTTGTTAGAGTTCTCCCAGGCGGCGAAATGGGCGATGAATTCTAACAGAGCTTTGCGAAGCCCGAGCGGGTCGGAAGGGGAGCGCCAGTTAAAGTCCTTGAGCGTCTCTTGCGCCTCACGGCGAAAATCTTCTGGACAATTTTCATCGGCGGGATCGGGCAAAATCGTGGCCATCAGCACCGCTCGGCAGGAGGCCAGGGGGCGCGTGGCCCACCAGACATGCAGGGTGTGCAGGTGCCCCTTGCGCACGTTCTGGTCCTTGCGGGAGTGCTCTGAAATCACCCCGATGGGCATCTCGTCGGTTTCAATGAGGCGACGGACTCCCCGGCGCTCTTTCATCTCTGCTCCTCCGTAGGGATTTGCTCAGGAGCAATTTGATAGTACTCGATCTGGACGACAGGTTGCCAACTTAAGCGAACAGGGTCTGGGATGGGCAGCAGTCGTGGCGTTGTGGCACAGTCGAAGACAACATAGAGCCAATAGTCGTTTCGCAGCCGCTCTGCCGTCTTGTATTCGTTGGGGGTCAGCACCACCGGCCCCACACCAGCCCGCCCCTTCACTTCGATGAAGCGCACGCTTGCGCGTTCGGGATTGCGCGATAGGATGTCAAAGCCACGGTCTTCGGCAGAGACATCGTGGGGAATCCAGCCCCTCTCGCGCTCGTAGCGCATGGCCTCTTCCATAGCGAGGCGCTCCACCTCTTCGTCGCGCACCATCGGCGCAAAGTTCTGTCGTTCGGGATGCGGCAGGACGAGGGCCGAGCCGATGTGCGTGAGGTCGGCGATGGTCAACTGTCGCTCTCGCTCAATCTCCTGTCGTCGCCGCTCCAGCCGCGCGTTGAGCTCATCCAGCCTACGCTCTGCCTCGCTGAGCGCTAAAGCCACATCCTCACCGCGTTGCTGGCGCTGCAAGAGCTCTGCCGCCTGTCGCTGCTGGCGGTCAATCAGGGTGAGCAGGCTCACTTCCACGTGCCGAGCGATGGTGTCCAGCTCTTTCTGGCGCTGCTGCCGCACTTGCTGCAGCAAGGACCCCAGCCCCTTCTCTAGCAAGAAGCGCTCAACTTCTTGGGGGTTCGAGGGTATTGGTGGGTCCACGGCGGTTTGGGCTTTCGCGGGGATCAGGTCCAGGAAGACCGTGGGCTGGCGAAGACGCATGCTCCCCGGACTGGCGATCTCTACCACGAAGAGCTGTCGGTGCAGCGTGTTGCCGCGCCCGTCGGCGATGGAGGCCGCATAGACCTCAAGGCGGGAGGGCGCGCTGCGATTGAGATCGTAGAAGACGCCGCCCCGGCGCAGATCGGCCTGGACCCTCTCCCAGGCTTCCTCCCGGACGGCCTCGAAGAGCGGATGACCAGGGGTTACCCATTCCAGCGTGGGGTCTTCGGCCAGGCGCTTCTTGTCAAAGGTTATCCGCCGGTACTCGCGTCCCAGCGGACCGAAGCGAGGCTCCAGACGCTCGCCCACAAGCTGCAGATGGCGCGGGAGACGCCCCACGGTATAGATGCCATCGCGCCCCTTGGGGGTCGGCAGCCCAACTATCGGCGCTGCTTGTACGAAAAACTCCTCGACCACTTCCGGGACCAGCCGCCGCTCTTTAGCTTCTGCGGTACGGCCCAGGATCGCTGACAGGTTTAGCTCCTTCTTCGCCAACCCCTCCAAAGTCGATTGGCAGATGCGAGCGAAACGCTCCCGATCGAAGTCCCTTATGAGTCGATCCAACATGGCCTGCTGGGTCATGCGCCCGGCATAGAGTTCCCGGAACAGCCGTTCCAGGTAGTTAGCGGGCACAATCTTGCCGACCACATCAAAGACCTGGTCGCTGCCTAGCTCGCTGCGAATCTCCCGCAGCCGCTCCAACAGCCGCTCCAAGACCTGGCCCTCCCCCGTGTTGGCCGCGACAAAGTTGAAGATCAAGCAGTCCCGCTCCTGCCCATAACGATGGATACGCCCCATGCGCTGCTCCAGCCGCATGGGGTTCCACGGGATGTCGTAGTTGATCATGAGCCAGCAGAACTGCAGGTTAATGCCCTCGCCCGCGGCTTCGGTAGCCACCATCACCTGGGCCTCCTCGCGGAACTCCCGCTCGGCATAAATGCGCGTCCCCGGCGTGTCTCGGTCACCAATCCTCATACCCCCGTGGATCTGGGTCACTCGCAATCCCCACTGCCGCAACGTCGCTACAAGGTAGTCCACCGTCTCCTTGAACTCTGTGAAGATCAGGAGTTTCGTGTTCGGATCGCCAAAGATGTTCTGGCTGGTGAGCACTTCTCGCAGCTTGATGAGCTTCGAGGCCATCTCTCGCTCTTCCAGGGAGCGAGCCCTCTGCACTAACGCCCGAAGTGCCTCAATCTCCTGCTGGATGGCTTGACGCTCCGATGGCAGAGAGACTTGCTCCACTTCCTCTTCCAATTGCGCGACTTCATCTTCCGGAAGCTCGTCGATCTCGTCCAAGCGGGATAGGTCTGTTGGGGTCTCTGATTGAGGGCGGCGCAGACGGTCCTCTAACTTCTGGAGACGCCGCTCAAGACTCCGTCGGACAGCGTGAATGCTGGAAGCAAACCGTCGCTGATACATCGCCATGGTGAAGCCCAAGGCCCGCCCACGCGCCGAGGGGTCCGCAGCAGCGCGAATGGACTGGTCCTGCACATAGCGGGTCAGGGCCTCGTAGAAATCAAACTCCTGGCCATCCAGCTCAAACCGGACCGTGCGCACCTCCCGGTTGGTGAACAGCCGGCGGACCTTCCCTGTATCAGGATCGGGAAAGGTCACCAACACTTCCTTGGTGCGCCGCAGATAGAAGGGAGCATGATTGCGCTTCATCGCCTCCTCAAGGCTGCGCACATCCCCGTACACGTCCCGATCCAACAGTTGCAAGAAGAGACAGAAGTTGGCAGGGTCTCCCTTATGAGGTGTGCCGGTCAGCAGCAGAAAATGATGCGTCTTCTGTGAAAGGAGCTCACCCAACCGGTACCGCTCCGTCTTGTGCTCCGGATCGCTGGCGCTCATCCGGTGCGCCTCGTCCACAATGATGAGATCCCAACTGGTGCGCCCCAGGCTTTCTAACACCTCCTCGCGCTTGGCCCAGTCCATAGATGTGATAACTTGAGGCTTATCCTGCCACGGATTCACACCATAGGCGTTCCTCAGATCTATCCCCCGGATAATATCGAACCGCTCCCGAAACCGGTCTCGCATCTCCCGCTGCCACTGAAAAGCCAGGTTCGCAGGCGTCACGATAAGAGTCCGACTAACAAGCCCCCGCAACTTCAGCTCCTTCAGTAGCAACCCCGCCATGATGGTCTTCCCCGCCCCAGCATCGTCAGCAAGTAAGAAGCGAATCTGAGGCAAGGGCAAAATGTACTCGTAAACGGCTTCCAGCTGATGGGGCAGCGGATCCACACGGGCGATAGACAGGGAAAAATAAGGGTCATACTCATAGGCCAACCCCAGGCGGGCGGCTTCAATCCCCAACCGGAACCGTAGCGCGTTGCCATCAAAGGGCGCCTCGGCGGGGATGACCTTCAGAGAATGGACCTGGTCCGGGCTCAGAAGACGCTCGTAGTACTGCTTGGTGCGTAGCCCTTGCCCTCCGATTTTCAGACTCGGACCGATAGATTCTACCAAGACTACCCTCATGGGTTCAGGGAGAACGTCTCCTTCAATGATTGTTCCTGGCCGGACAGAATTTTCCACTTTCTCGCCTCCTAGGATGTTGTCAATGTCAGCATCTTGTTCTTCTGGATTACTTTCATCTGCTCCGGCTCGGGGGTGAGGTCTTCGTCCTTGTCCTTCACGTCGCGGCGGTCGATGCGGGGCTGGAAGTTGGAGGCGTATTTGATGCCATAGGGCGGGTCGATGTAGATCATCTGCACCTTGCCCGCCATGCCCTCTTTGACCAGGAGCGAGTTCATCACTAGCAGGGAATCGCCCAGGATCAGGCGGTTCGCCCAGCCCACCTCGTGCTGGTAAAACTCGATTTGCTTATCGGCAGGCAACGGTGTTTCGCCGAAGAGCTCGAGTTGCAGCGGCTGGGGTCGGCGCACAGCGTCTAGAATCGCCCGCGTCGAAATGCGCTCGTGGATATGGAGCGAGACGACTTCGACCTCAAACGAAGTATGCTCGGCTTTGCCCGCCCAGACAAGCTGTGGGTCTAAGTGGGGATCGAATTTATAAGGCTGCGGCTTGTGCTGAGGTTTCTCGTACACGGAGGCTATTCCGGCAGGCGGATTGTTCTTCCGCTGAGCCTGGCTGTGCCGGAAATCGTTTACGCCGTTTCCTGACCGCTTCGTATTCCTTCCTCGTTTCGCCATTACCGTTCTCCCGGTCTAACCCGAACCAACCGGCCGTTCGATGCATTATAATTGGATTGTGTTGACGATTAAATTACATTTTAGCGATCCGCAGATTAAGATCTACCGCTGGCGATCAATTGACTTTTTTAGCAAATGCGACGGCCAGATGAACGACGCCAAGAAATGTTTCCTTCAATTTATCATAAACTCTGGCGATCGAACGAAACTCTTTATATTGGCCGACTAGCCGTTCAATCTTGTTGCGCTCCGCATACGCTTTCCGGTTCAGATGCCTCCGTTTACACCTATTTGCTCGGCAGGGAATCACCGGCTTGGCGTTCCGAGTTTGAAAGGCTCGCCG
>Ga0308418_1001260_pt1 | contig 13640 bp, 10 predicted proteins | sample HotsprSampleR4cd_FD_203517 | JGI IMG/M metagenome (GOLD analysis project Ga0308418, IMG submission 203517) | Hot spring phototrophic mat microbial communities from Mushroom Spring, Yellowstone National Park, Wyoming, United States - 20090729_R4cd ... | reverse complement strand
TTGAATACATCATCCGGTATAGGCCGCGCAGGCGGCCTTCGCATCCCCTGGCCGAGGGCTTCAGCCCCACGGCCAGCCCGGCATACCGGATGAATTTTTCAAAGACCATCAGCCCCACCGACAGCTCGGCATAGCGGATGAATTGCTCAAAGGCCATCAGCCCCACCGACAGCCCGGCATAGCGGATGAATTGCTCAAAGGCCATTCAGGCGCAGCGCGGTCTCCCATAACCGGGGTGGGAAACCGGGGAGGTCAGGTCCATCTGGTCAGGCGCATTTCAAACACGACCGCAGCAGCGCAGGGCAACAGCGGCGCTCGCCGTCGCGGTTGTCACAGCGGGGGGGGCGCCCTCCCGGTACGCCTGTGGAGACAGCGACATTCTATAATACCTCAGGCAGCCGTCAGCGCGGCATGATGAACCGGGGATCTATGGTCTTTGAACGATTCCTCCGCTCTCGCCCGCGCCGGCGGGCTTCGCATCCCATAGCCGAGGGCTTATGGTCTTTGAATACATAATCCGGTATAGCCCGCGCCGGCAGGCTTCGCATCCCGTAGCCGAGGGCTTCAGCTCCACGGCCAGCCCGGTATAGCGGATGAATTTCTCAAAGACCATCAGCCCCACGGCCAGCCTGGTATGCCGGATGAATTTCTCAATAACCACCTCAGACCCCCATGCGGCTCGCGACGCACAACGCCGCAATGAAAAAAAGGTTGTTCCTGGGAGGGCTGCGCCCTCCCAAACCCTCCCGCGGGTGGGGGGGTATGGGGAAACCCGGTTTCCCCATCCCCCTGCGGGGCGGGGGCGTGGGGAAACCCGGTTTCCCCACATCCCTCCTCTGAGAGACTATTTTCGTATCAGGCATGGATTCGCTGCGTGGCCTTGCGCGTACCCGTGTCGGGGAGGTGCGAGGGAGAGCATATAGCACCCCGCGCTACCCCCTGCAGCAACGGTACCGTAGGGGTGAACAAAGTCTTATGCTACAATGCAGCCATGTCGTAGGCGCCGTGCCCGACAGGATGCTTGTGGCGGGAAGGGCCGCCGATCAGCCACGCAGAGGAGGCCACGTATGCGCAAGAAGATCAGCATTATCGGGGCAGGGTTCGTCGGATCCACGACCGCTCACTGGTGCGCCGCAGCGGAACTGGGCGACATTGTTCTGCTTGACATTGTGGAAGGCATCTCTCAGGGCAAGGGGCTTGACCTGTACCAGGCCGGGCCGATTATGGGCTTTGACGCGCGGATCACCGGCACCAACGACTATGCTGATACGGCCAACTCCGATGTGATTGTCGTGACCTCGGGCGCCCCGCGCAAGCCAGGGATGAGCCGGGAAGATCTGATCAAGGTCAATGCCGACATCACCCGCGACTGCATCAGCAAGGCCGCGCCCCTCTCGCCCAATGCGGTGATCATTATGGTCAACAATCCGCTTGACGCCATGACCTACGTTGCCGCCGAGGTCAGCGGCTTTCCCAAGGAGCGGGTGATGGGGCAGGCCGGGGTGCTCGATAGTGCCCGCTACCGCACCTTCATCGCCATGGAGACCGGGGTCAGCGTGGAGGACATTCAGGCGATGCTGATGGGCGGCCACGGCGACGAGATGGTCCCGCTGCCGCGCTTCTCGACGATCGGCGGCATCCCGGTGACCGAGTTCATCCCCAAGGAGCGGCTCGACGCGATCGTCGAGCGCACGCGCAAGGGTGGCGGCGAGATTGTCAACCTGCTCAAGACCGGCAGCGCCTACTATGCCCCCGCCGCGGCTACCGCGCAGATGGTCGAGGCGGTCCTCAAGGACAAGAAGCGGCTCATTCCCGTCTCGGCGTATCTTACCGGGCAGTACGGGCTTTCCGATATATACTTCGGCGTGCCGGTGATCCTGGGCGCCGGCGGTATCGAGAAGATCATCGAACTTCCCTTGAACGAAGAAGAAATGGCTCTCCTCAAGAAGTCGGCGGACGCGGTGCGCTCGACCATTGAGACCTTGAAGACCCTGTAACCTGTCCCGGGATGTGCGCGCCGCGCGCGCACATCCCATAGAGAGCCTGTCCGCATAACTCCTTCGAAGGCGCGTTCCTCGGGGCTCTGGAGGAGGATGGGAAAACCTGGTTTCCCCACCTCCCTGCCCCGGGGAACGACCGGGAAGGGCCAGGCTCTCTCAGAACATCATCAGATCATCCGGGTATCCCGACAGGCTCTTACGCGCAGGAGATCCGTGAAGGCGACGACGGCAAGGAACCTTGCGCCTCAAGTCGGAACGAGCGGGGACCGCTGGCGCCTGCTCGGCGGTGAGCGCTTTTATACCGTGGCCCGCTGGTTAACCGTGGCCCTGCTGGCGGCGGTGACCGGTCTGCTCACCGGCGCGCCGCTGTGGCCGCTCACGGCCGAAAGCGCGCCGCTGCTGATCGTGCTCTGGGCCTACGCGGGTTTCAGCCTGCTCGCCACGCTGGCGCTGTTGCTTCCCGCTGCCGGCCACCTGCTCGGCCTGGCTTATATCGCCGATCTGTTGTTCATCACCCTGATGACCTTCTTCGGCGGTGAACAGGTGGTCATCTTTTTTCCACTGTACCTGATCCCGCTGATCAATGCGGCGCTTCGCCATCCACCGGTGATCAGCCTGTTCTCGGGCCTGTTCGCCGCGCTGCTCTACGTGCTCGCTTTCCTGGGCTGGCGCCTGATCATTGTCGCCGAGAGCGCGCTCCCCATCAACACGCTCGATAGCGTGGGCCTGGCTCTGCGCGCCCTCACCCTGGTCTACGTGCCGCTGCTCACCAGCGGGCTTGCCGAACGCTGGAGCGAGAACAACCGCGCCAGTGTGGTGCGGGCGCGTCAGCAGGCCGAAGAGGCCCTGGCCGAAGCGCGCGCCTACCGCGACCAGATGCGCTCGCTCTACGAGGTGGCCTATACCCTCTCCACAACGGTTGATTATCGCCAGGTGCTGGAGACCACGCTGCGCGAAAGCCGCAAACTGGTGCCCTATTCGGCAGGGTTCGTGCTGCTGGCCTCGGGCCAACCCGATGAACTCTACGTCGCCGCCAGCCAGTCACTGGCGCCCGCCGATCAGTCGCGCCACATTACGGTGAGCAGCGGGTTGTTCGCGGCCCTGCGCAGCAGCGAGGCCCGGATCGTGCCCGATCTGTCCCGCGAACCGGATTTGCAGAGCTTCGAGAGCCTGCGCGCCTGCGCGCGCGCCTGTCTCATCCCCCTGCGGGCCGGGATGCGCACCTACGGCCTGCTGGTCGTGGCCAGCGAGAGTGCCGAGGCCTTCAGCGGCGAACAGGTCGCCAACCTGACCGCCCTCGCCAACTACGCGATTATGGCGCTGCACAACGCCCAGTTGATCTTTGATCTGAAAGAGGAGCGCAACAAGCTGATTTCCAAGGAAGAGCAGGTGCGCCACCAGCTCGCTCGCGATCTCCACGATGGCCCCGCCCAGGCCCTGGCGGCGATCACCATGAATGTGGAGTTCATCAAGCGGTTGCTAGAACGCGACCCGGCTCGGGTTGTCGAGGAGCTTGACAAGCTCAGCAGCCTGGCCAAGCGCACCACCTACGAAGTGCGCACTATGCTCTTCGAGTTGCGCCCACTGGTGCTGGAGAGCCAGGGTCTGCGCGCGACGCTCGAGCAGTATCTGGAGCGTTTCAAAAATGGCGCCAAAGGACCGCAGATCATCCTCGAAGCGGCCGATCTGAACGATGTGCGTCTGGGGAGCAAGGCCGAGGGCACCTTGTTCAACATCATCCAGGAAGCGATCAACAACGCCCTGAAGCATGCCCGCGCCGCGCACATCTGGGTGCGCCTGAGCCGCGAAGGGGATCACCTGGTGACAGTGGTGCAGGACGATGGCGCCGGCTTCGATATGCAGAGCGTGTTGCGCTCCTACGAGAAGCGCGGCTCTTTCGGCCTGCTGAACATTGACGAACGCGCGCGCCTGGTCGGCGGGTATGCTGAGATCGCCTCAACCCCCGGCAACGGCACGACCGTCAAGGTTATCGTGCCGATCGAGTCGTGAATCCCTACCTGAATCCTCAGCGCGTGCGCGCCGCTCTGCGGGCCCTCGACCTGCGCCCGACACGGGGCATGGGGCAGAATTTCCTCGTCGACCCGGTGGCCCTGGCTGCCATCGTCGAGGCCGCCGCCCTGCAGCCTGATGATCTGGTGATCGAGGTCGGGCCGGGCCTCGGCGTGCTGACCTGGGAACTCACCCGGCGCGCGGGCTTGACCATCGCCGTGGAACTGGATAAGCGCCTGGCGGCGCGCCTGCGCGACGAATTCGCCGGCGCGCCGCTGCGGATCGTGCAGGCCGATGTGCTGCGCGTCGCCCCTGGCGAGCTCCTCGCCGCCGCCGAACGCCAGCCGCCCTACAAACTGGTGGCCAATTTGCCGTATGCCATCACCGCGCCCGTCTTACGTCACTTCCTCGAGGCCCGCGAACCGCCCGACCTGAGCGTGGTGCTGGTGCAGTGGGAAGTCGCCGAGCGTATCACGGCCGCGCCGGGCGATCTGAGCGTGCTGGCCCATGCGGTGCAACTCTACGCCGCGCCCGAGATCGTCACCCGTGTGTCCGCCAGCAGTTTCTATCCGCAACCGGCGGTCGACTCGGCAGTGCTGCGCCTGCGCCGCCGCGATGTCCCGCCGGTCGAGGTGGCCGATGTGCAGGCTCTTTTCCGGGTGATCAAAGCCGGCTTCCTGCACCCGCGCAAACAACTCGGTAACGCCCTGGCCGGCGGCCTGGCGGCGCTGGGGATCAAAGTCTCGCGCGAGCAGGCCCTGGCGGCGCTGGAGCGCGCCGGCATCGCCCCTACGCGCCGCGCTGAGACCGTCACCCTTGCCGAGTGGGCCGCCCTTACCCACGCCCTGACGCCGTTGCTACCGTGAACTGGGGGAACCAGGTTCCCCCGTACCTCCGCCCCCGCCGGCGGGAGGGCCTGGCCCTTGCGCAGGAGTCTGGGGAAACCGGGTTTCCCCAGACCCTCACTCAGTGGGAGGACAAAACCCTTCCAGGAGAACCCTTTTATCCCATTGGGAATGCGGGCCGGAGTCCCGCGCACCCAGGCTCTGGCCTGCGGGAGGGTTTGGGAGGGCGCAGGCTCTCCACTCCTCCCCGGGAGGCGACCGCGTACCTCATGTCATGTTACAATAGCATGTGATTATAAAAGTGCGACGACAAAGGAGAGCTACAACCTATGACCCAGACCGACCAGAACACGGGTTTCTCCGTGCTGCATCGGCACCAGTATGCCAATCTGTTTACCTTCCGCAAGAGCGGCGACGCTGTCAAGACGCCGGTGTGGTTCGCCCTGCGCAACGGCAAAGCCTATGTGATGACGACCATGGACTCGGGCAAGGTCAAGCGCATCCGCAACAACGGCCGGGTGCTGATCGGCCCATCGGATCGGGGCGGACGGCCCCTCGGCCCCACGGTCGAGGCGCGCGCGCGCCTGCTGGGGCCCGAAGAGAGCGGCGTGGCGAAGGAGGCCCTCGACGAGAAGTACGGGCTGATGAAGGCGGTCTTTGACTTCTTCGGCACCTTGAGCGGGATGGAGCGGGCCTGGATCGAAATTGAACCGGCCTGATCGCAGTTTCGCGTCTGGAAGAAGAAGGGGTGTGGAGGAACCTGGTTCCTCCACACCCCTTATGGTTTCGCTGTCCGAACGTTCGTGGGTAACGTAGATGTGAACCGGGTCTAACCCGAATACCTTTCGAATAAGCGAATGGGGGGCTTATTGGTCTTTGAATACATACTCCGCTCTAGGCCGCGCAGGCGGCCTTCGCATCCCCTAGCCGAGGGCTTCAGCCCCACGGCTAGCCCGGCAGAGCGGATGAATTTTTCAAAGACCATCAGCCCCCGGTGGGGGAGGGCCGGAGAGGGGGTGGTCAGCTTATTTGAAACTTATGATTCGCGCATTTGAGGTGCCAAGTTCTGCCAGGGCTGTGCTACCCTGGTAGCATGACACCACCAGCGCTCACCATCACCACCGAGCAGGTCAATAGCTTGCCGCTGCTGCTCGGCATCATCACGGATATGGGCATTCGCGATCTGATCGACACGCATATCCAACCGCATGGGAACCGGGACGGTGCCAGCGTGGGCACCGTGGTCAGTATCTGGCTGAGCCATATCCTCCAGGAACGCGACCATACTATGGTCAGCGTGCGTGACTGGGCGATGGACCGCCGCCAGACGCTCAATCGGCTGTTGGGGCTCACCCTGCGCGACACCGATTGCACCGACGACCGGCTGGCGCGCATCCTGACCCTGCTCGGCGACCCAGACACCCAGGCGGCCCTCGACGCGGCCCTGCTCCAGCGCTGGGTGCGCGTCTACCGGCTGCCGACCGAGACCGTGCGCCTCGACAGCACCAGCGTCAGCGTCTATCACGACGACGTCGCCGAGGACCACATGCTGCAGCACGGCTGGAGCAAAGCGCATCGCCCGGACCTGCGCCAGTTCAAGCTCATGCTGGCCTCGCTGGACCCGCTGGGGTTGCCCATCTGCTGCCAGCCCGTCGCCGGCAACCGCAGCGATACTCCGTTGGATGCGCCCGCCTACGACGCGGCGGTGGCGGCCCTGGGCACCGCCGACGTGCTGGTGGTGGGCGACAGCAAGATGACCGACCTGCCCACCCGCGGTCATATCGTCGCCGGTGGGAGTTGCTACCTGGGCGCCTACCGCCCGCTCCACGCCACGGCCGAGATCGCCGGCTGGGTGGAGACGGCCCTGGCCCGCCCGGCAGCGTGGGTGCGGCTGGAAACGGTGGACCCGCGCACCGGCGCCGTGCAGGTGGAAGCCGTGGTGGACCCCGTCGTGCGGGAGCAAACCTGGCGTGACCCGACCACCCAGCAGGTGCATACCTGGACCGAACGGGTGCTGCTCGGGCGGGCAACGGCCTATCAGGCCGGGCTGCGCCGATTGCGGCTCCAAGCCCTTGAGCGGCTGACCCGGGATCTGCTGAAGCTGGCCCAACCGCCCACGCGGGGCCGCAAACGCTACCGCCAGGAGGCGGATCTGGCGGCGGTGGTCGCCACCCGGATTGCCGAGGCCCAGTTGACGGGGGTGGTGCAGACCGCGCTGGAGCCGCGGCACCTGCCGGATGGCAGCCCGGCCTGGGTCGTCAGTGCCATCTGGGTGGATCGGGCCGCCTGGCAGGCCATGGTCGACCGGCTGGGCTGGCAGGTGTATGTCACCAACACCACGCCGGAGCAGTATGCTGTCCCGGCGCTGGTGCGGGCGTACCACCAGCAACCCGTGCACGAGCGGAGCTTCAGTCGGCTCAAAACGCGCAATCTGCGCCTCCGCCCGGTGTTTGTCCGTGACGAGACGCGGATCGCGGGGCTGGTCTGGCTGCTGACCCTGGCCCTGCGGGTGCTGGTGCTGACCGAACAGCGCCTGCGGGCCGCGCTGCAGGCGCAGCAGACCACCCTGGTCGGCCTGAATCCGGCCAGCCGCACCCAGGCAACGGACAAGCCGACCACCGAGCGGGTGATCCGGGCCTTTCGCAATCTGACCGTCACCGTGGTCACGGGGGTTGGCTGGGAACAGTGGCATGTCTCGGCCTTACATGATACCCAACAGCAGATTCTGGCGCTGTTGAGCTTGCCTGCCGACCTCTACGCGCGTTTGGGTGCGCCACCGGGGCGCTCGGGAAACTTTGTCCTGCAAATGCGCGAATCATAAGTTTGAAACGTATCGGGTCACTAATCCGGCTGGGTGGACAGTTCGGTGCCGGCGACCCACCCCTCGCGGCCGTCGCCGGTGCGGATGCGCCACCAGGGGTAGTTATCCTTCTGCACGGGGCCTTCCAGCAGGGTCATCGAGGTGCCGGGAGGCAGGCCGGCAAAGGCGTTGGTGTCGAGACCGGGGCCGCTGCGGAGCCGCAGGTTCTGGCCGCCGGCCTTGCGCACGTAGGCGGTAACCCCCACGGCCAACCCGCCCGGCGCGCTGGCCGCCGCAGGCGCGCCGCCGAGCATCTCGCCGGCCTTGGCCGCCACCCCGGCGACGGCGGCGCTGGCGGCGGCGGCAGCCTCCTGCTGGGCCCTGGCCGCCTCAGCCTGCAGCCGGGCCATTTCCGCCTGCATCTTCTGCATTTGCGCCTGGGCCTCAGCGAGGGCCTTCTCGGCAGCATCGCCAGAACTGGCCTCCTTCTTTGCCGCCTCGAGTTGCTTCTGCAGATCGGCGATCTCCTTGCCCTTCTGCGCGAGTTGATCGCTCATCTGGCGCATGGCCTGGGCGGCCTGCTCTTGCTGGGCCTTCGCCTTTTCCTCTTCTTCTTTCTTCTTGCCACCGCCAAACAACCCCATGGGATCGCTCCTTCCTGCTACTGGCCTGCATACACGATGATGCGGAGCCGGTTGTTCGCGGGGACGGCGAAGCCCTCCCACGCCGCCTCCGCTTGAGGACTTCGTCCTCCGACATCCTCATCGGTGGGTCAAACCCGCTTGCGCCTTCCTCAGATTACAGGAGGTACGCGGTCGCCTCAGAGCAGGGGCGCTGCCGACGGTTTGTCCGGCCTTCCGGCCGCTGCGGTCGGGCAACATGGGACATGGGGAGGCGCAGCCTCCTCGCACCCCTCCAGCGCGTACCTCTTGTCATAGTAAAGACTGCTTTCGGCAGGCGCCGGTCACAGGCCTAGCGGCTTCGCGAGGCGAGAAAATCAATCACGTCAATCTTCGTCACGATCCCCACAACGCGACCCTCGTCCACTACCACCGCGGCATTACTGCGTCCGAAGAGCGAGGTCAACTCCTCCAGCGGGGTATCGGAGGTAACCGTAGCAACCTCGTGGGTGTGGACGCTTTCGATAGTATGCTCCATCGAACCGCCGTTCACCAGATAATCGAGGAGATCGCTCTCGCTGATGATCCCGTGCAGGCCCCCCTGCCGGTCGAGGACCGGCAACTGCGAGATCCCGTGGGTCTTCATCTGGCGTATGGCGGCGGCGACGGTGGTGGTTTCATCGGCGGCGATCAAGGCCCCGGCGCGGTCAGCGAGCATATCGCCGACGGTAGCGTCTTCTAGAAAGCCGTTCTCGCGCATCCAGGTGTCGTCGAAGATCTTGCTCAGGTAGCGGCTGCCACTATCGGGGAGCAGCACGACGACCAGATCCTCCTCGGTGAGGTGCTCGGCGGCGGGCGAGCGCAGCCAGCGCAAGGCCCCGGCGACCGCCAGACCGCACGATCCGCCACAGAAGATACCCTCCTCGCGCACCAGGCGCCGGGTCATCAAAAAACTCTCGCGATCACTTACCTGCACCACATCATCCACCACGCTGAAATCCATCGTAGCGGGAAGGAAATCTTCACCCACCCCCTCGACTTTGTAGCCATGGACCTGCCCGGGCTGGCCGGTGCGGAAGTACTCGGTGTAGAGCGAACCGACCGGGTCAATGCCTACCACCTTGACGGCAGGGTTACGCTCCTTGAGGTACCTGCCAGTGCCACTGATCGTTCCGCCGGTGCCCATTCCGGCAACGAACACACTGACGCGCCCGGCGGTCTGCCGCCAGATCTCGGGACCCGTGGAGCGGTAGTGGGCCTCGGGGTTGGCCGGGTTCCAGTACTGGCCGGCGAGGATGGCATTGGGCGTCTCCTCGGCCAGGCGCCGCGAGACCGAGTAGTAGGAGCGGGGATCGTCGGGTTCAACAGCGGTGGGGGTAATCACCACGCGGGCGCCAAAGGCGCGCAGGGCGCGGATCTTCTCCTCGCTCATCTTATCTGGCATCACAAAGATGCACTTGTAGCCCTTGATCGCGGCGGCTATCGCCAGGCCCATCCCGGTGTTGCCGCTGGTCGGCTCCACGATTGTGCCCCCGGGCTTCAATAAACCGCGCCGCTCCGCGTCCTCGATCATGGCGATGCCGATACGATCTTTGACGCTGCCGCCGGGGTTGAGAAACTCGACCTTCACCGCGACGGTCGGTTTGATGCCGCGGGCCAGTTTGTTCAGACGCACCAGGGGCGTATCGCCGATCGTATCGAGAATGGTAGAGTGGATGGAAAGCGTGGCGGGGGGCGAGTCAGAGGCGGCTGTTGCGGTCACGGAACCCTCCTTGAGCCTGTCGGGATGGCCCGGGCGGGCCATCCACCCTTGTCGTGGCGCTCCATTGCGCCGTAAGGCATCGTTGCGTCGCAGGACATCTTGTGCCCGCCCGTCAGGATCGGGTATAATATAACACAATAGGTAAAATAACGCTTGAAGTAGCTACAGGCGCGCCCGTTGAGTGCTGCTGAAACCCTGCAACTGATCGCCCGGGAAGTCCAGACCTGCACGCGCTGCCCGCTGCACATCGGGCGCACGCATGCCGTTCCAGGTGAAGGACCGCCGGACGCCAGGATCATGTTCATCGGTGAAGGTCCCGGCTATCACGAGGATCGCCGCGGGCGTCCCTTCGTGGGGCCGGCAGGCCAGTTGCTCGATGAACTGCTCGCGATGGCCGGGTTGCGGCGCAACGAGGTGTTCATCGGCAACGTGATCAAGTGCCGCCCGCCCCAGAACCGCGACCCGCAGCCCGACGAGATCAGCACCTGCACCCAGGCGTTCCTGTTCCGCCAGATCGAGGCGATCCAGCCGCGCGTCATTGTCACGCTCGGCCGTTTTTCGATGAACCTGTTTTTGCCGGGTGAGAAAATCTCGCGTATCCATGGCCAGCCACGCGAGGTGGATGGGCGGCTGATCGTGCCGATGATCCACCCGGCGGCGGCGCTGCACCAGCCACAGAACCGCCCGTTGATCGAGGCTGACTTCCGGCGGCTGCCGGAGATTCTGTCCAGGGCCGAACACGAAGCTGCGGCGAAGCTGTCGGCGGCCTCGTCCCGCGACGAGGAGCCGCCACTGGAACAACTGAGCCTCTTCTGAGTCCTGAGCATCAGGATTCTGCTTATCGCCCGTGTTGAGTATGAAAACCTACCGTCTCTCCGCCGCAGGCAGGCGCAATGTGCTGGTACTGCTCGTCGCGGCGCTGCTGATCTGGGTGTTCGCGTTCTGGAGTTTTGCGAGCACCCTGCGGATCAGCTATAACCCTGTGCGATTCTGGGCCAGCCTCCAGGAGAGCCTGGCCCAGGGCTTGAGCGTTGGTCAGGTCGTGCCGGCGCTCCTGATGCTGGTGCTGATCGTCGCCACCCCGCTGCTGATCTGGGCGCTCCTGGCGGAGTGGGCCGCGGCATATACGCCTACCCCTGATGGGCTACGCTTCGAGACCCTGGGGGTCAGGGTTGTCTGTCCGTGGCATTGCGTCCGCGGCATGCGCCCGGTTGACGCTGATGCCGACGAACCTTTCGATGAACTGCTGCTCGATAGCGATCCGGGCACGCAGACTGGCCATCCTTTGACGCGTTTCCTTCATCGCCAGGCGTGGGGCGCCGATCGCCTGCCGATCTACCCTGACCTGGAAGAACGCGACGAACTGCTTGCCGCGATCCGTGGCGCGCTCGAGGCAGCCTCCCGGGCCGAGCGCGCCTCCGCGCCAGCATAACCGGTTCGGTGAATCGAGGCGCCTGCCACCGCGGCGCCTCTCTTGCATACCCGGCTTTCGGCCACGGGCCTGCAGGCGCGCTGCCTGGCGTGGCCTGGCCGGCAATGAGCGCGCCTGCCCGCCGCTCGTGACAATTCAGAAAGGAGATGAAGCCCCCTTCTGGCCAACGCTGCCAGTGCTTCGGCTTCAACCAAGACCTATGGCAAAACAGAGAGTGCGCACGATCCCCCTCGGCGGCGCCGGTGAAGTCGGGCGAAACATGTGGGTCGTTGAGTACGGCGATGAGATCCTCATCCTCGATTGCGGCGTCATGTTCCCCGAAGCCGAAATGCTTGGCGTTGATCTGGTGCTGCCTGATATCTCCTACCTGCGTGAAAAGATTGATAAAATCAAAGGCATCCTGCTGACCCACGGCCACGAAGATCATATCGGTGCCGTCCCGCACCTCATCGCCGACCTGGGGTTTCCGCCGATCTTCGGCACCCGGTTGACCCACGGCCTGCTCGGCAATAAGCTGAAGGAACACCGCCTCCTCGATAAGGTCACGCAGGTGGTGATCAATGACACCGACCCGTTCCAGGTCGGCTCCTTCACCGTCGAACCGTTCCATATCGCCCACTCGATCCCTGATGCGGTGGGCTTCGCGATTAACCTTCCCCCTGGCCTGGTGGTGTACCTGACCGATTGGAAGCTCGACCATACCCCGGTTGATGGCAAACCTACCGATATCCAGAAGATCGCCGAACTGGGCCAGCGTAAGCCGCTGGCGCTGATTACCGACTGCGTGCGGGTCGAGTCGAAAGGCTATACCCCCTCCGAGCAGACCGTCGGCGAAGCCTTCGATAATATCTTCGCCATCGCCCCCGGGCGCATCATCGTGGCGACCTTCGCTTCCAACATTAGCCGCGTCCAGCAAGTCATCGACTCGGCTGAAGCCTACGGGCGCAAGGTGCTGATCGCCGGTCGCAGCATGGAGAATAACTCGCGCATTGCCTTTGAGATCGGCTTCCTGCGCGCCGAGCCGGGCACGCTTATCCGGCCCAATGAACTGGCGGCCTATCCCGATGATCAGATCGCCGTGATCTGTACCGGTTCGCAGGGTGAGCCGATGGCCGCCCTCAACCGCATGGCCAACCGCGACTATCCCCACCTGAAGATCAAACCAGGCGATACGGTGGTGGTCTCGGCCACCCCCATTCCTGGCAATGAGGTCAGTGTGGGCCGGGTTATCAATAATCTGTTCAAACTCGGCGCCGAGGTGATCTATGGTGGCCAGGCCAATGTGCACGTCTCCGGCCACGCCGCCCAGGAGGAACTGAAACTGATCCTCTCCTTGCTGCGCCCGGAGTTCGTAGTGCCGTTCCATGGCGATTATCGCCATATGGTGCTCTATCGCAAGATGGCCGTTGGTATGGGCGCTGGCTATACGAACGACAATGTGCTCATTCCCGAGGGCGGCACGATTATGGAGTTCGCCCGCGGCTTCGGCAAGGTCACCGGCAAGGCGCCCGTCGGGTACATCTATGTGGACGGAACGACCGTCGGCGATGTGGGCAATGTGGTGGTGCGCGACCGGCAAATGCTCGCGAAAGATGGCATGCTGATCGTCGTCGTGGGCATCGATAGTGCCACCGGCGAACTGGTCTCCGGTCCCGATGTGGTTTCGCGAGGTTTTGTGTATATGCGCCAGAGCCAGGATCTCGTCGAGGCGACGAAAGAAGCCGTCCGGGCCGCGCTCACCACGCGGAACGGCGTGGTGAGCGGGGCGGGCGTGGACGCGAGTTTCATCAACCGGAAGATCAAGGACGTGGTGAGCGAGTTTCTCTACCGCGAGACGAAGCGGCGCCCCATGGTGCTGCCCATGGTGATGGAGGTGTGAGCGCACACGCTCCTGGCAATGGCCTGCGGAGGGGTCACAGACCCCTCCGCAGTCTTTTTTACCCCAGCCCTCCATGCGGCTCCGCCGCACAACGACGGATAGGGTGTTCCTGGGAGGGCGCAGCCCTCCCAAACCCTCCCACCGGGTGGGGGGATGGGGAAACCCGGTTTCCCCATCCCCCTCGCCGAGGGTATATGTTCACGTGAGACGGTCATGCGCATGGCGCACCACGCCGCGATGACCATGCCCTGGGAGCGCGGGCGTCCCGCCCGCGCCACGGCGCCGCGGGCAC